>ERZ1292633.40-Hain-H41-02um-R1-40-length-183740-cov-8_pt1 | contig 183740 bp, 171 predicted proteins | sample MGYA00564406_ERZ1292633 | MGnify/ENA primary metagenome ERZ1292633 (study PRJEB36523, sample SAMEA6512639) | groundwater metagenome | collected 2019-01-08 | study: AquaDiva: Metagenomics assemblies of 32 groundwater samples
TGTCCACGCCAGCGGTTTGCTGTGCGCCCACGATGTCGTTGAGCAAGGCCAGGGTTTCAGTGTCTGTCGCTGCTGCGCCAATGTCCGCGCCAATGGTCGCGTATTGCGCCGCTGTGGGGTCCACCAGCGGGGTCGCGTCGGCTGTGCCGTCGCCTGCGCTGTTGGCTGTGTCGTTGGCTTCGGCCAGGATCGCTTTGTAGGCGTCCACGATGGCTTGCAGCTCTGCGGGGCTGTTGGCTTGCTCGCCCGTGATCGGGGCGCTGGCCAAGGCGTCGTTGATGGCCGCCAGGTTGTCGGCGGTGACGCCGGTCACGCCAGCTGCGGTGTAGCTGGTCAGCACCGGCACGGTGCCGGTGGCGGTGGCCAAACCGGTGGTGTTTGCCTCGGCGAACGCACCCAGGTCGGTGGCTGCAGTGTTCAGGCCGGTCACCAGGGCTTGCAACTCAGCCAGGCTGTCGGTCTGGCTGCCGTCGTTGTTCTTGGCTGCAATCGCGGCCAGCACAGCGGCCAGGTTGTTGTCTGTCACATCGGACAGGCCGATCTTGGCCAGGTCGGCGGGGGTCAGTGCCGGGCTGGCTGTGCCGCCTGCAGCGATGGTCTGGATCGCGTTGGCGATGCGTGCCAGGTCGTTGATCTCGGCAATGGTGTCCACGCCAGCGGTTTGCTGTGCGCCCACGATGTCGTTGAGCAAGGCCAGGGTTTCAGTGTCTGTCGCTGCTGCGCCAATGTCCGCGCCGATGGTGGCGTATTGCGCTGCTGTGGGGTCGACCAGCGGGGTCGCGTCGGCTGTGCCGTCGCCTGCGCTGTTGGCCGTGTCGTTGGCTTCGGCCAGGATGGCTTTGTACGCGTCCACGATGGCTTGCACTTCGGCAGCCGTGTTGGCGCCTTCGCGGTCGTTGGCGTTGCCCAGGATGCTGTCGCTGCCGGCTTGGTTGTTGATGGCGTCGTTGATGGCGGCCAGGTTGGCGCCTGCAAAACCGCTGGTCACATCGCTCACGCCCGCGTCCAGGTAATCCTGGATGGTGGGTGCAATGGCACCGGTCTCGGCGTAGTCGGCGATCTTGTCGATGGCCGTGGCGTAGTTGGTGGCTGCGGTGTCCACGATGGCTTGCAGTTTGGCCAAGGTGTCGGTCTCGCCGCCGCCGTCGGCCTTGGTCACGATGGCCGCCATCAAGGCGGGCAAAGTGTCAGCCGTCACGTTGCTGGTGTCGATGCCGATCGCGATCAGATCGGCCACGGTCAGTGCAGGGCTCGGTGTGCCGCCTGCGGCCACGGCCTGGATGGCATTGACAATGCGCGCCAGGTTGTTGATCTCGGCCACGGTGTCCACGCCAGCGGTTTGCTGCGCGCCCACGATGTCGCCCAGCAGGCTCAGGTTTTCAGTGTCGGTGGCGCTGGCGCCCAACACCGCACCGATGGCGGCGTATTGCGCCGCCGTGGGGTCAGCACTGGTGCTGTCGGCGGTGCCGTTACCTGGGGTGGCCGCTGTGTCGTTGGCTTCGGCCAGGATGACGTTGTACGCGTCCACGATGGCTTGCACTTCGGCAGCCGTGTTGGCGCCCTCGCGGTCGTTGGCGTTGCCCAGGATGCTATCGCTGCCGGTTTGGTTGTTGATGGCGTCGTTGATGGCGGCCAGGTTGCCAGCGGTCACCGCTGTCACACCGGCGTCCACGTAGTCTTGCACGCTGGGCGCGGTGACGCCGGTTTCGGCGTAGTCGGCGATCTTGTCGATGGCCGCGGTGTAGTTGGTGACTGCGCTGTTCAGGAGGAGCTGTAGCTCGCTCAGGCTGTCGGTGGCGCTGCCGTCGTTGTTTTGTGCAGCAATGGCAGCGATCACCACCGCCAGGTTATCGGGCGTCAGGCTGGTGGTGTCCAGACCGGCGTGGGTCAGGTCCGCAATGGACAGTGCGGGCGTGGGTGTGCCCCCTGCAGCCACCGTCTGGATGGCGTTGGCAATGCGCGCCAGGTCGTTGATCTCGGCGATGCTGTCCACGTCGGCCAACTGCTTGGCGCCCACGATGTCGTTGAGCAAGGCCAGGTTGTCGGCGTCGGTGGCTGCTGCACCAATGTTGGCACCGATGGTGGCGTATTGCGCTGCGGTGGGGTCTGCCAGCGGGGTCGTGTCGGCTGTGCCGTCGCCTGCGCTGTTGGCTGTGTCGTTGGCTTCGGCCAGGATCGCTTTGTACGCGTCCACGATGGCTTGCACTTCGGCAGCGGAGTTGGCGCCCTCGCGGTCGTTGGCGTTGCCCAGTGTGTTGTCGCTGCCGGTTTGGTTGTTGATGGCGTCGTTGATGGCCGCCAGGTTGGTGGCGCTGACACCACTGACGCCTGCATCGGTGTAGTCGGCTTCGGCGGGTGCGGTGAGACCGGTCTCGGCGTAGTCGGCGATCTTGTCGACGGCCGTGTTGTAGTGGGTGACGGCGTTGTTCAGGAGAATCTGCAACTCGCTCAGGCTGTCGGTGGCACTGCCGTCGTTGTTTTGCGCGGCAATGGCGACGAGCACAGCGGCCAAGTTGTCCGGTGTGAGCGTGCTGGTGTCCAGACCGGCGAGGCTCAGGTCCGCAATGGTCAGCGCGGGAGTGGGTGTGCCGCCGGCGGCCACGGTTTGGATCGCATTGGCAATGCGGGCCAGTTCGTTGATCTCGGCGATGGTGTCCACGTCACCCGTTTGCTTGGCGCCCACGATGTCGTTGAGCAGGGCCAGGTTTTCGGCATCTGTGGCTGCTGCGCCAAGGGTCGCTCCAATGGCGGCGTATTGCGCCGCTGTGGGGTCTGCCAGCGGGGTGGCGTCGGCTGTGCCGTCGCCTGGGGTGTTGGCGCTGTCGTTGGCTTCGGCCAGGATGGCCGTGTAGGCGTTGACCACGGCTTGCACTTTGGCCACGCTGTCGACCGCCGCACCGTTCACCGGTGCGCTGTCCAAGGCGCTGTTGATTGCACCCACGTTGTCGGTGGTGACACCGGTCACGCCGGCTTGTTCATACACGCTCGGGGCCAGGTTGCTGCTGGTGGCGGTGTTGCCTTGCGCCGCATCGATCAGGGTGCTCAGGGCGCCGGCGAGGTCGAAGCTGGTGGTGCCTGGGGCACTGCTGTTGCCCGAAGTGTCGGTGGTGGTGGCGCTGACACTGTAGTTGCCGTCTTCGCTCACGAAGCTGGCGGGCACCACGATGGTGGTGCTGGCCGCAGACAGGTCGCTGCTGCTGACGGTGTGGGTGAAGGTGCGCACATCACCGCTTGGATCGGTGAAGGTGATGCTCAAGATGTCGCCCACCACGCTGCCGCTGGGCAGCGTGACTTGGATCTGGATGCCGTCGCTCAGCTCTGTGGCGGTCAGGCCGCCTGCGGCTTCTGCAATCGCCAGCACCGGTGCCGGTGTGGCGGCGGGGGTGCCGTTGGGGTTGGTGCCTGGCGCTTGGGTGTCCAGCGTGAAGGGCACGGCCGTGCCGGGGGTGCCGACGTTGCCAGCCTCGTCGCGCACGAGGGCGTTCAGGCTGTAGCTGCCATTGGTGCCCAGCAAGCTGTTGGGCACGGTGACCAGGGTCGGTGTGTTGGCCGCCGCATTGGTGATGTCGGTGGCGGTGACGGTGTACTCGTAACTGAGCACGGTGTTGTCGGGCTGGGTCACGGTGAAGACGATGACATCGCCTTCGGCTGTGCCTGCGGCCAGAGTCATGCTCACTTGCAGGCCATCGGCCGCTTCGGCAAAGCTCACGCCCTGGGCCAACTCGGCCACGGCCAGGGTTGGCGCGGTGGTGGCCACGGTGTCTACGGTCACGGTGCGGTTGACTTGCGCGCTGGCACCGAATTCGTTGGTCACCGTGAGGGCCAAGGTTTTGTCACCCTCGCTCAATGCGTCCACCACGTTGGCGGGGATGGTGATGCTGAAGGTGTTGCCTTGTGCCGTGGCTTGTACTTGGGCGGTATAGGGTTGGCCGTCGAAAGTGAGGCTGACCGTGCTGCCCACGGCGGCATTGGTCGTGCCCGTCAGCACCAGAGCCTGAGCGTCTTCGGCGCCGTTCACCGTGTTGTCAACCGCCACGGGGGCCAACGTCAGTGTGGGCGGTGTGGTGTTGACCTGCAACTCGCCTGCGCTCACGTCGGATTTGGTGACGCCGCCTGCGGTCACCCGCACAGTGACTTCGTGTGTGCCGTTGGCCAATGTGCTGAAGCCCGACACCGCACCGGTGTCCAGTGTCCAGGTGCGGGTCGCCGCGTTGTAGCTGAAGCCGGGTGTGGGAACGCCCACGCTGGCGGTCACCACGGGCGCGCCGTTCAACGAGATCTCGACCGTGTCACCCGCAGACAGTGGAATGTAGTTGGCCAGATCGGACAAATCCCCATTGGGGTCGATCACTTTGAGCGCCTGGCCTGTCAACACCGGTGTGGTGTCGTTGGTCTTGAGCGCGTGGATGGTGGGCACATCGGGGAGCGCCGTGTTGATGCGCAAGCTGTAGTGGCTGTTGTCGCTGGTGACGTTGCCTGCCGTGTCGGTGGCTTGCACGCTCACGCTGTAAGCGGTGCCGTGCACCAGGGCCACGGCGTCCGCATCGGGCACGGTCAGGCTCCAGGTGTTGGGCTGGCCGCTTGCACCCGCTTGCACGCTGGCGTTGTATGTTTTGCTGTTCAGGCTCACCTGAACGGTGGTGCCGGCTTCGGCACTGGTCGTGCCGGCCACCACCACGGGGGTGGTCAAGCTGGTCAAGTTTGTGCCGCGTTCAGCGGCATTCAACTCGCCCTCGCCTGCGGTAGCCGTGACCGGGTTGCCTGCGATGCTGGTGATGGCGACCGCCGGGGCTGTGGTGTCCAGCGTGATGTTGATCACGGAGGGGGTTGTGGCCACACCGTTGGGATTGGTCACGGTGCTGGTGACGGTGTAGCCGCCATCGACACCCACCGTGCCTGCGGGCATGGTCAGGGCGACCGTGCCGCTGGCCAGTTCTTGCGCCGTGACGGTGTGGATGATGGTTTGCGGCGTGCCCGAAGGTTGCAGGGTCACTTCCAGACGCAGCGACGCGCCAGCGATCACTTTGTCAGGCAAGGCCACGCTGATCTGGATGCCATCGGCCAGCTCGGTCGCGCTCAGGCCGTTGACGGCTTCTGCGATGACCGGATTGGCCTCGCTGTTGGCCAGGTTGACGTTGTCAATGACCCCTTGCAACTTGGCCAGCGTGTCCACAGCGCTGCCATCGTTGGCGGTGGCGGCAATAGCGGCCAGGACTGCGGTCATCAGCGCAGGATCCACATCCACCAAACCGATGGCCGTCAATTCTGCTGCGCTCACAGGTGTGGCTGGGGTTTGACCCGCCGCGGTTTGTGCAATGCGGTCGGCGATGCCAGCCAAGTTCAAAATTTCTGCGGCCTGGTTGGCTTCGCCAGAGGTGCTGTTGTCCAACATGTCCGTGAACAGGCTGCGCTCGGCAGCGGAGTCGATCACACTGCCCAGCCCCAAGGCGGTGATGCTGGCGGGGCTCAGGTCAACCGTGCTGTTGTTGGTGCCGTCTGCCAGGACGGCAACTTGTTTGACCGCATCCACCAAGGCCTGAATTTGCGCAGTGCTGCCCACGCTGGTGCCGGTGATGCTGGCGGTGTCCAACATCTCGCGGATCAGGGGCAGGTCCGCGCTGGTCACACCTGTGACGCCTGCGTCGGTGAAAGTGCCTGCCGTCAAAGCCGTGCTGGTGGCGGTGTTGTTTTCCGCCGCTTGCACGATGGCGTTGATCGCAACGTTCAAGGTGTTGACCAGGGTCTGCACTTCAGGCGCTGTGTCCGCTCCGCCCGTTGGTTGCGCCAGCACTTGCGCGTTGACTGCCGCCAGGTTTTCTGGAGTGACGCCGGTGATGCCGGCCTCTTGGTACTCTTGTGCCGTCAGGGGCGCTGGCGTCACGCCGTTGCCGTTGTTGTACGCCTCGATCTTGGCCAGCGCCGTGTTGGCCTCAGCCACCAGGGCTTGCACTTCAGGGGCTGTGTCGGCGCCGCCTGTGGCTTGGGCCAACACTTGTGCGTTCACCGCTGCCACGTTGGCTGCTGTCACGCCGGTGATGCCGGCCGCTTCGTAGTCTTGCGGTGTCAAAGCCGCTGGTGTGGTGCCGTTGCCGTTGTTGTACGCCTCGATCTTGGCCAGGGCCGCGTTGGCCGCTGTCACCAGGGCTTGCACTTCGGGCTGGGTGTCCGCACCGCCAATGCCTTGGGCCAGCACTTGGGCGTTCACCGCTTCCAGGTTGCCTGCGGTCACGCCGGTGATGCCGGCTGCTGCGTAGTCGCTGGGGTCCAGCGGTGCTGGCGTCACGCCGTCACCGTTGTTGTAGTCCTCGATCTTGGCGAGCGCTGTGTTCGCTGCTGCCACCAAGAGTTGCACTTCGGGCGCTGTGTCTGCGCCGCCAGTTTGTTGGGCCAGCACTTGGGCGTTCACGGCCGCCACGTTGTTGGCCGTGACGCCGGTGATGCCAGCTGCTGCGTAGTCGGTTGGTGTCAGGGCAGCGGGTGTGGTGCCGTCGCCGTTGTTGTACGCCTCGATCTTGGCCAGGGCCGTGTTGGCCAAGGCCACCAGGGCTTGCACTTCGGGTGCGGTGTCTGCGCCGCCTGTGGCTTGGGCCAGCACTTGCGCGTTGACGGCTGCCAGGTTTTCTGTGGTGACGCCGGTGATGCCTGCTGCCACGTAGTCGGCCACGGTCAGTGCGGCCGGTGTGGTGCCGTTGCCGTTGTTGTACGCCTCGATCTTGGCGAGTGCTTCAGCTGCGGGCGTGACTTGGGCCTGGATCTCGGGCACGGTGTTGGCTTCGCCAGGAGCGAGTGCCAAGATCTTGGCGTTGATGGCCGCCACGTTGGTGGAGGTCACACCGGTGATGCCGGCTGCTTCGTAGTCGGTCGGGGTCAGGGCCGCTGGCGTGGTGCCGTTGCCGTTGTTGTATTCCTCGATCTTTTGAATCGCCGCGTTGGCCGCTGTCACCAAAGCTTGCACTTCGGGGGTGGTGTCCGCTCCGCCTGTGGCTTGGGCCAGCACTTGTGCGTTGACAGCCGCCAGGTTGTCCGAGGTGACGCCAGTCACGCCTGCAGCCACGTAGTCGGCCACGGTCAGTGCAGCCGGTGTGGTGCCGTCGCCGTTGTTGTAGGCCTCGATCTTGGCCAAGGCCGCGTTGGCCGCTTCCACCAGGGCTTGCACTGCTGGCTGGTTGTCCGCGCCGCCTGGCGTTTGCGCCAGCACTTGCGCGTTGACTGCCGCCAGGTTTTCTGGAGTGACGCCGGTGATGCCGGCCTCTTGGTACTCTTGTGCCGTCAGGGGCGCTGGCGTCACGCCGTTGCCGTTGTTGTACGCCTCGATCTTGGCCAGCGCCGTGTTGGCCTCAGCCACCAGGGCTTGCACTTCAGGGGCTGTGTCGGCGCCGCCTGTGGCTTGGGCCAACACTTGTGCGTTCACCGCTGCCACGTTGGCTGCTGTCACGCCGGTGATGCCGGCCGCTTCGTAGTCTTGCGGTGTCAAAGCCGCTGGTGTGGTGCCGTTGCCGTTGTTGTACGCCTCGATCTTGGCCAGGGCCGCGTTGGCCGCTGTCACCAGGGCTTGCACTTCGGGCTGGGTGTCCGCACCGCCAATGCCTTGGGCCAGCACTTGGGCGTTCACCGCTTCCAGGTTGCCTGCGGTCACGCCGGTGATGCCGGCGACCCGGTAGTCGTCCACGGTTAGTGCTGGCGGTGTGGTGCCGTCGCCGTTGTTGTAGGCCTCGATCTTGGCCAAGGCAGAGACCAAGGGCGTGACTTGCTCCTGAATCTCGGGCACCGTATCGGCACCACCGGGAGCCAGCGCCAAAATCTTGGCATTGATGGCCGCCACGTTGTTGGACGTCACGCCAATGATGCCGGCTGCCGCGTAGTCGGCCGGAGTCAATGCAGCGGGCGTTGTGCCGTCGCCGTTGTTGTAGTCCTCGATCTTTTGAATCGCCGCATTGGCTGCAGCCACCAAGGCTTGCACTTCCGATGTGCTGTTCGCACCGCCAGCGGCTTGAGCCAGCACTTGCGCGTTGACAGCGGCCAGGTTTTCTGCAGTCACACCTGTGATGCCGGCTGCTTCGTAGTCTTGGGGCGTCAAGGCCGCTGGCGTGGTGCCGTTGCCATTGTTGTACGCCTCGATCTTGGCCAAGGCTGCGGTGCCCGCAGTCACCAAAGCTTGCACCTCAGCCAGCGTGTCTGCACCACCTGTGGCTTGCGCCAGCACTTGAGCGTTGATGGCAGCCAGGTTCTCTGCAGTCACCCCTGTCACCCCTGCCGCTTCGTAGTCGGCCACCGTCAAAGCAGCCGGCGTGGTGCCGTCGCCGTTGTTGTACGCCTCGATCTTGGCCAAGGCGGTGGCTTGTGCCGTGGGACCTGGTGTACCCCCATCACTACCGCCGCCGCCCGAAGCAGCAGCCAAGCCCGCAGCTGCTGCGCCCAAGGTGCCCAGACCACCGGCTCCTGCACCCGCAGCACTGGCCAAAACGGTACCCACCGCAGGCGCAGGCGCAGCGATCAAATTCACCACGCCATCTTCCAACATTTGCAGCTGACTGCCCTCGGCCCACGCCCACTGGTCACCGGTCAAGAGCACATCTTCTTGAGCATAGAAATCTGTCAGTTCAACCAGTTTTTCCGCGCCATCTTCGGTCTCGATGACCAGATTTTTGTCGACTTTGCTAAGTTTGATCTTTTTGGTGCCCACCAACTGGTTACCCGTCAAATTCACACCATCCAACACCACCGTGATTTTTTCACCGGCTTGGACCGCGTGTTGAATGGCTTGTTGACCCGTTTTGTATTCAGCAACAGCGAGACGGGTGGCGTTCTGAGCGCTCGCGGAGATGATTTGGATTTGCATGGCTTAGACTGGTTCTGTAGTGGTTACAAATAATTTAACATGATTTGTTAAATTACGAGGCAATTGAACGTTAAGAATTGTTATTTTTTAGTACTATTGTTATACAATCATTAAAACAACAAAATTAACTAAAAAATGTTTTTTTGCACAAAAAATAGATGCCACAACTCTGATCTTCGCCCTGATCCCGCCCAACCGACTTGATGCGAATCAATCTCAGTCTTAATTTGTAAAACAAAAGTAACCATAAAAACATATAAATTGAAGTTTTTGCCATTTTAATGGTGCTTTTTTACAACTAGTTGACAAAACGATGGCGCCGGTGGTTGTGGCTCTGCGTTGCTCATGAAACGACAAAAAGACAGGCCATCGAAGGCCGTTGACAGCCGGCCGATCGGTTTGTGCACACCTCGGAATCTGCTTCAACAAGCGATGGCGATGTGTTGTGGGCATGAACCAGCGCCCCCAGCGCAGTTAAGGGGTGCGCCACGCCTTGCAGCGAGACCCACTGCACCAGAGGAAGAGGGGGTGCTGAGCCCGCTCAGGCGGTGACGATCCAGCCCTCGAGCGGATCAAACGGCGGCAAGCCGTATTGCGGATGGCCGGCTTCGTGCTGTTGCTGGGCCCAAGCGGCTTGCAGCAAACACAAGGTGGCATCAAGCGCGTCGCCACTGGGGTCGTCGGCCAGGCGGCCCAGCAGTGCGTTGCTGGCCACCAAGCGCAGGCCCAAGCGGGTTTGGCCGCGCTCCAATGCGCCCAGAAGTTCACGCCGGGCCAGCAGGCGCTCGGATGTTTGTTTGGCCTTGTCGTCGCTTTTGTAGCTGCGCTTGCCCAAGACCTCGCGGGCCAACAGGCCAGGATAAGCCTCCAGCGCCACGCGGCGGGTGTCGTCTGCGTGCAAGCCAGGCAGGTGCACACCCGCCTGACGCAGCAGCGGCACACCTGCGTGCAGCATGTAGGCCACAGGCGGGTTGATCCATTTCATGGACGGGCTGGAGCCAGCGGGTTTGTCTGCGGCGCGGTGGGCAAACTTGCCGCCCACGGGTCGGGCGTTGCAAAAAGCCGCAAACTGCTCGCGAATCTGGGCACGCTCCAGGCTGCAGTAATGGTCCATGCAGCCGGCCCAGCTGGTGGGCCAGCCCAGGGATTCGACCAGTTCACGTGGCAGGCCAAAGGGCAAATCAAAGCCACCCACCCAATCGGCAGGCTGCGCCAGCCAGTCACCAAACGCGCCCAGCGTGTGAAAGGTTTGCAGCGCTTGCAACTGCACCCTGCCCTGCCGGGCTTGGCCCAGGGCCAAAACGATGGGTTTGCGTTTTGTAGGGCTGCTGGAGAAATCGCAGCCGATCAGTGTTTGTTCAGCCATCTCAGCCCATGCCCAAAGCCATCACGCCCAAAGTGATCAGCCCCGCGCCTGCGATGCGTGGGCCCCGGTCTTTTTCGCCCAGCAGATGGCCACCCAGCAAGGCCGCAAACAGCATGGATACTTCACGCGCCGGGGCCACGTGCGAGAGCGGTGCCACCTGCAGGGCGTACAGCACCAACACATACGACACGGGACTCAAAATACCCACGATCAAAGCATAAGGCCGCTGCTGGCGCCACAAACCCGCCACCTCGGTGCGGTCGCGCAGCAAGGTGGGCATCAAAAACGCCAAGCGCACCAGGTTGCCAAAGTAGTCCACCAAAATGGGCGACATCAGCGCCACCTTGACAGCATAGCCATCGACCACGGTGTAGCTGGCGATGAACAGGCCGGTGATGCCTCCATAAAAAATGCCCGTGCGCACACGCGCCCGCTGATGTGGATCGTGCGCAGCCTTCCACAAACCGGGGCCACCTGCGATCAGGAACACGCCGCCCACCACACCCAAAATGCCCAGCAAACCCAGCGCTGAAATCTGTTCACCCAGCAAGACGATGGCCACCATGGACGACAGCAGCGGCCCCGAGCCACGCGCCAGCGGATAGACCACCGTCAAATCGGCTTGGCGGTAGCCGCGCAGCAAAACAATGAAATAGACAATGTGCAGCAAGGCGCTGGCCAGCACCAAGGTCCACTCCAGCACGCCCCAGGCGGGCACCTGCGCCCAACCCACCCAAAGACCCAAGGGCGCCCAAAACACCATCAGCACCACCGAGGTGAAGGCGACAAAGCGCACATCGCCACCGGCTTTTTTGGCGGCGATGTTCCAGCAGGCATGGATGAAACCGGCCAAAACGACCAGGGCAAGCGCACTCAGGGGCATGGAAGTGAAAAAGCCCCTTTCGGGGCTTGGTCTGAAGAGGGTTTAAGCCCGACCGATGATGGACGCGGTGGCCATCAACTCTTCGAGCAAAGCCAGCGAGACTTTGCCCGACACGTTGTAGGGGTCCAGCTCGGCACGCTCGGAGTACTTGAGCAAGATGTTGGTGTTGACCCGCGAGGTGTCCACTTGGCCCATGGTCCAGCCTCCAAAGCGGCGCTCGGAGATTTCTTCGTAATGCAGCAACACCACGTCTTTGTGGCGCGGGTCTTTCTGGATGTGGCCATACAGGTCACTGACTGCCGTGCGCCCGCCTTCAATGGCTTGCAAAAAGATGCCACCGCCGTAGCACAGGATGCCAGTGATGCCCGTGCTGGGGTTGAACTGGCGCGACTGGGTCAGGATGGATTCGATCGTTTCAGGACGGGGATCAACCGTGCGGCTGGCATAAAGCAGGCGGACCAACATGGTTCAGTTCCTTCCAGGAATCAAGGCCAAAAACTCACGGCGCAAGTTGACGTCTTTCAGGAACGCCCCGCGCATGACCGAATTGATCATCTTGCTGTCCATGTCTTTCACGCCGCGCCAGCCCATGCAGTAGTGGCTGGCTTCCATCACGATGGCCAGGCCGTCGGGCTGGGTTTTGCGCTGGATCAGGTCGGCCAGTTGCACCACGGCTTCTTCTTGGATCTGGGGGCGGCCCATGATCCATTCGGCCAGTCGGGCGTATTTGGACAGCCCAATCACATTGGTGTGCTCGTTGGGCATGACACCGATCCAGATCTTGCCAATCACCGGGCAAAAGTGGTGACTGCAGGCACTGCGCACCGTGATGGGGCCCACGATCATCAGCTCGTTCAAGTGCTCGGCGTTGGGGAATTCGGTGATCTCGGGGCCGTCCACATAACGGCCCTTGAACACTTCCTTGAGGTACATCTTGGCCACGCGGCGGGCGGTGTCGCCGGTGTTGTGGTCGTTCACGGTGTCGATGACCAGCGAATCGAGCACGCCAGCCATCTTCTCGGTGACCTCGTCCAGCAACTTGTCCAATTCGCCGGGTTCGATGAATTCGGCGATGTTGTCGTTGGCGTGAAAGCGTTTGCGGGCGGCCAGTACGCGCTCGCGGATTTTCACGGAAACAGGAACGCCTTCGTCTTCGGGCGTGGCGACAGAAGCAGTCATGGCGTCTGGGGCTTTCATTAACATGGCAAGGATCGTAACAGCGATTGCGGGGACGGCCCGGTCTGCCGCAGAACGCCCACGTCGGTCCGTGGGACTCTGCTGTTCAGTAGCGGTTGCCACTCAAAAACAGGGCCAGACGCATCAAGCCGAACGCCACCCGGTCCCGCAACCTTTGGTGCCAAGGCCTTTGAATGTATTGGGCAGCCACCACCGGGGTGCTTTGTTGCGCGATGGCCAGGTGCAACCGCTGGTGCAGCTGCTTGGCAAAGGCTTGGTCGGCCACCACCACATTGGCCTCACGCGCCAGCAGCAGGCTCAGCGGATCCAGATTAGACGACCCCACCGTGGCCCAAGGCCGCTCATTGTCCGGATCGACCACGGCCACCTTGGCGTGCAAAAAGCTGGCGTTGTATTCATGGATCTCGATGCCTGCGGCCAGCAGCACCCCATACACCGGTCGGACCGCGTGGTACTGCATGAAGTATTCGTAACGCCCCTGCAGCAGCAAACGCACCCGCACGCCCCGCTGCGCCGCATGGATCAAGGCTTTGCGCAGGCGACGTCCGGGCAAGAAATAGGCATTGGCAATGACGATTTCATGCCGGGCAGCGCCAATGGCCTTCAGGTAGGCCCGTTCAATCTGGCTGCGGTGCAGCACGTTGTCGCGCAGCAGCAGCCCCGCCTTGGCCACCAAACCGCCATCCAGCGCGGGCGCATCTTCCTGGGTCCAAGGCAAATGCAGCCCCGCCGCACGAAAGGAGCTGAAGGCCTCCGGAAACTGTTGTTGCCTGACATGCTGCACGCCCTGGATGCGCCACCACAGTTGCGCCATGGTTTCCTGCATTTGCTGCACCAAGGCGCCCCGTGCGCACACGGCAAAGTCCAGCCTTGGCAAGGCCAGGATGCCGTGGTGTGGGTCGTACCAGTCGTCCAGAATGTTGATGCCGCCGCAAAAAGCCAGGTGACCGTCGATCACGCACAGCTTGCGGTGCAGACGTCGCCAGCGGCTGGGGATCAACAAGCCCAAGGTGCCCAAAGGCGAATACACGCGCCAATCCACCCCGGCACGGGCAAAACGTTCGCGCCACGCAGGCGGCAAGCCGGGGGTGCCCACCCCATCCACCACCACCCAGACGCGCAGACCCCGCAAGGCGGCCCGCTCCAGAGCTTCTGCCACCATGGCGGAGGCACCATGAAAATCGAAGATGTAGGTTTCGATGTGGATCTGCGACCGGGCCTGCTCCAGGGCCGCAACCAGTGCCTCAAAATAGGCTTGCCCGCCTTCGATCAGCCGGATCTGGTGACCATCGCGCAAAGGTGGGCTGTGGCGCATGGCTCAGTCGGTCCAGGCGAACTCAGCGACCAAGGGCAAATGGTCGGACATGCGCTGCCAGATGCGCCCTGTCGGGGCCATGGCGTGAACCGGCGTGAGACCCCGCGCATACACATGGTCCAGCTGATTCAGCGGCAAACGCGAAGGGTACGTGGGCGTGGCCTGCTCCCGCCACTCCCGAAAGCCCGCGTCGGCCATGCGCCGCCCCAAGCCCGTGCCCCAGTCGTTGAAGTCTCCGGCCACCAACACCTGCGCGTCGGCCGGGATGACCTGATCGACGAACGTCAGCAACTGCGCCACCTGGCGCGCCCGGCTGGCGGGCACGAGACCCAGGTGCACCACGATCACATGCACCACACGGTCCACCACCTGCACTTCGGTGTGCAGCAAACCGCGTTGCTCAAAACGGTGGTCCGAGATGTCCCGGTGCTGGTGCGACAACACGGGCCAGCGCGACAACAAGGCGTTGCCGTGCTCACCGTGGCGGGTGATGGCATTGGTGCGGTAAACCGATTCGTAGCCTTCAGGGGCCAGGTAGTCTGCTTGCGGCTGGTTGGGCCAATGAGAGAAGTAGCGCTCTTCGCGGCGGTGCATGCGGCGCACTTCTTGCAGACACACGATGTCGGCATCCAGCTGCTCCACCGCGTGGCCCAGGTTGTGAATTTCCAGCCGCCGTGCAGGCCCCAAGCCCTGCACCCCTTTGTGGATGTTGTAGGTGGCTACGCGCAAGAGGGGGTGTTCGTGTCGCTGGGGCATCATGGGTTGATCTGGGGTTCAAAACGCGGCAGCATCAAAATGGCCTCGGCATTGGAGGGCGAAAAACAACGCTCAGCCGCAGCCTGCCAGGGTAGCCACTGCCAGTCGGTGTGTTCGGCAGGATTCAGGGTAACGGGTGTTCGTTCAGGCACGCGCAGCCCAAACACACGCTCGGTGTTGCGACTGACCTCGGGCGCGTAGCGCCAGCGCCAGGCTGGGTAAATGTCATAGACATTTTCCAGCAGCCAGTCTTGCAACCGGCATGGGGGGTGCAAGGCGTCGATGCCGGTTTCCTCCTGCACCTCGCGCACGGCCGTGGCTGCCCAACTTTCTTGGGGGTGGTCTTTGCTGCCGGTGACCGACTGCCAGGTGCCTGCATCGGCCCGGCGAATCAGCAAAACCTGACCGCTGGGGGTGTAGATCACCACCAGGACGGATTCGGGAATTTTGTAGAGCTTGGAGGTCACCACTGCATTCTAGGCAGCGCCCGCCTTGCTAGGATGGCGCCATGTCGTCTTCACCCACATCCCAGCCCCTTGACACGTTTATTCCTGTGCTGCACGCCCACAACCTGAGTGGCGGGCCTGGAGCCCAAGCGGTGATTCGCAAGCTGAATTTCTCGTGGTCAGCGGGACTGCACTGGGTTTGCGGCGATGAAGGCTGCGGCAAGACCACCCTGCTGCGCTTGCTGGCGGGCGACCTGCAACCGCTGAGTGGAACGGTGCAAACGCCCTCTGATGGGGTCTTCTGGGTCGACTTGCAGGGCAGCGCGTTGGACGACACCACGGTGCAAGCTTGCTGGGACCGGCTGCAACCCACTTACCCCCATTGGAACAACGCACTGCTGCAAGACTTGTCCGAAGCGCTGGACATGGAACGCCACCGCCACAAACCGCTGTACATGCTGTCCACCGGCAGCCGCCGCAAAGTGGGGCTGATCGCCGCCCTGGCATCGGGCGCTGCCGTCACCTTGCTCGACCAGCCTTTCGCATCGCTCGACCAAACCTCCATTCGGACCCTCAAGGACTTCCTGTCTGAAGCGGCCGAACAACCCGGCCGCAGCTGGATCGTGGCCGACTACGAAGCGCCCGACGATTTGCCCGTGGCCAGCGTGCTGCGCCTGAACGCGCCCGAATGACCTGAGGGCATGCTGCCCTCGGACCATATCCTCGTCAAAAGCGGTCAGCGTTCATCACCCGGGTCCAGGCCGCCACAAAATCGCGCGCCAATTTTTCGGGATTGTCATCTTGTGCGTACACCTCGGCATAAGCCCGCAAGACCGCGTTGGAACCGAACACCAGGTCCACCCGGGTGGCGGTCCATTTGACCTGGCCCGTTTGGCGGTCACAGAGGTCGTAGGTGTTGCGGCCCGTCGGTTTCCACTGGGTCGCCATGTCGGTGAGGTTGACGAAGAAGTCGTTGCTCAAGACGCCCACGCGTTCAGTGAACACGCCATGCTGTGTGCCGCCGTGGTTGGTGCCCAGCACGCGCATGCCACCCAACAAGGCCGTCATCTCGTGGGCGCTCAGGCCCATGAGTTGGGCGCGGTCCAGCAGCATCTCTTCAGGGCTGACCGCGTCGTCTTGCTTGACCCAGTTGCGAAAACCGTCATGCAGGGGTTCCAGCACGGCAAACGACTCGGCGTCGGTCATGGCCTCGGTGGCGTCGCCGCGGCCGGGCTGGAAGGGCACAGGCATGTCAAAGCCCGCCGCTTTCACGGCCTGCTCGACCCCCACGTTACCGGCCAGCACGATCACATCCGCCACACTGGCACCGGTGGTTTTGGCAATGCCTTCGAGCACCGCCAGAACCTTGGCCAGACGGGCGGGCTCGTTGCCGGGCCAGTATTTCTGCGGGGCCAAGCGGATGCGCGCCCCGTTGGCACCGCCGCGCTTGTCGGAGTGACGGAAGGTGCGTGCGCTGTCCCAGGCGGTCGCCACCATCTCGCTCACGCTCAAGCCGCTGGCGGCAATCTGGGCTTTGACCGCGGCCACGTCGTAGCCGGTGGGCCCCACGGGCACCGGATCTTGCCAGATCAGGTCTTCTGGCGGCACTTCGGGGCCGATGTAACGGGCCTTGGGGCCCAGGTCGCGGTGGATCAGCTTGAACCAGGCACGGGCAAAGACTTGGCTGAAGTACACGGGGTCTTTGTCAAAGCGTTCGGCAATGGTGCGGTAGGCCGGGTCCATCTTCATGGCCATGTCGGCGTCGGTCATCATCGGCAAGCATCGGATCGACGGATCCTCCACATCCACGGGCATGTCTTCTGGCTTGATCTGGATGGGTCGCCACTGGTTCGCGCCAGCAGGGCTCTTGGTGAGTTCCCACTCGTGATGGAGCAGCAAATGAAAGTAGCCGTTGTCCCATTGCGTGGGGTGCGTGGTCCAGGCGCCTTCGATGCCACTGGAGACCGTGTCGCGGCCCACACCGCGGGTGGTGTGGTTGATCCAGCCCAAGCCCTGCTCGTTCAGCTCGGCGCCTTCGGGCACAGGCCCCAGGTTTTGCGCCCGCCCATTGCCGTGGGCCTTGCCCACGGTGTGCCCACCTGCGGTCAACGCCACGGTTTCTTCGTCGTTCATGGCCATGCGGGCAAAGGTCAGGCGCACGTCTTGTGCGGTCTTCAAGGGATCGGGTTGGCCGTTGACACCTTCGGGGTTCACATAGATCAAGCCCATTTGCACGGCGGCCAATGGGTTTTCAAGGGTATCGCGCTGGTCACCGTCGTAGCGGGACGAAGCCAGCCATTCTTTTTCCGAGCCCCAATAGATGTCTTTCTCGGGATGCCAGATGTCTTCGCGGCCAAAGGCAAAGCCAAAGGTTTTGAGGCCCATCGATTCGTAAGCCACGTTGCCCGCCAGCACCATCAGATCGGCCCAGCTGATCTTGTTGCCGTACTTTTTCTTGATGGGCCACAGCAAGCGGCGCGCTTTGTCGAGGTTGACGTTGTCGGGCCAGGAATTGAGCGACGCAAAGCGCTGGTTGCCCGTGCCCGCACCGCCACGGCCATCGGCAATGCGGTAAGTTCCTGCGGCGTGCCAGGCCATGCGGATCATCAAACCGCCGTAATGGCCCCAGTCGGCAGGCCACCAGTCCTGGCTGTCGGTCATGAGCGCGGTCAGGTCTTGCTTGAGCGCATGGACATCGAGTTTTTTGACTTCTTCGCGGTAGTTGAAGTCTGGCCCCATGGGGTTGGTCTTGGTGTCGTGCTGGTGCAAGATGTCCAGGTTGAGCGCCTTGGGCCACCAGGCCATGTGGCCTTGGCCGGTGCGGGTGTTGGCGCCGTGCATGACGGGGCATTGGCCTGCGGTGGGTGATGGATGGGTCATTTGACGTTTCCTTCAGAGTGGGTATTTCAAGGCGTGCTTGTCTTTCGCCGTCACCGCCATCGTCCCATGACAGCGATGTTCGCCAGCCCACACAAGCCTCAACTGGTCACTGTCGGCCAGCCCCCACAGCACGAACCGAAGGCTGGGAGATACCCTTAAAAAATACGGGTTAAAACAAAACAACAGTGCCAGTTGACCCCTTTTCTGCGCTATGCCCCATAATCCGAGCGTGCACGTCTTAAAAACGGCACAAGTCAGGTGATCGGTCAGTTTCGCGCGCTACGGCGGCACTTTTCGGGTTTGTTGTGCTTTCGGGACCCCATCGCTTTGTTTTTTTGTGTTTTTCAGGAGTCCCCATGGGCAATAAACTTTACGTCGGCAACCTGCCGTACACCGTTCGCGACGAAGACCTGCAACAGGCTTTCAGTGAATTCGGCGCCATCACCAGCGCAAAAGTCATGATGGAGCGCGACACAGGTCGTTCCAAAGGCTTTGGCTTTGTTGAAATGGGCAGCGATGCCGAAGCGCAAGCCGCTATCGCTGGCATGAATGGCCAGTCTTTGGGTGGTCGCAGCATCACCGTCAACGAAGCCCGCCCAATGGAGGCACGTCCTCCACGCACCGGTGGTTTCGGTGGTGGTGGCGGTTACGGCGGTGGTGGCCGCTCCGGTGGCGGCGGCTACGGCGGCGGTGACCGTTCCGGTGGTGGCGGCTACGGCGGCGGTGACCGTTCTGGCGGTGGCGGCTACGGCGGCGGTCGCGGCGGCTACTAAGCCCTGCACCCCTGTCAACGGCAGAACAGCCGTTGCCAAATGGTTCACTCAGCTTGCATGCTGAGTTCAGACCTCAAAGGCTTCAAAACTTCGGTTTTGAGGCCTTTTTTTCATACAATTTCAATTAATAATTCAACTCGAAATAGATACAAATTCATCGGCAATAAGAGATGCGCCTCCGACAAGACCACCGTCCACATCTAATTGAGATAAAATCTCAGCGCAATTTTTTGAATGCAGACTACCGCCATATAATATTTTCATATCAGTTGAATGCGATGTGTGTTTTGAAAGAAAATTTCTAATGTATTCATGCATGCCTTGAACTTGGATAGCAGTCGCCGTCAAACCCGTTCCTATTGCCCAAACTGGCTCGTATGCAATTATCAATCTATTAATGTTTTTATTATTTTGCGCCATTATTTTAATTAACTGTTTTGATATTACATCAAAACAACAACCCGACTCTCTTTCAACATACGTCTCACCAACACATACTATCGGCACCATTCCAAAATCCAATAAATTATTAACCTTTATGGCAATATCATCATCCATTTCATTATGATGAATGCGCCTTTCGGAGTGACCAACAATACAATAACCAACACCAAGATCCACGAGCATATTTACCGAAACCTCACCAGTAAAAGCTCCTTGATGGTGCTTGGAAACATCTTGCGAACCTACTTTAATATTTGACCCCGCTACAAGTTCGGAGACTTGACTTAAATAAACGCTTGGGGGACAAATCACGATATCACATGAAATTTTACATAAATTGGAAATTAAATTTTCAAGAAGATCCTTATTTTTAACAAAGCTTCCATTCATCTTCCAATTTCCGACGATCATTTTTTTTCGCATTTTGAAAATCTTTTTAATGCTTTAATTTATCACCATGAAATATTCGGGCTAGTTCAACCCGGTTCAGTAGCTGTCGCATCCCGGATGATCATATAGACGACGTGCATTTTCTTCAAATACTGCGACGGCCGAGCTGCCTGCTGCAACTGTGCACTGACGCAACCAAAGACTTTCGTCAACTACACGAAACTCCTCAACTGCATCTGATGCAGCACTGGCATTTCTAGAGGTTCCTTGTGTGTGCGGCCAGTTGCTTCCCCAAAGCAAACGATCTGGTCTGATAAGCAATAAGCTGTCCAAAAACGGATCCAAATCCGCGTAAGGCGAAAGACTCTTCGATGACAGATAAGGAGCAGACAGCTTTACGTACAGATTCCCTGACTTCAACAATGCGAGCTGTCTTTGCCATGCAAACGAGTGTGTGCCCAGCGTGACATCTGGAAGCCCTAGATGGTCGAGTACAAACTTCCTAGAAGAATTTTCAATGTGACTGAACAATGCACCAAGTACATCTGAAGAAACATGCAGTTGGATATGCCATTCCGGTGGAATGAAAGCTTCGAGCTCAGCCAGCTTACTGATTGCGACATCAGGATCCGCGGTGTGATCAACCAACAGATTGAGTCGTGCGCCTCGCACGCCCATCTGGTGCATTGAATCGATTTCCTTCCCTGAAATGGCATTTGTCAATACGACTACGCCTCGGGCATTTCCCGAGAGGGCCGTCAAAGCGCTGAGCAGACAGTCATTGTTTTCACCATAAACACTAGGCTGAACAAGTACGACTTGGGACGCTCCAACCTTGTCCAAATGAACACGGAGGTCCTGCACTGTTGCCACTCCTGGCGTAAACCGTCTGGTTGTTACGTAAGGGAATTTTTGGGGCTCAAATACATGGACATGAGCGTCGCAAATCGCACTGGTCATGCTCATTGCGCCTGTATGTTCGCCGCCTTGACGGTCTGCTGCCAGCCTTTAAGTTCCTCGTTGATGAACTTTTGAAAATTCGCTGCGGAATCCCCTACTGGAATCGCGCCTAGTTCTTGGTACTTCTGCACGACATCAGGCGCCTTCAACGCCTTGGTGATTTGCATGTGCAAACTGGCGAGGACTTCCACAGGGGTGCGTGACGGTGCAACAACTCCCACCCAATGTGTCATGTGGAATTTTTGTATTCCAGATTCCTCAAAAGTGGGAACATCAGGCATCTTCGGATTGCGTTTTGCTTGCCCAATCGCCACTGCCTTGATTCGTCCCGATGCGATTGGGCCTGCCGTGCTGGTTATGCTGTCAATGAGTACATCGATTTCTCCTCCCATTAAGGCTTTGATAGATTCACCACCGCCCTTGTAAGGAACATGGAGAAACTTTGCGCCAGTTACCGTTCCCAGGAGCTCAGTCGTTAAATGAGGGGTGCTTCCAACGCCGCCCGAACCATATGTCAATTTGTCAGGGCTCTGCTTTGCGAATTCCATCATTTCCTTGGCTGTTTTGAAACGCGAAGTGGACGGAGTCATCATGACCATTGGGGACTCCGCGACCTTGGTAACCGCCGTAAAGTCCTTGGTTGTGTCGTAAGGCATCTTGGCTTGCAGAGCCGGTGCCATAGTGAAAGGGCCACTCACAAACGCCAATGTATATCCGTCAGGCGTTGACTTCGCAACAGCATCAGTACCGATTACACCGCCAGCTCCCGCTTTGTTATCAACCACAAAGGATTGGCCTGTATCAGCCGTCAGTCGCTGAGCGAGGACACGCGCCATCACATCGTTGGGTCCTCCTGCTGCAAAAGGCACAACAAGACGCACGGTTTTGGATGGGTAAATTGAGGCCTGTGCCATAGCGCTAGTGGCGACCGTAACAAGCACAGCAAATACCGCACCTCGTGTTGTCGAAAATTTCATAATGATCTCCTGTCAAATATCTTGATGTCGTGAATTGAATAATTTGGATTGCAAGTGAATCACTCAGCTTTGATGTCTTTTTCTTTGATGAGTTTGGTCCAGCGCTGTCTCTCAGATGCAACCAAATCTGCAAATACTTTTGCGTCACCTCCACCCACTACATTGCCAGGTGCTGTTATGCGCTGCACCATGTCCGGTTCTTGCAATGCTTTGTTGATAGCGCTATTCAATTTGTCCACAATTGGCTTCGGCGTCCCTTTGGGTGCAACAACACCAAACCAGTTGGAGATTGCCATGTCTTTCACTCCCAGTTCAGCAAAGGTCGGAACGTCGGGAAGCGATGGCAAACGCTTTTCATTCGCTACTGCCAGCGGGCGCAGTTTCTGAGGTGTAGCTTTCAGATAGCCCATGGCGGCGGGCACCATATCAAACATGAAATCCACCTGACCTGCCAGCAAGTCATTTGTTGCGGGACCACCGCCACGGTATGGAATATGAGTTGCAAATACCCCGGCTGAAGACTTGAACATCTCACCAGCCAGGTGAAATGAACCACCTGAGCCGGCGGATGCATAGCTGGCCTTGCCTGGCGCAGCCTTCATACCAGCAATCATTTCACTCAAATTCTTGTAAGGCGACTTCTCGGCGTTTACCAACAAAATCAGTGGCCCCTTCTCAATCAAGCTAACGGGAACCAACTCGGTTTCGGCATCAAATGGTGTGGTGGCCATCAGCACCTTGTTAACTGTTAACGGCGCAAGATTCCCTATGCCGATGGTGTGCCCGTCAGGAACTGCTTTAGCGATTGCGTTCGTTCCAATGTTTCCGTTTGCTCCCGGCTTGTTTTCAACGATGACGGGCTGGCCTAAATAGACAGCCAATTTTTGTGCAATCTGGCGTGCCCGCACATCAGAACTGCCGCCAGCAGCATAGGGAACGATCATCGTGATTGTCTTGCTGGGATAGACCTTGGCGCCATCTTGTGCATTCGCTATTGGAGACAAGACTGCACAAGCGCAAAGTGTCAAAAGAGATCTTCCCAAGACGTGCTTGTTCATGCTGATCAGTGTCCATGTGGTCATTACGTTTCCTTGTCTCATGTATAGGTTTAAATCAGTTCACTCTAGAAATTCCGAGAAATTTCAGGCTTGTAGTGTACTAAAAGATTTGATGGTACAACAATTTTCTTTTTTGATGCATAATTGCAGCCATGATTGACTCGCGCATCGCTTTGATACACGCAACTCCTTTGGCCGTTCGGCCGATCGCTGCAGCTTTTGAGGCCAATTGGCCACAAGCGCAGCTGATGAACCTGTTAGATGACACGCTGTCCAGTGACCTCGCAAAAGCCGGCTCACTCAACCAAGCTATGGTCCAACGGATCGGTGACCTGGCGAGTTACGCGAAAGCGCAGGGTGTACACGGGATTCTTTTCACCTGTTCGGCATTTGGGGCCGCGATTGACGTTGCCAAGCAAACGGTGGGGTTGTCGATGCTTAAACCCAATGAAGCCATGTTTGACGAAGCACTGGATGTTTGTTCAAAGTTGACGCATGCGGGGCGCATTGCTTTGCTGACCACTTTTGCACCAGCTGGCGCATCTATGCAGGAAGAGCTCCAGGCTGAAGCCACTAAACGCGGCCTTGAAGTTCACATTGAAAACATCTGCATAGCATCGGCTATGGATGAACTCAATGCAGGTAATGGTGCAGTTCACGATGCCCTCATCGTTGCTGGCGCAAGAATGTTGCCAGCTTGCGATGTCTATTTACTGGGCCAATTCTCCATGGCGAGGGCAAAACTTTCGATGGAAAACGCCCTACGCGCTCCTACCCTTACCAGCCCTGATAGCGCAGTCAGACGGATGAAGCTCGACCTCAATTAATCACCTCACTTTTACTAGGAGCACCCATGAAATTTATCGTTTTGCCTTGCGATGGCATTGGCCCAGAAATCGTTGCAGCGTCTGTCGAGGTTCTTAAAGCAGCCGATGCCGCGTACAAACTCGACCTGAGTTTTGACTATGAAAGTGTCGGATTTGACAGTCTGAAGGAACACGGCACAACCTTGCGGCAAGAAGTGCTGGATAAGGCAAAGACATACGACGGCATCATTCTCGGCACTCAATCCCACGCGGACTATCCTGCGCCGGAAAAGGGTGGCCGCAACGTCTCTGCTGGTTTCCGAATCGGTCTGGACTTGTACGCCAACGTCCGCCCGGCACGTACACGCCCTTTTTTGCAGTCCAATATGCGCGAAGGGCGCACCATGGACTTGATCATCATGCGTGAAGCCACAGAGGGGTTTTATCCTGACCGCAACATGGCACGCGGCTGGGGCGAAATGATGCCCAGCCCGGACATGGCACTTTCAACACGCAAGATTACCCGGCATTGCAGTGAACGCATTGCCCGGCGGGCATTTGAGCTTGCCATGACTCGCCGCAAGAAGGTAACGGCAATTCACAAAGCCAATAGCTTCCATATGACAGACGGACTGTTTCTGGAAGCCGTTCGACATGTGGCCAAAGACTTCCCTCTGGTGCAGCTAGACGACCTGCTGGTCGACGCATCGACTGCACACCTAGTCAAGGAGCCAGAGCGATTCGACGTGTTGGTCGCGACCAACTTTTACGGAGACATCATCTCTGATCTCGCCAGTGAACTCTCGGGCAGCTTGGGTCTGGCCGGCTCAATTATGGCCAGCGATGACCTTTGCTGTGCCCAGGCACAACACGGCTCAGCCCCCACCATTGCAGGCAAAGATATTGCCAACCCGACCTCGATGATTCTGTCGGTAGCGATGATGGTTCGCTGGATTGGTGACAAACGCGACAACAAAGCCATGCAACAAGCGGGCGATGCAATGTCTGCTGCCGTAGATGTGGTGCTTTCGAACCCAGCGAGCCGCACGCGCGACATCGGAGGAACTATGGGCTGCAAAGACTTCGCCAAGGCAGTCGCCAAGGCAGTGGGTACCGTCTGAGCACCGTATCGCGGCGAACTCAACATGAAAAAAGCTTTATTAGGCTGCATCGCTGATGACTTCACCGGTGCGACAGACCTTGCCAACAACCTGGTGCGTACCGGGTTGCGCGTTGTTCAGACCATTGGCGTACCGACTGAGGACTTGGCCGCAGATGCGGACGCAGTAGTTGTCGCGCTCAAGTCTCGAACGATTGCTGCGTCTGAAGCAGTTGCACAGTCCCTGGAGGCACTTTCGTGGCTGCAATCCCAGGGCGCAAGCCAGATTTATTTCAAATACTGCTCCACCTTCGATTCCACTTCCAAAGGCAATATCGGTCCTGTGACAGAGGCTCTCATGGACGCCTTAGGGGCGGATTTCACAATTGCCTGCCCAGCATTCCCCGAAAATGGCCGAACCGTCTTCAAGGGATACCTTTTCGTTGGCGAGGAGTTGTTGCACGAGTCAGGGATGCGCAACCACCCTTTGACACCGATGATGGACTCAAACCTCGTTAGGGTTATGCAGTCGCAAACAAAACGGCGGGTTGGACTCATAGATTACCGCACCGTATCCCAGGGTGCCGACGCAATAACAGCAAAAATTGCATCCCTCAAGTCGGAGGGTATTGGTGTCGCAGTGATTGACGCACTCTCTAATGATGACCTACGCACCATGGGTCCGGCGCTTTCCAAGCTATCGTTGGTGACGGCCGGTTCTGGAGTCGCGATCGGTCTAAACCATGCCAATTCCACGAGGAATGCCGATGATGCCTCACTGCTTCCGCGGGCTCAGGGATATCAGGCGGTTGTTTCCGGAAGTTGCTCGACGGCCACCAATCGGCAGGTCGCCGATTTCATACAAAAAGGTGGGCAAGCAATGGCCATAGACCCTCTGGTCCTAGCCCAGAATGAAGACTCTGTGGAGGATGCCTTGCGGTGGGCGGAGCCCAAGCTCCAATCCGGACCCGTCCTGATTTACGCAACCGCTGAACCGGATGCCGTGAAAAAAATCCAAGGGCAATTGGGTGTTCAGAAAGCCGGTGAAATGGTGGAGCACGCATTGGCGACCATTGCAAGGGGATTGGTACAAAGAGGGGTTCGTCAGCTCGTCGTTGCCGGCGGCGAAACTTCGGGCGCCTGCGTACAGGCACTCGGCATTGAGAGCATGCAAATTGGCCCGCAAATTGCGCCCGGCGTGCCCTGGTGCCATGCAGGTACTGACAGTGCCCCCGATGCGGGGTTGCACATCGCGCTGAAATCCGGAAATTTTGGAACGCCCGACTTCTTCACCAGTGCGTTCAGTGCCTTGGTCTGAGTTAGCAATATAAGAAGGCTGGCGGGTTACAGTTCAGTGAGTTCCAACTGACACTTCTGAGCACTATGCCTGCCGAACCTTCTGCCGCCAAAGTGAGCCCACTTATCCCAACATTGGCCACCCGGATTATTGAATTGGTCCGGCGCGAAGGCTATGCCGTCGGACACCGACTCACAGAGTTGGCCCTATGCGATTCCCTGGGTGTCTCAAGGTCCCCGGTTCGCAAAGCCTTGCAGTTTCTTGAAGGCAAAGGTGTGGTTTCTGTCGCACCAAATAAAGGATACCAACTCGCAAAGGCCCCGGAAGAGCTGACTGGGCACAACTTTTCTGAGGCCAGCGTCTCTGAGGAGGAAATGTATTTGCGCATTGCAAATGACCGCATACGTGGAGAGTTGGCTGACGAAATTGCAGAAGCCGATCTGATGGTTCGCTATAACTTGCAAAGGCTGCAAGTTCAACGAATTTTGAATCGTATGGCGCGTGAAAGCATGATTGATCGCAAGCCAGGGCGCGGGTGGATATTCAGACCCCTGATGAGCAACGCCGAATCCCATCGGGAAAGTTACCGGTTTCGAATGATCATTGAGCCAGCTGCACTGCTTGAACCTGGGTATCAAGTGGATATCCAGGAACTGGAAAAGTGCAAACGCGAGCAATTGGATCTGCTGGACGGAGGCATCGAGCGCGCCACGCCCGCCGAGCTCTACCGCGCCGGGGTGCACTTTCACGAAACTATGATTTCGGGTGCCCACAACCGCTTCTTGCTGGACTCCCTGCGCAACATCAATCAAATGCGCCGCATCGTTGAATATGGCACACGGCTTGACCGTTCACGCTTGCACCGCCAGTGTGAAGAGCATCTGTTACTCATTGACTTGCTGGTCAAGGGTGAACGAATGGAAGCGTCAAACTTTCTTCGACAACACCTCAATACAGCGCGAATTACGAAAGTGGGATAGAACAAGTGACAGAAGGTGAATTGAGAGAAGAGATTTGCCGCGTCGGACGTAGCCTGTTTGAGCGTGGATATGCCCACGCCACGGCTGGCAATATCAGCGTAAGACTCCCCGAAGAACAGGGTGGTGGATACCTCATTACCCCCACCGATGCATGCCTTGGGTTTCTTGAGCCAATGCGACTGGCACGTCTGGATAGTCACGGTCAGCAGATCAGTGGTGACCGCGGCAGCAAAACGATAGCCTTGCATCGGATGATTTATCAAGCCAGCGGTACTACCGCTGCGCCTGCCGCTTGTGTCATCCATACCCACAGCACCCATTGTGTGGCCCTAACTCTTGCCAACCGGGCAGACGTCGGCCTCCATCGTGATGGACGTTGGGCAGAGCTGCTTCCTGCGTTGACGCCTTACTTTGTCATGAAAGTAGGTCGGGTACCATTAATTCCGTACTACCGCCCGGGTTCGCCAGATGCTGCACAGGAAGTGTCATCTGCAATCACTTCGTACAGCAACCAGGGTCGACCAATTCGCGCAGTCATGCTTGATCGGCTGGGGCCAAATGTCTGGCACAAAACACCGGCCAGTGCAATGGCGACATTGGAAGAACTGGAAGAAACCGCAAAGCTTGCTTTCAATGCTCAGTGCACACCCCCTGCTCTGGATGAGAAATGCATTCAGGAGTTGCGCGAGACCTTTGGTGCGGTTTGGTAGATCCGATGAATTTTGGACTGGCCGCCCACCGGCTGCACCGTACAGGTGATGATTGCGCACTGCTTCAGTGGGCTCAGCTTTGTTCGCCCAATGTTCGTGCGCTGGGACTCAAGCTGCATGTGACGGAAGGTGCCTATGCTGCGTTGACATCGCGTGGATTGCTGGAGGGACAAATTGCCTCTGTTGGAGAGGGTCGGTCAGGCGGGCTGATGCGCCTGGTTTCTCGCACCGCGGGTGGGCTTTCGGCAGGTGATGCCTTGGACGGCATATTTTTCTTCATCGATCCGACCGACCCCACCTCTTTGTATCCCGAGGCTCAGGCACTGAAGCGTCAATGCGTAATCCATGGGAAGCCATTTGTCGCAACTCTGGCAGGAGCAATTGAGTGGCTGGCCGTGGAGAGAATCTGCGCAAATCCACATGTTGACTTGGCTAAAGACATTCAGAGGCAATTAACCCTTGGATCCAAAACGGTGGCGCTCATTGCTCATGATTCACGAAAGAGCGAGATGGTCACTTTTGCGTCTGAACACTTTGATACGTTGTCGAAGTTTCAGCGGCGTGTGGCAACTGGCACCACAGGTAGTCTGTTGAACGAATTGGCATGGTCCAAACAATGGCCAACGGACACACCATGGGTTAGCTGTTTCCAAAGTGGCCCCCTCGGTGGTGATGCACAAATTGCAGAGCTAGTCCTGGACGGCATTTGCCACAAAGTCATTTTTTTGAGGACCCTCACGTTGCGCGCCAACATGAAGCAGACATTCAATTGCTGGACCGTGCGGTATACAGCGCCGGTGTTAGCACCACATGTTTCAACACTCCAGCGATGGCTAGACGGTGGGCTTTTGCTGTGAGCCTGATTTAGATAACCCATGAAAACGAGAAGTTTTTTTGCTTACGTAGGCTCCCGTACGAGTGTGGAGCGCAATGCCAGGGGCGAGGGGATCAGCGTTTATCGCATTGATCAGACAAGTGGTGCACTTGACCTTGTTCAAGTTCTTGGTCATTTGGTCAATCCATCCTTTCTTGCCCTGAACAGTGCCGGCGACAGGCTTTACTCGGTTCATGGTGACGAGTACGAGGTCAGTGCGTTTGAGGTCAACAGCGACGATGGAACCATTACTCACCTGAATACGCAACATTGCGGCGGGAAGAATCCCGTGCATTTGGCCTTAGACCCCAGCGGGAAGTTCCTCGTGGTGTCCAATCATTTAAGCCATAACGTAGCAGTCTTACCGATCGATCTTGACGGTAAGCTGGGCAATGTGATCCAGATCATTGAGATGATTGGTACACCCGGTCCGCATCGCAAGGAGCAGCCGTTTGCCAAACCCCACTTCAATCCGTTTGACCCCAGCGGCCAGTTTGTCATCGTGCCAGACAAGGGCTTGGACAAGGTATTCAGCTTCCGATTTAAAGATGGCCAACTTGCGCCTGCGGATAAATCCGAAATGACCAGTCGTGAAGGGGCAGGACCCAGACATATTGCCTTTCACCCCACACAGCCTTGGTCCTATGTCATCAATGAATTGGACTCTACCGTTACCGCCTGCAAATTCGATTCGCAAGCGGGTGGTCTAATGGCATTTCAAGTCATTAGCGCCCTGTCCGACAGTTTCATTGGTAATAGCCGCGCCTCCGAGATTGCTGTGCACCCCGCCGGTCACACCGTGTATGCATCCAATCGAGGCGAGGACAGTATTGCGGTGCTTGCAGTGGATGACCAAACCGGCCGGTTACGGCTAATTCAGACCATATCCAGCGGCGGAAAGACCCCTCGCTTTTTCGCGTTAAGCCCAGATGGGCACTGGCTATATGTGCACAACGAGGACAGCGACAGTATCGTTACGCTGGCGGTGAATGCCCAGACCGGTATGCTTCAATCAACGAATCAGATTGTTAGATGTGGTAGCCCAGTTTGCATGGTATTTACGGTGTAAATGATCCGGAAGATTTGGCCATAGCAGGGTGCTGAGGTCTTGGAGTCTCTGTAATCAGATGCCAAAGACCTCCAGAAGGTTTAGCTCTCATTCGCTGTTCTAAAGAAGTGCGGAACGTCAATGAAGTTGCCATCCCTAGATTTTTAATTAGTCAACAGGCGTTGATGACGCAAGCCATGCCACGCGCAAGGTTGCAGGGGCCGTTGGACGGTACAAAAACCAACGCCACCCGAAGGTGGCGTGGCGTTTGGAGCGAAAGCGCGTCTTAGGCGGCTTTGGCTGCATCCAGGTTGCGCAAACGGATGTGCAATTCACGCAATTGTTTCTCGTCCACAGGGCTGGGTGCCTGTGTCAACAAGCACTGGGCGCGTTGGGTCTTGGGGAAGGCAATCACGTCGCGGATGGACTCTGCACCGGTCATCAGGGTGACGATGCGGTCCAGACCGAAGGCCAGACCACCGTGCGGAGGCGCACCGTATTGCAGCGCGTCGAGCAAGAAACCAAACTTGAGCTGGGCTTCTTCGGGCGTGATCTTCAAGGCATCAAACACTTTTTGCTGCACGTCGGCGCGGTGGATACGCACCGAGCCGCCGCCCATTTCCCAGCCGTTCAAGACCATGTCGTAGCCTTTGGAAATGCATTTCTCGGGGGCAGTGACCATCCAGTCTTCGTGGCCGTCTTTGGGTGCGGTGAACGGGTGGTGCACGGCGGTGTAACGCTGGCTCTCGTCGTCGTATTCGAACATCGGGAAGTCCACCACCCACATCGGTGCCCAACGGTCTTCAAACAGACCGTTCTTCTTGCCGAATTCGCTGTGGCCGATCTTGATGCGCAAGGCACCGATGGCGTCATTGACGATCTTTTCCTTGTCGGCGCCGAAGAAAATCAGGTCGCCGTTTTGCGCGCCGCTGCGCTCCAGAACTGCCGTCAAAGCGGCATCGTGGATGTTTTTCACGATCGGTGACTGCAAACCGTCACGGCCTTTGGACAGGTCGTTCACGCGAATGTAGGCCAAGCCCTTGGCCCCGTAGATCTTGACGAACTCAGTGTAAGCGTCGATCTCACCACGGCTGATGCCACCGCCTTCGACCGAACCATTGGGTACGCGCAGAGCCACCACGCGGCCGCCCTTCATGTTGGCCGCACCCGAGAACACCTTGAAGTCCACATCGCCCATGACGTCGGTAACTTCGGTGAACTGCAGCTTCACGCGCAGGTCCGGCTTGTCCGAACCGTAGATGTGCATCGCGTCCTGGTAGGTCATGACCGGGAACTCGCCCAGGTCCACACCGATGGTTTTCTGGAACACGCGCTTGATCATGCCCTGGAACATGTCACGAATTTCTTCTTCGGTCAGGAACGAGGTTTCGATATCGATCTGGGTGAATTCGGGCTGGCGATCAGCGCGCAAGTCTTCGTCGCGGAAACACTTGGTGATCTGGTAGTAACGGTCATAGCCCGCCACCATCAACAGTTGTTTGAACAGCTGGGGCGACTGGGGCAAAGCGAAGAAATGGCCATCGTGCACGCGGCTGGGCACCAAATAATCGCGCGCGCCTTCGGGCGTGCTCTTGGTCAGCATGGGGGTTTCGATGTCCACAAAACCGTTTTCGTCCAAGTACTTGCGCACTTCCATCGACACCTTGTAGCGCAGCATCAGGTTGTTTTGCATGTACGGACGGCGCAGGTCCAGCACACGGTGTGTCAGGCGGGTCGTCTCGGACAGGTTGTCGTCGTCGATCTGGAAAGGCGGCGTCACGGAGGCGTTGAGGACGATCAACTCGTGGCACAGCACTTCGATCTTGCCGCTTTTCATCTGGTCGTTGGTCGTGCCGTCAGGACGGGCACGCACCACGCCTTTGATCTGCACGCAAAACTCGTTGCGCACGTCTTCCGCCACTTTGAACATCTCTGGACGATCGGGGTCGCACACGACTTGGACATAGCCTTCGCGGTCACGCAAGTCAATGAAGATCACGCCACCGTGATCGCGGCGACGGTTGACCCAGCCGCACAAGCTGACGTTTTGACCGGTCAGGGCTTCGGTCACCAGACCGCAGTAATGGGAACGCATGGACATGTTGTTTTACTTTCTAGATTCGCAGAAATGGGGGCAAAAAGAGACCGACATCAAACGGACTGCGGCGATGCCAGTGCTGCCGGTGGCTTGGGAGTGGGCGTGCCAGGCACCACCACCCCCATGGAGATGATGTATTTCAGGGCGTCGTCCACGCTCATGTCGAGCTCGATCACATCGGCCTGGGGCATCATCAGGAAAAAGCCCGATGTCGGGTTGGGTGTGGTGGGCACGTACACGCTCACCATGGCTTGTGTCAAGTGCTTGGTCACTTCACCGCCGGGCGTGCCCGTCAAGAAAGCGATGGTCCAGGAACCCTCACGGGGGTACTGCACCAGCAAGGCTTTGGAAAACGCGTTGCCACTGCCCGAAAACAAGGTATCGGCCACCTGTTTGACGCTGGTGTAAATGCTGCGCACCACCGGGATGCGGTTCATCAGGCTGTCCCACTGGCGCAGCCACCATTGGCCAAACATGTTGGCCACAAACACGCCCGTGGCAAAAATCACCAGGGCCACCAGCATCACGCCCAGGCCGGGGATGCCGCGCAACCCTTCAGCCACCTTGTGCAGGCCAGGAATCAGGGTGTCGGCGGCCAGCAAAACGGCCAGAAAAATGCCATCCAGCAAGCCCACCAACCAGGTCAGCACCCAGACGGTGATGCCCATGGGCAGCCACACCAGCAAACCGGTGATGAAATACTGTCGGAAGCTGCGGTGTTTCATGGCGAGCGCAATCGGTATAAAAAGTTCAATGGCAGGCGCAAGAAGACCCGCAACCCGTTGCCGGTGCGGCGCTGGCAGATTCGGATGCCCCTGCGCTACCACCAGAGGACTCGGCACTGGACGGGGCCGCGGCATCGGAAGCCGCAGCGGTGGAAGCGGCCGCGCCCGTGGCGCCGCCGCCTTTGAAGTCGGTGGCGTACCAGCCCGTACCCTTGAGCTGGAAACCAGGGGCGGTCAGTTGTTTGCTGAACTTGGGCGCACCGCAGGCCGGGCAATCGGTCAGGGGGGCGTCGGAGATTTTTTGAAGAACGTCCTTGGCATGGCCGCAGGCGTCGCACTTGTAGGCGTAAATGGGCATGGATAGGGCTCTTTTCAGGCTGGAAACACAAAACCTTTAATTATAGGCGGGGGCACCCGCTCAAAGCCCCTGGTCTGCAGCGCCTTTCAGGTCAAACCCACCACTTTGTGGTGTGAGCCGTGCTGGTTGCGGATGCCTTGACGCCCCAAAGAGCCGATCAACATGCCTGAGAAACTGGCCATCACCCCTGCCAATTGGGCTGGAAATGCCTCGCCGGCAGGCGTGAACATGAACGAAAGCCAGGTCGCCAGCCCCAAAACAATCGAAAACACGGCGCCCTGGGTGGTCGCTTTTTTCCAATACAAACCAAAGGCCAGGGGCACAAAAGCCCCCACCAGCGTGATCTGGTAAGCCCCCGAGACCATTTCATAAATCGAGGTGCCCTGCATGGCAATGGCATACGCCAGCACCAAGAGACTGAAGACCAGGACGGTCACCCGCATCGCCTTGAGTTCCTGCTTGTCACTTTGGCGCGGAAAAAACTGACGCCAGATGTTTTCGGTGAATGTGACGCTGGGCGCCAGCAACGTGGCCGAAGCACATGACTTGATGGCGGACAGCAAGGCCCCAAAGAACAGCACTTGCATGATGAATGGCATCTGTGTCATGACCAGCACCGGCAACACTTTTTGAGGATCGTCTTGGATCAACGCAGCTGCCTGTTCGGGCATGATGATCATGGCGCTGACCACCAAAAACATGGGGACGAAGGCAAACAAAATATAGAAAATACCGCCAATGACCGGGCCTCGGGTGGCGGCGTATTCGCTGTTGGCCGACATGACGCGTTGAAAGACGTCTTGCTGCGGAATGGAGCCCAACATGATGGTGATGGCCGAAGCAAAAAAGAAAAGCATGTCTTTCAGGTTCGGCTCAGGCCAGAACTTGAACATGTCCTGACTCACCGCCAGCGCCAGCACCTTGTCGGCACCCCCGGCCTGGTTGCCTGCAAACACCGCCAGCACAGCCAGCCCGACCACCAGGATGATCATCTGGATGAAGTCCGTGATGGCCACCGACCACATGCCTCCGAACAGGGTGTAAGCCAGAATGGAAACCACGCCAATCACCATGCCCCAAGGCATGCTGATCGCCCCATCCGACAACACATTGAACACCAGCCCCAAAGCCGTGACCTGTGCAGAGACCCAGCCCAGATAGCTGATCATGATGAGGATGGAACAGACGACCTCGACACTGCGGCCATACCGTTCACGGAAATAGTCGCTGATGGTCAGCAAAGTCATGCGGTAGAGCTTGGCCGCAAAAAAGAGACCCACCAAAATCAGGCAACTGCCCGCACCAAAAGGGTCTTCCACCACCCCATTCAAGCCGCTGTTGACAAACTTGGCTGGAATGCCGAGCACCGTCTCCGAGCCGAACCAGGTGGCAAAGGTGGTGGTCACGATCATGGCCAAAGGCAAATGCCTGCCGGCGATGGCGAAGTCGGCAGTGTTTTTAACGCGCTTGGCAGCCACCAGGCCAATCGCGATGGTCACCAGCAGGTAGGCGATCACGAGAGTCAATAACACGGCAATGTCTCCTGTTTGTGATTAAAAACCAGGCGCAATCAAAATGACTGCCAATGCACCCAGACCTGCAGCGCCATCAGGCTCATGACAAAGCCCAAGCCCAGACACAGCAGAATTTGCAGCAAGCCGTTGGTGCGTCGCTGCTCGGCCAACAACTTTTCCAGCTGACGGGCATCTTGGCCCCGGGGTTGCTGGAGGTATTCGTGCAGCAAGCGCGGCAACTGCGGCAGCAATTTGGCGTAGTGCGGTGCCTGCGCCTTGAGCTCTTCCCACAGTTTGCGAGGGCCAATCTGATCGAGCATCCACTTTTCGAGGAAAGGTTTGGCCGTACTCCACAGGTCCAGCTCAGGGTCGAGGTCGCGGCCCAGGCCCTCGATGTTGAGCAAGGTTTTTTGCAGCAGCACCAACTGGGGCTGGATCTCGACATGAAAGCGCCGTGAAGTCTGGAACAAACGCATCAGCACCATGCCCAGTGAGATTTCTTTCAAGGGCCGGTCAAAGTACGGTTCACACACAGCACGAATGGCCGATTCGAGTTCGTCCACCCGGGTATCAGCCGGCACCCAGCCCGACTCGATGTGCAGTTCGGCCACGCGCTTGTAATCGCGCCGGAAGAACGCGGTGAAGTTCTGCGCCAAATATTCTTTGTCGTATTCGGTCAGCGTGCCGACGATGCCGAAATCGAGCGAAATGTAGCGCCCAAAGGTCTCGGGGGCCAGGCTGACCTGGATGTTCCCAGGGTGCATGTCGGCGTGGAAAAACCCATCGCGGAAGACTTGGGTGAAAAACAGCGTCACGCCATCACGGGCCAGCTTGGGAATGTCCACCCCCGCCTCGCGCAAGCGGTTCACTTGGCTGATGGGCACGCCGTGCATGCGCTCCATGACGATGACCTCGGGATGGCAAAAGTCCCAGACCATCTCGGGGATCAACACCAGATCCAGCCCTTGCATGTTGCGGCGCAACTGGGCGGCATTGGCGGCTTCCCGCACCAGGTCCAGTTCATCGTGCAGATATTTGTCAAACTCGGCCACCACCTCACGGGGTTTGAGGCGCTTGCCATCTGCGCTCAGGCTTTCGACCCAACCCGCCATCATGCGCATCAGACTCAGGTCTTTGTCGATGACGGGCAACATGCCCGGACGCAAAACCTTGACCGCCACCTCACGCAATGCACCCGTGGCGCTGCGCAACGTGGCAAAGTGCACCTGCGCAATCGACGCACTGGCCACTGGCTCACGTTCAAAAGATTCAAAGATTTCGTCCACCGGGCGATTGAACGCGCGCTCGATCGAGGCCACCGCAATGGCCGAGCTGAAGGGCGGCACCCGGTCTTGCAGTTTGGCCAATTCTTCGGCGATGTCGGGCGCCAGCAAATCACGCCGGGTGGACAAGACCTGCCCGAACTTCACAAAAATCGGTCCCAGACGCTCCAGGGCTTCACGCAGGCGCACCGCGCGCGGTGCGCTCAGATCGCGGCCCACCGACAACACGCGGGCCAGCAAACGGAGCCAGGGCTTTTGAAAGCTCGACAGCACCAGCTCGTCCAGGCCATAGCGCAAGACGATGAAAACAATGAAAGCGCCCCGCCCGAAGCGACCCCAGCGCATCATGCCGCGCTGCCTGTGCGCAGGTCTGAACCGGGGCGCCGGGCCACAAAGCTGCGCAAAGCCTCCAAGGCTTTGTGCGCTGTTTGGACCAGTGTGTGCGCGGCGGCATCGCCGATCAGGCGTGCCAGATCTTCCTCGGCATCCCAACGCACATGGTCAATGAGCCAGTTGACCTCGGCCGCCAGTTGCACATCGCCTTCAATCCGCACCCGAGGCTTGTCGCCACGCGCCAAAGACGAGGCCAGCGCGACGGGCGACTCTTCGGTCACGGTCAGGCGCAGATCAAAGCCGTCAAAACGACCCCGCTCCAGCAAGCCGGCCGGCGTGGGGGTCAGCTGCAGCTGGATGCGGTCCCAGCACAGTTCGATGCGCTGTCCTTTTTGACGTGCCAGGCGCGCCATGGCCTCGGGCTCGCTCATCAGCACATGGTTAAGAAACAAAACCAGCCGATTGACCGACTCGTCGACCACCCAGGAAGGCGGCTGAAAATTCGTGGCCATTTGGGTGACCATTTCGGGGAGAGCCTGCGCGGCCCATGAAAAAGGGGACTGTGTTGCCATAGTCCCCGATTATTCCCGAAAGTACAGGCCCCTCGGGCCGCGTGCTTTATTGCAGCGCTTGCACGCCAGCGACCAGCCAGCCACCGCCTTGCTTGGATTTGGTCATGTTCCAGACTTCACGGAAAGAACTGGGGCCGGCCGAGGCGTCTTCCAGAATCATGCCGTTGAATTCGACACTGGCCAGGTAGGCTTCGGCCTGCTCTTCAATTCCCAGCAACTGGGCATCCAGTTTGATCACTTCGGTCTTGTTGGGCTGACCGGGGAACTGGCTTTCGCGCTCGCTCAGCTGGTTGCGAATTTCCATCACCATGGCGTCCGTCATCATGGAACGCAACGTGGTGATGTCGGAGCGATCCCACGCATCTTGCAAAGTCACGAAATTGCGTTTGGCCGCCGACACAAAGCTGTCCACGTCAAACCCGGCCGGAATGCCCCAGGTTTGGGATCCGCCCAAGGCCGATCCGATCATGGAGCCGCTGGTGGCCTCTACCGCCGCGCTGTCAAAACGGGTGTTTTGTGCTTCCCAGGGACGTGCAGAGGCGTCATTGCCCACTTTTTCAGGGTTGTACTGGGGCATCGAGGCGGGCTGCTGGGCCGTGGCGCCAGCGCCCTGGTAAGCCAAGCCACCTTGCGACCCGGCAGCACCATTGCGGCGTGAACGCAAGAACATGCCAATCAAGGCCATCACGGCCACACCGATCACCAGGAACATCAGCATGTTGCCGAAGGCTTCGCCCATGCCCAGAGAATGGGCCAACCAAGCCAAGCCCAGGCCTGCGGCCAGACCACCCAGCATGGCACCCCAAGGTTTCTTGGGTGCGGCAGCGGCGGGCGCGGCAGCCGGCTTGGCGGCATTGGCAGGCGCCGCAGTTTGGGCAGGTGCAGCAGGCGTTTGCGGTGCGGCATCACGCTTGGTGACTTGACTCGATTGCTGGCCAATGGATTTGCCACCGCCCAGACGGCGTGCGGCTTCGGCATTGAGGCTGCCCAAGGCCAAAACGGCGGCCAGCATCAGTGTCATCAACTTGTTCATGGTGTCTCCAACTCAGGTCCAAAATTCATGTTTGGGCATCAACATTTGATCCCCATGTGCAAGGCTACCACCCCAGCCGACAAATTGTGAAAATCGACATGGCCAAATCCGCTGCTTTTCATAAGGGTTTTCAGATCCTCCTGGCTGGGATGCATCCGGATGGACTCGGCCAGGTAGCGGTAGCTGTCGGCATCCCCGGCAACCAGTTTGCCCAGCTGGGGCAGAATCTTGAAGCTGTACCAGTCGTAGACTTTTTCCAGCGGCTTGGCCACTTTAGAAAATTCCAGCACCAGCAACTTGCCACCCGGCTTGAGCACCCGGCACATCTCGCGCAGCGCCACATCCTTGTGGGTCATGTTGCGCAGGCCAAAGGCCACGCTGACCACGTTGAAGTGGTTGTCGGGGAAGGGCAGTTTTTCTGCATCGCACACCAGCGTGGGCAGCACCAGACCGTGGTCGAGCAGGCGGTCGCGCCCCGTGGAGAGCATGGCTTCGTTGATGTCGGTGTGCACCACGCGGCCGGTGGCGCCCACTTTTTTGGCAAAAGCCATCGACAAGTCGCCCGTGCCGCCGGCAATGTCCAGCACCTGATCGCCCTCTTTGAGGTTGGCCAGCTGAACGGTGTAGGCCTTCCAGACACGGTGCAGCCCCATCGACATGAGGTCGTTCATCACGTCGTATTTGGAGGCAACCGAGTCGAACACGCCCCGGACGTGCTGGGCCTTTTCATTTTCGTCAACGGTCTTGAAACCGAAATGTGTGGTGCTCATGGCTCTGCTCTCAATGTTTGTGACCACAACTGCCGCCCGCAGCGGCTTCCACCATGGGTGCGTCGCGCTCAATGCCTGCGGCTTGCAGGCGGTCTTCGTACTGCTGCCACAAGGCGTCTTGCTCGGAACCCAGAAAGTACAGGTATTCCCAGGTGAATAGGCCCGACGCGTGCCCGTCGGAAAAAGTGGGCTTGACGGCGTAATTGCCCACCGGCTCGATCTCGTCAATCGCCACATCGCGCTTGCCGGTCTGCAGCACTTCTTGCCCCGGCCCGTGGCCCTGCACCTCGGCCGAAGGCGAGTACACGCGCATCAGCTCGAACGGGATGCGGAACTGCGCCCCGTCCGAAAAGCCGATTTCCAGCACCCGGCTCTGACCGTGCACGGTCAAGGACTCGGGCGTGGGCGTTTCTTTTTTCAATCCGGCCATGTTCAGCTTTCAGGGGTTAGACCAGCACGCGTTCAATGCCCCCGGCATTGGCGGCGCTGACGTATTCAGGCATCCAGTTCTCGCCCAGGATGTGCTTGGCCATCTCGATCACCACGTAATCGGCTTCCAGAAGGCCATTTTTCATGTCATCACCATAGCGCGACAGGCCTTGCAGGCAGCTGGGGCAGCTGGTCAGAATCTTCATGTTGGCTTGCGGTGCCAGGGCACCACTGGCGCGCAAGGCGGCTTCGCCCTTCTGCAGCTCTTCCTCCTTGCGGAAACGGACCTGGGTCGCAATGTCAGGACGGGTCACGCCCAGCGTGCCCGACTCACCGCAGCAACGCTCGGACTTAAGCACCTGATCACCCAGCAAGCCCTTGACGGTCTTCATCGGGTCTTGCTGCTTCATCGGGCTGTGGCAAGGGTCGTGGTAAAGGTAGGCCCCCCCTGCGTCCAGCTTCATGCCCTTTTCCAGCAAAAACTCGTGAATGTCGATGATGCGGCAGCCAGGGAAGATCTTGTCGAACTGGTAGCTTTGCAACTGGTCGTAGCACGTGCCGCAGCTGACCACCACGGTCTTGATGTCCAGGTAATTGAGGGTGTTGGCCACGCGGTGGAACAGCACGCGGTTGTCGGTGATGATTTTTTCCGCTTTGTCGAACTGGCCCGCACCCTTTTGCGGGTAGCCACAGCACAGGTAACCGGGGGGCAACACGGTTTGCACGCCGGCATGCCAAAGCATGGCCTGGGTCGCCAAACCGACCTGGCTGAACAAACGCTCCGAGCCGCAACCGGGGAAATAGAACACCGCCTCGGACTCCGATGTGGTGGCTTTCGGGTCGCGGATGATCGGCACGTAATGGTTGTCTTCGATGTCCAACAAGGCCCGCGCGGTTTTTTTGGGCAGATTGCCCGGCATCTTCTTGTTGATGAAGTGGATCACCTGCTCCTTGATGGGCGCAGTGCCCACGGTGGCGGGCGGTGCACTGGTCTGCTTGCGGGCCACGCCCTTGAGCAAACCGGCCACAAAACGTTGCGCCTTCATGCCCACCCCCACCATGGCGGCACGCGTCAGCTTGATGGTTTCGGGGTTGGTGGCATTGAGCATGAACATCGCGGCGGCATGGCCGGGACGGAAGCTCTTTTGGCCCATCTTGCGCAACAGGTTGCGCATGTTCATGGACACATCGCCAAAGTCAATGTTCACCGGGCAGGGCGACAAGCACTTGTGGCAAACCGTGCAATGGTCAGCCACATCTTCGAACTCTTGCCAGTGCTTGATTGAAATGCCGCGACGGGTCTGCTCTTCGTACAGGAAGGCTTCCACCAGCAAGGACGTGGCCAGGATTTTGTTGCGCGGGCTGTACAGCAAATTGGCACGTGGCACATGGGTGGAACACACCGGTTTGCACTTGCCGCAACGCAGGCAATCCTTGACGCTGGCGGCAATCTCGCCAATGTCGGACTGCTGCATGATCAGCGACTCATGGCCCATCAGGCCAAAGCTCGGCGTGTAGGCATGCGTCAGGTCGGCGGCATGCACATCGTCGCCCAGGCCTGTCAGCGCCGCACCGCGCAGCAGCTTGCCCTTGTTGAAGCGCCCTTGCGGATCGACCTTGGCCTTGTAGGCGGTGAAGTTGGCCAACTCGTCGTCGGACAGGAACTCCAGCTTGGTGATGCCGATGCCGTGCTCACCCGAGATCACCCCATCCAGGCTGCGCGCCAGCACCATGATGCGTGCCACCGCTTCGTGCGCGGTTTGCAGCATGTCGTAGTTGTCGCTGTTGACCGGGATGTTGGTGTGCACATTGCCATCGCCGGCGTGCATGTGCAGCGCCACCCAGACACGGCCCTTGAGCACGCGCTGGTGGATGGCGTTGACTTCTTGAAGGATCGGCTGGAAAGCCGAGCCCGAGAAGATGTTCTGCAACGCCGGACGGATTTGCGTCTTCCAGCTCGCCCGCAGGCTGTGGTCTTGCAATTGGGGGAACAGCACATCGACTTGGTCCAACCAGCCTTGCCACTGGTCACGCACCTCGCGCACCACCGACAAGGCTTGTGCCACGCGGTCCTCCAGCAGCTCGACCGAGGCGATCTCGTTGGCCTCGTCTTGCTTGCCCAGCGGCAACTTCCCGCGCTCCAGAAAATCTTCCAGTTCACAGCACAACTTGAGTTTGTTGCGCAAGGAAAGTTCGATGTTGATCCGCTCAATGCCATCGGTGTATTCGGCCATGCGCGGCAAGGGAATCACCACGTCTTCGTTGACCTTGAAGGCGTTGGTGTGGCGCGAAATGGCAGCGGTCTTTTTGCGGTCCAGCCAGAATTTTTTGCGCGCCTCGGGGCTGACGGCGATGAAACCCTCGCCGTTGCGCGAATTGGCGATGCGCACAATTTCCGACGTGGCCTTGGCCACATCGTCGGCATTGTCACCGGCGATATCGCCAAACAGCACCATCTTGGGAAAGCCGCCGCGCTTGGACTTGGTGGAATAACCCACGGCCCGCAAATAACGGTCGTCCAGATGCTCCAGACCCGCCATCACGGTGCCGGTGCGCTTTTGCTCGGCGAACATGAAGTCCTTGATCTCGACAATGCTCGGCACTGCATTGCGGGCATGGCCAAAGAACTCCAGACACACCGTACGGGTGTGGGTCGGCATGCGGTGGACCACCCAGCGCGCACTGGTGATCAGGCCGTCGCAGCCTTCTTTTTGCACCCCGGGCAAGCCGCTCAAGAATTTGTCGGTCACGTCCTTGCCCAGGCCTTCCTTGCGGAAGGTCTTGCCCGGAATGGCCAGGGTTTCGGTGCGCAACGGGGTTTTGCCGTCGGCCTTGAAGTAGCGCAGTTCAAACGTGGCGACTTCGGCGTCGTGGATCTTGCCCATGTTGTGGTCCATGCGCACCACGTCCAGCCATTCGGCGTCGGGGGTGACCATGCGCCAGCTGGCCAGGTTGTCCAGCGCCGTGCCCCAGAGCACGGCTTTTTTTCCGCCCGCATTCATGGCAATGTTGCCGCCAATGCAGCTGGCTTCGGCCGAGGTCGGGTCCACCGCAAAGACAAAGCCACCGCGCTCGGCCGCATCGGCCACGCGCTGGGTGACCACACCGGCTTCGGTCCAGATGGTCGGAATGGGGTGGTCGATGCCCGGCAGATCCACCAGCTCGACCTCGGTCATGGCTTCGAGCTTTTCGGTGTTGATGACCGCGCTCTTCCAGGTCAGCGGGATCGCGCCACCGGTGTAGCCCGTGCCGCCACCGCGGGGAACAATGGTCAGGCCCAGGTCAATACAACCCTTGACCAAGCCGGCCATTTCGGTCTCGGTATCGGGGGTCAGCACCACAAAGGGGTATTCCACGCGCCAGTCGGTCGCATCGGTCACATGGCTCACGCGGGAAAGACCGTCGAACTTGATGTTGTCTTTGGCCGTCAGGCGTCCCAGGGTTTTTTGTACCTGGCTGCGCAGCTTGGCGCGTTGGGCAAAACGCGCGTTGAATTGGTCAACCGCCTGACCGGCCAAAGCCAGCAGCTGGCCCACCAGCGCGTCGCGCGAGGCATCGACCTCGGGGGTGCGGCGTTTTTGCACTTCCCCCAGGCGGTGCTGCAAGGCGTCGACCAATAACTTGCGACGCCCCGGGTTGTCCAGCAGGTCGTCCTGCAAATAGGGGTTGCGCTCCACCACCCAGATGTCGCCCAGCACCTCATAAAGCATGCGGGCCGAGCGGCCGGTGCGGCGCTCTTGGCGCAGCTGGTTCAACAAGTCCCAGGCCGACTCACCCAGCAGACGCACCACGATTTCGCGATCCGAGAAACTCGTGTAGTTGTAAGGAATCTCGCGCAAGCGCGGCGCATCGGCGTCAGCTTGCATCAAATGTTGGAGCGTGGTGGGTGCATTCATAGGGATAGGCGCGGTCAAAGGCGTTGCGGAAAACGCGTTCAGCCAGACCCGGACGGAGGCGTCAAACCGGCTGAGGCTGAATGTTACCGCAGTGCAACAAACACACGCCGGTGGCAGGGACACCTGTCACCCACAGGTCTCAGGTCATGGAAACCCCGGGTTGTCGTCTGAATTTCACGTGGCTTTAATACCTTTGACATCTTCGGAGATCAAAGTCACCGCCCATGGCTGCCTCAAAAACAGGCAGCTTTGCGTTTTCAGACCTCTCATTTTCAGGAACTGCGATGAAACTCAAGCAAACTCTTTCCGCATTGGCCCTTGGCCTGGCTGGCCTGTCGGCCCAGGCCCAGACCGAAATTCAGTGGTGGCACTCTATGGGCGGCGCCTTGGGCGAATGGGTCAACGACCTGGCCAAAGGCTTCAACGCCAGCCAAAAAGACTACAAAATCGTGCCTACCTTCAAGGGCAGCTACGACGAGTCCATGACCGCCGCCATTGCTGCCTACCGCGCGGGCAACGCCCCGCACATTTTGCAGGTCTTTGAAGTGGGCACCGCAACCATGATGGCCAGCAAGGGCGCGATCGTGCCGGTGGGCAAGGTCATGGCCGATGCGGGTCTGAAATTTGACCAAACCGCCTATGTGCCCGCCGTGGCCGGCTATTACACCGCGCCCAATGGCCAGATGCTGAGCTTCCCCTTCAACAGCTCGACCCCTGTTTTTCACTACAACAAAGATGCTTTCAAGGCGGCCGGGCTCGACCCCAGCGCCCCTCCCACCACCTGGCCTGAAGTCGCACTGGCTGCAGCCAAACTCAAAGCCAGTGGCCACAAGTGTCCATTTACCACCAGCTGGATCAGCTGGACACAGCTGGAGAGCTTCTCGGCCTGGCACAACACCGAATTCGCCACCAAAGGCAACGGCATGCGTGGCATCGATGCCCGCCTGAGCTTCAACACACCGCTGCACGTGCGCCACATTGAAAACCTGGCCAACATGGCCAAGCAAGGCCTGTTTGTCTACAAGGGCCGAGGCAACGCGGCTGACGCCACGTTTGTCTCGGGTGAGTGCGCCATGGCCACAGGCTCTTCGGCGCTCTACGGCAGCGTGGTGCGCAACGGTAAATTTGGCTACGGCATCGGCACACTGCCCTATTACCCCGATGTGGCCGGTGCCCCCCAAAACACCGTGATCGGCGGTGCCAGCCTGTGGGTCATGAGCGGGAAAAAAGCGCCCGAATACCAAGGCGTGGCCCAGTTCTTCGCCCATTTGTCCAAGGCCGATGTCGCCGCAGCCAGCCATCAGCGCACCGGTTATCTGCCAGTGACCAAAGCCTCCTTCGAATTGACCGAAAAATCCGGCTTTTACAAAAAGAACCCCGGCACCGACGTCTCGGTCACCCAAATGATCCGCAAAACCACCGACAAGTCGCGTGGCGTGCGCTTGGGCAATTTCGTGCAGATCCGCACCATCGTTGACGAGGAACTCGAAGGCGTGTGGAGCGGCAAAAAGCAAGTCAAAGAAGCCTTGGACATGGCGATCAAGCGCGGCAACGAGCAACTCGAGCGCTTCGAAAAAGCCAACAAGTAAGCTTGGGGCTTGACCAATCCGGTCACCTGTCATCGGCAAAGCAGAGACCCCGGTCTCTGCTTTTGTGCATTGCAAAGTGACTTTTCAAAGCATTTATGGAAAAACGCGTCCGTTTCAAATCCCGCTGGTTGCCCTGGCTGCTGATCACCCCTCAGCTGAACATCGTGCTGGTGTTCTTTTTCTGGCCCGCCGGACAAGCCCTGGTTCAAAGTGTGCTGCAGGAAGATGCCTTTGGCGGCAACCGCGAGTTCGTGGGGCTGGAGAATTTCTCACGCCTGTGGAACGATGCCAGTTACCTCGCCTCATTCAAGACCACGGCGGTGTTTTCCATTCTGGTCGCGGTGTGCGGACTGTCGGTTTCGCTGCTGCTGGCCACCATGGCCGACCGCGTGGGCCGGGGCGCAGGCCTTTACAAAACCCTGCTGATCTGGCCTTACGCCGTGGCCCCTGTGGTGGCGGGCGTGCTCTGGCTGTTCATGTTTGCATCACCCATGGGGGTGGTGTCCTATGCCCTGCGCGCCCTGGGTGTGGACTGGAACCACCTGCTGAACCCCGACCACGCCATGGCCCTGATCGTGATGGCGGCGGTCTGGAAGCAAATTTCCTACAACTTCCTGTTCTTCCTGGCGGGTTTGCAGTCCATTCCCAAATCACTGATCGAGGCCGCAGCCATCGACGGGGCCAGCCCCTGGCGACGCTTTTGGACCATCGTGTTCCCGCTCTTGTCACCCACCACTTTCTTTTTGTTGGTGATCAACATCGTCTATGCCTTCTTTGACACCTTCGCCATCGTGGACGCCACCACCCACGGCGGCCCTGGCAAAGACACCGCGATCCTGGTCTACAAGGTCTATTACGACGGCTTCAAGGCGCTGGACATGGGCAGTTCGGCCGCACAGTCGGTGGTGCTGATGTGCATCGTGGTGGCGCTCACCGTGGTCCAGTTCCGCTTTGTGGAAAAGAAAGTGCAATATTGAGATGATCGAACGACGTCCTGGCCTTCAAATCCTGCGGCACCTGATCTTGTTGATCGGGGTGGCTGTGGTGGCTTTTCCGCTGTACCTGACCTTTGTGGGCTCCACCCAGACCGCGCAACAGATCAACCAAAGTGTGCCCATGTCCATGCTGCCGGGCAGCCACTTCTGGGAGACCTACCAACTCACCTTGCTGGGTGGCGACAACTCGCAAGGCAGCCCATTGCCCGCCATGCTGCCCATGATGAAGATCAGCCTGGTCAGCGCGCTCATCATCTCCATCGGCAAGATCGCCATCTCGCTGCTGTCGGCTTTTGCCATCGTGTACTTCCGTTTTCCGCTGCGCAATCTGGTGTTCTGGACGATTTTTGTCACCCTGATGCTGCCCGTGGAGGTGCGCATCAGCCCCACCTACGAAGTGGTCGCCGGACTGGGCCTGCTCAACAGTTTTGCGGGCTTGACGGTGCCACTGATCGCCTCGGCCACGGCCACCTTTTTGTTCCGGCAGTTTTTCCTGACCATCCCCGACGAACTGGTAGAGGCCGCCCGCATGGACGGTGCCGGGCCCATGCGCTTTTTAAAGGACGTGCTGCTGCCCCTGTCGGCCACCAACATCGCGGCGTTGTTCGTCATCCAGTTCATCTATGGCTGGAACCAGTACCTGTGGCCGCTTTTGGTCACCACCAACGAAGACATGTACCCCGTCGTACTCGGCATCAAGCGCCTGATTTCGGGCGAGTCCTGGACCGAATGGAACGTGGTCATGGCTGCCGCCATTTTGGCCATGCTGCCCCCGGCACTGGTCGTTGTCCTGATGCAAAAATGGTTCGTCAAGGGCCTGGTTGATACCGAAAAATAAATACACATGGCCTCCATCACCCTGTCCCACATCCTCAAAACCTATGGCGCTGGCGCCAAGGCCAACACCGTCATCCACGACCTGAACGCCAGCATTGTCGACGGCGAGTTCGTCGTCATCGTCGGGCCGTCGGGCTGCGGCAAGTCCACCTTGCTGCGCATGGTGGCGGGCCTGGAAGACATCTCGGGCGGCACCATCTCGATCGGTCCTCGCGTGGTCAACGACTTGGAGCCCGCTGAACGCGACATCGCCATGGTGTTCCAAAACTACGCGCTCTACCCGCACATGAGCGTCTTTGACAACATGGCCTATGGCCTGAAGATCGCCAAACGCCCTCTGGAAGAAATCAAGGCCCGTGTGGACAAGGCGGCAGGCATCCTCGAGTTGAGCCACTTGCTGCAGCGCAAGCCACGCGAGCTGTCGGGCGGCCAGCGCCAGCGCGTGGCCATGGGACGCGCCATCGTGCGCCAGCCGCAGGTGTTTTTGTTTGACGAGCCCCTGTCCAACCTCGACGCCAAACTGCGTGCGCAGACCCGGCTCGAGATTCAAAAGCTGCACCGCGAGTTGGGCATCACCAGCCTGTTTGTCACGCACGACCAGGTGGAGGCCATGACCCTGGCCCAACGCATGATCGTGATGAACAGTGGCCACATGGAGCAATTTGGCACGCCCGAAGAGGTTTACAACCGCCCTGCCAGCACCTTTGTCGCCAGCTTCATTGGCTCGCCACCCATGAACTTGCTGCGCCACGCCCCCGGCACGCCCGAAGGCCGGATTTTCGGCATCCGGCCCGAGCACCTGGACATCACCGGCTCTGGCGGGTGGACGCTGACGGTGGACACGGTGGAACTGCTGGGCGCCGAGCGCTTGGTACACGCCCGTCTGGGCCAAGAGACCCTGACCCTGCGGCTGGACGAATCGCTGCCTGCGCCGCAGCCAGGCAGCACCTTCTGCGCCACGCCCCGCGCCGACCGCGTGCACTGGTTTGACGCAGGCACGCAAAAACGCATCGCTTGAACTTCGTCACATGAAACACTGGCCCTACCCGCGCTGGATCGCTCACCGGGGCGCTGGCAAGCTCGCCCCCGAAAACACCCTCGCCGCCTTCCGGCTCGGGGCCGCGCACGGCTACCGCATGTTCGAATGCGACGCCAAGCTCAGTGCCGACGGCGTGGTGTTTTTGATGCACGACAGCACGCTGGAGCGCACCACGAACGGCCACGGCGTCGGCGGCGAGCAGCCTTGGCATGCGCTGTCGCAACTGGACGCAGGCGGCTGGCATTCACGCGCCTTTGCGGGCGAGCCGCTGCCCACCCTGGAGGCCCTGACCCGGTTTTGCCTGGCCAACCGGTATCTGCTCAACATCGAAATCAAACCCACCCCGGGCACCGAAGAGGCCACGGGCGAAGCCGTGGCACGCCTGGCCGCCCGTCTGTGGGCAGGGTCCGAAGTTCCCCCCTTGCTGACCTCGTTCAACCCCGATGCGCTGGCGGCAGCACAAGCGACCGCTCCCGAATTGCCACGCGGCCTGCTGATAGACACGCTGTGGAGCGGCTGGTTCGAAAAAGCGCTGGAACTCCAATGTGTGGCCGTGGTCGCCAACTACGCGCTGTGGGACGCCGCCACCGTGGCCCGCGTGCACGGCGCAGACCTCAAGTGCCTGAGCTACACCGTCAACGACGAATGGGCCGCCCAGCACCTGCTGGCCCTGGGCACCGATGGCATCATCACCGACCGAGTGGACTTGTTCAGCCCTGGATGATTGAAGGTAGGCACAGAAGGTGCCTATTTTCTCGGAGCTGTTTCTGCCACTCCAGTCACGCGGCGCCATGCAAGGTGTGCTTGCGCGTCATCGATGTGTTTGGTTTTGAAGCCGAGGTAATCACATCCCTCTGACGTTCACGGCCGGCCATGCCCCCCCTTCAGCGCTTCAAATCTCTGTAGAAATTCTCATGCGGCCCCAAGGCTTCCAAATAGATCAGGCGAATGGTGTCTTCTCGGGTGTAACCCAGCAGGTACAGCTGGCCTTGGCTGCGAAACTTGTGCACCCACAGTTGGCCCAGATCGCCTTTTTTGCGTTCACCCACGTCAGGGTTTTGAGCCACTGTCGCCACAGCGGCATCGGTATCAGCGATCAGGCTGGCCTGGGTCAGTTATTTGTATACGCGGGCAAAGCGCCGCATTTGCTGCACCTGCCAGCTCATGCCTACAAGCTGGCATGGCTGCGTGGGACAAATGATGCGCTGTCTTCTCGCGGTTCGGCCAGACTCGTCAGGCTTTCGGCAATGAAAGATGCAGGCAAATCGGGGTTATCCAGGGCGGCGCGTCCCACTTTGGCCCAGAACTCGACCTGCCCTTGCACGGTACGACATTCCGCCTTGGCAGCCAAACGGGCTGCACCGACCAAAGACTCGTCAATGCGCATGGAAACGGTGGCCATGGTGTGCCTTTCATGAATAACCACAACTGTAGTCAAAACTGACGTCGCCTCATTCGCAGGCGCTCAACACCCGATTCAACGCCCCCCTTATCTCGCAAGGCCTGCAAAGCTCCATACTTTTGCGCGCCTGCGCTACCTGATCGACGACGACCTGTCCGCCTTTTATTCACCCGACTTACTGGTGCGTACCCAAGGCGCGCGCTTGAGTAATGGGCGAGGCCTCGTTGCAGCAGCGTTTGATTGGAGAGGGTCAACCACGGTGCTTGAGCCTGGGGTCTTGCCTTAGCCCTGAAGGTGTCGTTGAGTCTGAGCGGATCATTTTTGTCACCAGCTGCGGGGCTGCGCCCGTGCATTCATTTTTGTTTCCAGCCCCGGTGCATGGCCCACTCGGCCGTGGCGGCCACCAGGACCAAGGCCATGTACGTGCTCATTTTTCCATCGTTGCCGTGCAGCACAAGGCCCGCGACCAACACCAGCACACCGGCCACGGCATGAACCAGCATGCGCCGCTTGATCGGCAAGCCTCCGGCACCGATGACCCAACGCCCAGCCCAAGGCATCATCAGCGCCAAAGCCAGCGCTGGCAACACGAAATTGAACAAATGGAGAACCAATAACCAGACCGTCATGGGACTTGAAGGGGGCGTGAGCAAAACAAAGGTGCACCAGAAACCCCGGCCATTGTGCACCGAAAGCCCGCCAGTCAACCGCCCGAAACGGCCCCAAGGAGGGGTTTCTATAATCGGTGCATGGCTGTTTGGACCCTGGGCTTGAATCACACCACTGCGCCGCTGGATCTGCGCGGCCGGTTTGCCTTCGCCTTGGACCAGCTGGCCCCCACTTTGCAGGGTTTGCGCAGCGATCTGGCCCGGCGCACCGATCAGACGCCCGAAGCGGCCATTTTGTCCACCTGCAACCGCACCGAAATTTACTGTGCGGCCGACCAGGCGGCCACCGCAGACACCTTGCGCTGGTTGGCCGAAGCCGGCGGGGTATCGCCCCAAGAGCTCCAGTCGCACACCTATTTGCTGGAAGGCAACGAAGCCGCCAGGCACGCCTTTCGGGTGGCCAGCGGGCTCGACTCGATGGTGCTGGGTGAAGCCCAGATTCTGGGCCAACTGAAAGACGCCGTGCGTGCGGCCGAACAAGCCGGCGCTTTGGGCAGCACCCTCAACCAACTGTTTCAGCGCAGCTTTGCGGTGGCCAAAGAAGTGCGCACGGCCACCGAAATCGGTGCCCACTCCATCAGCATGGCGGCCGCCTCGGTGCGCCTGGCCAGCCAGCTGTTTGAAGACCTGCAGGACATCAAGGTGCTGTTTGTCGGCGCGGGGGAGATGATCGAGTTGGTGGTCACCCACTTTGCGGCGCGCCAGCCAAAAGGGATGGCGATCGCCAACCGCTCACTGGAGCGCGGGGAAAAGCTGGCCAGCCGTTTTGGTGCCGAAGTCATGCGCCTGGCCGACCTGCCTGAACGCCTGCACGAGTTTGACGCCGTCATCAGCTGCACCGCCAGCACACTGCCCCTGATCGGGCTGGGCGCGGTCGAACGGGCCTTGAAAAAACGCAAGCACCGGCCCATGTTCATGGTCGATCTGGCCGTGCCGCGCGACATTGAACCGGAAGTCAAAGCGCTCGAAGACGTTTATCTGTACACCGTCGATGACCTGGCCAGCGTGGTGCAAGCAGGGCAAGCCCAGCGCCAGGCAGCGGTGGCCGATGCCGAAGTCATCATCGACGCCGGGGTGCAAAGTTTCAGCCATTGGTTGGTGCAACGCGACACGGTGCCGCTGATCCAGCAACTGCACCAACAGGCCGACCAATGGCGCGAAACAGAACTGGTGCGCGCCCGCAAACTGCTGGCCAAAGGCGATGACCCCGAAGCGGTCCTCGAAGTCCTGGCCAAAGGCCTGACCCAAAAAATGCTGCATGGTGCGCTGGCCGAGTTGCGCAGCGCCGACCCGGCCCACCGCGAGCAAACCATGCAGACGGTGCAACGCCTGTTTTTGCGGCACGAGCGTTAGCGTTGGCGTAGGCCCTGACCTCGCAGGTCGGAGCTTCAGCTCCGACACATGACAAATGACGGACCTCGGAACCCAAGCTCCGACCTGCAAAAAACGCCCACCGCATGAAACCTTTCCTCATCCAACAACTCGAACGCTACGCCGAGCGCCTGGCCGAGCTGGACTTTTTGCTCTCGCGCCAAGACATCATGGCCGACATGACGCAGTTCATGAAGCTCTCCCGCGAGCACGCCGAGGTGAGCGCGGTGGCCGGTCGCTACGCCCGCTACCAACAGCGCAGTGCCGACCTGGCCGAAGCCCGCCAAATGCAGGCCGAGCTGCCCGAGACCGACGAGATGCACGCCATGGCGGGCGAAGAGATCACCTCGGCGCAAGCCGAGCTGACCGAACTGGCCGCCGAGTTGCAGCGCATGCTGCTGCCCAAAGACCCGCAGGATGCGCGACCGGCCTACCTGGAAATCCGCGCCGGCACGGGGGGCGACGAATCGGCCTTGTTTGCGGGCGACCTGCTGCGCATGTACACCCGCTACGCCCAAAACAAGGCCTGGAAAGTCGAATTGCTGTCCGAATCGCCCAGCGAGCTGGGCGGCTACAAGGAAGTCGTGCTCCGCATCGAAGGCGACAACGCCTTTGGCCAATTGCGTTTTGAATCGGGTGGCCACCGCGTGCAGCGCGTGCCCGCCACCGAAACGCAAGGCCGTATCCACACCAGCGCCTGCACCGTGGCCGTGCTGGCAGAGCCTGACGAGGCCAAGGCGGTGCAAATCAACCCGGCCGACCTGCGCATCGACACCTACCGCGCCAGTGGTGCGGGTGGGCAGCACATCAACAAGACCGATTCGGCCGTGCGCGTGACCCACATTCCCACCGGCATCGTGGCCGAATGCCAGGACGACCGCTCACAGCACCGCAACAAGGCCAAGGCACTGCAGGTGTTGGCCGCCCGCATCGAAGAAAAAGAGCGCAGCGAACGCGCCGCCAAGGACGCCGCCCTGCGCAAGGGCCTGATCGGCAGCGGCGACCGCTCCGACCGCATCCGCACCTACAACTTCCCACAGGGCCGCTGCACCGACCACCGCATCAACCTCACGCTGTACAAGCTGACCAGCATCATGGAAGGAGATATGCAAGATGTGATCGGCGCACTGCAAGCGGCCCGGCAGGCCGAGCAACTGGCCGAGCTGGAAATCGGAGGAATGGCATGAACCCCCATGCCCCCATCACCCTGGCCCAAAGCCTGCAACGCGCCCAGACACAGGGCCTGGCCCGCATGGACGCGCAAGTGCTGCACCTGCACGCGTTGGGCCGCGAGACACACGACCGCGCCTGGCTGCTGGCGCATGACCGCGACGAACTGTCCGCCGCCACGCTCGAACGGCTGGACAGCTGGTTCCAGCGGCGACAGGCGGGCGAGCCCATTGCCTACATCACGGGTTTCAAGGAATTTTTTGGTCTGCGTCTGCAGGTGGACGCGCGCGTGCTGGACCCCCGCCCCGACACCGAAACCCTGGTGGAATGGGCGCTGGAGTTGCTGCCGCAGGGCCAACCGACACGCGTGCTGGACCTGGGCACAGGCAGCGGCGCGGTGGCGCTGGCCCTGCAACACGAACGGCCCGGCTGTCTGGTGACCGCCGTCGACGCCAGCCACGGGGCCCTGAGCGTGGCCAAGGCCAATGCCCAACGACTGCAACTGGCCGTGCAGTTTGTGCACAGCCATTGGATGGACGCGGTGCCCGGCCCGTTCGAGGTGGTGGTCTCCAACCCGCCCTATGTGGCCGAAGGCGACCCGCACCTGGCAGCCCTGACACACGAACCCTTGCAGGCCCTGACCAGCGGTCCAGACGGACTGGACGATATCCGCCAAATCATTGCCCAGGCCCCGAGCCGACTGGCGCCGGGGGGCTGGTTGCTGCTGGAACACGGCTGGGACCAGGCCGGGCCGGTGCAGGAACTGCTGCGCAGCGCCGGGTTTGAGCAGGTTCAGTCACGCCGCGATCTGGCGGGGATTGAACGCTGCACGGGCGGCGTTCGCGCACCTTGACCCACGTCCAAGCCCAACAGCCCTCGCCCAAAAGCAGGCTTTCAATCAGAGGGATAATTAACCCCATTGAAAACGGCACCATTTGGAGCAAAGACCATGAGCGACACCCAGCAACGCATCGACGAACTCGTCAAAGGCAACGACATCACCCTGTTCATGAAGGGCAGCGCCAGCTTCCCCATGTGCGGTTTTTCGGGTCGGGCCATCCAGATCCTGAAAGCCTGCGGCGTGGACCCCAAAGCCGTCAAAACCGTGAACGTGCTGGACGACGCAGAAATTCGCCAGGGCATCAAGGAATACAGCAACTGGCCCACCATCCCCCAGCTCTACATCAAGGGCGAATTCATCGGTGGCTCGGACATCATGATGGAAATGTACGAATCGGGCGAACTGCAACAGGTGCTCGGCGGCCAGGGCTGATCGCTGGCCCTGGGGCTTGCCCCGGGCATCACGGCCCCATGAAAAAACCCCGCATTGCGGGGTTTTTTCATGGGGTTTTCGCTGTGCTCAGCGGAATTTGGACTGGGGAACCACCTTCAGTTCGCCGTCCAGACTGGCCACATAACCGGCCAAGGCCTTGAGTTCGGCATTCGAGAACTGCTTGGCGATACCGCCCATCACGCCGTTGTTGCGGCCCCAGGTGGACTGGTTTTCCACTTTGTACGACTTGAGCGCCACAAACACGAAATCTTTGTGCTGGCCAGCGATTTTGGGGTAGCTGGGGTCCACAGGCTTGGAAAAATTGTCGCCGTGGCAAGAGACGCAAGCGCCTTTTTGCAGCAAGGCGGCCACTTTGGCATCCGGCGCCTTGGGGGCGGCAGGCACGGCTTCGGTCTTGCCATGTTGCTCGTAGTAAGCCCCCAAATCAGCCATGTCCTGATCGCTCAGGCTGTCGGCGATGCCGCGCATGGTGGGGTGCTTGCGCTCGCCCTTTTTGTAGGCATTCAGCGCGGCCGTGATGTATTTGGCGTTCTGGCCAGAGATCATCGGTACGCGGTATACCTCTGGGAAGCTGGCTTGGTAGCCTTTGATGCCGTGGCAGCCGATGCACATGGCAATCTTCTGTTCTGCGGCTTTGGCATCGCCCTTGATTTCCTGGGCATGGGCGGAGATGGCCGTCACAGAGGCGACAGCCAAGGCAAACATTGAGGTCAAGAGCTGGTTCATTTTGCTTACACAATCCAAATGATTGATAAAAATCAACTGCGGATTATATCGGGCTGGCCCTCATAATCCTGACAAGCTTCTTTCCTGTTTTTGAGAACTGTCCGCCATGAAATTCAAAGGTACCGAAAATTACGTCGCCACGCAGGACTTGATGCTGGCCGTGAACGCCGCAATCACCCTCAAACGGCCCCTGCTGGTGAAGGGCGAGCCGGGCACCGGCAAAACCATGCTGGCCGAAGAAGTGGCCCAGGCGCTGAGCCTGCCCTTGCTGCAGTGGCACATCAAATCCACCACCAAGGCCCAGCAAGGCCTGTACGAATATGACGCGGTGAGCCGCCTGCGCGACAGTCAACTGGGGGACGAAAAGGTCAAGGACATCGAAAACTACATCGTCAAAGGTGTGCTCTGGCAGGCTTTCACGTCTGAAACACCGGTGGCCATCCTGATCGATGAGATCGACAAGGCCGACATCGAGTTCCCGAACGACCTGCTGCGCGAAATCGACCGCATGGAGTTTTATTGCTACGAAACGCGCCAGCTGATCAAGGCCAAAACCCGCCCGCTGGTGTTCATCACCTCGAACAACGAAAAAGAGCTGCCCGACGCCTTTTTGCGCCGCTGCTTCTTCCACTACATCAAATTCCCCGAAGCGGACACCATGCGCCAGATCGTGGATGTGCACTTCCCCACGCTCAAAAAAGACCTGTTGGCGCTGGCCCTCAAAACCTTTTATGACGTGCGCAACCTGCCCGGCCTGAAGAAAAAGCCGTCCACCAGCGAGCTGCTGGACTGGCTCAAGCTGCTGGTGGCCGAAGATATTCCTTTGGAAGCGCTGCAAAGCGCCGACCAAAAAGTGTCAGTGCCGCCATTGGTCGGCGCCCTGCTCAAGAACGAGCAGGATGTGACTTTGTTTGAAAAACTGGTGTTCATGAACCAGCGCAACCGCTGAGTCACCGCCACATGTCCACACCGAATCCTTTGATCGAAGGTCTTTCAGACGCTATCGGCTTCGTCGGCGGTGCCCTGGCGGGCTACTGGGCGGGTCAACTGCTGGGCTGGAGTATTTTCAGCGCGGGCTACGACAACGCCAGCATCGGCGGCATCTTGCTGGTGGGCCTGGGGGGCGGTGGTGGGCTGCACCTGGCACGGTACTGGCGCAAACAAAAAGACCAGTCCCCAGAATAAATTTAAAAAAGCGCTACCTCCATGAGCTTTGTGAGCCCCATCACCCTGTCCGCACGTGGCATTGAACTGCGTCCCATGACGCTGCAAGACGAGCCCGGACTGCGCTCAGCCGCTGCCGATGGCGAACTCTGGAACATCCGGGTCACCTCGGTTCCTGAGCCAGAAAAAACACGGCAGTACATCGAAGACGCACTGGCCATGCGCGAGGCCGGGCACCGATTTCCCTTTGTGGTGATCGAGTCGGCCAGTGGGCGTGTGCTGGGCACCAGCAGCTACCACGACATCGTGCCCGCTGTCCAACGCGTGGAAATCGGCTGGACCTGGTATGCCAAAAGCGTTCAGCGAAGCCACGTCAACACCACCTGCAAATTGCTTTTGCTGACCCACGCTTTCGAGACCTTGGCTTGCCATGTGGTGGGCTGGCGCACCGACAATTTCAACTTCGCATCGCAAGCTGCGATTGAGCGCTTGGGTGCCAAGAAAGACGGCGTGATCCGCGGTCACGCCCTGCGCCGCGACGGCACCATCCGCGACACCGTGATGTACAGCCTGCGCTCGGGCGAATGGCCAGAAGTCAAGGCGCAGCTGCTGCACTCCCTGGATAAACAACGCTAGCCATCCTGGTCTGGGCCTGAACCATGCTGATCGATTTTTTCTACACCCTGCGCGCCGCCAAGCTGCCTGTGTCGGTGCGCGAGTACCTGACGCTGCTGGAAGCCTTGCAGGCGAATGTGGTCGGCCCGGCGTCAGAAGCCTGCAGCATGGACGACTTCTACCACCTGGCGCGCACCGTGCTGGTCAAGGACGAAAAGCATTTCGACAAGTTTGACAAAGCCTTTGGCGCCTATTTCAAGGGCGTCGAGATGCTGACCGACTTCACCAAGGAAGTGCCGCTCGACTGGCTGGATAAAATTCTGCAAAAGGAACTCACGCCCGAGCAAAAGGCCGCCATCGAGAAGATGGGCTGGGACGAGTTGATGGAGACGCTCAAAAAACGCCTCGAAGAACAAAAAGAACGCCACGAAGGCGGCAACAAGTGGATCGGCACCGGCGGCACCTCGCCCTTTGGCAACGGCGGCTACAACCCGCAGGGCATCCGAATCGGCGGCAAAGGCGGCAACAAGAGCGCCGTCAAGGTCTGGGACCAGCGCGCCTACAAGGACTACGACGACAGCCAGGAACTGGGCACGCGCAACATCAAGGTGGCGTTGCGCCGCCTGCGCCGATTTGCGCGCGAGGGCTCACACGACGAGCTTGACCTGGACGGCACCATCCGCAAAACGGCCGCCAACGCCGGCTACCTCGACATCCTGATGCGGCCCGAGCGGCACAACAATGTGAAAGTGCTGCTGCTCATGGACGTGGGCGGCACCATGGACGAGCACATTGCGCGGGTGGAGGAAATGTTCTCGGCCGTCAAAGCCGAGTTCAAGCACCTGGACTTTTACTACTTCCACAACTGCGTCTATGACTTCATGTGGAAGAACAACAAACGCCGCTATGCCGAGAAGTTCCCAACCTGGGACATCCTGCGCAAGTACAACAAGGACTACAAGCTGATCTTCATCGGGGACGCCACCATGAGCCCGTATGAAATCCTGCAGCCCGGCGGCAGCGTGGAATACAACAACGAAGAAGCCGGTGCCGAGTGGTTGCAGCGCCTGACACACACCTTCCCCAAATACGCCTGGATCAACCCCGAGCCGCAAGGCGTGTGGCAATACCGCCAGAGCATCGCGATCGTCCAACAGCTGATGAGCCAGCGCATGTTTCCTCTGACCCTCAAGGGGCTGGAAGATGCGATGCGCTTATTGAGCAAGTGAGCCGCGCCACACGCCTGCAGACACTTCTGCTGGCCTGCGCGCTGTGGGGTCCGCTGGCCATGGCCAATGAAACCGCCGCAGAGACTGCACCCGAACCACTGGCTTTTGAGCTCAGCATCCAGGCCGATGACGAAGACATTGCCCACTGGATGGCACAACATCTGGAACTGCAGCGCTACAAAAACCTGTCGGACTTGGACGACCAGGAAATGGCCAAACTGCTGCGCGATGCCGATGTTCAAGCCCGCGACTTGCTGGCCACACTGGGGTACTTCAACCCCCAGCTGCGCTGGAAGCTGGGCACAGCGCCATCTGCCGCGTACCGACGCAGCGTGGATCTGGATGTCACGGCAGGACCGACCGCGCGCATCACACAAGTGCAGATCCAATGGCAAGGCGACATGGCGCAACGCCCAGAAACGACCCGACAACGCGAGCAGGTGATCGCCGACTGGGGCTTGCCCAAAGGACAGGATTTCAGCCAAGTCCAATGGCAACAGGCCAAGTCCAAAGCACTGCAACAAGTGCAGGCCGAGCGCTATCCTCAGGCCCGCATCGTGCACAGCCAAGCCCGTGTGGATGCACCCAGCAACCAGGTTCAACTGTCTCTGACCATCGACTCTGGCCCCTTGGTCAAAATCGGCCCCCTGGTCATCACCGGCGCCGAGCGTTACAGCACCGAACAAGTCGAACGCCTGGCGCATTTGACCCCGGGTGACATTTACCAACAAAACGAGCTTTTGCTGGCCCAGCAACGCTTGGTGGTCAGTGGTTTTTACGACGCCGTTTTCGTCTCACTGGATACCGAAGGCCCGGTCGACGCCATGCCCGTCAAGGTGGAATTGAAAGAAGCCCTGCGCCAGAAATGGGTGCTGGGTTTGGGCATTCGCAGCGACAGTGGGCCGCGCCTGACCGCCGAGTACACCCAGCACCGTGTGCCAGGCCTGGACTGGCGCGCCGTGACCAAACTGTCGGTCGATAAAAACTTGCAGACCTGGAGCCTGGACATGCTGGCCCCACCCGATGCCAATCTGTGGCGCTGGAACGGCTCATCCCAGCTGGAACACCAGCAGTTTGAGGGCTATGCAGTCAACAGCCAGCGCTGGCGCTATGGCCGCACCCAGCACGAAGAAAGAACAGACCGCTCGTATTACGCGCAATTCGATGCATCGAACAGCAGCGGCTCTTGGTCCGGCCAACGCGAAGCCATCAGCGGCAACTACGCCTGGACCTGGCGGCGCTTTGACAGCCTTCCCTTCCCCACGCAAGGCCTGGGCGGCAGCCTGGAGCTGGGCGCGGGCATGAGCCTGGGCGCGCAGCGCGAACCCTTCACGCGCTGGCTGGCGCGCGGCATGTTGTTGCAGCCCCTGGGGCGCGCATCGGGCCGCCTGGCTTTGCGTGCCGAAATGGGCAGCGTCATCAGCCGTGACACCACCGGCCTGCCCACCACCCAATTGTTTGTGGCGGGCGGCGACAACAGCGTACGCGGCTATGCCACCTCCAGCATTGGGGTGGTGCAGAGCAATGGTGCGGTTGCCGCAGGACGGTATCTGGCCACCGGCAGTGTCGAGTGGCAGCGCCCCATCCGCTGGAACCAGCAACGCACCGACTGGGAAACGGCGGTATTTGTCGATGCGGGTGCGGTGTCGGACGACCTGCAGCAGATGAAAGCCCAGATCGGCTATGGCGTGGGCGCCCGCTGGCGCAGCCCCATCGGCCCCTTGCGCATGGACTTGGCCTATGGCCAAGCCATCCAAAAACTGCGTTTGCACTTGAGTGTGGGCTTTGTCTTTTGATGAACACGACCCCTCCAACACCCACCGCCCCACAGTCCCCGCCTGCACGCAAGGGCGGGCGACGCCTGTGGGTCTTTCTAACCAGCTGGGTGCTGGCCTTCGCTGGCCTGTGGTGGTGGACGGGCACAGCCGGCTCTTTGGGCAGCACCTTGCACGGCATCGCCTGGGTCCTGCCGGCGGGCCAACGTCTGAAGACCACCGAAGTGCACGGCAGCTTGCGCCATGGTGGACAACTGGCCCACCTGCATTGGCAAAAAGCAGGCCTGCAAGTGCAGGCCCAGCACATCACCCTGGAGTTGGACTGGTCACGTTTGTGGCAGCGCACGTTGCCGCTGACCCAACTGTCCATCGAACAGCTGCGCCTGGATGACGCAGGGCCTGCCAGCGATCCCCAGCCCCTGAGCGCATGGCAATGGCCTCTGCTGATCGATCTGCACTGGAAACTGGGCCACATCGCCATGGCAGGCGCCTCGGGCTTTGAGGCCACCGGCCTGCAAGGGCACTACCATTTCAACGGCCTCCAACACAGCCTGAACACGCAACCGTTTGAGGTCTCGCAAGGCCGCTACACGCTGCAAGCCAAACTGCAAGCGGCCACCCCCATGGCGCTGCAAGCCAGCTTGCAAGGGCAAGTTCAAATACCCGCAACGCTCCGCACCTCGGCCATGACGCTGGAGGCCAACGCTTCGGTGGACGGCACGCTCTCAGGCCCCGATGCCCGCCTGAACGCACAAGCGCAACTGCACCCCCAAAATGCGACGCATCTTGCCAAGCCCATGCAAATGACGCTGCAGGCGCAAATCCATCCTTGGCAAAAACAAGCCGTGGACCATGCCAATGCCCAGTGGCAACAACTGAACCTGGCCGCCTTGTGGCCTGGTGCGCCACAGACCACGCTGACGGGTCAAGCCAGCATCACGCCCGATGGCCCCGCGTGGCGCGCTGTGGCCGAGCTGAACAACCAAAGCCCCGGCCCCTGGAACCAACACGCCCTGCCCTTGAGCCAGCTGAACGTTCAGCTGAAAAACCAGGATGCGCAATGGCAAATCCAGCACCTCGATGCACGCGTTGCAGGAGGCCGTGTGCAGGGCGATGGCCAGCAAACCGCCGCCGGATGGACGGGACGCCTGAACATCGCAGGCGTTCAGGCCCGGCAATTGCACACCGCCCTGGCGGCTGCGACATGGCAAGGTGACATCCAGGCAGAGACCAGCGCGACTTCAGCCGTGTCGTTTCTGGCCCATCTGAATGCCAGCCCCACCAGCGGCCAACGTCCTTCCAGTCTGCCGGCGGGCCAGCTGCACCTGCAAGGCCAATGGCAGGCACGCGGGTGGGACATTCAGTCGCTGGACCTTCAGCTGGCCGATGCCCATGTGCAAGGGCGGTTCACGGTCCAGCCCGAGAAACAAGCTGCGCAAGGACAACTCCAGTTGAGCTTGCCCGGCATGAAAGCACAAGTCGAAGGCTTGCTGGCCCCGCAACAAGGCCAAGGCCAGGCACACATCGACATGCACGATGCCGCGCTGAGCATGGCCTGGTTGCGTCGCTGGCCCGACTGGGCTGCACACCTGAAGCCCTGGCAAGCCGCTGGCACCGGTCAGCTCAAGGCACAGTGGCAAGGCGGCTATCAGCAAACCCAGACCACCGTGCAAATGAACGTGTCGCTGCCCCGCCTGAGCCAGCACACCCAAGCGGGCGAAGCCTGGCACATGCCGCAAGGCCAGATCACCCTGCAAGGCCAGCTCAGTGCCCTGCAGGCGCAGATCGAGACACGCCTGCAACGCGGGGCACAAAGCGTGCAAGTGCAAAGCCGCCTGAGCGCGGCCAGCACCAACCCACTCGCCGGTGAATGGCAAGGCCAAATCGACAGCGCGTCAGCCCAACTGAGCGCCCCCGGCCACGCCACGCCATGGCAAGCCCAATTGCAAAAAGCCGTGACCTGGCAGCTGTCGTCCAGCAGCACCGGCACCACCGCACGTTGGCAAGCCGGTCAGATCGGATGGCAAGGCCCTGTGCCCGGCCAGGCCCGCCTGCAGTGGGACGCAGGCCAATGGCAAACGCAGACGACCGCCCCGGCACGCACACAAACGCCCCGTGCCGCAGCCCCCAGCACGCAAATGGCGTTCCAAATCGACGACTTGCCGCTGAGCTGGATCCCCGGTGGATTGACCTCCGAACTGCAAAGCGACTTGCTGCTCAAAGGCCATGTGAAGCTGGAACAAAACGAGGCGCTGCATCTGAGCGCCGTGCTGGAACGCAGTCGGGGTGACTTGCGCATCAACGCAGAAAACGCCCCTGGCCAGCGCTTGAATGCCGGTCTGCGCGAGGCCCGCATCCAACTGCAAATCGACGGCGAGGCGGTGCAAGCCCAGCTCCTGTGGCAAAGCGAACAAATGGGCCAGGCACAAGCCCAGCTGCAGACCCATTTGAGCCACACCGACGACGGTTGGACTTGGGCCGAACAAGCGCCCGTGTCGGGCTGGCTCAAAGCCCAGTTGCCGCGCGTGGGGACCTGGTCCTTGCTGGCACCGCCGGGCTGGCGCGTGCAGGGCACGTTGGACGCACGGCTGGAATTGTCCGGCACGCGCCAACAACCGCAGTGGCAAGGCCAGGTGCAGGCCGACAACCTGGCCGTGCGCTCAGCCGTGCAAGGCATCGAGTTCAGCCAGGGCCAATTGCGCGCACGGGTGCACGGCCAGCAAATCACGCTGGAACAATTCAGCTTGCGCGGTGCGGGCGCGCAAGGCGGCGAGCTGCAAACCCAGGGCCAACTGACCTGGCTGCCCCCCACGGCCAACGCTCCAAACGCTTCGCCTTTGGGACAAGTCAACATGGCGCTGCAAATGCAGGCCAAGGCGCTGCGCGTGAGCAACCGGGCCGACCGCCGCCTGGCCATTTCTGGCCAGGTTCAGGCCCAGATGCAGCAAGGCCAATTGCAGCTGCGCGGTCAGGTGCAGGCCACCCAAGGCCTGTTCATCCTGCCCGAAGACAGCACACCCAAGTTGGGACAAGACGTGCTTGTGGTGGGCCCACACCAGACGCCCCACACGGCCATCACACCGGCGCAGCCACAGACCGCCTCGTGGATCGGCACGCCTGACGTGCAAGTCACGCTGGACCTGGGGCCCGACTTCCAGATCCAGGGCCTGGGCTTGAATTCACGCCTGGCAGGTCAAGTCCAGCTGGTGAGCAACGCCAACACCCAAGGTGTGCCGCGACTGAGTGGCGAAGTCCGCACAGAGGGCGGACGCTACAAAGCCTATGGTCAACAGCTGAAGATCGAAACCGGCTTGCTGCGCTTCAACGGACCTTATGACAACCCACTGCTGGACATCCTGGCGATCCGCCCCAACCTCTCGCAGCGTGTGGGGGTGCAAATCAGTGGCACCGCCTTGAACCCCAAAGTGCGTCTGTACGCCGACCCCGACATGCCCGATGCCGACAAACTCGCCTGGCTGGTGCTGGGCCGCTCGGCTGCCGGTGGCGGTGCCGAATCAGCGGTGTTGCAACAGGCCGCACTGGCTTTGTTCAGCAGCAACGGCAAGACCTTGAGCGGCGAAATGGCCAACGCCCTGGGCCTGGATGAAATCTCACTGGCCAGTGGCAGCCGCAGCGACAGTACCGCCACAGGCGCTGCCGTCACGCTGGGCAAGCGCTTGTCCAAGGACTTTTACCTGGTCTACGAAACCAGCCTGCGCGGCACCTTCGGCAGCTTCTATGTGTTTTACGACCTCTCTCAACGCCTGACCTTGCGGGCACAAACAGGCCAAGACAATGCGCTGGACTTGATCTATACAGTGCGCAAGGATTGAGACGCAGAGGCTTGTAAAATCAACACACCGCCACCGTAGTTCAATGGATAGAACTCTCCCCTCCTAAGGGAGTGATACAGGTTCGATTCCTGTCGGGGGCACCAAGCCCAAGTCCGCACACGTTCAAAACGGCGCGGACTTTTTTATTTCACCGGGCAACCCCGAGCCTCGAATGCGGCTTTGGCGACATAGGCGGACCGCGGGTAGTACGCGCCCATGACCGGTTTCTCTTGGCCCTCTGCCTGAATGGCAAACATGCTTTCTTTGAAGTCGGGCTCGGCAATCATGTGTCGATGCAACAGCAATCCGCCTTGCGGGTTGTCAATGCCATCGCCACGGCCCCAGGCCAACCAATTGACCCCACACTCGATTTTGGCGTTGCTCGGGCGCAGTTCGGGAGTTGACATCGCGATGAGGTATTCGCCCTTCTCATTTCGCGCCGTTTGTTCGTCATAGACACATTGGTCAACGCTCGTATCAAAGAGCGAAAGGTTTTGGCAGAACGACCAGTAGCGCACCTGCCCCGCCTGCATGTGCTTATCGCCCTTCAAGGTTGCGGGGGTCGTGGGTGCCCTGCCTTGAATGGTCAGTACCTCGCCGTAACGATTGGCTTTGCTGACCCGGTCGATTTCCTCCACCGACGGGTAATACGTTTGAATCACCGTTGATTTGAGGTACCAGCCGCTGGCGGCCAGTAACGCCACGAAGGCGAGGGAAAATTTGACCAATTTCTTGATCTTCATGGTTTTCTTCAGAAAATGATTTCACCCCGACCTGGATGGCCCCGCGCCCCCGACGCATCAAATTCGGCACGGTGACCGCGTGGGTGCCCGACATTCCGCGCTGGTCAGGCCTCAATCTTTTGCAAACAAATTCTTGATCAATTGCGGAATTGCAAATTGCAGTTTTTTAGCTGTACTCGCGTAGGCGACTTCGTGGATCAATTTTTGTGTTCCTTCACCATAGGGTGGTCGGACCCAGTCAACAACGCCCCCCGCTTCCCGCACAAAATAGCCACGCGGGTTGGAGAACTCTCGGAATCCTTCTTCGCCGTGGTGGCGCCCCATGCCGCTGCCACCGCTGCCACCAAAGCCCATCGACGGCATGGCCGCTTGTGCCGCAATGGTGTTGATGGCCACCCCTCCGGAATGGGTGTTTTGCGTCACCTCATCGATGAACTGGCGGTTCTTTGAGAAAACATAGAGTCCCAGGGGCCGATCACCCGCATTGATCTGTCGGATCGCATCTTGGGTGTCTTGGTAGGTCTTGATGGGCAGAAGTGGACCGAATATCTCTTCGCGCATCACGGCACAGTCATCCGAAGGATTGACGATCAGATAAAACGGCATATGCCGGTCACCGGGAAGCAAGTCATCGCCAATCTGGATGACCTCTGCGCCCGAATCGCGAGCGTCCTGCACAAGCTGGTTCAGCCGCGCCATGTGGCGATCACTGACGATGCCGCAGCTGTGTTGCGCGCCATGGTTCTTGCCAAAGTGGGCGTTCATGTAGGCAGCCAAAGCCTGTGTAAACGCCAGCAAGCTCGTTTCTGGAACCAGGCAGTAATCGACACTGACGCACATTTGCCCGCGTTTGATGGCTTTGATGCCGGCGACAGTCTCAATGGTGAGCGCGTCCAAAGCAGCCTCTGCGTCAATCACGGTGGGGCACTTTCCACCCAACTCCAAAGTGACGGGCACCAAATTGGCGGCTGCCGCTTTCATGACCTCACGGCCAACGGTGCCACTGCCTGTGTAGATCAGATGGTCCCAAGACAGGGTGGGGAAGTGCTTGGCCAACTCAATGTCACCGTTGACCACCGCCACTTCATTTTCATCAAACGTCTCGGCAACCATGTCCTGTAAAACACGCCCGCAGGCTGGCGATAGATCTGACGGTTTGATGATCACGCGGTTGCCTGCACCCAGCGCATCCAGCGTAGGACCGAGCCCGATATCAAAAGGGAAATTCCAAGACACCATGTTGCCTACCACGCCTTTGGGCTGGTACTGCACATAGGCTTTGGATTTCCCCAAGATCACCGGATTCACAGTTTTCGGAATCGGCTTCATCCATTTGGCGATGTTGTGGATGTTGAACTCGGCTCGGTCGACCATCCCCAGAATCTCAATCAGGTCGCCCAACTCGCGCGAATGCCCGCCAAAGTCAGCATCGAGAGCCGCCAGAATGGCCTCACGGTGTTTGCGCAGCATGACGGGAATGCGGCGCATCCGGTCGATGCGGACATCGGCACTCGGATTGGGTGCATTCAGATAGGCAGTCTTTTGCAGGGCAAAAATACGTGCAAGCCGTTGCTGGGCAGTTTCTACGGTCATGGATACGCCTCGATTTGAGATTTGATATGAGATGTCAGGACTTGTAGCTGGCGTCGAGCCGATCGAGCCTGCGCAACAGCGCGGGCCATGCAATGCTGGAGCCCTGACCCTTGGTCACCATCTCGATCACCATGGGCATGGCTGCCATGATCTTGGGGTTGATCTGCACCAACTCACCACCAGCCTGTGCCGACAGTTGAATTTGGCAGGTGGTTTCGAACTGGTACATGGCCAAGAACGCATCGGCGATGGTCGCGCCACACGTCAACAAACCGTGGTTGCGCAGCATCAAATACATGGCGTTTCCCAGGTCGGCTTGCAAGCGGGGCTTCTCGTCGTCGCGCAAGGCCACGCCTTCGTATTCATGGTAAGCCAGCAAAGGGATCACAAAAGTGGATTGCTGGCTGATCGGCAGCACGCCGCACTTTTGCGCGCTGACAGCAACACCCGCACGGCTGTGGGTGTGCAGCACACAACCCACGTCGGGGCGGCCATCATGGATGCAGCTGTGGATGGTGAAGCCCGCAGGATTGACGGGATAGGGCGATTCGCTCAGTTTGTTACCTGCCTGGTCCACTTTGATCAAGCTGCTGGCCGTGATCTCATCGAACATGAGTCCATAGGGATTGATCAGGAAATGGTGCTCCGGCCCAGGAATTCGGGCACTGATGTGTGTGAAGACCAGGTCGCTCCAACCGTACAGGGCCACCAAGCGATAGGCTGCAGCCAGATCGACACGGAGCTGCCATTCTTCGGCAGTGACTTGAGACTGAAGGGAATGCATGTTCATGTTGTGCCTTTCAAAAAAGTGAAAATTCAGTGGCTTGGGTTTTGGGAAACACTTTGGCTATCGTCGTACGGCTTGCCGCCGGGTGTCAGCGCTGAACATTGGCGCTTGGACCGGAAGACGGGATAGAGCAATTCCACCCACCACTTTTCGGAACCAAACAAGCGGTCGTCTTTCAGGCCGATATCCTTGGGGTACTGTTGGGTGATGTGCGCCGAGCCAAACAGCAAGTCCCAGAGAAACAGCAGGTTGCTGTAGTTTCCGGTGTAGAAACCAATGCCGTCGGCATTGGTCATGGCGTGGTGTGCAAAGTGCGTGCTGGGTGTCGAGATCGTGCGCTGCACCAGCCACATCAGCGGACGCAAAGCTTTGATCTTGTACAGTGGCTCATCCCAGCGCACGTCTGAATGTGCGCCGATCACGACGCACTGCTTGACCACCACAAACATCAGGAAAAACGGCCCCAGTCCCAAATACACCAGAATGCCATCGATCCAAATGGACGGCATGGCCAGGTAGTAGAAAACGTTGTTGCGGTAGACCATTCGGGCACTCATGTACTGCGCGGAGTGGTGCGCACGGTGCAGGGGCCACAGCGTCGGCGAATGCGAGAGGCGGTGCCACCAGTACTGCGCCATATCGTCGCCGATGAGAAACAGTCCCAACATGGCATACCAGGGCAAATCGGCCCAGGCATTTTTGTACTCCGGTGCAATGGCAAACCCGACTTTTGAAGTGATCCAAAGTATGAGTGGTTGCGTTAGCGCAGCCAGCACAGCGAAGCAAAAGAAATCCAGAAAATTATCTGCCTTCGTTGCATGAAATTTTTGTGCCCGGCCCAGGACGAACTCCAACAATGAAAAGCCGACCAGCGCTCCAATGAGAATGGCATATTGAACAGGCGTCATCCTTTTTTCTCCGCGTTGAACAGATGTGTGTGGGCACATCAGAAGTAAGGTGACGGAGTATTGTGGTGATGCGACTAGAATCCAATGACATTTGGCGCCATAAGGGAATGTACGGACGCTTCCCTACCGCAATTCACAAGGCAATAACATGACGGTTTTGGTACGCGCCGCCAGCCTATGGGGCTACGCCACGCTGGCCCAGGCGCAAGGAGTTGACCCGGTCAAGATCATGCAGCGCGTGCGTCTGACGCCGCAACACTTGAGTGATGACGACAACCTGATTCCCTTTGTGTCGGTCATCAACCTGTTGGAACAAACGGCACATGACAGTGGTTGCCGCGATTTCGGATTGCGCCTGGCTCAAGCACAAGGCATTGGATTTTTAGGCCAGATTGCCCTCATCCTTCAACACGCATCCACGTTAGGTGAAGCACTGCAACTCGCGACGCGCTACATTTTTATCCACAACCCATCCATACATCTTGCTGTCGTGGCGCTGCCAGACTCACCCGATTTGGTGGACATGACGCTGGTACTGAATGTTCCCAATTTGCCTGTCGGACCGCAAAATTTGGAACGCGCTTTGGGGATCATCGTTCAAGGCATATTGACCGTGAACCAAGACACGGTACATCCCCAACTGGTCCGTTTGCCACACGCACAAATTGGCCCCAAGTCCAGTTATGCCGCGACCTACCAATGTGACTGTGAGTTCAATTCTTCTGTAGCGGCCGTGCGCATCGCGACGGCAGCGCTGAAGCAACCCTTACCGGACCACAATCCACGTTTGCACCAATTCGCGCTCAGTTATTTGGACCGTCACTTCGGCAATCCAACACAGCGTTTTGGTGATCAAGTTCGAAATCTGATCCGTCGTCTCCTGAGCAGCGGGCTCTGTCATCAGGTGTCCATGGCGAAGCTGATGTCCATCAGCCCGCGCACCTTGCAGCGCCGCCTGTCGGCCGAAGGTTTGATTTTCGAAGATGTTGTTGACGACATTCGGAAAAAACAATTGTGCGAACTGTTGACGCCAGACGATGCCTTGCCACTGATCCAGATTGCTTTGATGCTGGGTTATACAGATGTATCAACACTTCATCGCAGTTGCAGGCGATGGTTCAATTGCACACTGGGTGAACTGAGACATCGATTGACACAGGTCAATTCTGACATCACTGCCTCCAACTGACCCGGTTCCGCTGAAATCGTTGGCGGGCCCCTGCTTTCAGCCAAGTAATAACCCACCCACCCTTTACGGGTGGATGCGCAGGGGTGGTGCTTGCCTACTATCTGTTTTGCCTGCTCCGGCTTTGGTTGATCGGGGCGGCACCAAGATATGGAGCCAAGCCCGATGAGCCCGCTGACGACAAGCCCAGGCACCGCACCGCCTGCATCGCCAAAAGACGCCTGCGTGCCCTGCGCCAAGCCCTTTCGCAAGGCGCACATGCCCAAATTCGAAACGCTGGTCGAGCGCCGGGCGGACGGCACGCTGCTGATGCGCTCTGCGCACGCCATCGGCCGCGCCGCGCAGAGCACGGTCAGCGAATTCATTGCGCACTGGGCGGCAGAGCGTGGCGAGCAGCCAGTGCTGTGCGAGCGCGATGGCACGGGCCAGTGGCGCAAGTTGAGCTGGCGCGATTTTTGGGAGCAGGTTCAGATTGCTGCGGCCGCCCTGCTGGAGATGGGGCTGGGCCAAGACAAACCGCTGATGGTGCTGTCGGGCAACTCGATAGAGTTGGCCGTGCTCTTGTATGCGGCCGAGCACGTGGGTGTGCCGGTGGCGCCCGTCTCACCAGCGTATTCGCTGATGAGCAGCGACTTCAGCCGGCTCAAAGCCGTGGCCGAACTGGTCCCACCTGCAGCCATTTTTGTGCAATCGGCGCCCGCCTTTGCGCGTGCCTTGGCGGCCCTCGGCACTGCGCAGGTGCAGGTCATCGCCGTCTCGGACGCCGCGCCGGGCCAGTTGGCGTGGTCAGACTTCATGCAAGGCGGGCTCACGGCCGCGCGGCGTGAGCGGGTCGCTGCGGCGCACGCCGCGCTCGCGCCCACGCAGGTGGCGCGCATCCTGTTCACCTCGGGCTCCACCGGCGCGCCCAAGGGCGTGGCCACCACCTACGAGGGGGTGCGCTACCTGGTGGATTTCCTGTCTGACATTTTTGGTGTGCTGACCGCCTTGCGCCCAGTCTATCTGGACTGGCTGCCCTGGCACCACGCCTTTGGTTTGTTCGTCAACCTCAACCGATCCCTGGTCACTGGCGGCACGCATTACATCGACGACGGACGGCCTGTGCCCGGCCAGTTTGAGCGCACGGTGCGCAATCTGCGCGAGGTCTCGCCGACCCTGTTCAACAGCGTGCCCACCGCCTGGGCCATGCTGGTGGACGCGCTGGAGCGCGACGATGAACTTGCGCGCAGCCTGTTTTCCAAAGTGGTCGGGCTCGGCTATGGCGGCGCCAGCCTGGGCCACGATGTCTGGCAGCGCCTGCAGCGCGTGGCCGAGCGCACGGTGGGCGAGCGCATCCAGTTCCAGACCGGTCTGGCCTCCACCGAGACGGCCGGTGCCGGCACCTTCAACAACGAAGTGGGGGAAGACCTGGGCAATATCGGCCTGCCCTCGCCCGGTTCGCAGCTCAAGCTGGTGCCGCTGGAGGGCGGCGACGGCCGCTACGAAATCCGCGTGCGCACACCGTTCGCCTTTGGCGGCTATGTGCGTCGCCCAGACCTCACGCAGCAGGCCTTCGACGAGGAAGGTTTTTTCTGCATCGGCGACGCGGTGCGCCTGGCCGACCCCGCCGACCCGGCGCGCGGCCTGCGTTTTGCGGGGCGTGTGGCCGAAGACTTCAAGCTGGCCAACGGCACCTGGGTGCGCACGGGCGCGGTGCGCATGGCCTTGGTCGAGCAGTGCGCGCCACTGCTCAACGACGCCGTCATCTGCGGACACGACCAAAACTACATCAGTGCCCTGGCCTGGCCCCATCTGGGGGAATGCCGCAAGCTCGACCCCGCACTGGCCGAACTCGACGCTGCGGCGTTGGCGCTGCACCCCATCGTTCTGGACGCGCTGGCGCAGCGCCTGGGCGCGCGCGGCGGCAACCCCAGCGCACAGGTGCAGCGCTTGCTGTTGCTGGCCGAACCGCCCTCGCTGGATGGCAACGAAATTGCTGACAAAGGCTATGTCAACCAAGCGGTTACGCGCGCGCGCCGCGCTCACCTGATCCCGCTGCTATACGCCAACCCCGCCACGGCGCAGGTGGTGTGCGTGGCCTGATTACATAGCCTGATTACAAAAAAGGAGACCTCTATGAAGTTCAAGTTCCTGCTGGCCATGGCCGCACTCACGCTGGGCGCTGCGGGCCATGCCGACACCTTCCCTTCCAAGCCCATCACCCTCGTCGTGCCGTCGGTGGCCGGTGGCGGCCTGGATGTGCTGGCGCGCACCCTGGCCGAAGACATGGGCAAGCGCCTGGGCCAGGCCGTGGTGGTGGACAACAAGCCCGGCGCCGCCGGCATCCTGGCCACGCAGGCGGTGGCACGCGCAACGCCCGACGGGCACACCTTGTTGATGACATTGTCTGCGCCCATTCTGACCGTGCCCTACATGGTGGCCAAGGTGCCGTACGACGTGCGGCGCGACCTGTCTTTCATCACGCAGCTGTGCAACGGCCAGCTGGTGATGGCGGTCAACAGCAAGGCCGTGCCGGCCCGCAACATGCAGGAGTTCACGCAGTGGGCCATGCAGAACAAGGGCCAGGTGAACTACGGCTCATTTGGCATCGGCACTGCGCCACATTTGCTCAACGCCTACTTCAGCCATTCGCGCAAGCTCGACATGGTCCACGCGGCCTACAAGGGCGAGGCACCGATGGTGCAGGACCTGGTGGGCGGGCAGATCCAGGTGGCCATTGGCTCGCTGGGCTCGCTGCTGCCGCACATTGAAAGCGGTCGCCTGCGCGCGCTGGCCGTGTTTGGCGACAAGCGGCTCAAAGACTTGCCCAGCCTGCCCTCGATGGCCGAACAAGGTATCACCGACCCGGAATTGCAACCCGTGGGCTGGATCGTGCTGATGGGGCCAGCTGGGCTGCCACCCGCCGTGCTGGCCACGCTGGAAAAAGAAGCGCGTGCGGCCGCACTCAGCACGCTCATGAAGGCGCGCTTTCAGCTGTACGGCATGGCACCCATGGCCACATCGTCGGCCGAATTCCTGCGCGACTACGAGGCCACGGCGCCGCGGATGGAACAACTGGTGCGCTTGTCGGGCGCCAAAGCAGAGCAATGACCGTGCGCGGTCTTGCACCCCATTGAAACGAAAGCCGAGCATGACGGATTCCTTGAACCCCCTTGAACTGAGCGCTGCGCAAGCGATTTTCCGCGATGAGGTGCGCGACTTTGTGCGCACCCACCTGCCCCCCGAAATCCGCGAGCGCCTGCGCTGCGGCTATGCCGCGCGAAAACAAGACATCGTCACCTGGCAACGCCTGCTGCACACACGCGGTTGGGCCGCGCCGCACTGGCCGGCGGAATATGGCGGCGCGGGCCTGGGCCCCGCCGAGCGGCTGATTTTGCAAGACGAGTTGCAGCGCGCCAACGCGCCGCTGCCACTGCCGTTCAACATCACCATGCTCGGCACCGTGTTGCTGAAATTTGGCACCGAAGACCAAAAGCGCTTTTTTCTGCCGCGCCTGGCCAACCAGGACTTGTGGTTTTGCCAGGGCTTTTCGGAGCCCGGTGCTGGCTCGGACCTGGCCGCGCTGCGCACGCGCGCCGTGCGCGACGGTGAGGACTATGTGGTCGACGGCCAAAAAATATGGACCTCCTCGGCGCATCTGGCCGACTGGATCTTCGCGCTGGTGCGCACCGGCCAGGGCACGCGCAAGCAAGAAGGCATCTCCTTCTTGCTGATCGACATGCGCTCACCCGGCGTGACGGTGCGGCCGATCATTTCCATCGACGGCGAACACCACTTGAACGAGGTGTTCTTTGACGGCGTGCGCGTGCCCGTCGCCAACCTGGTGGGCGAAGAAGGGCGCGGCTGGGACTGCGCCAAATACCTGCTCAGCAGCGAACGCACGGGCATCGCCAATGTGGGCCTGTGCTGGGAACGGCTGGACTGCGCCCGGCAACTCGCCGCCAGCGTGCAGCAAGGCGGCCAGCCGCTGCTGAGCGACAGCAAGCTCGCCGCAGAACTGGCGCTGCTGGAGGCCGACATCCGCGCGCTGGAGCTGACCAACTGGCGCTTCTTGCTGGACCCGGACACCGCGCGCAAGACGCCCGGTTTTGCCTCGGTGCTCAAACTCAAGGGCTCGGAGTTGATGCAGGAATTGACCACGCTGATCGCGCGCATCGCCGGCCCTGCCGGTCTGGAGCGGCGCGATGCGCAGAGCGCCGACGCCACGCACCCGCTGGCCGCCGCCGTGCCGCGCTATTTGTTCTTTCGCGCCGCCACCATTTACGGCGGCTCCAGCGAAGTGCAAAAAGACATCCTCGCCAAGACCATTCTGGGATAAGCCATGAACTTCCAAGCAAGCGACGAACAACAGCAACTCGCCGACAGCCTGGCGCGGGTGTTGCAAGACCATGGCGCTTTCGAACAGCGCCGTGCCATCAGCAAGACCGAGGCAGGCTGGAACCCCGCGCTCTGGGGCCAACTGGCGCAACTGGGTGTGACCGCCTTGGGCATCCCCGAGGCCTACGGTGGCTTAGGTCGATTGGATGGCCAAGATGAACCGGGTGAACTGAGTGGAGGCGCCGTGGATCGCCAGCTGGCGATGCAGGCCTTTGGCCACGCGCTGCTGCTGGAGCCCTATCTGGCCTCTTGCGTGCTGGGCGCCACGGCCGTGCGCGAAGCCGCCAGCCCCGCGCAAAAAGAAGCGCTGTTGCCGGGCGTGGCCGCGGGTGAAGCGCTGCTGGCCTGGGCGCACGACGAAACCGCCGGTCGGCATGCGCCGCTGTGGGTCGAGACGCGGGCGCGGCGCACTGCGGATGGTTGGCGGCTCGATGGCGTCAAGCCGCTGGTGCTGCACGCCGCTGCGGCCGGGCACTGCGTGGTCAGCGCACGCCTGCATGGCCAACCGGACGAGCCGGACGGGCTGCTGCTGTTCCTGGTGGACACCCGCAACACCGGTGTGTCCTTGCGGCCTTACCGCCTGATCGACGACACACCCGCCGGCGAGCTGAGCTTGCGCGACGCGCCAGCGCAACTGCTGGGCCAGGACGCTGACCACGCGCGCGCCGCCGCCGCGATCAAGACCACACTCGCGGCTGGCAGCGCAGCCGCCTGCGCCGACATGGTCGGCAGCATGGCCTGCGCTTTCGAATTGACCACCGCTTATGTCAACACACGCCAACAGTTCGGCCGCCTGATCGGCGAGTACCAGGCCGTGCGCCACCGCGTGGCCGACATGGCCGTCCACCTGGAGATGGCGCGCAGCATGGCGTTTGCAGCCGCCGTCGCCGCCGATGACCTGGCCGCGCCTGGCGCGCTGGCCGATATGGCGCGCGCCAAACTCGCCATCGGCCGCGCTGCGCGCGCGCTGTGCCACGCGGCCATCCAGACGCATGGCGGCATCGGCATGACCGAGGAATATGCGGTCGGCCACTGCCTGCGGCGCATCCATGTGATGGACCAGCTCTTTGGCGATGAAGCGGCCCAGGCCCGGCGCTTGAAGCCATGACCACATCCCCCCGACATTCGCGCACAGGGGTGCGCTCCCACAAGGGTTCGGGTTTTTGTAGGAGGCCGCCCCTGCGGCCGAAGGATGTTCGCCCGCAGGGGCGCGCACCTACAGGATTTCGGGTTTTCAACCAACAATCAGATTGAGGAGACAAGTTATGAATTCATTTCAACGCAGACGCATTGCCACCCTGCTCGGGGCTTTGTTGCTCGCGCCCACTTTGCAGGCCCAGACCCCTGCGCCCTGGCCGAGTCGGCCGGTGCGCATCGTGGTGCCGGCCCCGGCCGGTGGCGGCACCGACATCCTGGCACGCATGTTGGCCGAATCGCTGGGGCGCACGCTGCAACAGCCTTTCATCGTCGACAACAAACCGGGCGCCAATGGCCTGATCGCCAGCGATGCGGTCGCGCACGCGGCACCCGACGGCGCGGTGTTTTTGTTCTCCTACACCGCCGCCATGGTCATCAACCCTGGCCTGTTCGCGCGCGCCCCGGACCCGGTCAAGGATTTCGAACCCGTGGCCCAAGTGGGCTCGGTGGGCAATGTGTTGGTGGTCTCTGCGGACTTTCCGGCGCGCAACCTGAGCGAACTCTTGGCGCATGCCAAGCAGCAAACGCAGCCGCTCAACTACGGCAGTTGGGGCATTGGCTCGGGTGGCCAGTTGATGATGGAAAGCATTTTGAAGCGCGCAGGCGTGCAGATGTCGCATGTCCCCTACAAGGGCACGGCCGAAGTCAATACGGCGATCTTGGGCGGTTCGCTGAAACTGGGCTGGACCGACACCGTCTCGACCGTGGCCTTGGTCAAATCAGGCAAGCTGCGGGCCTTGGCCGTGAGCGGCACACAGCGCGTGCCGCAGTTCCCCGACGTGCCCACCCTGAGCGAGCAAGGCATCCCCTTCGAAACCACGGTGTGGTACGGCCTGTTTGCGCCAGCGCGCACCCCCGCCGCCATCGTCAACCGACTCAACAGCGAGGTCATCAAGGCGATTTCGCAGCCCGAGTTCCAGGCGCGCCTGAAGGCGCTGAACATGCCGGTGACGCCCACGCCCGATGCCAAGGCCTTTCGCCAACGCGTGATCGACGATGCGAAAACCTGGCGTGCCATCTTGCAAGACCTGGGCATCCAGCAAGAGTGAGTCAGGCTGCGAACCCTGTGGGAGCGCGCCCCTGCGCGCGAATGCCCCAGCTCATCTTCCGGGGCGTTGCCAAGCTGCGTGAAAGTCAAGTATTCGCCGCTGCCGCTGCGGCTTGTTGCGCTTGCGCCTGTTCTTGTTCCTGCAATTCGCGCCAGGCGATTTTTCCGGTGGCCGATTTCGGCAGACTGGCCACGATGGCGATGCTGCGCGGTGCCTTGTAGGCCGCCATGTGCTCGCGGCACCAGGCCATGATGCTCTCGCCGCTGTCCGTGGCGCCGGCCCTGAGGGCGACGATGGCCTTGACGCTTTCGCCACGGCGTTCATCGGTGGCCGCGATCACGCAGACCTCCTGGATGGCGGGGTGCTCGTTGAGCTTGGCCTCGATCTCCGCAGGCCACACCTTGTAGCCCGAGACGTTGATCATGCGTTTGAGTCGGTCGCGCATGAACACATAGCCGTCTTCGTCCATGCTGGCCAAGTCGCCGGTGCGCAGAAAGCGCTTGCCGTCGATCACGATGAAGCTGTCGACATTGGCCTGCGCGTGGTTCCAGTAGCCCAGCATGACCTGCGCGGCATGCACCACGATTTCGCCCACCTCACCGGGCGCAACGGGCATCAGCGTGTCGGGGTCGAGCAGGCGCAGGTCGATGCCGAACGTCGGCACGCCCAGGCAACCGCGCTTGGTTTTGTGCAGCGGGTTGGTGCACAAAAAGGACGCGGTTTCGGTCATGCCGTAGCCTTCCACATAGTCCAGGCCGAAACGCTCTTTGAGCAGCACGTTGATGCGTTCGGGCGTGGCGGCGCCACCGCCGGTGACCATGTTCAGGCTGCCCAGATCGCGTTGCTCGATGCCGGGCTGCGCAAAAAAGTCCACCAGCATCGCGGGCAGCGCGGCCCAGAAAGTGACGCCATGGCGCTCGATCAGCGTGGCCGCCGCTTCGCGGTCCCAGCGCGGCATCAGCACCAGTGTGCCGCCCATGTAAATGGCCGAGTTGAGGTTGGTCTGCAGGCCCAGCAGATGAAACAGCGGCGCGACCGCCAGGTAGGTGGTCTCGGCCGTCAGTCGGCGCCACACCGACAGCCCGACAAACGAGGTCATGACTGTGCGGTGGGTGTGCGTGCAGGCCTTGGGCGCACCGGTGGTGCCCGAGGTGTAGGGCAGCATGCTCAGGTCGTCAGGCCCAGCCAGGTGCGGGTTGGGCTGGGCCTGGCAGGCCATGGCGGTATGCCAGCGCACGGCGCCCTGCGGCAGCGGGGCCGCCGTCGAGCGCTGGCGCACCCAGTCGGGCACGGGCAAGGCGGGGTCGTCTTCAGCCGTGTCATCGCCTACGTCTTGGCCCAGCGCGTCGCCATAGGCATGCACGATCAGATGGCGCAGCGTGCCTGTGCCCAGCAGCGGGGCGATTTGCGGCAGCAGCTCTTGGGCGACGAAGGCGGTGACCGTGCCGCTGTCCGACAGGATGTGCGCGAGTTCGTCTTGCAGCAGCATGGCGTTGACCGGCACGAACACCGCGTCGGCGCGCAGTATGGCGAAGTAGGCGGTGATGAACTGCGGGCAATTCTGGCTGAACACCAGCACCCGATCGCCGCGCCGCACGCCGCATTCGTGTTGCAGGTAAGCGGCCATGCGCAGAACGTCTTGCAACAGTTCGTCGTAGCGTGTGGCCTGGTTGAAAAACTGGACCGCGGTCTTCGATGGAAAACGCTGCGCGGATGCCGCCAGGTTTTGAAAGATGCTGGTCTCGGGGATGTGGATTTCGCGCGGCAGGCCCTGGCGCGCGTGCCGCGCAGGCAGACGCAAGGTGCCGGTGGGCCGTTCGGCCACGCCTGCGGGTGTGGGGCAAGGGTGTTGCCAAGTGCTTGTCATGCTGCGGCCTCTGTTGGCTTGGGGTGGCTGTTGTCGCTGTCCTTGAAATTCAGACCCGCTTGGTGCAGGCGGGCGATGGCGCTGGCGTCAAAACCCCAGTCGCGCAGCGCGGCACCGCCCTGCTCGCCGCGCCCAGGCGCCGGGCCAGGCTGGCCCGACGGCGTGCCCAGAAAGCGCGGCGCGGGGGCCGGTTGCAGCACACCACCGACCTCCATGAAACTGGCGCGGGCCTGGTGCTGGGCATGTTGCGGCGCTTCGGCCAAACCGAGCACCGGTGCCACGCAGGCATCGCTGTCGTCAAACACCGCGCACCATTGGTCGCGTGTGCGTTGCAGAAAAGCCGATTCAAAAGCCGCACGCAAAACCGGCCAGCCTGAGCGCTCGTTTTGCGGGGGCAGCCCCGCCCCGGCCAGGCCCAGTTTGTCCAGCAGCTGGGCGTAAAAGCGTGCCTCGATGGCACCCACGGCCATGTATTGGCCGTCGCTGGTGCGGTAGGTGTCGTACCAGGGCGCGCCGCCGTCGAGCACATTGCTGCCGCGTTCTTCGCGCCAGTTGCCCGATGCCAGCAGGCCCCAAAAGACCGAACCCAATTGGGCCGCGCCTTCGGTCATGGCGGCGTCCACCACCTGGCCCGAACCGCCGCGCTGCACGTTGAGCAAGGCCGCCACCACACCCAGTGCCAGCAGCATGCCGCCACCACCGTAGTCGCCCACCAGGTTCAGCGGTATGGTCGGCTTGCCGCCCGCCGCACCGATGCCCGAGAGCACACCGGACAAAGCGATGTAGTTGAGGTCGTGCCCCGCGCGCTGGGCCAACGGGCCGCTTTGGCCCCAGCCGGTCATGCGCCCGTAGACCAGGCGCGGGTTGCGCGCCAAGGCTTGCTCGGGGCCCAAGCCCATGCGTTCCATGGTGCCGGGCCGCAGGCCCTCGATCAGCACATCGGCCTGGGCGATCAGCTCCAACACGGCGGCCACGCCTTCGGGGCGTTTCAGGTCCACCGTCACCGAGCGCCGGCCACGTCCCACCACATCGGCGCGTTGGCCGTTGGTCTTGGGGCCGAGGTCGGTGGGTGCTTCAGGGCGGTCGATGCGCAGCACGTCGGCCCCCATGTCGGCCAGCAGCATGGCGCCAAAAGGCCCCGGACCAATCGCCTCGAACTCCAGCACGCGAATGCCTGTCAATACCCCCATCGCCGTCTCCTTGGTCTGTGTCTGTGTACGCGCGCACCCGTGCGCAGTGTGGTCCGCAGCAACGCGCCCATGGTGCCGGCCAGGCTGGTGCGGATCGGTCAACCGAGTAAAACAGGACCGGCCTGCGCCTGCGCCACCCGCATCGGGTAGCGCCCATGATGGCGGTCTGCAAGTGGCGCCAGAGACAGCCTGTGGCGTTGTGCCTGCTGCATAATAAAACGAAGCCTGCTGCCCTGGCACGGGCATGCGACCGGTGCACGGCCGACACACAGGTTCTCGGGACAAACCACATGCTTTCCTCCTCGTCAGACCCGCACCGCTCGCCGGTGTCGAGCACCAAGCTCGTGCCACCGCGCGGCAACGGCAGGACGGTCGCGCGCGAGCGCCTGTTGGCCCGCCTGACCGAGGCGCGGCGCCACCGCTGCGTGGTGGTGGTTGGCCCCGCCGGCGCTGGCAAGACGACCTTGCTGGCCGCCTGGCACCAGGCGCTGTTGCCGCTGGGCTTTGATGTGGCCTGGCTCTCGCTCACACCCGAAGACAACGAGTTGAGCCGCTTGCTGGACTGGCTGGTGGCGGCGCTGGCGCATGTGGACGACGCCATGGTGCGCGAAGCGGCGCTGCTGGGCAGCCATTTGGAGGATGCCGATGCGGTCGAACGCATGGTGATCGCACTGGTGCGCGGCATCGCCCGCCATCCGCGCGAGCTGGTGCTGGTGCTGGACGACTTTCACCACCTGAGCGCGCCCGCCATTGGCGAAGCCTTGCAATGGCTGCTCGACTACGCGCCGCCCAACTTGCACCTGGTGTTGGCCTCGCGCAGCTCGGTGCGCTTGTCGTTGGAGCGCCTGCGCGCGCAAAAACTGGTGTTGGAATTCGATCTGCGCGACTTGCGCTTCACGCCGGCCGAGTCCGAGATTTTTCTGAAGGCGCAACTGGGCGAGATCGATGCTCGATCGGCCAGGCAGTTGCACGAGCGCACCGACGGCTGGGTGGCGGGCCTGCAGCTGCTGTCGATCGACCGCAAAAAGCGCCCGTCTGCGGGCCCCAAAGCCGCGCCCAAGACCGCCCCCTCTTTAGACCAGCCCGTGCGCGATGCCACGGCCTTTGCGCGCTACTTTGAACGCGAGGTGCTGGAGCGCTTGTCGGCGCGCGAACTGGCGCTGCTCGCCAGCGTGGCCCATTGCCAGCGTTTTTGCGCCGCCTTGTGCGCTGCGCTGGTGGGCCGGCCGGATGCGGTGGGCGAGGCCATGGACTTGTTGGCGCGCCTGGAAAGCGACAACCTGTTCATCATCCCCATCGACAGCCAGGGCCACGACACCTGGTACCGCCTGCACCCCTTGCTGCGCGAGGCTTTGCTGGCGCGCGGCCAGGCCAGCGATGACGACGCCTTGCGCCAGGTTCATGCCCGGGCCTGGGACTGGTTTCGCGCACACGGCCACCTGGAGGAATCGATCCAGCATGCGGTGCTGGCCGGCGAATCTGCTTCGGCAGCGGCGCTGGTGGAGTTGCACGCACCGTCGCTGTTCAGCCGGGGTGAGCGGCGCAAACTGATTGACCTGGTGCGCTTGTTGCCGAACGAGCAGGTGCAATCGCGCATCAGCCTGCGCTTGTGGCTGGCGCGTTCGCAGGTGTTCATGCGCGAGCTGCAGGCCTGCGCGCGCAGCATCGAGGCCTTGTCGCGCGACATCCCACCGGACGATGCAGATGCGCGTTTTTCGCTGGCCATGTTGAGTGCCAACCTGGCGGTGCAGCGCGACGACACCGATGGTGCTTTGGCCGCGCTGCCGCAGATGCTGAACCCGCCAGCCCATGCCGACGCCATGGCCATTGGGGGGCGCAACAACATCCTGTCGTGGCTGTACATGCACCGTGGCGAATACGAAAAAGCGCGCCGGGTGCAACTTGACGCCCCGGTGCTGCTGGTGGACGGCGTGCCCTTCACCGGCACTGCCGGTGGCAGCTTGCAAGGGCGCTGTCTGGTGGGCCTGAGCCACGCCTTGGAAGGCCAGATGAAGCAGGCCGAGCGCATCTACCGCAGCGTGCTGCAAGAAGCAGAACAAGGCGGCCGGGCGCTGGCCGATCCGGCCTGCCTGGCGGCGGCGCTGCTGGGCGACGCCCTTTATGAATTGAACGACGCCGCAGCCGCACGCGCCTTGTTGGAAGACCGGGTGGAGGTGCTGGAGCGGCTGTCCATCCCCGATTCGGTGCTGCGCGTGTTGCGCGTCTTGTCGGCATCGCACTGGCTGGTGGGGCACCAACTCGAAGCCTTTGCCTATCTGGAACGGCTGGAGGAATACGCCTTGCAGCACGGGCTTGACCGCTTGCTGGCCTACGCCTTGGCCGACGAACTGCAGCGGCGTCTGGAGCTGGGTGAAACCATGGCGGCCGAGGCGGTTTTGCAGCGGCTGGAGGCAGTGGACGCGCGCCACCCCGATGCGGGTCTGAGCGCCTTGGGCGAGATCGGCCAGCTGGCGCAGCGCGCGCGCATCCATTGGCATTTGAGCCAGGGCGATTTGGGCAGCGCTGCGGCGCGCTTGCAGGCTTTGTTGGCCGAATGCGAAAGCCGTGGCCACCAGCGCAGCGTCGCCAGTTTGTTGATCCAGCGAGCCGTCATCGAGATGCGCAGCGGTCAGGCTGCAGCTGCCCATGCCAGCACGCTGGCGGCGCTGCGCCTGGGCCACCGCCTGGGCTTGCAGCGCAGCCTGCTCGATGCGGACGCCTCGGCGCTGGACTTGATCCGCCAGGCCAGCCGCGAGGGGCCTTTTGATCCCGTGCTGGCCTTTTACGTGGACCGGCTCGAAGCCAGCCAGGCCCAGGCGGGCGATGCGGCGGTGGTGCCATCTTCTGGCCGCAAGGCGCAGGCGGCGGGTGTGGTGGTGGGTGTGGAATCGTTCACCGAGCGCGAGGTGGATGTGCTGCGTCTGCTGGCGCAGGCCATGCCGAATAAAAAGATCGCCCGTGCCCTGAGCTTGTCGCCTGAAACGGTCAAGTGGTACCTCTCGCGCATCTACGGCAAGCTGCGCGTGAGCGGCCGCGACGAAGCGGTGGCGCGCGTGCGCGACCTGGCGCTGGGCACCGAGGGCAGCTGAGGTTTTTCCACCCATCGCGGGTGGAGTCAGCGGGGGGTGAGGCCGGGATCATTGGGGCCATGAACACAGCAGCCCCCACACCACAAAACCCCCTGCAGTTGCGTGAAGCCGCGTTGTCGGTCAGCCACGGCGTGGCCACCTTTTGCCACCAGCGTCCCGCCTCACGCAACGCCTTGTCGATGGACTTGCGCCAGGACTACATCGACCTGCTGGACTGGGTGCAGGCCAACCGGGGCATCCGCGCGCTGGTGATCACCGGTTCGGGCGGCAGCTTTTGCGCAGGTGCCGACTTGAAAGCGGTTCGCGAACGCCACGGCAGCACCGACCCGGAAATCAATTCACCCGACGCCATGCGCCGCAACCTGCTGAGCATCCACGCCTGGCTGGAGCGCCTGCGCACGCTGGACATCCCGGTGGTGGCGGCGGTGGATGGGCCGGCCTATGGCGCCGGTTTTTCCATCGCCCTGGTCTGCGATTTCATCCTGGCCTCGACACGCGCCTCTTTTTGCATGGCTTTCGCCAAGATCGGCCTGGTGCCTGATCTGGGCGCCTTCTACCTGCTGCCCCGCGCGGTGGGCATTCCCAAGGCCAAAGAGTTGGCCATGACGGCGCGGCGTGTGGGCGTGGACGAAGCGCTGCAGCTGGGCCTGGTGCACTCGGTGCACGCCCCCGAAGCCTTGCTGGCCCAAGCCCAGGCATTTGCCACACGCTTTACAGCGGGCCCGCGCGAAGCGCTGGGCATGACCAAGAGCCTCTTCAACAAAAGCTACGAAACACCGTACGCCACGCTCGCCGAGCTGGAGTCGCAGGCCCAGGCCGTGGCCGCCGCAACGCCGTACCACAGCGCAGCGGTTGGCGCATTTTTGCGTGGCGAACCCACGGCCTTCGACTGGGACCGCGCAGCGGCTTGAGGCGCTGCGCGCTGTCACAAGAACCTATTCATCAGCAGAGGACCCCATGCAAATCAACCGAACCGTCTTCCGGGACGACCATGAAATGTTCCGCACCAGCGTGCGCCGCTTTCTGGAGCGCGAATGTGTGCCGCACCAAGCCGCTTGGGACAAAGCCGGCTGTGTCGACCGTGAGACCTGGCTCAAGGCCGGGCGTGAAGGCCTGCTGGGCATCACCCTGCCGACAGAGTACGGCGGCGGCGGTGGCGACTTCGGCCACTCCGTCGTCTTCAACGAAGAAGTGGCGCGCAGCGGCGTGAGCGGCCTGGGCTTCACCGTGCACTCGGACATCATCGCGCCCTACATTGCGCGGGTCGGCAACGAAGCACAAAAAGAGAAGTGGATCCCCGACACGTGTTCGGGCAAGGCCATCCTGGCCATCGCCATGACCGAGCCCGGCACCGGCAGCGACCTCAAAGCGGTGCGTACCACGGCGGTGCGCGACGGCGATGACTATGTCATCAACGGCAGCAAGACCTTCATCAGCAATGGCCTGAGCGCCGACCTCATCATCGTGGTCTGCAAGACCGACCCCACCGCCGGCGCCCGGGGCATCAGCCTGATCATGGTCGAGGCGCACCGCGCGGGCTTTCGGCGCGGGCGCAAGCTGGAAAAAATTGGCCAATACGCGCAGGACACGGCCGAACTCTTTTTTGACGACGTGCGCGTGCCGGTGGACAACCTGCTGGGCGAAGAAGGCAAGGGCTACGCCTACCTCATGGGCGAGCTGCCACAAGAGCGCTTGTCGATTGCCGCAGCGGCAGCGGCGCGGCTGGAGGTGTCGCTGGAGCAGACGCTGGCCTATGTGAAAGACCGAAAAGCCTTCGACCAGACCGTGTGGGATTTTCAGAACACCCGCTTCAAGCTGGCCGACATCAAGGCCCAGGCGATTGCCGTGCGTTTGATGATCGACCACTACCTGGGCGAACACATGCGCCGCCGGCTGACGCTGGAAGAGTCGGCGGTGGCCAAGCTCTTTGCCACCGAGGCCCTGGGCAAGGCCCTGGACGACATGGTGCAGCTGCACGGTGGCTACGGCTACATGCTGGAGTACCCGGTCGCACGCTCCTTTGTCGACATGCGGGTCACGCGCATCTATGGCGGCACCAGCGAGGTGATGCGCGAGATCATTTCGCGCAAGCTTTGAAGCGTTCCCCCTCCCCCACTTTTTTTACCCTGACCACCCTTTGGAGAAATTCCCATGAGCCAGAAAGTTCTTGTTGCCGGCGTCGGCATGATTCCATTCAAAAAACCCGGCACCAGTGCCAGCTACGACGCCATGGGCGCAGAAGCCGTGCGCCTGGCGCTGGCCGACGCGGGCCTGGACTACAGCGCGGTGCAGCAGGCCTATGCGGGCTATGTTTATGGTGATTCCACCTGCGGGCAAAAGGCGCTGTACCACGTGGGCATGAGCGGCATTCCGGTGATCAACGTCAACAACAACTGCGCCACGGGTTCGTCGGCGCTGTTCCTGGCACGCCAAGCGGTGCAAAGCGGCGCGGTTGAATGCGCGCTGGCGGTGGGCTTTGAGCAGATGAATCCCGGCGCGCTGCGCTCGGCCTGGACCGACCGTGCGCCAGCCTTGGAGCGCGCCAACCAAGTGGTCAACACCTTGGTGGACCAGCCAGAGCTGCCCAATGCCATTCGCCAGTTCGCCGGCGCCGGGCGCGCGCACATGCAAAAGTACGGCACGCGTCTGGAGACCTTCGCCAAAATCCGCGCCAAGGCCAGCCGCCATGCCGCCAACAACCCGCTGGCGGTGTTTCGCAATGTGTTGACCACCGAAGACGTCATGAACGCGCCCATGTTGTGGGAAGGCGTGCTGACGCGCCTGATGGCTTGCCCGCCGACTTGCGGCGCGGCGGCGGCGATTGTGGTGTCCGAAGCCTTCGCCAAAAAACACGGCCTGCGCACAGACGTGCAGATTGCCGGCCAGGCCATGGCCACCGACTTGCCCAGCACCTACGACGCTGGCGACATGATCCGCGTGGTGGGTTTTGAGATGACGCAGCTGGCCGCGCGCCAGGCCTATGCGCAGGCGGGTGTCGGCCCCAAAGACGTGGACGTGGTCGAACTGCACGACTGCTTTGCGCAAAACGAATTGCTGACCTACGAAGGCCTGGGCCTGTGCGCCGAGGGCGAAGGCGCGCGCCTAGTGGACGACGGCGACAACACCTATGGCGGCCAATGGGTGGTCAACCCCTCGGGCGGTCTGCTGTCCAAAGGCCACCCGCTGGGGGCCACGGGCCTGGCCCAGTGCTATGAACTCACACACCAACTGCGTGGCACGGCGGATCAGCGTCAGGTCAAGGGCGCGCGCATTGCGCTGGCACACAACCTGGGCCTGGGCGGCGCTGGCGTGGTGACGATTTACCAGCGCGCCGACTGAGCGGCCAAGGGGATACCCATGATCGACAAAAAATTCATTGGCCTGCGCCTGCCGGTGTTCCATGCCACGGCCGAGGCGGAGCAACTGCGCTTTTTCGCCAAGGCCACCGGCGAGACCCGTGCCGAGTATGTGGACGAGGCCGCCGCCCACGCGGCCGGCCACCCCGGTCTGCCGCTGCCGCCCACCTTTCTTTTCTCGCTGGAGCTCAAGGCACCGTCAACGGCCTGGCGCGACGAGATGGGCATCGTGCCCTCGCGCATCCTGCACGGCGAACAGGGCTTCACGTACCACCGCATGGCCTATGCCGGCGAGTCGCTGAAGTTTGAAACCCGCATCGCCGACATCTACGACAAAAAAGGCGGTGCGCTGGACTTTGTTGTGCGCGAAACCCGCGTGAGCAACCCGGCTGGCGAACACGTGGCCGACCTGCGCAGCGTGCTCGTGCACCGCAACGTTTGAACCGGAGAATGGCATGAGCTCTGCACACCTCGACTGCATCAAACTCGGCGACGCGCTGCCTGCGCTGACCCTGGCACCCGTCAACCGCACCACCCTGGCCCTTTTTGCCGGTGCCTCAAACGACCACAACGCCATCCACATCGACATCGACTACGCGCGCCGCGCCGGCATGCCCGACGTGTTTGCGCACGGCATGTTGTCCATGGCCTGGCTGGGCCGGCTGCTCACGCAGTGGGTGGACCAACGCCGGCTGCGCCAGTTCAGCGCGCGCTTCACGGGCATCACCCACCTGGGCCACCAGATCACTTGCAGCGGCAAGGTGGTGGAACTGTTCGAGGTGGACGGCGAGCGCCGCGCACGCATCGAAATCCAGACGGCCAACCAATACGGCGAAACCAAGATTCTTGGTGATGCCGTGATCGCACTTTGATTTTTAAAACCACAGGAGAAACAGCATGAACAGACTCGACGGCAAAGTGGCCCTCGTCACCGGATCGGGCCGCGGCATCGGCCAGGCCATCGCACTCAAACTGGCCAGCGAGGGCGCGCGCCTGGTCATCAACGACCTGGACGCCGACCCGGCACAAGAGACGGTGGAACTCATCCGCAAAGCCGGCGGCGAAGCCGTGGCCTGTGCCGGCAACGTGACCGCGCCAGACTTTGGCGAGCGTTACATCCGCACCGCGATGGAAAGCTACAAAGGCATCGACATCATCGTCAACAACGCCGGCTACACCTGGGACGACGTGATCCAGAAAATGACCGACGAGCAGTGGTACGCCATCCTGGACTGCCACATGACGGCACCGTTTCGCATCCTGCGCGCTGCCTACCCGCACATCAAGGCGCAGCACCAGGCCGAAGCCGCCGAGGGCCGCGAGGTGTTCCGCAAGATCGTCAACATCTCTTCGGTCTCCGCACTCAACGGCAACGCCGGGCAGATGAACTATTCGTCCGCCAAGGCCGGTGTGATTGGCATGACCCGCGCGCTCAGCCGCGAGTGGGGCCGCCTGAAGGTCAACGTCAATTGCGTGGCCTTCGGTTTGATCCACACCCGCATGACGGTGGCCGACGCCAACGCGGGCGCCACCATCAACATCGCCGGCAACGACATCCGCGTGGGCGTGAACCCAGAGCTGATCAAGAGCCACGCCATGCGCTGCCCGCTGGGCCGCGGCGGCACACCCGAAGAGGCGGCAGGCTCGGTGTTCCTGTTCTGCACGCCTGAGTCCAACTACATCACCGGCCAGGTGGTCGCAGTGGCGGGTGGGCCGCAGTAAAGGGTCGAGCCAAGCGCCAGCAGCTGCGTGCAGTGCACCGCGACATCAGCGTGGCGCGGTGTCTGTCTGCAGCATGCGCTGGAATTCGCCGGACGAAATCAGCGATTGCAACTCGCTCGCACCACCGACCAGGACGCCCTTGACGAAGACCATGGGGAATGTGGGCCAACCCGTCCACATCTTCAGCGCGGTCCGTCGCCGCCACATCGAGAAGTAACTGCCGTACTCCAGGTACTTGCACGGCTGGCCAATCGCCGCGAGCGCCTTGCGAGCCCGCGTCGGGAACGGGTTCAGCCTCATGCCCACCACGACGACGTCATTCGCAGCCACCGCATCGCGCACTTCATTCACGATGGCTTCGTTCCACCCTGCAACCTGGCTGCGAATGGCGGTGTGGATGGACAATTCATCGAGAACATGGCGTGGCATGAGAGGCTCCTTGCGATTTGAAGCCGCGACGGTACCACGCGCGGCAAGTCCCTCTGCAGGGGCCAATGAATGCGCCTACGCAAAAAGCCGCGCAGATCCGTTCACTTTCCACGTGAGGCGTCGCAGGAGGCGTGGGCCAGCAGGTGAAGCACCGCTGGGGTCGCCTGAAAGTCAACGTCAATTGCGTCGCCTTCAGCCTGATCCACACCCGTATGACGGTGGCCGATGCCAACGCGAGCGCCACCATCAGCATCGCCGGCAACGACATCCGCGTGGACGTAAAACCAAAGCTGATCAAGAGCCACGCGATGCTCTGCCCGCTGGGCCGCGGCGGCACGCCCGAAGCAGCAGCAGGCTCGGTGTTCCTGTTTTGCACGCCAGAGTCGAACTACATCACCGGCCAGGTGGTCGGGTGGCGGGTGGCGGGTGGCGGGTGGCGGGTGGTCCGCAGTAAACGACTGCGCCAAGCGGTGCCAACTTGAGGGAAAGCGACTGCGAATTTGCGGTCGCTGTATAGCGGGCAGCGTAGAAGACGACAGAACGATAAGCCTTGGGCCACTGGCACGCCTCGAACACTCAAATCGATACGGCGCAGAGACTATTGGCTTTTTGATGGCCCCAAACCCGAGCCCTACTTACCACTCATGCGTGTGGACTTTCTATGGTAATCCCCCCATTTTGCACTGAAGCGAGAAGTAGAACGGTTATGCAGCCATGGCCAGTCGCTGCTTGGGGGTGATGCCGCCCAGGGCCATATTCGGGCGGTCGTGATTGTATTTCCACATCCAGCGGGTAGCGAACATCTGGACTTCCTGCAGATCGGCCCAGTAGTACTGGGACAACCATTCATAGCGAACCGTCCTGTTGAACCGCTCGATGTAGGCGTTTTGCTGGGGCTTGCCTGGCTGGATGTATTCGAACCGGATGCCCCACTGCTTGGCCCAGCACTGAATACGGCCACTGATGTTCTCGGGACCGTTGTCGCACCGAATGGCTTGCGGCTTGCCCCGCCAGGCGATGATCTGCTTGAGCGCCCTGATCACACGTTCTGAGGGCAGCGAGAAATCGATTTCTATGCCCAGTGCTTCGCGATTGAAGTCGTCAATGACGTTGAACAGCCTGAAACTTCTGCCGTCTTCGAGTTGGTCGTGCATGAAGTCCATGGACCAGACCTCGTTGATGGCCTGCGGCACGCTCAAGGGCTCCGGCTTGTCGCGCACCAGCCGTTTGCGCGGCTTGATGCGCAGGTTCAGCTCCAGCTCCCGGTAGATCCTGTAGACGCGCTTGTGGTTCCATTTGAAGCCCCGGACGTTGCGCAGGTACAGGTAGCACAGCCCAAAGCCCCAGTTGCGGTTGTTGTCGGTCAGGCGCACCAGCCAATCGGCGATCTGCTCGTTCTCGGCATTGCGCTTGGCTTCATAGCGGTAACAGGACTCGCTGACGGTGAAGACGTCACAGGCCAGCCGGATGCTGGTGCCACGCCGGGCCACCACTTCTTTGGCCATCTCGCGGCGGCGAGACGGCCGCGTTACTTTTTTGCGAGGTACTCGGCAGCGATCTCGGCCTTGAGCTTTTCCTCGATGTACATCTTTTTGAGGCGCCGGTTCTCCTCTTCGAGCTCTTTCATGCGGGCCATCATCGATGTATCCATGCCGCCAAACTTGGCGCGCCACTTGTAGAACGTGGCCGTGCTGATGCCGACCTCCCGGCACAGCTCTGGGACAGGTAAGCCAGCCTCAACGCGCTTGAGCGCATCCATGATCTGGCTGTCGGAAAATTTGGACTTCTTCATGTAGAAATTCTCTTCGAGAAATTTCTACTTCTCACCCCGGTGGTTTTACGGGGGGATTACCCTATCATGTGAAAAATACGGACAGTTCTAAAATTATGAAATGAAAAATTTATTTCGATGGTTGTTGCTTCTTGGCGTAACTTTTTTTTCCTTGGCTTATGCACAGAAGCCAGGGTCGCCAAAAGATATTGAACGTATTCAGAAACAGTGCATTGAGCAATTTAATCGTGGAACCCAGGTCCTTGTCGCGAGGGACTGGAAGCAGCTTGTTGTTGACGCTGATCGGTACATCAAGATATGTGGTTCGGTATGGGGTGATGAGTGGCTTTCGATTGCACACGAACGAAAAGCGACAGCCTACCTATGGGAGGACGATCTAAAAAGAGTGATTGAGGCTACCGATGCTTGCTTGTCTGTTCACTATGGAAACACAGGATGCCACTTGTATCGTGGACAAGCGTTAATTGCCCTTGCTCGATATCAAGAGGCAAAGACGGCTGTTGATCGAGCGGACAGGTTAATTCGATCAAAAATTGAGAACGTCGATCGAGAAATGCAACGGCACCAGACATCTTTAGAGCGGGAGGCATCGCAATCGGACAGAACAAATCTCATAAGCCAGCAAGGATGGGCCGAGTCACTCAGAAAAAATATCGACTTGCGTTTGGGGGCATCTGATCGGTAGTGGTCTTAACCCGGCCACAGCAAAAGGGTATGTTTTTTGCAACTAAGGCATTGCTTGAATCCCGTACTCAAAAAACTTCGGCAGCATGGCCTTCCTCAAGCCACCATGGCTAATTTGCTAGCGAAGCACATTGGGGACGGGTCAAATGAAGAACATTGCAGCCAAGCGTTAGCGGCCATTCAGACAATACCCAATGAGCAGATCGGAAGGGTTCTTCGAACCATTCATCTACTGCTGCCGGGCTCATCTACCTCATGCGAAAAAGTACACGCCCTAATTGAACAATTAAGAAGCGGCGCATAACCTTGTCAGCACAGAATGAACTTCAACGCGAAGCATCCCACTACCAAGGTGGTCATCATGAAAGCTGAATACGATCTCTCCAAGCTGAAGTCCAGGAAGAACCCGTACGCATCGAAGCTCAAGAAGTCAGTCTCCGCCTGGGTCGCCCCGACGACGCACAGGAACTCACGGATGAGCTCTTTGAACGTGCTGACTTGTACTCTGGCAACAAGCTGATACGCCGAGGCAGGCCCAAGGCCGTCACGACCAAAGAATCCGTCAAGCTGCACTTGGATGCCGATGTCTTGGCCGCCCTGCGTGCCACGGGCGACGGATGGCAAACGCGCATCAACGAAACCCTGCGCGCCTCACTGCACTTGGCCGAGAAGACCGGAATTGGACTTGGCAAAAGAGCGGCTCAAACTTTTGAAGAGGCAGAAATGAAAAAGCAAAACATGGGCAGCGATTTCGATGACTTCCTCGCTGAGGAAGGCATGCTCGAAGAAGTGACTGCAGTGGCGGTAAAGCGGGTCATTGCCTGGCAGATCGAGCAGGAGATGTTGGCTCAAAAAATGACCAAAACTGCGATGGCCAAGAAGATGCGAACCAGCCGAGCCTCCCTCAACCGCTTGCTGGATGAAAACGATACGAGTTTGACTCTGACCACTTTGGCTGGTGCAGCGGCGGCTCTTGGGCGTCGCATCAGGCTTGAATTGACCCCTGCTTGATTTTCACAAGGTGATCGTGGCGCCCCTCTGCTGATCGCAGGCGCTTCTGTCAGATCGCCCCTTGCTTGCGCAAGCCTTCGCGCTGCTGGGGCGTGAGGCCGAGCCAGTCGCCGTAGACCTCGTCGTTGTCCTGGCCGATGTCGCCTCCGGTGCTGTAGACCGCCCCCGGATCGTGGTGAAAGCGCGGCACCACGTTCTGGATCGGCACTGTGCCGAAGTCGCGGTCAGGCACTTGGCACAGAAAGCCGCGCGCCTTCACTTGCGCGTCCTCGGCGATCTGGCGCGCCGAGTAGATGGGGGCCACAGTGCCCTCGTGGCGCGCGAAGCGCTCTAGCGCATCGTCCAAGTCGTGTTGGGCGAACCAGTTTCGAAACAGCGTGTTGAGCGTGTCCGTGTGGGCGCAGCGCTCGCGGTTGCTGGTGTAGAGCGGGTTGGCGATGAGGTCATCTCGGTCGATGGCCCGGCAGTTGGCTGCGAACAGCGCGTTGGTGCTGCCCGACAAAGAGATCCACTGCCCGTCACGCGTTTGGAAGACGCCGGTGGGTGCCGAGTATTGGCTGGCATTGCCCGAGCGTTCGTGTGACTCGCCGAGCAGCGCGTGTTTGATCGGCAAAAACTCCATGAGTTTGAGCATGGCTTCGGTCAGCGACAGATCGATCTCTTCGCCCAGGGCCTCGGGGTCGCGGGCGCGCTTCCACAGCGCCGCCATCACGCCCAAAGCACCAAACAGGCCGCCCACCGAATCGCCGATGGGATAGCCCGCGTGCATGGGTTCACCCTCGGCTTCGCCGGTGATGTAGGTGAGGCCGCCCATGGCCTCGAAGATCCGCGTGAAGCCTGGGCGGTCGCGGTACGGGCCGGTTTGGCCAAAGGCAGAGGTGCGCAGAATCACCAGGCGCGGCTGCAGCGCCCACAGCGTCTCGCGCGGCAGGCCCCAGCGCTCAAGCGTGCCGGGGCGAAAGTTTTCGATCAACACGTCAAAGCGCGGCAGCAGTTGCTTGAAAAGCGCCAGGCCTTCGGACTGGCGCAGGTCCAGCGAAATCAGCTTTTTGTTGCGGTTGGTGACCTTCCACCACAGCGGCTTGCCGTCTTTGAACGGTGGGAAACTGCGGCAGCCGTCGCCGCTGCCAGGCAACTCGACTTTGAGCACCTCGGCGCCATAGTCGGCCAGCAACGCAGCGGCCGAGGGCGCCGCAATGATAGTGGCGATGTCGAGCACGCGCAGGCCAGTCAGCGGGCCTTGCCCTTGAAAGGGTGGCCGATCGGCGGGCGTGGCATGGGGTTTTGAGGTGGTCATTGGGTGTTCCCGGTGGGGCGCCTGCGCGCCCTTGGCGATCAGTTCTTGAAGGACAGGTTCAAGTCGCGCGCCAGCCGTTCGATCTGTGCGCGCTGTTGCTCGAACTGGGCCAACGCCTGGGCACTGCTGCTGCTTTCTGCGTCGATGCCGGCCGCACGCAAGGTGTTGCGCACCTCCGGGTTTTTGAGCACGTCGACAAGGTGGCGGTTGAGCAAGGCGACCATGGGCGCGGGTGTGCCCGCTGGCGCCACCAGCATGAACCAGGGGGTGACGCCCTCGATCTCGCGGGTCAGGCCTTGCTCGCTGCTGGTGGGCACCTCGGGTGTCAGCGCAGATCGGCGCGGCTCGGTCACGGCCAGCAGGCGGATGTTGCCGCGCTCGACCAGGGGCCGCACCGACTGGTAGTCCAGTATCGCGAAGTCCACTTCGCCTGCCGCGACCGCCACCGCCGTCGGCGCGTTGCCTTTGTAGGCGACCGCGATGGCCTCGGCCCCGATGGAGCGCACCAGCATGAGCGCCGCCAGGTGCGGGTTGCTGCCGTTGCCGCCTTGGCCAAAGCTGAGCTTGCCGCTGTTGGCCTTGGCGTAGGCGACAAACTCCTGCGCATTCTTGGCCGGCAGGTTGGCGCGCACCGCCAGGAATGAGGGGGCACGGCCGAGCATGGTGACCGGCACAAAATCCTTGCCGGGCACGAAGCCGAAGTCAGCAAACATCAAAGGAAAGCTGGTGCTGACCGCGTTCGCGACACCCAGCGTGTAGCCATCGGGCGCGGCCTTGGCGACCATCTCCATGCCGATGCGCGTGGCCGCACCCGGTTTGTTGTCGACGATGAAGGTGCCCCCCATGCGTTCTTGCAGTTTCTGCGCGATGACGCGGGCCAGGGTGTCGGTGCTGGCGCCCGCTTGCAAGCCCACCACCAGGCGCACCGGGCGCTCTGGATACGTGGCCGGGGTTGGCGTCTGCGTCTGTGCTTGGGCAGACAGCGCGATGGTGCTGGCGGCGACACAGAATGCGGCACACAACGCCGTGTGGCGCGCAACGCGTGAGGTCAGACGCATCAGCGTCAGGGCAAAGGGGATGGTCATGGCGATGTCTCCAGGTCAGGCCTTGCTCGGCCAGCCGGCCTCGCAGCATGCGGGCCGGTCTTGGAAGCATCATCGCGACGCCTGCGGCGTGGTGCACCACCCGAAATGAGTGGCGCGGGAAAACCCGCCTGCCTTTTTGCCCCGGCTGGTTTACCCCCGGATCGGCCCCACGGCCACCAGGCGTTGGATGGCCCGGCGCAAAGGGGCTGAACGTGCGGTCTGGTCGATGGACTTCACGCTGTAGCGGTGACCGGCCGGCAACAGGTGCAACTGCACCCCCAGCATTTCGATTTGTTCCAGGGTGTCCAGCTCGTTCACATTCGACTGCATGTGTGAGGGATCGACCAAGGTCACGGTGCCTCGGCCGATGATTTCAATGGCCTGACCCCGCTCGATCACCAAAGCGGTGTCTTCGTCGATACCAACCCCCAGCAAATCCGGACGCAGCGCCAAAGTGGACAGCAAACGCGCCAGGCGCCTGCGCTCTGAAAAGTGCTGATCGACCACCGCCTGTGACAGCAACCCCAGACCGATGTCGGTGTCCACCGCTTCCTTGCTGGGCCGCAGCACGGCAGGCCCCTGGGCGATCATGTGGCGCGACATGACAGCCGCCCCGGCACTGGTGCCGCCAATACAGCAACCGTTCAGGTGGAAAGACTGGTGCAGCGATTGGTAAGCCGGGGTGTCCCACAAGGTGTCCATGAGTTTGGACTGGTCCCCACCGCTCATGAAGATGCCGTCGGCTTGCAGGATTTCAGCCTGCAATGCCGGTGCATGGGCGCTCTCGCGGTCATCCAGTTCCAGCCGCTGCACGTCTTCCACGCCCAAAGACTGGAAGACATTTTGGTAACTTTGCCAGACGCCCTTTGGGTCGCCACTGGCGGCGGTGATGACACGGATGCGGGCTCGGCTGCCGCCACAGTAATCGGCGTAGTTGCGCAAGATGATGCGATCCTGCAAGCGGTCTTCGGCGCCACCGACGATCACCAAGCGGGATGTTTTGCTGCTTTGGCCCCAGGCAGACGGCCCCGTCAGTGCGGCAGCGCCCGCTCCCATGCCCCAGCCTGCGGCTGCAGCCATTCGCCTCAAAACGTCTCTTCGGTCCATGGCGTGAACTCTAACCCACGAACCCGCCCTCGGTCTGTCTGTTGGGCCCGTTTCAAGCCTGCGCTGGTGCAAACGCCTCCCAGGCCGCCAGGGCCTCGGCGGTGTACATCAAGGCAGGGCCACCGCCCATGTACACACACACCGCGAGCATTTCCTCCAGCTCTTGGCGGGTACAGCCCAAACGGCGCAAGGCCTTGACATGGAAGCCGATGCACCCGGAGCAATGCTGGGTGATGCCGATGGCCAGGGCGATCAGCTCTTTGTTCTTTTCGCTGACCGCGCCCTCGGCCATGGCCGCCTTGGCCAGCTGGCCAAAGCCCTGCATGGCTTCGGGCTGGCCTTTGCGCAAACCGCCCAGGGACTGGTTGATGTTCTGGATCAACGTGGGGTGATCAAAGGTGCTCATGTGTTTTCTTTCTAAAAATCAAAACTTCAAAGACGGTCAATGGGCAAACCACACTGCATGGACACCGCGCCAGCCGAGCCGCCATTGCTGACCTGCTGGTAGCCCATTTGCTGCATGAAGTTGCAGGCCATGCCCGAGCGCCCGCCTGAAGCACAACACAGAACCACCGCCGTCGATTTGTCGGGCACCTGGTGGGCAATCTCCTCGGCAAATCGGTCCAAGGGCACATTGACCGAGCCACGCACATGGCCGGATGCGAACTCACCGGGAGAACGCACATCAATGATCAAAGGGGTGGTAGCGCTGGTTTGTGTCATGTTTCAAAGGCCCTGTGGTGAACGGTTTACTTTTCCAGGCGGAAGATGCCCAACGCCTTGAGCACGTATTTTTCATAGACGGGTTCTGAATTGCCGCTCTTCATCTTGTTGAGGAAGTACTTTTCAAAGGCGATCTTGGCCAGGTGGACCCATTTGCCCTTTTTGAACCAGTTGACGTTGCGCGGCGGAATTTGCGGCAATGCCACAAAGGCCGCCCCCGTGTCGCCCATGTCGGCCAGGCAAATCGCATTCCAGGTGCCTTTGGCCGTGGCGGGCTGACCGGACAGGTCTGCGGCAATGTTGTGTGCAATCGCGGTCACCATGGTCTCGATCATGTAACCGGTCTTGGGCGCGCCGGTGGGCACGGGGGTGACCTCCACGGGTGGGATCGCCACGCACACACCCGCGGCAAAAATCTGGCGGTATTTCTTGCTGCGCTGGAATTCATCGATCAGCACAAAACCACGCGGGTTGCACAAGTCAGGCACCGCCGCCACCGCATCGATGCCCTTGAATGCGGGCAGCATCATGGACAACTTGAAGGGCACTTCGTGCTCTTTGTAGACGTTGCCCAGATCGTCCACCTGGGTCACAAACAGCTTGCCCGCTTCCACCCGCGTGGTTTTGGCGTTGGTGATCCATTTGATGTCGTTGTTGCGGAACTCGCTCTCCAGCATCGATTTGCTGTCGCCCACCCCGCCCAAGCCCAGGTGGCCGATATAGGGCTCGCTGGTCACATAGGTCATGGGCACCTTGTGGCGCAACTTGCGGCGGCGCAAATCGGTGGCCAGGATGAAGGCGAATTCATACGCCGGGCCAAAGCAGCTGGCCCCTGGCATCGCGCCAACCACCACAGGACCCGGATTTTCCAAAAAGGCCTGGTAGTCTTTCCAGAACTGCTCGGCATGGTCCACGGTGCACACCGAATGCGTGTGACCACCGTGCGGGCCAGCACCGGGGACTTCATCAAAGCTCAGCTTCGGTCCGGTGGTGATGACCAAGTAATCGTAAGAAATGACACGCCCATCGGCCAAGGTGATCTGCTGGCCTTCGGCCTGGATGCTGGCCACCGGCTGGGCAATGAAGGCGATGCCCTTGCGCTCCAGCAAAGGCGCAATCTTGAGCGTGATGGCGTCGCGTTGTCGCCAGTTGACGGCGACCCACGGGTTGGACGGGGTGAACTGGAAATAATCCACCGCGCTGACGACGGTGATGGTGTGCTCTTTGGGCAGCAGCTCACGCATTTCATAGGCTGCGGGCATACCGCCCACGCCTGCACCAAGAATCACGATATGGGCCATGGTTTTGTCTCCTGTGTATGAACTTCTTTGTTTTGAAATCAATGCGCCAGCACCGCATTAACCGTTTGCAGCTGGGTCTCACCCAATTGCCCGGCCATGGCATGCAGGCGCAGTTGCGCCAGCATGGTGTCCATCTGCCCTTGCAGCCACGCCAACTCGGCTGCACTGGCATCGTTTTGCGCGTTCAGCAAATCCAGCGTGGTGCGGTCCCCCACCTGACGCCCCAGCTGAGTTGACGCCAGGCGCGCCTGACTGGCGGTGCGGGCCGCATCCAGCGCGACCAGACGTGCCTGACCGCTTTGCACCGCCAGCCAGGCGGCGCGCGTCATCTGGCCGACTTGCAGTCGGGTGCGCTCCAGTTCGGCGCGGGCTTTGGCATGCAAGTGCGTGGCCTCTTGCAGCTTGGCGCTGCGCCATCCACCAGTGTAGAGCGGCACCGTGAGCATCACGCCCACCATTTGCTGGCTCTGTGTGTTGCTGGCCGAACCAAAGTCGCCAGAACCACTGATACGCTCTCGCGAGGCTTGTGCCACCAGGTCGAGCGCAGGTGCCGCCACCGCGCGGTGTTTTTCAATCTCTTGCTGGGCAGCGTCGACTTGCGCTTGTTGCAACTTGCGCAACGGGTTGTTTTGCTCAGCCCGTTGCAACCAATCGGCCAAAGGCTCAGGGGTACTGACCACAGCCACACCCACAGGCGCTTGCAGCTTCAATGTCTGAATCGGCAAGCCTGTCACATCGGCCAGCACTTGGCGCGCCATGTCCAGCTCATGCCCCGCAGCAATGGCTTGAACGGCCAAAGCCCGGGATCTCGCCTGGGCTTCATGGATATCGGTCACCGGGGCATCGCCCAGGGCAAAGCGATCTTTCGCTTCGGTCAGGGCTTTGTCCACGGCTTGTTGCTGTTGCTGCACCAGTGCCTGACGACGTTCTGCCTGGACCACGTCAAAGTAACGTTGCGTGGTTTGGAGCATCCAGTCTTGCTGTGCCAGTTGCCATGCGTGTTCGCTGGCTTGAGCGGCACTGTCCAGTTGTGCACTTTGTGCACGGCGTTCGGGGTTGTACAGCGGTTGTTTGGCGTTCAAGGCCCAACGGGTGGCCGTGCCGCCGTTGACTGAAGTTCCGAAATTGGCTTGATCGGACAGGCCTGAATTCAGCGTCGAAAACTGTGCGCCGTTCATCTGGCTTTGTGCACTGGACCAACCTGCACTGGCACTCAAACCAACCATTGGCCGCCACAAGGCGGCAGCCTGTTCGTGCCGCGTGGCACCTGCAGTACGACTGGCCAGGTTGACTGCTCCTTGCGGGTCATGCTGACGGACCGCCTGCCAGACTTGCCACAGGTCTGTGGCGCTGGCGGCTGTCGCGCACAGCGCCAAAGCTGCGGCCACAATCAGCGTGCGTGGAGTCATCTTGATGCTCTCTGTTGGCTGGATCAGCAACCCGATTCCGCACCCAACTTGCGCAAGATGGATTCCATCAAGCACCACTTCGTCAGGGCGCTTTGCAGCAGGTTGACGCCGACAAAGGCGGTGAATGCCAGCCACCAGGGGCTCACAAAAATGGGGCTGCCTTGGATGCCCAGAGCCAAAGACAGCAAGATGAAGGTGCCCGCGACAAGGCGCACGATTTGCCAGGATTTCATGGTATTTCTCCGAGGGGTTGATGAAACTTAAAGATCGGTCTCGTACTGGCGCCGGTAAGCCGCGTAGTACAGCGTGGGGATCACGACCAGGGTCAGGATGGTCGAGACCAGGATGCCAAAAATCAGCGAAATGGCCAGGCCATTGAAGATCGGGTCGTCCAGGATGAAGAACGCCCCCAGCATGGCGGCACCGCCGGTCAGCATGATGGGCTGGGCACGGGTGATGGCCGATTGCACGATCGCTTGTTTAAAGGGCATGCCTTGCTTGACTTGCAGGTTGATGAAGTCCACCAGCAAGATGGAATTGCGCACGATGATGCCGGCCAGCGCGATCATGCCGATCATGCTGGTTGCGGTGTACTGCGCTTGCAGCAAGGCGTGGCCCGGCATGACCCCGATGATGGTCAAGGGGATGGGCGCCATGATGATCAGCGGCGTGAGGTAAGAGCCAAACTGCGCCACCACCAGCAAATAAATCAGCACCAAGCCCACCGCGTACGCGGCCCCCATGTCCCGGAAAGTCTCGTAGGTGATTTGCCACTCGCCGTCCCACTTGATGGCGTAACCGCGCCAGGCGTCGGCGGGCTGGCTGATGAAGTACTCACCCAAGGCCTGGCCATCGGGCGTCTGTATTTTCTGAATGGCGCTGCGCATCTGGAACATGCCGTACAGCGGGCTGTCCAGCTGACCCGCCATGTCGGCGGTGACAAAGTTCACGGGCAGCAGGTCCTTGTGGATCACGGGTTGCTCGCGCTCGCTGTCGGTCACCGTGACCAGCTCACGGATCGGCACCAGCTTGCCCGACGCGCCGCGCACCGTCAGTTGCAGCAAGGCCGACAGATCGCCATGCCGATCGGCAGGCAACTGAATCAGGGCCGCAGCCGGGTATTTGCTGCCGTCGTGCAAATAGGTGGCGGCTTCGCCGACCAGACCCGCACGCAACGTGGTGACGATGGCCTGCTGGGGAATGCCCAGAATCGCCGCCTTGCGGCGGTCCACCAGCAGCAGCTTGCGCGGTGCGACCGCCACACTGCTGTCGTCCACGTCCACCACGTTGTCGGTTTTTTCAAAGATGGCGCGCACGGCCTTGGCCACGCGGCGGCGACCTTCGGCGTCGGGGCCATAAATTTCAGCCACGATGGGCGCCATCACGGGCGGGCCGGGTGGCATTTCCACCACCTTGACGTTGGCTCCCCGGCGCAGGCCAATGGCTTGCAACTCGGGGCGCAAGCGGGTGGCGATGGCATGGCTTTGCGCATTGCGGTGGCTCTTGTCCACCAGCTTGACCTGCATGTCACCCACCTCGCCCCCTGCGCGCAGGTAGTACTGGCGCACCAGCCCGTTGAAGTTGATCGGCGACGACGTGCCGGCGTAGGCCTGGTAGTCGGTCACTTCGGGCTGGGCGGCCAAATAAGCCCCCAGTTCGCGCATGACGGCAGCGGTTTCTTCCACCGGCGTGCCCCCAGGCATGTCCACCACCACCTGAAATTCCGACTTGTTGTCAAAGGGCAGCATCTTGAGCAGCACCAATCCGGTCGCGGGCAGCACCAGCGACAGGGCAATCAAGCCGGCAATGCCCAGGCCCAGCAGACGGCGGTTGCGCGGGCCCTGCGCGCGGTCCAGCAAGGGGGTAAACACGCGCTCAAACAAGGGCCCCAGTTTGGCGGCCAGGCCCGTGGGTGCGGCATGCCCATCGGCGGCATGTGCAGCGTCCCCATGGCTGTGCGAAGCCTTCATCCAGATGCGCGCCAGCCAAGGCGTGACCACAAAGGCAATGGCCAGTGACAGCAGCATGCCCATGCTGGCATTGATCGGGATCGGGCTCATGTAAGGGCCCATCAAGCCGCTCACAAAGGCCATGGGCAACAGCGCGGCGATCACCGTGAACGTGGCCAAGATGGTGGGGCCACCCACTTCATCGACCGCGCCAGGAATGATCTCGGCCAGGGTCTTGCCGGGATACAGCTGTTGGTGGCGGTGGATGTTTTCCACCACCACGATCGCGTCGTCCACCAAAATGCCAATCGAGAAAATCAGCGCAAACAATGACACGCGGTTCAGCGTGAAACCCCAGGCCCACGAGGCGAACAGCGTCACCGTGAGCGTCAAAATCACCGCCGTGCCCACAATGGCCGCCTCGCGCTTGCCTAAAGCAATGAACACCAGCGCCACCACCGAGGCCGTGGCAAACAGCAGTTTCTGGATCAGCTTTTGCGCCTTGTCGTTGGCCGTCGCCCCGTAGTTGCGGGTCTCGACCACTTGCACATCATCAGGAATCACCGTCCCACGCAAGGCCGCCACGCGGTCCATCACGGCGTTGGCCACGTCGATGGCGTTTTCTCCGGGTTTTTTGGTGATGGCCAAGGTCACGGCGGGGTATTCACCCCCACCGGCGGCCTGGCCCAGGCCGTGCGTCACATAGCGCGTGGCGGGCAACGGGCCCTCTTCGACCTTGGCCACATCTTTCAGGAACACGGGCCGTCCGCCTTGCACGCCCACCACCAGATCGGCCACATCGCTGGCTTGCGACAGGAAAGGCCCGGCATCGATGCGGATGCTCTGGTTGCCTGCAATCAACTCGCCCACCGGCAAGCCCATGTTGGCCGATTGCAAGGCCGTGCGCAGGTCATTCACCGTCACGCCAAAACCGGCCATGCGTTCGGGATCGATCTGTACCAGCACCGCACGGTCCGGGCCGCCCAGTGTCTGCACATCCTGCGTCCCTTTGACACGCTTGATGTCGGCTTCCATGCTGTGCGCCACGCGCTCCAGATTGAATGCGCTGCTGTCTTCACGGGGGCTGAACAACGTCAGTGTGACGATGGGCACATCGTCCACGCCCTTGGGTTTGATCAGCGGCTCCAGCACGCCCAGGCCCTTGGACAACCAGTCGGTGTTGTCACGGATCGTGTCGTGCAGGCGCACCAACGCTTCAGAGCGCGGCACACCCACCTTGAACTGCACCGTCAGGATGGCCAGACCGGGGCGCGACACCGACATGACGTGCTCCACACCCACGATCCTGGACAGCACCTGCTCGGCCGGAATGGCCACCATTTGCTCCACATCGCGCACAGCCGCCCCCGGAAACGGCACCAGCACATTGGCCATGGTCACGTTGATCTGGGGCTCTTCCTCGCGTGGCGTCACCAGCACGGCAAAAATACCCAACAGCAAAGCCATCAGGGCCAGCAGCGGTGTGATCTGCGCGCTTTGAAACAGGGCCGCAATGCGGCCAGAAATGCTCAGGCTTTTTGACGTGTTCATGTCCTGGCCCCTTCAGCGGGCAGCGCCGGCCAATGCCGGCTCGGCGGCCACTTTGTCGTCCATGCGCAGGCCACTCAGAATTTCCACCCGCTCACCCACGGTCTGCCCCAGACGCACCTGCCGCAGGCTGGGTTGGCCCTGGTTGTTGATGACGACCACGCCCGTCATTTCGGCGCGGCGCACGATGGCCGTGCTGGGCAAAAACATGCGCTCGACACTGGCCTTGCCCGTGCTGGCACCCGGCAGCCACACCCGTGCAAACATGCCCGGGGCCAGCCCTTCCACGCCGGCGGGCAAACTCAAACGGATCTGCCCGGTGTGCGTGACCGGGTCCACCGCCGGCAACACCTGCACCTGCTGCGGCGCCTGCGGGGTGGTGTAACCCGCCACACCAGGCAGCTCGTAGCGAATTGCCTTGGGCTGTGCAGCCACCGCAGCCAGCAAAGCCTGCGGCACCGCTGCCGTCACGCGCAGAGCCGACGGGTCGTGCAAGGTGACCAGGGCGCGCCCGGGCATGGCCATGTCACCCACGGTGACGGGCACATCGCTCACCACACCGGCGTAAGGCGCGTTGACGACAAAAAATCCCGACTGGGTTTGCGCAGCCTGGGTCTGCGCCTGCAACGCTTTCACCTGCGCTTTGGCCGCATCCCACTGTGACTGGGCACGGTCAAAAGCCCCTTGGCTGATGTATTGCTTTTGCAGCAACTGTTGTTGGCGCTCCAGCTCTTTGGTGGCCACGGCCAGGTTGGCCTGCGCGGCCTCCACCTGCGCGCTGGAGCCTGCCGCATTGTGTTGCGCTGCCCGCGCGTCAATGCGCAGCAACTCCTGACCGGCCTTGACCCGATCGCCTGCTTTCACATGCAAAGCCACCACGGCACCCGCCACCTGCGAAGACAGCGTGGTCTGGCGTACCGCCTCGACCACCGCGTCCAGGCTGCTTTCGGCCTGCGCTGTGCCTGCCGCTTGCACGGTAATCACCTGCACTGGCGCAGCAGGGCCCGCCACCACCAGGGCGGGAGAAGCAAGCGATGTCAGGGCGGCCAGGGTCAGCAGGGAAATGCGGCTCATCTTTTTCCTTCTTGTTTCTTTATTGCTTATTTAACTGATTGATCAATTAGCGAATGATACAATGAAAAAAGCAACACTGCCGGAGCCCGTGTCATGCCACCCAAAATCGCCACCAAGGACAGCCCCCCCATGAAAGCTTTGCCTGAAGAAGCATTGGTCGAAATCGCGGCGTATTTCCAGGCGCTGGCCGAGCCCACGCGGCTACTCATCCTGAACATCCTGCGCTCTGGTGAACGCAATGTGGGCGATTTGGCCCAGCTGTGCGGCTTCACCGCCGCCAATGTGTCGCGCCATTTGACCCTGATGACGCAGCAAGGTCTGCTCGAACGCGAAAGCCGCGGCACCAGCGCGTACTACCGCATCGCCGATCCGTCCATCTTTGCGCTGTGCGATCTGGTCTGCGGCAACATCGCCCGCCAAATGGAAAAGTCCGCCGAACGGCGCGCAGCGTTCACCTCGCTGTCCTGACGGATGCAAGCCTAAGTGGGTTGAGTTGGCGCGTCGGTACGCTGCCCCACTGGCCAATGGCTCTCACGTGGACGTCAATAAGCATTCTCGCGCAGGTGCGCGCTCCCTCACGGCTCTGGTCATTGCAGGGTTAGGGAGTGGGTGTTTGGTGGGAGGCCACCCCTGCGGCCGAAGGCTGTTCTTTCGCGTTGAAAGACAGGATCAGTGGCCGGGCTGGCGCAAGGTCCGGCTCAGCAAGATCACCGGAATCAACCCCACCAGCACCAACGCCAGCGATGGCAAGGCGGCTTCGCCCAGGCGCTCGTCGCGGGCCAACTGGTAGGCCACCACGGCCAGCGTGTCGCTGTTGAAGGGGCGCAGCACCATGGTGGCGGGCAACTCCTTCATCACATCCACAAACACCAGCAACAGAGCGGCCAGGGTGGTTCGCTTGAGCAAGGGGGCATGCACGCGGCGCAGCAAACCCCAGCCGGTCACGCCCAGCATGCGGGCAGAATCGTCCAGACTGCCCGGAATGCGCGCATAGCCGCTTTGCACCGACTGCAAAGCCACCGCGCAAAAACGCACCAGATACGCCCACACCAAGCCCAACGAGGTGGCGGTGATCCACGCCCCCGCTGACGATGCAGGCCAGGTTTCTTGTATCCAGCCGACCGGCAGCAACAAGCCCACCACCACCACCGCGCCGGGAATGGCATAACCCAGCCCCACCAGCTGGATGGCGCCCTGGCTGATGCGGTCAGCCCGGGTGCGCACGCTGAACGCCAGTGCCAGCGCCACGCCCACGGCCAACACGGCGGTCACCGCACCCAGGCGCAAACTGGTCAACGCCCATTGCCCAAAACGCGCCCAAGGCAACTCGGTCGTCTCGCCCGCCAAAGCCCGCAACAAGATCAGCACCGGCAACACAAAACCCAACAGCACCGGCAAGCTGCACAAGCCCCAGGCCAACACACGGCGCGTGCCGTGCAGTACCACCGGCTGCGCCTCGGCCGAGCCTTGGCGCGCGCCACGCCCTTGGTTGAACCGCATGCGCTTTTGGGCGCGCTGCTCGAGCTGCAGCAACACCACCACCACGGCCAGCAGCACCGTGGCCAACTGCGCCGCTGCGATGCGGTTGTCCATGGACAGCCAGGCTTTGTAAATGCCTGCCGTGAAGGTTTGGATACCGAAATAGCTGGAGACGCCAAAGTCGGCCAAGGTTTCCATCAGCGCCAGTGCCACCCCGGCGGCCACCGCCGGACGCGCCAGGGGCAATGCGATCTCGCGGATGCGGCGGGACAATGGCGCACCCAGCAAACGGGCCGCTTCCATCAGGCCCGAAGCCCGCTCGACCAGGGCGGTGCGGGCCAGCAAATACACATAGGGGTAAAGCGCCAGCGTGAACACCAGCGCCGCGCCCCAGACACTGCGCACATCGGGCCACAAACGCCCTTGCAGCCCCAGCGTTTCGCGCAAAGCCACTTGCAGCGGACCGCTGAACTGCAAGAAGTCGGTGTAGGCATAGGCCACCACATACGCGGGCATGGCCAGCGGCAACAGCAGCAACCATTCAAAAGTGCCGCGCCCTGGAAAATCAAACAGCGTGACCAAGGCCGCTGTGGCCAAGCCCAGCACCGTCACACCCACGGCAACCATCAGGCACAAGCCCAGCGTGGTCCATGCGTAATCGGGCAACACGGTGCGGGCCATCCCCCACAAAATCTCGGCGCTTGCCCCACTCCACTGCAGCCAGGAGCCCAGCACGGCCAGCACCGGCAGGGCCAAAGCCAGTGCCAACAGGGCGTAAAGCAAGGAAGGAAGACCCGAGCACCCTCGGGCCAAAGTGCTCAGCATCAACTCACCGGGTTCAACAAGGTCATGGCCTATTGTAGAAGCCCGCCTGCTGGCGGTTCGTCCGCTGGGTTGGACATGGCCCCAGCGCAGACAGGCGCGCGCCACCCCATGCGGGCTTGCCAACCTGCCTACAATCGAGACCATGTTTCTAGAGCTTCGCCAACTGGACGTCCAATACCCCGGCAACCCCACGCCTGCTGTGCGCGGGGTGAATCTGGGGCTGCGGGCGGGCGACATTGGCGTGCTGATCGGGCCGTCCGGCTGCGGTAAAACCACGCTGCTGAGGGCCGTGGCAGGGCTGGAGCCGGTGTCGCGTGGCCAGATCTTGCTGTCCCAGCGCGTGGTCAGCGATGCGGGCCACACCGAACCCGCAGAAAGCCGCCGCATTGGCATGGTGTTCCAGGACTACGCGCTGTTTCCACACATGGATGTGGGCCGCAATGTGGGTTTTGGCTTGGCCCATTTGTCCAAAGCCGCAAGACAACAACGCGTGAGCGAGGTGCTGGAACTGGTGGGTCTGGCCGGCTCTGACAAACGCTTCCCACATGAACTCTCGGGCGGCCAGCAGCAACGTGTGGCCCTGGCGCGCGCACTGGCCCCCCAACCCGATTTGCTGCTCCTGGACGAGCCGTTTTCCAACCTCGACATCGACCTGCGCGAACGCCTGGCCCACGAGGTACGCAACATCCTCAAGGCCGCCAAGGCCACGGCCCTGTTGGTCACGCACGACCAGCTGGAAGCCTTTGCCATCGGCGATGTGATTGGCGTGATGAACGAAGGCCAGCTCCACCAGTGGGACGATGCCTACAGCCTGTACCACCGCCCGGCCACACGCTTTGTGGCCGACTTCATTGGCCACGGCGTGTTCACACCCGCCACGCTGCGCGAAGTGGATGGCCAGGTCATGGTGGACACCCCTGTGGGCACACTGAACGATGTGGCCGAATGCCCCCTGCCCTGCGCGTTCAAAGACGGCCAATGCGATGTGCTGCTGCGCGCCGACGACATCGTGCACGACGACGGTGCCCCGGTGAAAGCCGAGATCATCCGCAAAGCGTTTCGCGGATCGGAGTTTTTGTACACCCTGCGCCTGGCCAGCGGCGATATGCTGATGGCCCATGTGCCCAGCCACCACGACCACAAACTGGGTGAATGGATCGGCATTCGCGCCGAGGTGGACCATGTCGTCACCTTCAACCGTGCCTGCCCGGTGAACCATCGGGAACTGTGCCAAATGCCCTGCGCCAAAGCCGAGGCCTGCGAGCACACCAACCCGAAATACCAAACGGTCAAGTTCTCGTAACCCGCGCGGCCGGCACACCCGGTGCTGCTGCGCGTGATGACCGGATGGCTTGCGGCCGCATTTACAAACGAAGCAATGCGGCCCATGATGCGTTTTCAAAAGAAAACAAAATAATTCAGGAGGCGCCATGCTGGACAAGCTCGGCAACCGGTCCACGTTCGGCGCCATCGAGGATGCGCCCGTGGTCAACTTCGTGCAGCAACTGCTGGAACAAGCGGTCCGACTCAAAGCCTCTGACCTGCACTTTGAGCCCTATGAGCACCATTACCGGGTGCGCATGCGCATCGACGGCGAGTTGCGCGAAATGGCCACCCCGCCCATGGCGCTGAAAGACCGCCTGGCCTCGCGCATCAAAGTGCTTTCACGGCTGGACATTGCAGAAAAGCGCCTGCCGCAAGACGGCCGCATGAAGCTGCAATTGGACAGCGGGCGCGAACTGGACCTGCGTGTGAGCACCTTGCCCACCTTGTTTGGTGAAAAACTGGTGATCCGGGTGCTCGATTCTGCGCAGGCCCAACTCGACTTGACCCAACTGGGCTACGAGCCCGAAGACCTGGCTCGTTTGGTCGAGGCCATTCGCCGGCCGCACGGCCTGGTGCTGGTGACCGGGCCCACCGGCTCCGGCAAAACACAGTCCTTGTATGCCTGCCTGAACCTGCTCAACACGGCCGAGGTGAACATCGCCACTGTGGAAGACCCTTGCGAGATCCAGCTGCAAGGCATCAACCAGGTGAATGTGCAAGACAAGCCCGGACTGAGCTTCGCCATTGCTTTGCGCGCGTTTTTGCGGCAAGACCCGGACATCCTGATGGTGGGCGAAGTGCGCGACCTGGAGACCGCCAACATCGCCATCCAGGCCGCCCAGACAGGCCATTTGGTGTTGTCCACCTTGCACACCAACGATGCGCCCAGCACCTTGGTCCGTTTGCGCAACATGGGCACCGCCTCTTACAACATGGCGGCCAGCGTGACGCTGATCACCGCCCAGCGGCTGGTGCGTTGTCTGTGTCCCCTGTGCAAAGAAAGCGTGCACTGGCCAGCCGAGGTGTTGCTGAAAGCCGGTCTGCCGCCCGCATGGCTTCAGGCCGATACGGTCGAGGCGTTCAACCCGGTGGGCTGTGCCCATTGCCACAAGGGGTTTGCCGGACGCACCGGCATTTTCCAGGTCATGCCAGTCGGCGCAGACATGCAGGCCCTGATCCTGCGGGATGCGGACCACCAGACCTTGACGCGCCAAGCGCAGCGTGAAGGCGTAGGCAGCTTGCGCCAGGCCGGCCTGCGCAAAGTGTTGCAGGGCATCACGTCACTCGATGAAGTCTTGGCCACCACACGGCACGGCACATGAGCGCACCAAAAACACAGCGCCAGCACGTCAGCTTTGCATGGCAGGGGCGCGATGCCCAGGGCCGGACCGTGCACGGGCGCTGCAGCGCCCCCGATGCCGGCTTGGCCCGGGCTCAATTGCGCAGACAGGGCGTGCAGCAGGTGCAGCTGCAACGGGTGTGGTGGGACCGGCCCAGCCGTGTGCGCCCCGGCGACCTGTCCCTCATGACCCGGCAGCTGGCCGCACTGCTGCGGGCGGGCGTTCCCCTGTTGCAAGCGCTGAACATGTTGTCGCGCAGCCTGACGTCTGTGGCCTTGGTGGACGTCATGCAACAAGTGCAAAACGATGTGGCGGCGGGCACGGCTTTGCACGCGGCTTTGGCCAGGCACCCCAACCACTTCACAGGGCTGTACACCAGCATGGTTCGGGCCGGGGAATCGGCGGGCATTCTGGACACCATGATGGAGCGCCTGGCGCACACCCTGGAGAAAAACCAAGCCTTGCGTTCCCGTGTGCGCTCGGCGCTGATGTACCCGTGCGCGGTGATGGGGGTGGCCATCGCTGTGCTGGTGCTGATTCTGGTCTTTGTCGTGCCGGTCTTTGAGGAGGTGTTCCAGTCTTTCGGCGCCGATTTGCCCTGGCCGACACAAATGGTGGTGGCCCTGAGCGAGGGTTTGAGCGCATCGGGCCCCCTGCTTGCTTTGGGCTTGTTGCTGGGTCTGTGGTGGTGGCAACGGCCCCAGGCTGCCCAGGCCCGGCTCCAAACGGCGAAGGACCACGGGTTGCTCAAGTTGCCCCTGCTGGGCCCGCTCATCGGCACGGCAGTTGTGGCGCGCTGGGCGCAGACCTTGTCGGCCTTGCTGGCGGCAGGCGTGCCCTTGGCCGAGGCTTTGGAGCCCGTGGCCCAGGCCTGCGATCACGTGGTTTTTGCGCGCCTCACCCTGCAGTTGCAACGGCAGGTGGCTCAAGGCAGCCGCTTGAGCGAGGGCATGGCCCAAAGCGGCCGGTTTCCGCCCATGCTCGTGCAGCTGTGCGCCACCGGCGAAGAGACCGGTGCCATGGACACTTTGCTGGCGCGGGCCGGCAGTCTGATGGAGACCGAATTGAACGACCGGGTGAATGGTCTGTCGAGTTTGCTGGAGCCCTTGATCATCGTCGTGTTGGGCAGCTTGATTGGCGGTATTCTTGTGGCCATGTATTTACCGATTTTCCGTTTGGGTCAGGTGTTCTGAGATGGCAGCCGATGCATTCGTCTGGATCGGCGGGGCGCTGCTGGGTCTGGTGGTGGGCAGTTTCCTGAACGTGGTCATTCACCGCCTGCCCCGCATGCTGGAGGCGCAGTGGGCGCAAGCGCCCCACGAACAGGCCCCTGACGACAGCCCCTCAACCCTGCCGCCCCGACAGCCCTACAACATCGCCGTACCCGGCTCGCATTGTCCCCACTGCGGGCATGTTCTGCCCTGGGCAGAAAAGATCCCTGTGCTGAGCTATCTGGTGCTGCAAGGGCGTTGCCGCGCATGCCATGCGCCCATTGGCTGGCGCTATCCGGCCGTGGAACTGTTGACCGCTGGCTTGTTTGCCTGGAGTTTTTCACGCTATGGCCTGAGCGCCACGGCCTTGGCCTGGGCCGGCTTTGCGGCCGCCTTGGTCACGCTGGCCGCCATTGACGCCGACACCACCTTGCTGCCCGATGCCATCACCCAGCCTTTGGTCTGGTCGGGCTTGCTGGCCGCCAGTCTGGGGCTGAGCCAGGTCAGTTTGACCGTGGCCTTGTGGGGCGCGGTGGCGGGTTACCTGTTTTTATGGTCGGTCTATTGGCTGTTCAAGGGGGTCACCGGCAAAGAGGGCATGGGCCAGGGGGACTTCAAACTGCTGGCCGCACTGGGGGCCTGGCTGGGCTGGCCCGCCTTGCTGTCGCTGGTGCTGATCGCATCGCTCACGGGCGTTGCCTGTGGGCTGTGGCTGCGCCTGCGCCAGCGCATGCCGGAAGACGGCTATATTCCGTTTGGCCCTTTTTTGGCCTTGGCGGGTGCTTGGGTCATGGCCTTGGGCACCCTGCCCGGCCTGCCTGTTTAAACCATGAACACACAACGACTTTGGCGCATCGGCCTGACCGGTGGCATCGGCAGCGGCAAAAGCACCGTGGCCAACATGCTGGCCGCCTGTGGCGCCGCCGTGATCGATGCCGATGCGATTTCGCGCAGCGTGACCGCCCCGGGCGGGCGGGCGATCGCCCCCATCGCCCAAGCCTTTGGGCCGCAAATGATCGACGCCCAGGGCGCCTTGAACCGTCAGGCCATGCGTGCGCAGATTTTTCAAAACACAGAAGCCAAAAAACAGCTCGAAGCCATCATCCACCCCTTGGTGAACCAGATCACCCAGGAACAGGCGCGAGCAGCTTTGCAAAGTGGCCGGCAGCTGCTGGTGTTCGACGTGCCTTTGCTGGTGGAGTCGGGCGAACGCTGGCGCCGACAGGTGGACCGGGTGATCGTGGTGGACTGCGATGCCGCCACACAAAGGCAAAGGGTCGTGGCCCGAAGTGGCTTGGCGGTCGATGAAATTGACCGCATCCTGGCCCAGCAGGCCTCACGGGCACAACGCCTGGCCTGCGCCGATGCGGTGATCTTCAACCAAGGCCTGAGTCTGGCTGAATTAGAGGCCCAAGTGCGCCAGGTGGCTGCTGACTTCGGGCTATGATGGCGGCACTGGAAGACGCCGCGTGATACTGTACGAATACCCCTTCAACGAACGCATTCGCACTTACCTGCGGCTGCAACAATTATTCAACCGCCTGGGCCAATTGGTGGCCCGCGCGGAAGCGATAGACCACCACTTTGCACTGACCACGCTGTTCGAGATCATCGAAGTGGCATCGCGTTCAGAACTCAAATCGGATGTTCTGAAAGATCTGGAACGCCAAAGACAGCTCTACAACGGCTACCGTGGCAACCCGGCCATCTCTGAAAAAGCCCTCGACGGCCTGATCGCCCAACTGGACGAGCACTTTGAGGCGCTCAACCAGGTCAGCGGAAAAATCGGCCAAAGCCTGAACGACAACGATTTCCTGATGGCCTTGCGCAGTCGTGCCGTCATCCCTGGCGGCACCTGCGAGTTTGATTTGCCGGCCTACCACGCATGGCAACACCACGACGCCCCCAAACGCACCAGCGATTTGACGCAGTGGATCGCGCCGTTTGCCCCCTTGGCACAGGCCATCCAACTGCTGCTGCAAATGCTGCGCGAATCCGGCAGCAGCCAGAAAGTCATGGCCACGGCCGGGCAACTGCAGCAAAACCTGCCCCAGGGTCGCACATTCCAATTGTTGCGGCTCAAAATCGATCCGGCACTGGGCATCACCCCCGAAATCAGCTGCAACCGCTTGTTGGTCGTCATCCGCATGATGCGCCAGCAAAGCGATGGCAAATTGGTGGCCACCACCGATGACGTGCCTTTCGAAATGTCTTTGTGCGCATGAGCATGTCGAACACGCCGCCAGATTTTGCACCTCGCCAGGTGCGCTGCCCCGCTTGTGCGGGCATCAGCCTTTACAGCAGCAACAACCCATATCGCCCGTTTTGCAGCGCCCGTTGCAAGGGCGTCGATTTGGGCGCCTGGGCCAGCGAAGAATTCAAACTGCCCGAAGAAACGCCGCTGGACGAGCCCTTTGGCGATCCGCGTCTGCAGTGAGCGATTCAGGTGTGCGTGGCACCCGTGAACTGACGCTCTTGCGCCAACCAATCCAACACCGGCACCGTGCCGGGCAAAACGGGCGCGACCGTCACAGGCAGTGACTGCCAGGCGTGTGATTGCGCTTCCCGCATTTGCAACTCGCCCTGCCAATCCCAGACTTTGCAAAAATGCAGCCGCACCAAGGCGTGCGGGTAATCGACCATCTGGGTTTTCCAGATCTGCGCCTGGCCGATCGTGATGCCCAACTCTTCTTGCAGTTCGCGGCGCAAGGCTTGCTCGACCGACTCCCCCGCTTCCAGCTTGCCGCCCGGAAACTCCCAATAGCCGGCGTACACCTTGCCTTCGGGACGTGAGGTCAGCAAAAACCGGCCATCGGTCTGCAGCAGCACGCCCACGGCCACATCGACCACTGCGCGCTCTGCCTGGCCTGGGCTCAGGTCTTCGCGCTGGCGTTCGCCATCGGCCACCAACAGGCCTGCGCTCATGCCGAACCGGGTTGGCGGCCCATCATGTCCCGCGCAAATTGGTAAGCCACACGGCCACTGCGTGATCCACGCTCCAGCGCCCACAACAAGGCATCGGGTCGCGCCGCCTCGATTTGCGCAGGCGTGGCCCCCAGAGCATGCAGCCACTGGCCAGCAATCGCGAGGTATTCGTCTTGCGAGAACGGATAAAAACTGATCCACAAACCAAAACGCTCGGACAACGAAATCTTTTCTTCCACGCCCTCGCCGGGGTGCACTTCGCCGTCGTCGGTGTGTTTGTAGGTGAGGTTTTCGCTCATGTACTCGGGCAACAGGTGACGGCGGTTGCTGGTGGCATACACCAGCACATTGGGCGTCGATGCGGCCACAGTGCCGTCCAGAATCGACTTGAGCGCCTTGTAGCCCGGCTCGCCATCTTCAAAGCTCAGGTCATCGCAATACACCACAAACTTTTCATCGCGCGCCGCCACCACCTCGATGATGTCGGGCAAGTCGGTCAGGTCTTCCTTGTCCACCTCGATCAGGCGCAGGCCCTGGGGGGCATAGGTGTTCAGACACGCCTTGATGAGCGACGACTTGCCGGTGCCCCGTGCGCCTGTCAGCAACACGTTGTTGGCCGAGCGGCCCTGCACAAACTGCTCGGTGTTGCGCTGCAGCTTTTCTTTCTGGTCGTCAATTTCTTTCAGGTCGGCCAGCGTCATGGCCGCCACATGGCGCACCGGCTCCAGCACGCCATGACCAGACGCGCGCTTGCGGTAACGCCAGGCAATGGCCTGCGTCCAGTCGGGGGCAGACAAAGGCTGGGGCAAAACCGCCTCAATACGGTCCACCAGCTGGCTGACTTTGGCCAACAATTGGTCGAGTGCAGAAGGGGACGCGGAGGTCATGAACGGTAATCCGCGTTGATGGTGACGTATTCGTGGCTCAGATCGCAGGTCCACACGGTGTCGCTGGCGGTGCCACGGCCCAGACCCACACGCACGGTGATTTCGCTGCCTTTCATGACGCGCTGGCCGTCTTCTTCGCGGTATTCGGCACGGCGCCCCCCTTTGGACACGACATGCACATCGTCCAGGTGCAACTCGATCAGGCCTTGGTCCAGGTCGTCAATGCCGGCGTAACCCACCGCCGCCAGGATGCGCCCCAGGTTCGGGTCGCTGGCAAAGAAAGCGGTTTTGACCAGCGGCGAATGCGCGATCGCATAAGCCACCTGGCGGCACTCTTCGCCTGTGCGACCGCCTTCGACCTGCACGGTGATGAACTTGGTGGCGCCTTCGCCATCGCGCACGATGGCATGCGCCAACTGGCGTGCCACTTGCAGCAAGCCCTTGACCAAGGCTTGACCGTCGGCACTGTCCAGCGAGGTGATCTGTGCGTGGCCCGCCTGGTGCGTGGCGATCAGCATGAACGAATCGTTGGTCGAGGTGTCGCCATCGATGGTGATGCGGTTGAAAGACCCATCGGCCAGTTGTTTGGCCAAGGCGGACAACAAAGCGGGATCGATGCAAGCGTCTGTGGCCACAAAACCCAGCATGGTGGCCATGTTGGGGCGGATCATGCCGGCGCCTTTGCTGATGCCGGTGATGCTGACCGCCTGTCCACCGATCTGCACCTGCACACTGGCCGCCTTGGGCACGGTGTCGGTGGTCATGATGCCTTCAGCGGCCTTGGCCCAGTGCGCGGCCTGTGCATCGGCCAAGGCAGCAGGCAGCCCGGCCACGATGCGGTCTACCGGCAGCGGCTCCATGATCACACCCGTCGAAAACGGCAAAATCTGGAGTGGGGTGCATTGCAGCAAGCTGGCCAACGCGTCGCAGGTCTGGCGTGCATGGGCCAGGCCCGGCGCACCGGTGCCTGCGTTGGCGTTGCCGGTGTTGATGACTAAGGCCCGCACAGCAGAGCCTGCCGCCAGGTGTTCACGGCACACCTGCACAGGCGCGGCGCAAAAACGGTTGCTGGTGAACACACCCGCCACACTGGCCCCTGGGTCCAGCAAAAAAACGGTCAGGTCTTTGCGGTTGGCTTTGCGCACACCTGCCTCGGCGATGCCGATGCGAACGCCCGCAATCGGGCTCAATTGGGTGGGGTCCAGCGGGGGCAAATTCACAGGCATGTGGATCTTTCAGGAAAAAAATAAACATTTCGGGCGGTACACAAACAAAACGGGCCGAAGCCCGTTCCATCCGCGCGGCCAACTCAGCTGAGTTTGCCGTGGCATTGCTTGAATTTCTTGCCGCTTCCGCAGGGGCAAGGCTCGTTGCGGCCCACGGGGCCCCACTCTTGCTGCAGGCCAACCAAATCGGCCGCCACAATTTGGGGATCACCCGACTCGTCAGGGGCGCTGTAGGTCACATGGCTGATGTGCTCGGCGCGCTCTTCAATGTCGTGGGCGGCTTGTTCGATCTGTTCACCCGAATCAATGCGCACGGTCATCAGGGTGCGGGTCACTTCGTTTTTGACGGCGTCGAGCAACTGGCCAAACAACTCAAACGCTTCGCGCTTGTATTCCTGCTTGGGCTGCTTTTGCGCGTAACCGCGCAAGTGGATGCCCTGGCGCAGATAGTCCAGCGCGCTCAGGTGTTCGCGCCAGTGCGTATCGATGCTTTGCAGCAAGACCATGCGCTCAAACGAAGTGAAGTTCTCCACCCCCACGCTGTCGAGTTTGGCCTGGAACTGGGCATGGGCAGCCGCCACCACCGATTCCAAAATGTCTTCGTCGGTGATGGCGTTGGAGGCCTGCACCTTGTCTCGCAAATTCACCTGCAGCAACCACTCATCGGCCAATGCCTTTTCCAGGCTGGCCAGATCCCATTGTTCTTCCACCGATTCGGCAGGCACATACTGGCGCACCAGATCACTAAAGCAACCTTCACGCAATGAGGCAATCTGGCCGTTCAAATCCTGCGCGTCCAGAATGTCGTTGCGCTGCTGGTAAATCACCTTGCGCTGGTCGTTCGACACATCGTCGTATTCCAGCAATTGCTTGCGGATGTCAAAGTTGCGCGACTCCACCTTGCGCTGCGCGCTTTCGATGCTGCGCGTCACGATGCCGGCTTCGATGGCCTCGCCTTCGGGCATTTTCAAGCGGTCCATGATGGCGCGCACGCGGTCACCCGCAAAAATGCGCATGAGCGGATCGTCCAGGCTCAGGTAAAAGCGGGACGAACCTGGATCACCTTGGCGGCCCGAACGCCCTCGCAGCTGGTTGTCGATGCGGCGCGACTCGTGGCGTTCGGTGGCGATGATGCGCAAACCACCCAAAGCCTTGACCTGCTCGTGGATCACTTTCCATTCGTCGCGCAATTGCGCCACGCGGGCTTGCTTGGCTTCATCTGAAAGGCCTTCGTCGGCTTCCACCGCCAGGATGTCTTTTTCGATGTTGCCACCCAACACGATGTCGGTGCCGCGGCCAGCCATGTTGGTGGCGATCGTGATCATGCCTGGGCGTCCGGCCTGGGCCACGATGTCGGCTTCACGGGCGTGTTGCTTGGCGTTGAGCACCTGGTGCGGCAGCTTTTCTTGCGTCAGCAACTGCGCGATCAACTCTGAATTTTCAATCGAAGTGGTGCCCACCAGCACAGGTTGTCCACGCTCATGGCATTCACGGATGTCCGCGATCGCGGCCGTGTAACGCTCTTGCGAAGTTTTGTAGACGCGGTCGAGTTGGTCTTCGCGCTGGCTTTTGCGGTGCGGCGGAATGACCACCGTCTCCAAACCGTAGATTTCCTGAAACTCATACGCCTCGGTGTCGGCCGTACCCGTCATGCCACCCATCTTGCCGTACAGGCGGAAATAATTCTGGAACGTGATCGAGGCCAGCGTCTGGTTTTCGGCCTGGATCTGCACGTCCTCTTTGGCCTCGACGGCCTGGTGCAAACCATCGCTCCAGCGACGGCCAGTCATCAAGCGGCCAGTGAACTCGTCCACGATGACGATCTCGCCTTCTTGCACCACGTAATGCTGGTCACGGTGGTACAGGTGCTGTGCACGCAGGGCGGCATTCAGGTGGTGCATCAAGGTGATGTTGGCCGGGTCGTACAGGCTGGCACCTTCGGGAATCAAGCCCATCTGGGCCAGTACCGCTTCGGCTTTTTCGTGGCCTTGCTCGGTCAGGAAAATCTGGTGCGACTTTTCATCCAGCGTGAAATCACCTGGCGTGATGATGCCCTCGCCCGTGCGCGGATCGGCTTCGCCTTCCTGACGGGTGAGCAAAGGCACAACCTGCTTCATCGACAAATAAGTCGCCGTGTGGTCTTCGGCCTGGCCACTGATGATCAAAGGCGTGCGGGCCTCGTCGATCAGGATCGAATCCACCTCGTCGATGATGGCGTAGTTCAAGGGACGCTGCACACGGTCATGGGCTTCATAGACCATGTTGTCGCGCAGGTAATCAAAGCCGTATTCGTTGTTGGTGCCGTAGGTGATGTCCGAGTTGTAAGCCGCTTGCTTTTCCTCGCGGGACATCTGGGCCAGGTTGATACCGACCGACAAACCCAGGAAATTGAACAGCTTGCCCATCCAGCGCGCATCGCGGCTGGCCAGGTAATCGTTCACGGTGACGACGTGCACACCTTTGCCCGACAAGGCGTTCAAGTACGCAGGCAATGTGGAGGTCAGGGTCTTGCCTTCACCCGTGCGCATTTCGGCGATCTTGCCATTGTGCAAGGCGATACCACCGGCCAATTGCACGTCGAAATGGCGCATCTTCATGACACGCTTGGAGCCTTCGCGCACCACGGCGAAGGCTTCTGGCAGCAATGCGTCCAGCGCTTCGCCTGCGGCAAAGCGCTCCCGAAAACTCTGGGTCTTGGCGCGCAGTTCGCCGTCGCTCAAAGACTCCAGTCCGGCTTCCAGGGCATTGATGCGCTCCACCGTTTTGCGGTATTGCTTGAGCAGGCGGTCGTTGCGGCTGCCGAATATTTTGGTGAGGAATGGGATGGCCATGTCTACAAGATCCACCTTCAGCCCAAGGCTGAGAAACAGACCGTCTATCCTGTCAAGTTAAAGGGTTCAGAAAAACCGGGCCAGCGGGATACCCCCACGCCCCAGCGGGCCGCCACAGGCGCCCGCTTAACTTGATGATTTTAGCCTCTAGGCCGCCCGTTTCCGGGGATGCCGTCCAAGCCCTGTCCGCTGCCGGATAATGGGCGACCCCCTCGCACCATGCAAAGACGTCACCAAGCCATTCCCCTGCAACAAGCCGCGCAAGAGTCACCCACTTTTGCGCGCTTGGCGAGCCTGGTGCGCGAGTCGTCGGCGCGATTGCAGGCCATTCATCCTTTGCTGCCAGCCCCCCTGCGGGCCAGTGTGCAGGCCGGGCCCATTGAAGACGGTTGCTGGTGTCTGCTGGTCAGCTCCAATGCGGTGGCTGCCAAGCTGCGCCAATTGGTCCCCGCGCTTCAAGCCCATTTGACGCACAAGGGGCTCAGCGTGACGACGATCCGCATCAAGGTACAGAACCGGGTTTTTTAGCCTTCTTGGATTCGCCGGTGTCGCTGACGGATCAAAAAAAAGGCCCTGATCATGGATCAGGGCCTTTTCAGGTTTGTGGTGCTGGATCTGGGAGTACGTAAATTAATCCTTTTGAACGCATATCTTACTAGGGGGTGACAGTGTCCAGATTCACGTTTTTTGATGTTTGTTCAAATAAATCAAAAATCTTGATAAGGATAAATAAGTTCTAGTTGTGGATTTTTCCCCACAGTTGTGCTCCACAGGGCCTGTATTTCTAATTATCTACTCTGGATATAACAAGTAAGAGTTAATGCGCCTCACTGTCAGCCAACCTGTGCGGACTATTCATTAGGGTGAGAATTTCTGCACGAACAGAGTTTTGTCTTGCCTCCTTAACACCGTGAAGATCCCCGTACATCTCCACAAACTTCCATGCGTTTCCCTGCTCTTTTTGCAGATCAAAAAACTTTATTTCATAGGGATCTTCACTTGGTCGCCAAGGTAAATAAACCTCAAACCGAAGCTCGTTAAGAAGTCCAAACTCATGGCTACCGCGAATTGCATCGGATAGCTTGCTCAATTTGCGATTAGCCCAGAAACGATTCAACCCACCCTCAAAAAAACTAAGGTTCGCCGTTTTGCATAGGGCAGAGTACTCATTTTGATTCTCTTTAATAGCTTTACTTGCTTCCAGTATTTGGACACGCTTAACTTCGCGTAGCTCTTCAATTGCGACAAATTTTCCCAAGTGCCAACCACGCTCCCAATCAAAATGGGCAAGCTCATCTCTGTTAATTGAAGCGGCGCTTGGCAACAACAAAGGATGCGGATTGGTTTCTAAAGTCAATCCACCTTTAGCCGACAAAAAGCCATCAAAAAATATTTCATTTTTATTGGTCATTGCTTTTGAGTCTTCAGGATCAGATGCATTGCGCCACATAACGGTTGAGGTCATCGCGAACGTTTTCAATTGACATAAAAGCCCCCCATCTAAAGTCACTGCCGTTTTCTATCCAAGCACCTAAGGTTTGTGCTTTTTTTAATGCATTGACTTGCACCGCATCTAAAGGGCGAAAAATCCAAATTGTGCTTTCAGCAACTTGAGCATCAGCGCTACCTTGCGCCTGGAGAATTTCGTCTGAATCAATTTCCAAGTAGTTCTTTGTCGCTTTTTCAAGTACGGCAGCAGATAGCTCTGGCGTTGTGACAATACCAGCATTCCAGTACATGCGCCCCTCTATACAAGAAAAAAGAAATCTTGCAACAACCTCAGCGTGCTCTTGCTCCAGTCGTAGATAGGCAGGCCCACCGTCAACCGGTTTCAATAGAGCCGTTGTCGGTAATGAGCCATTCGCTGAATTGGTTCCAAGATTTGTGCGGTCTAAACCAATCGCTATGCTAGCAATCACTATCAATATAGCCAGTGCTAATCCTAGTCTTTTAGGTGTCACCATTTTTGCGAGCCTTCATGACAGTTTTTCTTGAAATTTAGTGACATCCACAAGTTTGTAAGCGGCGACCAGCTCATCCTGAATTGCGCGCATGATCGCCCGCACATCACTCCAATGTGAAATGAACTCTTTGATACGGGGATATGCCTTTTGTCGCTCAAAAGGTGGCAAGCTCTGATCAGCCTCATGCTCCCACCAATGCCTGTAATCTGCTTGCCACGTTTCGAGGAAAGGGCGTAGTACATCTCGCATAGCTCGATGAATCATCGCACCCAAATGATTCTCAACTTTCAGTTGACCAATAGTGCCAACTGGAAAGTTGCGCATGATTTTTCGAGCCTCGCCAAAGAAGGTGTACACAGAGCCAAGGCTCTCTGAAAAAACTTCACCAGAAAAATCTGTGCAATCTGGATCTTTCGTCTTTCCAGTAAGTGCAACACGAGTTGCGAGCTCGGTATAAAGCTCCCATGCGCATTGGCGATCAGCCGAATCTGCATTGATTTGCCCTAGGAAGTGTTCGGCGAGCAGACGCACATCTATACCCCTGTCGCGCAAGGGCGGCAATCGCAATATGCCTACTGCCAATCGATGAAACAAGTCCTCACGAAACCGACCAGCTCCCACATCCGAGATCAAGTCACGATGGGTAGCAGCAACCACTCGGACGTTGACCTTCACGGGGCTGGATTGCCCTAGGGGCGTGATTTCCTGTGCCTGCAAAGCTCGCAGTAAGCGCACTTGAGTATCCAGAGGCAGGTCTCCCACCTCATCCAAAAAGAGTGTGCCACCAGAGGCAGTTTGAAAGTGACCCTTTCTTTCTGTGGACGCCCCCGTAAAGGCTCCACGCTTATGACCAAAAAGCTCTGAATTGGCCAACTCGGGCGACAAGGCACCACAGTTAACTGCGATAAACGCGTGCTGTGACCTAGGACTAGCTGCATGGATGGCCTCTGCGAAAAGCTCTTTGCCCGTGCCCGTCTCGCCAAGGATCAACACCGGCACATCAAAGACTGCCACACGCCTTGCCAAATGGATTTGCTCGGCCACCTGAGGGCTGGCGTGGATGATTTTTCCAAACTCAGGAGGAGCGAGTTGCTTCACGTTGGTCAGGCGCTTGACACGCTCACCGCTGCGCTTGAGGTACTCAGGTAAGAAATCGCTGGCCAAGTCAAAAGGGAAGTCCACCGAATGGACGCCCCCATGCCTTGAGGTTTGAATCAACTTGGCCGGAAATCGCGTCTTGGCCAAGATAATCCAAATAGCCGCCATTGCTGGGGTGCCCGGACTCAGATGAAAAGTCAGCGATACATCATCCCTAGGCAAGCCCGCTTCAGACAAGTTGCGACTGACTTGGTTGTAAATATCGGTGTAGTCAATTGGACTAACCAAGTCAACACTGTAGAGGTCAACAGTAGATGAGGAATATGCAGTCAAGGATTCAAGCCATGTGCAGAAGTTTTTGCTGCGCTCGAAGTCATAGTTGGTCAAAAGATACACGCGGTCATACCGCACGGCCCCCATCAAAGACGAAACAATAGGCCCTAAATCATCACCCCGCAGACCTTCAGCGCACTCGTGGTCAGCGACTCCAATCCACGCCACTAGATATTTTTTTTGAATCATTTTCAGAAGTGCTAGCCTGCAACCTAATCATTTTGCTCCAAAAAGCAGGTAGGCACGTGCAAAAAAAAATTGAACGCCCTGTCTGCAATTTGTTTGAGCATTACTTATCGTTGCAGGTAGTTAGCCATGAGTATGGCTACGACCATGTACAAGTGAATCAGTGCGTACCCGGTGCGTACCGCGTACCCGGATTTCAGTCCTATCGGTAGACAAATCTGGCGCTTTTGCCCCCCGCATAGGTTCTTGGCAGGGAAGGACCCAGAAAATCTAGAACCCATCTGCTTTTTGCTTAAATCTTGAGCACATTCGCAAAGATTCGCACGGGTTCGCATTGCATCAAAATCAATGGCTACGCGATCTTTCGCGGGATTCGCACGTTTCGCAACGCAACAGCCAAATATTGAATGAGCACATCACCGTTTGAAGACAATTCAGCTGGTCACCTGGTGGGAGCATTCAACCCACTGAATGATGACCTCAATGACTTATGTGAGCGCCATGACCAGTGCTTGCTGTGGCCTGAAGTCTCGCCAGAGTTCTCACGGCTCGAAGAAATCATCTGGAAAGCCCAGACCCTTTTACGACCGCTGCAGACATTCGGCCCACCTCAATGGGCTATTGATGCAGGGCTTGGCATCTCAAGATCCAACTCGGCCATCCATCAATACATGGAACGGTATGAAACGTATCCCGCTGCAGCGAGGGCGCTATGGACTACTCGGATCCCTAAAACTGGCACCACGTTATCTGATTCAGAAATCTATGCGCTGCTGGCAATCGATGAAGCACGGATGGCCGCTGAGTATTACTGTGAGATCGTAGATGGCATTGAAGATGCCATTGACCCGCTGGAGCACGATGCCAAAGGCACTGCGCACATAACCGCTATCCGCATGGAGTCTGCCGCTTGGGAACGTGAGCTCTGGCACAGCGCCGCTCAGCAAACTGGCACCGCCGAAAAATTCTTGATCATGGCGTCGTTTGCGCAGGGCCAGTCAGCTGCGTCACCACAGACTCGCCAAGCGGAAGCAACCATCGCAACACTCGAGAGAAAAGCACGAGCCACCAAAGCCGCGCTTGAGCCATACCGTACCGGACGCAAGCCCCAAGCCTATGGCGTGTTCAAGAAAGCGTTGATCACCATCGCGCGTGAGGCTGACAGTTTTGATGTTGACGTAGTCATGGGGTACATCGACCAGATCTACGACGAGCCCATTGAGAACATCCGCATCACCGACGTCATCAATGACCAGGTGCATTACGTCGATTTACGCAAAAACCTCGAAAAGTCCATCGCCGTTAAGGACCTGAAAGCCGCACTGCATCAGCTCTCGCGAATTTAGCGCTATTTTCACCACCCCATTTTTTAACCTGCCGGACATCAACGCAGCCATGCGTACAACGATGAAAGGCAGTCAAGGCAAATGGGGATCGATAACGCAGAGCGCATCAGCGCTCTTCTCACGGAAATTCAAGCCGCAAGGCTCTTATGCATCCAGCCCGCAACACTCGCGAGCTGGCGTCTGCACGGTCGGGTAGACCTACCCTTTGTTCGGGTGGGACGTTGCATTCGTTACCGCCGCAGCGACATCACCAACTTCATTGAGCACAACACCAAGCAAGGTGGCGCGCCCCGCTTCGAACAGGAGCAGGTATGACATTAGGTGTACCCAGCGGTTCGACACTTCGCCCAGATTGGGCCAAGCAGAAATACCCAGACCCACTGCCACTCACACGCGAGTTGGCACCACCCTCACCTTTCCCAGCTCAAGCGCTCGGCAGTATTGGTTCATCTGTCGTGAACAAGATGCACCAAGTCATTCAGGCCCCAGTTGCACTGATTGGTCAATCCATTCTGGGGGCGATGAATCAAGTGGCGCAGCCTTACGGCAACGTGTGCATTGATGGTCGCGTGTCACCACTATCGGACTACTTCCTGACCTTAGGTGAATCAGGCGAACGTAAATCTGCAGCGGACAGTTGGGCGCTTGCGGGGGTTCGCGCGCGTCAACGTCACCTGACAGGTAAATACGAAACCGATCGCGAGGCATTCGAAAAAACGCTGCAGGTTTATGAGATCGCAATCAAACGTGTCCTAAACGACAAGAAGCTCAGCGCCGACACCAAAGAAGCCCAGCTAGCAGCATTAGAAAAACCAACCGCACCAGTCATGCCGCTCATGATCGTGTCGGAACCAAGCAGCGAAGCCATTCAACGCCAACTCATCATTGGCCTGCCATCCATTGGTCTGGTCAACGATGAAGGCGGACAGTTTCTGGGTGGCTACGCCATGAGCGCAGAAAAGCGCCTCGGCACCTTAACCACCCTCTCGCGTTTATGGGACCGAGGTGAGTTTGATCGAGTGCGCGTTGGTGACGGGTCCGGCAGCTATTTCGGTAAGCGCCTGAGCCTGCACTTGATGGTCCAACCTGCCGTGGCCACATCGCTACTTGCAGATCCACTGGCGCGTGAACAGGGTTTTCTGGCGCGATGCCTCATCAGCTATCCCGAGACCACGGCTGGGCAACGTTCGTATGTCGAGACAGATCTGAGCCACACCGATGAGTACCAAGCCTACTCACAGCGCATTGATGCACTGCTGGCGAATGAGTGGCCACTTGCTAACGAGCATGAACTCAACCCACCCAACTTGTTTTTGACGAGTTCAGCCAAACGCGCATGGGTTGCTATCTACAACGATTTGGAAGCAGACCTTGGACCTGGTGGCACCTACGTTTCTGTGCGTTCACTGGCCTCCAAAGCCTCAGAACACATTGCCCGATTGGCGGGGACATTGGCTGTCTTCGATGGTGACCGTGAAATTCACGAAGAGCAGGTAGACCGCGCTTTTCACCTCATGCTGCATTACCTCGATGAAGCCATGCGGCTTTGGGGTTCAGGACAGGTGAAGGCAGAGCTGCGTCTCGCACAAGAACTGCTGGAGTGGTTGCGCGACAAGCTTGGCCCGGGTCGTGCCATCTCCTTAGCTGAGGTTTATCGCAACGGCCCTTCGCCCCTGCGCAGCGCATCTGCTGCCCGACAAGTCATGCGTGTGCTCATAGAGCACGGCTGGGTTATGCCTGCCGCACATCCCAAAGCAACTGAAGCCTATGAGCTTGTGGGGGTCGCATGAAAAAACAAATTACCGCGCGGTCCCCTGCGAATTTTGCGAATCCCGCGAAAAGCCGCATGGCTATTGGCCTCACCCCAATGCGAAAGCTTGCGAATCTTTGCGAATCGCAAAGCCCCACCGTTTCCAACGCTCAGCCTCCCAGCGTTCCCTCTATCCAAGAGGAGGCACCTGCACAACTTGATTCAACACAACTCAACCAAAACCCGAAAGGACTCGCATGCAACTAAACCCGTTCAAAAAATCCGGCGCTTATTACAACGGCATCAAAAGCAAATACGAAGCGTTGACACGCCAGGTCGAAAGCACGACCACCGAGCTGGCCACGGCAAAGGCAAACCACCTGCAACGAAACACGGCTTATCAGGAAATGCTCGAAGCTTCAAAGCTGTCTCGCTCCAGTCCTGCCGATCGTCAGGTTCTGGCGCATCTCAACCATGCTGAATCACAAGTTCAAACGCTTGACATACATCTGCGTCATTTGAATTCGCAAGTGATGGATTTGTTACCAACGGTCAATGCGCCAGAGGACCTGAAAAAGGTCAAGGGCGAGATAGCGGCGCTTGCACGTCATGAGGCAGAACTGAATGCAACGTCTGAAAAAACGCAAACCCAAATCGAGAAATTTGACGAGCGCATCACCGTTCTTGAAGAACGCATCTTGCAAGAGACCCAAGTAGCTGCGCAATCGATGCTTGAGTCAGAAGGTGACTTCGTGACCCCTGAATCGCTTTCCAAGCTGGATGTCGAGTTGCGAATTGCACAGGTCACGCAAAAAGAGCTCAAAGCCAAACAGGAGCTGCTGCGCAAAGAGCTTGCATCACTTCCTGTCAAGCATCGCGAACTGCATCGCAGCCTTGTCGTCAACCGAGCGCTGGTGGCCGAGATTGATTCACGCGAGGCTTTGCTACCAGTGATGAAGTTGATCGCCCGAGCCGCCATCACCAAACATGAAGCTGGACACACCAATCAGTCGGATTCTTATGTGATCGACATACCGCCTGAATTGTCAGATGCAGTGGAGGCCGAACTGGCATCCGAGTCATCTACCTCATAAGAACTTGGATGACAGCGAGGCGAGGCATAGCTGTCATCCATTGGTGCATTTGGTTGCGCACTTGCACCACTCCTTAGAGCCATGCGACGTAAAGCCCGCCGGTGCTGACTGTGAAAGGCATTGCAGAAAACCGGCAACCCCTAATTTTTGAAAGACCAAACATGAAAGAAACAACAGACACCGTGGCGTCGCCGATGCCCAACGCACCCACTCCTAAGGAGATGGAAAACCTCGTCATCAACTGGTTCAAGGCGGGCCTGTCCATCGAATGGATTCCGCTTGATTACACAGAAATCGCGACACCGAGTTTTACAAGCTACTTCGAACACCTGTGCAATGAACACGCGCCATGGATTCTTCACACGCCCATGGACCTTCACAACTTACCCGAAGGCCTAACCGGATGGTTGATGCCCAGCGGGCATGGCGACACGTTCGTGGTCTGCGGTTATTGGGATGGTGAAGTCGCATTCATGTTGATGACACATCCCGATACAGGCGAGGTGGTGACCTACCGAACCAGCGGTCACGGCAAGGGGGTTGTTCACTAAGTCGCCCGGTATCGGCCACAGGCTGTCCGAATTGAGCAAATCGCCCGCTTCTTAATGGGCGAATAGCAATTTATGACTTTGCTTTTGGCTCAAACAGAGCGTTCATAGAGACCCATTCAAAAACTTTGATCAAACCATTGAAGGAGCACCTCATGACAACTACCCACCAGGTCCATGTGACCGACACCAACAACAGGTCTCGCGGCCTGATGTCCGTCGACATCGATTTCGATGACGTCGGCCCTTGCCTGCTGAGCCACGATGGTCAGCAATATGTCTTCACCCACAAATCTGGCGTGAGCTCAGAAACCGGAGTTGCCGTACGTGAGATGGCAACGCCCTCTGACGCACGGTTGTGGATCACGCTTGATGCCACTTGCATATGGGAGGACTGAGATGGAACAAACAACACCATCTGTCATCTCCCAAGTCGCAGCGTTGCGCACCATGCCCATCAAAGATCTCTGGTTGATGTGGGACAAGTTCTACGCCAAACGACCCACCACCACAACGCGTGACTATCTCAGCTCGCGGCTTGCCTACAGGATTCAGGAGCAAGCCTTTGGTGGCATGACCCCTGATATCAAACGCCGCCTCATGCGTTTGGGTGAAAGTCAATCCAAATTGGGCAACCGCATCTACCCCTTGCACGAAGTACTACCCGGCACGGTATTTGTGCGCGACTTTGGTCCCAACTCATATCGCGTGACCGTCACACCCGAAGGTCGCTTCGAACTCGATGGCAAAGAGTTCAAGAGTCTCAGTGCTGCAGCCCGACACATCACCGGCACCCAATGGTCGGGTCCTAAGTTTTTTGGTTTGGTCAAAGATTGAAAGGCAACAACATGAATGAAGTTCAAAAAATAAAACCCAAGCGCTGCGCTGTCTATTGCCGCGTCTCATCCGATGAAGGTCTGGACCAAGCGTTCAACTCCATTGATGCTCAAAAAGAATCTGGTCACGCTTTTATCAAGAGCCAAAGCCATGAGGGCTGGATCTCGGTCAAAGATGACTATGACGATCCAGCTTACTCAGGCGGCAACATGGAACGCCCTGCCCTGCAGCGTCTACTCAAAGATATCAAAGCAGGTCGCATCGACATGATCGTGGTCTACAAGATCGATCGCTTGTCACGCTCGTTGGCTGACTTTGCGAAGATGGTCGAAGTGTTTGATGAGCACAAGGTGAGCTTCAGTGCGGTCACCCAGCAAATCAACTCGGCCACATCGATGGGGCGCTTGATGCTCAACGTACTGTTGTCATTTGCACAGTTCGAGCGCGAGGTCACCAGCGAGCGCATCCGCGATAAGTTTGCAGCTAGCAAGGCCAAAGGCATCTTCATGGGTGGCGCGGTACCGCTGGGCTACCGTGTTGAAAACCGCAAGCTGTGGGTGATTCCAGAAGAGGCTGAAGTCATACGCTTCATCTATGAAGAGTACGCCCGCGTGCGCCGCACCGTTGATGTGTTGCAAGCCCTTGAACAAAAAGGCATCAAGACACGCAAGGGCAAAGCGTATTCACGACAGTCCATTTTTGCGATTTTGCGCAATCCCTTGTATCAGGGCTTGATGGCTCACAAGGGCAAGACCTATCCGGGTCTGCACGATGCCATCGTTACCCAAGAGATGGTGGATGCGGTGCGACCAATATTAGATTTGGAACCGTCCGATCTGCGCTCGTTGGCACAATCACGCCACCACCCACCAGCGCTGTTGCGTGGGTTGTTGTTTGCACCGAACGGTCACCGCATGACACCGGGCTTCACTGTTAAGAAAGCCAATGGGGGTCACCGTTACCAGTATTACCAAGACCTGCACACCGTGCGGTTTGGAAAAACCGCAGATGGGTTCGGTTTGATTACGGCATCACAGATTGAAGGAATCGTGATCAAGCATGTCGTTGCCGCATTGCAATCGCCTGAATCCATCCAAGCGGTCTGGGATGAGATTCGCAAACAGCACCCAGACATTGATGAAGGGCACGTGCTCTTGGCGATGCGCAACATGGGCGAAATGTGGCCTGAGATGTTCCCGCAAGAGCAAATTCGAATTGTTCGTTTGCTCATCGAACGTGTCCAAATCACAGACACAGCGATTGAGATTGATTGGCTGCACTCAGGCTGGTTGCAACTGGCGTGTGAGCTTGCGCCCAACAGCATCGGCGCTGAGTTGGCAGAAATGGAGCAAGCATGAACCGAGTCAAAACAATTCTGAGCCAGATGGGCAACGCTAAGACGATCCGTAGCGGGAAGAAGGAAGGGCTTCGACTCACCACAGTCATTCCAATGCGCATTGAGCGCCACCATGCAACCAAGGTCATCATCAGCCCCGAAGATGAAGACCCCAGAGCCAACGCCAAACCATGGCAGGCGACTATGGATGCCAAGCTCATCAAAGCGTTGGGTAGAGCTGTTTATTGGCAGCATCTCATCGATACGGGGCGTGTGGCCAATATGACTGAGCTTGCGCGTGCCGAAGGGATGGACAAGGTGCGTGTGCACAAGATCTTGAAACTGGCGCGTTTGTCGCCCTCTATCGCCGAGCGAGTTGCCTGCGCTAAGGGGCCTGTAGGCCTCTCCTTTGAGTTCTTTATGCGAAAGCAACTGCCAGACAGCTGGGAGGAACAAGAGGCCTTAATCGCGGGTTTATCAACGAAGTTCAAATCGCCTGAGCTCACCACCTCTGAGCCCAAACACGATGCTCGCAAAGCCGCATAGATAGGGCATCTCAAAGGGGGACGACCAACGCAAAACAGAGAACAGAGACGAGAAAGGGCTGCATGGCAGCCCTTTTTGCTTGGATGTGTGAGGGGTGTGAAAACGCATCCCCTGCTCGAACCCCGCACACACTGGGGCTTCGCACCAAAAGAAAAAGCCTCGAGGATATCGAGGCTTTTCAAATGGTGCCGCTTGTCGGATTCGAACTGACGACCTACCGCTTACAAGGCGGGTGCTCTACCAACTGAGCTAAAGCGGCACGGGCTAGATTCTAACTTGCTCCGACCCCATATCCAGGCAGGGGCGCTATTTTTTTCATTTGATCCGCTTCAACGCGGGTCGGGCGGGTGTTGTCGGCGATGGTGGCACGGGCTCGTCGTCCTCACCGATGGCATCGCCGTGCAACTTCACAGCAGACAAACTGGACGAGGCCGCGGCATCGTCGTCGCTCACGGGGAAAGCCATGCCTTGCCCGTTCTCACGAGCATAAATAGCCATGACCCGATGGATCGGCACCATGATGTCGCGCGGCTTGCCGCCAAAGCGGGCTTTGAATTCGATGAAATCATTGCCCAACTTCAGCGAACTGGTGGCGTCCATGCTGACGTTCAGCACGATCTCGCCACCTTGCACATATTCGCGCGGCACCTGTACCGAGCTGTCCACCTTGACGGCCACATAGGGCGTGAAACCGTTTTCGGAACACCATTCGTACAGAGCCCGAATCAAATACGGACGCGTGGAAGGCAGTTCGGTGTCGCTGATCATCATTGGTTCCACCCGAAGTTACTTGCGCATGACCTTTTCTGATGGCGTCAATGCCTCGATGTAGGCCGGACGCGAGAAGATGCGCTCAGCGTATTTGAGCAAAGGCGCAGCATTCTTGCTGAGCTCGATGCCGTAGTAGTCCAGGCGCCAGAGCAAGGGGGCAATCGCGACGTCGAGCATCGAGAAGTTGTCACCCAGCATGAACTTGTTCTTCAGGAACACCGGGGCCAATTGGGTCAAGCGGTCGCGAATGTGTGCACGTGCTTTTTCGAGGGCTTTGTCGTTGCCTTTGAGGGCACGATTTTCCAGCGTCAACACGTGGACAAACAATTCTTTCTCGAAGTTGAGCAAGAACAGGCGCACACGGGCGCGATCCACCGGGTCGCCGGGCATCAGTTGGGGATGTGGGAAGCGCTCGTCGATGTACTCGTTGATGATGTTCGACTCATACAAGATCAGATCACGTTCAACCAAAATCGGGACCTGGCCATACGGATTCATCACATTGATGTCTTCGGGCTTGTTGTAGAGGTCCACATCACGGATTTCAAAGTCCATGCCTTTTTCAAACAGCACAAAGCGGCAACGGTGGGAAAAAGGGCAAGTGGTTCCGGAATAAAGCACCATCATGGCGGAGGCTCCTCAAAAAATCAAAAAGAGTGGAAGGCCACAAAGGCCTGCCACTCCACAAGACCCGGCCATGCGGCCAGGTGGAAGATCAATTACTTGATGTCTTTCCAATACGCAGCGTTCAAGCGCCAGGCAATGAAGGTAAAGAACGACAAGAAAATCAGCACCCAAACGCCAATGCGAACCCGGGTGTTTTGGGCAGGCTCTGCCATCCACTGCATGTAACCCACCAAGTCACCAATGGCCTGATCATATTGCAGGGGTGTCATGGTCCCGGGCTTGGTTTGTTTCCAGCCTTTGAAGATTTGGACCGCGTGGCCGTGCTCTTCTTTTTCTTCAAAAATGGGCTCACGATCACCCTGCAATTCCCACAACGGATTGGGCATGCCCACGTTCGGGAAAGCCAAGTTGTTCCATCCGGTCAACTTGGTGGCGTCGCGGTGGTAGCTGCGCAGGTAGGTGTAGAGGTAATCGGCACCTGTGCCGCCATGACCCGAGCGCGAACGCGTCATCAAGGTCAGGTCAGGCGGGTTCTTGCCGAACCACTCTTTGGCTTGCAACGGGTCAATCGCGGCTTTCATGGTATCGCCCACTTTGGCAGTGGCAAACAACAAGTTGTCCTTGATCTGTTGCTCGGTCAACCCGATGTCTTTCAGGCGGTTGTAGCGCATGAAAGCAGCCGAGTGGCAATTCAAGCAGTAGTTGACAAACAGCTTGGCGCCATTTTGCAAAGCGGCCAGATCGTTGGTTTTATTGGGGGCCTTGTCCCAGGAAATGCCACTGCCAGAAGCGTGGGCACCCGAGATCAAACCCAGGGCCATCACAAATCCCAATGCGAGTTTCTTGATGTTTTTCATGTTCTTGAATCTCCGTGATCTCAGTGAGGCGTGAAGGTCACGCGGTCAGGAACCTGCTTGGGCGTACCCAGCTTGCTCCACCAAGGCATCAACAAGAAGAAGCCGAAATAGAACAGGGAACCGACTTGGGAAACACGCTCACCGATCGGCGATGGTGGCTGCACACCCAGGTAGCCCAAGATCAAGAAATTGATCACGAACACGGCGTACAGGTACTTGTGCCAGTCAGGACGGTAGCGAATCGACTTCACAGGGCTGTTGTCCAGCCATGGCAAGAAGAACAGGATGATCACGGCACCACCCATGACGACCACACCCCAGAACTTGGCGTCAATGGCCAGCATCAGGGCGGAGATCACCACAGCAGCACCCACCACAGCACCCTTGAGCACTTGGGGCAGCTTGCCTTTGGCCACAGCCAGCACGGCACCGATCACCACGCATGCGATCAAGGCATACATCATCTCGCTGGTGATGGCACGCAGCATCGAGTAGAACGGCGTGAAGTACCACACGGGTGCAATGTGCAAAGGTGTGGTCAACGGATCGGCCGGAATGAAGTTGTTGTATTCGAGGAAATAACCACCAAATTCAGGCGCAAAGAACACGATCGCCGTGAACGCCATCAGGAAGACGCTCACACCCAGGATGTCGTGCACCGAGTAGTAAGGGTGGAAAGGAATGCCGTCCAGCGGATGGCCTTGGGCGTCTTTGGGTGCGTTCGGACCCTTGATTTCAACGCCATCCGGGTTGTTGGAGCCGACTTCGTGTAGCGCAATGATGTGCGCGACCACCAGACCCAGCAAGACCAAAGGCACCGCAATCACGTGGAAGCTGAAGAAGCGGTTCAGGGTGGCATCACCCACCACGAAGTCACCACGGATCAGCAAAGCCAGATCAGGACCGATGAAAGGAATGGCCGAGAACAGGTTCACGATCACTTGAGCGCCCCAGTACGACATCTGGCCCCAGGGCAGCAAGTAGCCCATGAAAGCTTCGGCCATCAGGCACAGGAAGATGGCGCAACCAAAAATCCAGACCAGCTCGCGCGGCTTGCGGTAGCTGCCATAGATCAGGCCGCGGAACATGTGCAGGTACACCACGATGAAAAACGCCGAAGCGCCTGTGGAGTGCATGTAACGGATCAACCAACCCCAAGGTACATCGCGCATGATGTATTCCACCGAGGCAAACGCCACGGCTGCATCCGGCTTGTAGTGCATCACGAGGAAAATACCGGTCACGATCTGGATGACCAGAACCAGGAGCGACAAGGAGCCGAAGATGTACCAGAAGTTGAAGTTCTTCGGTGCGTAGTACTCGCTCATGTGCTCTTTGTAGAGCTTGGACAGGGGGAAGCGGTTGTCCACCCAGTTGAGGAGTTTTTCGCCAGCAGGGGCGTTGGGAGAGATTTCTTTGAATTCAGCCATATTGTTCTCCTTCAAGCCTTCTTGTCTTCACCAATGATCAACTTGGTGTCCGACAGGTACATGTGCGGAGGCACTTCGAGGTTGTCTGGTGCGGGCTTGTTCTTGAACACGCGGCCAGCCAGATCAAAAGTAGAGCCATGGCAAGCGCACAAGAATCCACCTGCCCAGTCATCCGGCAGCGAAGGCTGGGGACCTGCGGCGAACTTGTCGCCTGGCGAGCAGCCCAGGTGCGTGCAAATGCCCACTGCCACCATGATTTCAGGCTTGATGGATCGGTGGCCATTTTTGGCGTATTCAGGGGTCGGGTAAGCCGTGCGGTTAGAAGCAGGATCGGCCAATTGACCCTCAATTTTCTTGAGGGATTCGAGCTGCTCGGGCGAGCGCTTCATGATCCATACTGGCTTGCCGCGCCATTCAACGGTCAGCTTCTCGCCCGGAGCCAAAGCGGAAATATCCACTTCGACGGCCGCACCAGCCGCTTTGGCTCGTTCAGAAGGTTGGAAGCTGCTGACGAAGGGGGTGGCCACAAAGCCAGCGCCTACGGCACCTGCGCAACCGGAGGCAATCAGCCATGTCCGTTTGCTGCTGTCGACTGGGGTGTCACTCATGGGAATCCTCTAGCGGGTCGTTATCAGGGTCAACCGGGGATTGTAGCGGAGTGAAACAGACAACCGACTTACAACACTGGGCACTCGGTCCATCATGCTTCACAATAGAGGCCTCTTCACTATTTCCGAGGATTTTTAAATGTCATTCACACAGGAATTCAAAACTTTCGTGGTCAAGGGCAATGTCATGGACCTGGCTGTTGGTGTGATCATTGGCGGCGCGTTCGGCAAAATTGTCGATTCTGCTGTCGGCGACCTGATCATGCCCTTGGTCAGCAAAATCTTTGGCGGTTTGGATTTCTCGAATTACTACGTGGCTTTGGCAGGCCAAACCGCTGGCTTGTCGCTGCTTGAAGCCAAAAAGCTGGGGGCTGTGTTCGCTTACGGTAACTTCATCACGGTCGCACTGAACTTCATCATCCTGGCCTTCATCATCTTCATGATGATCCGCCAAGTGAACCGTTTGACCGCTGCCAAGGCCGCCCCAGAAGCCCCTGCTGCTGCACCCATCACGCCGGAAGACGTGTTGTTGTTGCGCGAGATCCGCGACAGCCTGCGCAACAAGGGCTAAAGCCTCACCCGGTCAGGGCGCACCCCTGACCATCTGGCGTGCCATGCGCAGGGCCTGGATCATGCTGCGGGCATCGGCCACGCCTTGGCCCGCCAGGTCCATGGCGGTGCCATGGTCCGGGCTGGTTCTGACCAGCGGCAGCCCCAGGGTCACGTTCACCCCTTGCTCCACACCCAGGTACTTGACCGGAATCAAGCCCTGGTCGTGGTACATCGCAATGACCACATCGAACTCGCGGCGGCCATCGGCCTGCCGACGCGCCCGCATGAACACCGTGTCGGGTGCGTAAGGACCATGCACGTCCAGCCCTTGCTGCCTTGCCACTGACAAACAAGGTTGCAAGATGTCGATTTCTTCACGCCCAAACAAGCCCCCCTCACCCGCATGCGGGTTGACGCCTGCCACGGCCATGCGAGGCCGGCGGCCCAGCACTTGGGTCAATGACGCATCGGTGATGCGCAGCGTGTCCAGCACCTGGTCATGGGTGATTGCCGCCAAGGCATCGCGTAGCGAAACATGGATGCTCACCAGCACCGTGCGCAATTCGTCGTTGGCCAGCATCATGCGCACGGGCATCTGCGCCATGGACACACCCGCGTGCCTGGCCGCCTCGGCTTGCAACAACTCGGTATGGCCCGGGTACTGGTTGTAAGGCGCACCCGCGGCATGCAAGGCTTCCTTGTGCAAGGGCGCCGTGACCAGCGCGGCCACTTGACCCTGCAAAGCTACACGCGCGGCCCACAGCACCGCCTCGCCCGCCAGTTGACCGGCGCGCGCATCGATTTGCCCCCATGGCAGCACGGGCGCCACAGGCACCACCTGCAACACAGGCAGGCAACGCGGTGGCACATGCATGGCCTCTGAGGGGGTCTGGATTTCACACACCGGAAATGTCGGCACCGCTTGCACCAAGGCCATGGCGCGGCGCATCAGGCCCACATCGCCCGCCACAAAACAGCCTTGGGTCGATTCAGGCGCAAGGCACCAGGCTTTGGCAATGATTTCAGGGCCAATGCCACACGGGTCACCCGGCGTGATGGCCATCGGTTGCTGGATTTTGGGGGTTAGCCCGTCGGATTCAGGAGTCATCACCATGCACCTCAAGCCGGGTTGGCAATATCGATGAAACGGTGTTGCAAATTCAGGTCTTGCGCCACCCGTGCGGCCAGCGCCGGCGCGCCATAGCGCTCGGTGGCGTGGTGGCCGCAAGCCAAAAATGCCACGCCGGTTTCTTGCGCCAAATGCGCCTGCGGCTCGGAAATTTCCCCTGTGATGAAGGCATCCACACCTTGCGCAATAGCCGCTTCAAAATAACTTTGCGCCCCCCCTGTGCACCAGGCGACGCGGCGTACGGGGCGATCGGTGCCCCCCACGCACGTCACCGATCGGCCGAGAACCGCCGCGACATGGTCGGCCAGGGCCTGAGGGTGGGACCAGGTTGAGGTGCCAGTCCCCACAAAACCCAGATCCTGCTCGCCAAATCGGCCATCGGCTTGCAAGCCCAGCACACGGGCCAGTTGGGCGTTGTTGCCCCATTCAGGATGCGCATCCAAGGGCAGGTGGTAAGCAAACAGGTGGATGCCGTGTGTCAACAGCAAACGCAGTCGCTCGCGCATCCAACCGGTCACACGCCCATCCTGGCCACGCCAAAACAGGCCATGGTGGACCAAAATGGCATCGGCATCGGCTTCAATGGCGGCTTCGATCAAGGCCCGGCTGGCGGTGACGCCGCTGACAAGCAATTTCACCTCACGGTCGCCTTCGACCTGCAAGCCATTGGGGCCGTAATCGCGAAACTTGTCGGGTTGAAGCAAGGCATCAAAGGCCTGGCCCAGGGTTTTGGCATTGGTCATGGCAAAAGGCTTTCTGTCTTGAATGGGTATTGTGGCGCAGCCGGTAAAAGACTGAAATTCGCCGATGAGTTTCACATGTCGGGCCAGCGCACCGGGGCATGCGGGCAGGGCTCATAGGCGCTTCGCTTTGCCAAATCGCCCTGCCCGCATACCCCGATGCGCCAGCTTGCAGTTGCGACTCGCCTCGCTTTTCGAAAACCACCACCCATGTTTTCGCTGCGAATCAAGGACAATCTGACCCCATGAAACGTTATTGGCTCCTCTTTTCCCAATGGGTGACCGTCTTGCTGGCGATCTGGTTTGTGGTGGCCACCCTCCAGCCCGAATGGCTGCGCGGTGCGCGGCGCTCGGCCGATGGCATGACTTTGCTGCAGGCCCCCTCAGACTCACCCCTGAGCCGCCCGGCAGGCAGCCTGAGCGCACCGGCCCGTCAAGCCTCACCAGCGGTGGTCAGCATCAACACCAGCAAAGCCAGCCACCAGACCCCTCAGAGCCAAGACCCCTGGTTCAAGTTTTTCTACGGTGAGCAAGAAGAACAAAATCCAGCAGGCCTGGGCAGTGGCGTCATCGTCAGCCCCGAAGGTCACATCCTGACCAACAACCATGTGATCGAAGACGCCGACGACATCGAAGTCGTGCTGGCCGATGGCCGACGCGCTGCGGCCAAAGTCATCGGCACCGACCCCGACACCGACCTGGCCTTGCTCAAAATCACGCTCAACAAACTGCCCGTGATTGTTCTGGGGCAAAACCAAAACCTGCAGGTCGGCGATGTGGTGCTGGCCATTGGCAACCCCTTTGGCGTGGGCCAGACCGTGACGTCGGGCATCGTCAGCGCCTTGGGCCGCAGCCAACTGGGCATCAACACCTTCGAAAACTTCATCCAGACCGATGCCGCCATCAACCCGGGGAACTCGGGCGGCGCGCTGGTGGATGTGAACGGCCACCTGATGGGCATCAACACCGCCATTTATTCGCGCTCGGGCGGCAGCATGGGCATTGGCTTTGCCATTCCGATCGCCACGGCGCAGCAAGTCATGCAAGATTTGCTTCGCAACGGCAAAGTCATTCGCGGCTGGATCGGGGTCGAACCGCAAGACATGTCGCCTGAACTGGCCGAGAGTTTTCAGCTGCCCAAATCGGGCACGGCCTTGCCGTCGGGCGTGGTGATCACAGGCGTGCTCAAAAATGGCCCTGCAGCCACGGCCGGCATTCGACCTGGCGACGTGATCGTCAAAGTAGCAGGGCAGCCCGTGGGCAATGTAGCCGAATTGTTGACCCAAGTCGCCAGCTTGAAACCCGGTGTACCAGCTGAAGTCAACGTCTGGCGCCGTCAAGGCGAGGTCAATCTGCGCTTAACCCCTGCCGAGCGGCCAGCGGCCAACAAGTCGCGAAAGTAAGCCCATCCGGGAGCACCACCCTTGCTTCATGAAAAAGAGGCCTCGCGGCCTCTTTTTCATGCTTGTTGCGGGCTGCTTCAAGCCGCGTCTTCAGATTCCTGCGGTGCCTGCGTGTGCTTGATGAACACTTGTGCCGCCCAGATGCCCAATTCATAGAGCAAGCACATCGGGACGGCCAGCGCCAACTGAGACACCACATCGGGTGGGGTCACCACAGCGGCGATCACAAAGGCCAGCACCACAAAGTAACCCCGGAACTCCTTGAGTTTTTCCACACTGACGACCCCCATGCGGGCCAGCACCACCACCGCCACGGGCACCTCGAACGCCAAACCAAAGGCCAGGAACATGGTCAGCACAAAGCTCAAATACGCTTCGATGTCGGGTGCCGCCGTGATGCTTTTGGGGGCAAAGCTCTGGATGAAACTGAACACTTGGCCAAAGACAAAGAAATAACAAAACGCCACACCGATGAAAAACAGCACCGTGCTGGACACCACCAGGGGCATGACCAGTTTCTTTTCATGGGCATACAGACCCGGTGCGATGAAGGCCCAGACCTGGTAAAGCACCACGGGCAAGGCGATCAAGAACGCCGCCATCATCAAGATCTTGAGCGGCACCATGAAAGGTGAGATCACCGAAGTAGCGATCAGGGTCGCACCTTTGGGCAAGTGGACAATCAAGGGCGCGGCGAGGATGTCGTACAGCTCTCCGGGGCCCGGGTAAAGAGCCAAGGCAACGGCTGCGATCGCCACCGCTGCCACCGCCCAGAGCAAGCGGTCACGCAATTCAATCAGGTGCGCCACGAACGGCTGCTCGGAACCGGCAAGTTCGTCTTCAGGCTTAGGATGGGAGTCGGACATGGCGAAGTGGTTTGGAAGGCACGCACCCAAGGTGCGAAGCCATCACAGGGAATGGAGGGACTTGGGGCGGTAACGTGCCACGCGCGCAGCGCCAGAAAGTGCCTTGGTGCGCACACCCGCACGGGCCTTGTACCACTGCGGCACAGCCCCACGCTTGAGGCGCCAATTCTTGTCCGGATTTTTGTAGCTGGGCGGTGGTGCTTCGAGTTCGGGCAAATCGTGGGTCAGGCCCGATGTGGTGTCTGACCAGTCTTTCTCAAAATCGGAGGCGGTGGTCTGAACCGTTTGTTCCACATCGCGCGCCGCCGACTCCATCGACTCTTTCATCTTTTTGAGCTCTTCCAGGTCCATGGACCGGTTGACCTCGGCCTTGACATCGGCCACATAGCGCTGCGCCTTGCCCAGCAAAGTACCCAGCGTGCGGGCGACCTTGGGCAGCTTTTCGGGGCCGATGACGATCAACGCCACGACGCCGATCAGCGCCATTTTGGAAATTCCTAAATCAAGCACAGTGAAGCGTTCGGTCGTTCAAACCATCAAGACTTGGTCTTGGCTTCCACATCGATGGTGGTTTTTTCAGCCTGCGCCGAGGAAGCCACTTGGCCTGCGACAGGCGCAGCCTCGTCAGACTTGGTGCCACCGTCTTTCATGCCGTCTTTGAAGCCTTTGACAGCGCCACCCAGATCGGAGCCCATGTTTTTGAGCTTTTTGGTGCCAAACACCATGACCACGATCAACAGAACGATCAGCCAGTGCCAAATGGAAAAGGAACCCATGAATATCTCCTAACGTAAGTGCTGGATTCTAAAGGGAGACATCCCCCGAAACCGATCTGCCTTGCTCCAGCAAGGAATTGAGGGCCTGCCCGCTTGTTTTCAAGCCGGGTTCAACCCTTGAGCCAAGGGCGTGGACCGCCCATGACATGCATGTGCAAGTGGTGCACTTCCTGCCCACCTTCTGCCCCGTTGTTGACCAGGATGCGGAAACCGCCCTCGGGGTAAGGTTTGCACCCCTCTTGCAAGGCCAGTTGGGGAGCCAGGGTCATCATGTGGCCCATCAGCCCGGCATGCTCGGGTGCCAGTTGCGCCATCGACGGGATGTGCAGTTTGGGAATGATCAGGAAATGGACCGGCGCCCAGGGGGCGATGTCATGGAAGACGAACACATGCTCGTCTTCATGTACCTTGCGCGAAGGGATTTGGCCCGCGATGATTTTGCAAAAAATACAGTTGGCGTCGGTCATTCAAAACTCGTCTTCAAAGTCAACAGGGGTCAGTCGGTCACGGGGCGCTGCCCGTTCAAGCGCACCATGCCCAGCACGATGCGGTACAAAAACCAGATGGAAATACCCACCCAGGCCAGCCAGCCCGGGAACACAAAGAAAAACCACAGAGGCAAAGTCACCAGGTAGAGCAGCGCCGCCCAGAGCACCGTTCGGATGCGGAAACTGAAATGCGTGGCCTCCCACCCGGTGGCATCGCCCTTTTTCACCAGATCGATGACCAGCGCCACCACCAGCAAAGCCGGGCCGATTTGCGCCCCCGGAACGATGGCACTGACCGCCACGATCAAATGCAGGATGTAGCTGACCCAGCTGACGGTGTGGGTGCTGTCGTCGATGGGCTGCTCGGTCATGGCTTATTCTCCCAGGCGTTCGCGCTCTTGCACTTTGCGCAAGGCTTTTTCTTCCAGCCCACTCAGGCCTTCACGGCGGGCCAGTTCGTTGACCACGTCGGCGGGCGTCAATCCGTAGTGCGCCAGCGCGATCATGCTGTGAAACCACAGATCGGCCACTTCATAAACCAGCTTGGCTGCATCGCCGCCGTGGTCCACGTCTTTGGCGGCCATCACGGTTTCGGTGGCTTCTTCACCGATCTTCTTCAAAAAGGCATCTGGGCCTTTGTGCAGCAAGCGCGCCACGTAGCTTTTTTCGGGGTCGCCGCCGTTGGCCACTTTGCGGCTTTCGATGACAGCGGCCAGTCGCGCCAAGGTGTCGTCTGAGGACATGGCCTGGGTATCGGGAGTGCGCATGGCGTTCACTTGTAAATGGTTTCAGGGTCCTTCAGGACCGGGTCGGTGGCTTGCCAGCCATCCTGTTGCAGGCTTTGGAAAAAGCAACTGTGGCGGCCCGTGTGGCAAGCAATGCCTGGCTCGTGCCCCAACTGGGTGATTTTGAGCAGCACCACATCGTTGTCGCAATCGGTGCGGATGTCGTGCACCGTCTGCACATGCCCGGACTCTTCGCCCTTGAACCACAGCTTGTTACGTGAACGGCTGAAATACACCGCACGCTTAAGCTCGGCCGTTTTTTGCAGCGCCTCGCGGTTCATCCAGGCGAACATCAACACATCGCCAGTGTCTTTTTCCTGGGCGATGACCGGCACCAAGCCTTTGTCGTCCCATTTGATTTGATCGAGCCAGTTCATAGGGGGTGATCTTAAAGCAAGCGTTCATCGTATGGCGGCACTTGCTGCCCTGCTTGGCGTGACGGACAAGGTGCAAGTCATATGCCTTGGCTGATGCAACTTGTTATTCCCCTATCAGGACGATGCTGTCGCTCTTTGTGATAACTGGAACATTGCCGAAGGACAACTTGCAGCCTCACATTCATGCTGAGCAGGCTACCAAAACTCCATGGTTCTCAGTGGCAAGCGCACCAGCGCTGGAAACCCCAGGTCTCTGTCATTGGCGTACTGCTGATTCAATACGGTGGGAAAGACCACCTTTCCGTGAAGTTCCGAGGGATGAAGCCAGGCAGCTTCCGTAATGTGCTCAGCAGCAGCTTCGGGGTGCGACGTACTGATTGAGCCACCAACGAGCTGCGCAGCGAACCAAAACTTCACGAACCTGCATTCAGGATTGATCAAATCCTCTACGTAGAGCAGCGAACCGACACTGACCGAGAGGCCTGTTTCCTCCCACACCTCGCGGGCTGCGGCTTCTTCGTAGCTTTCGCTGCCCTTGACCCCGCCACCGGGTGCGACCCAAAAGTCGTACTTTCCAGGCACCACGTGCCTGACCATGAGCAGGCGACCTTCGTGCTCGACGATGGCTCCCGCAGAAATGCGATGGCGTTGCAATTGATGGGCCCTGTCGTTCAGTTCAGTTGCAGTCAATGGATTGACATGTTTGGGTCAAAATAAAATGTAGGCCCAAACACCGCAAGCCTTGGGCTGCCTGCACTGGCAGCACCAGCCTGATCGGCCTGAGCCCCTTTGGCACCATCAAAGCCGCACCGGAATCCCCCGCTCCCGCATCCGTTCTTTGGCCTGCTGCACCGTGTATTCGCCGTAGTGAAAGATGCTGGCGGCCAGCACCGCGTCGGCACCGCCAAGGCTGACGCCGTCGGCCAGATGGTCGAGGTTGCCCACCCCGCCCGAGGCGATCACGGGCACGCTGACGGCGTCGCTCACGGCGCGGGTCAGTTGCAGGTCAAAACCGCTTTTGGTGCCGTCGCGGTCCATGCTGGTCAGCAGGATTTCGCCCGCGCCGTATTCGGCCATTTGCATGGCCCAGGCCACGGCGTCCAGGCCCACGTTTTTGCGGCCGCCGTGGCTGTACACGTCCCAGCCCGGGCCCATGGGCAAACCATGGGTGCCAATGCGCTGCTCGTCCTCTGCGGTGCGGCGCTTGGCGTCGATGGCGACCACGATGCACTGCGCGCCGTATTTGGCCGAGGCTTCGCGGATGACTTGCGGGTTGGCAATGGCTGCCGAGTTGAAGCTGGTTTTGTCAGCCCCGGCGTTGAGCAGGCGGCGCACGTCTTCGACGGTGCGCACACCGCCGCCCACGGTGAGCGGGATGAACACTTGGCTGGCCACCGCTTCGATGATGTGCAGGATCACATCGCGGCCGTCGCTGGTGGCGGTGATGTCAAGGAACGTCAACTCGTCCGCCCCCTGATCGTTGTAACGCGCGGCGATTTCCACCGGGTCACCGGCATCGCGCAGTTCGACAAAGTTGACGCCCTTGACCACGCGACCACCGGTCACGTCAAGGCAGGGAATGATGCGTTTGGCCAGCATGGGAGATTGGCTTTCGGTTGGGATCAATGTCGTCACTGCCTGCGCAGCGCAGATAAAACGGGCATGAACTTCACACCACGGACAGGCGCTGTGCACCCTGCCAAAAATCGCCCGGCTCGATGCAGACCGGTTCATAAACTTGCGCCGCCTCGACGCACAGCATGTGTTGCCAGCCATCAAGGGGCATGTCGGCAAGTGACGCGCATTTGGCTGCACCCGGGTTCCAGACCACGGTCTGTGCCCAGTCCATGTCTTGCGCAATCGACAAGGTGGATGGGCCGTCTTGCAGTTCGTAGCCCAGCGGGGCGGCAGAGTAAACACGGTCAAACTCGCCAACAAAGCGCAACTCAGGCGCCGCCGAACCATGCCGGTCCTTGACCGCGTCCCATTCGGCTTGGCCGCCCAGGCCCAACAAACGGGCTTGCGCCACATCGTTGACGGCGAAATATGTGTGCAGCGCGCCGGTGAAACTGAGCGGCTGGCTGTCGGTGTTGCGCACTGCCAATTCGACCTGCAATGCACCGGGCGTCAATTCAATCAACAGCAACGCTTCGAAGGCTTGGTCCCACCACTGGCGCGTGGCGGCACTGTCGCTCAAAGCCAGCACCAGATGGGCCTTGTCGCTCTCCAGGCGTGCAGGTTTCACGGTCCACGAGAGATTGCGCGCAAAACCGTGCTTAGGCAAATCGCCACGCTGATTGAATTGGGGAAAACACACCGGGATGCCCCCGCGGATGGCGGCATGACCGTCGTTCAGGCTTTGCGGACTCAGGTAAAGACGTTCACGGCCAGCGGCCACCCAAGACAACACATGGGCACCATGGTGTGCGACCACCACACGGTCACCACCGGACAACTGCAACTCGGTTGCAGGCCAACCTGCAAATACAAGCTCGCGGCAGGTGGCCTCGTTGCGCATGTTCAGCCGTTCAGCTCGTCGGCGCGTTGTTGGGCCCGCGCGAAATCCAGGTCGCCGGAATAGACGGCACGCCCACAGATCACACCTTCCACGCCTTCAGCTTCGACAGCACACAACTGCTCGATGTCGGCCATGTTGGACAGGCCGCCCGAGGCGATCACAGGAATCGTCAGGGCTTGGGCCAGCTTGACGGTGGCATCCACGTTGATGCCACTCAACATGCCGTCACGGCCAATGTCGGTGTAAATGATGGACTCGACACCCCAGTCTTCGAATTTCTTAGCCAGATCGACCACTTCGTGACCCGTGAGCTTGCTCCAGCCGTCCGTGGCCACCTTGCCGTCTTTGGCATCCAGCCCCACGATGATGTGGCCACCAAATGCGGTGCAGGCGTCTTTCAAAAAGCCGGGGTTCTTGACGGCTGCGGTGCCAATGATGACGTAGCGCAAGCCGCTGTCGATGTATTTTTCAATGGTGTCCAGATCGCGGATCCCCCCGCCCAGCTGCACCGGTATGTCGTCGCCCACGGCTTTCAGAATCGACTTGATGGCACCAAAGTTTTGCGGCTTGCCTGCGAATGCACCGTTCAGATCCACCAGGTGCAGACGACGTGCGCCTTTTTCGAGCCAGGCGCGGGCCATGGCTGCGGGGTCTTCCCCGAAGGTCGTGGCTTGGTCCATATCGCCCTGTTTGAGGCGAACGCAGTGGCCGTCTTTGAGGTCAATGGCAGGAATCAGAATCATGGCGAGTTAAATGCAGGTGGAAGAAAAAACGGCAGTGAAAACCACTCAAGGCTGCCAGTGGAGGAAATTGCGGAACAAAGCCAGCCCCTGGGCCGCGCTTTTTTCGGGGTGAAACTGGGTGGCAAAAATGTTGTCACGGGCGATGGCGCAGGCAAAGCGGCCACCGTAATCGGTTTCGGCCGCACTGTGCGCCGGGTGGGTGACCTGCGCATAAAAGCTGTGCACAAAATAATACCAGCTGCCATCGGCAATGCCGTTCCACAGCGGGTGCGCGGGCGGGCCCTGCCAAACCTGGTTCCAGCCCATTTGCGGCACTTTGTAGCGGGTGCCATCGGGCTGGATTTGCCCTGCCAGTTCAAACTTGACGACGCGCCCGGGAATCAGGCCCAGGCCCGGCGTATCGCCTTCATCGCTGTGGTCCAGCAGCATCTGCATGCCCACGCACACGCCAAACAGGGGTTTGCTGGCCGCGGCTTCAAGCACAGCGTCCAGCAAACCCGACTCACGCAACTCGCGCATGCAATCGGGCATGGCGCCCTGACCTGGCAACACCACGCGGTGCGCATCGCGCACCACTTGCGGGTCAGACGTGACCGTCACTTCTGCATGGTCCACCGCAGAGGCGGCATGCATCACCGCCTGCGCCACAGAGCGCAGGTTGCCCATGCCGTAATCGACGACAGCAACGCGGTTGACGCTCATGTCAGAGTGACCCCTTCGTAGAGGGAATCACACCCACCGAGCGCGGATCGATCTCAAGCGCGGCACGCACGGCACGGGCAAAGGCCTTGAAAATGGTCTCGCACTGGTGGTGCGCATTGACGCCCTTCAGGTTATCGATGTGCAGCGTGACCAGCGCGTGGTTCACGAAGCCCTGGAAAAACTCGAACACCAATTGGGTATCGAGCGTGCCCAAAGAACCCGAGGTGAAGGCCACATCCATGTGCAAACCAGGGCGGCCTGAAAAGTCCACCACCACGCGGCTCAAGGCTTCGTCCAGCGGCACATAGGCGTGACCGTAACGGCGAATGCCTTTTTTGTCCCCGATGGCTTGTGCAAACGCCTGGCCCAAAGTGATGCCAATGTCTTCCACCGTGTGGTGACCGTCGATGTGCAGATCCCCCTCGCAGTGGATGTCCAGATCCATCAGCCCATGGCGCGCAATCTGGTCCAGCATGTGGTCCAGAAAACCAATGCCCGAGGCCAGCTTGGACTGGCCTGACCCGTCCAGGTTGATGGCCACGCGAATGTGCGTCTCAGCCGTCTTGCGGGTGACTACAGCAGTGCGGTTCATAAAGAGGCTTTCAAAGCAGCGAGGAGTTGGTCGTTTTCTGTGGCCGTGCCAACGGTCAGGCGCAGACAGTTGGACAGCAATGGGTGCATTTTAGAAACGTTCTTGACGAGCACACCACGCGCTTTCAGACCATCGAAGGTTTTGGCGGCATCGGGCACCCGCGCCAGGATCATGTTGGCTTCGCTGGGAAACGGCGTCACACCGGGCAAAGCGGCCAGTTCATGCTGCAGTTGGGTGCGCTGTTCGCGCAGGTCTTTGGCCTGTGCGGCAAACACCTCAGCGTGTTCCAGGGCAAACAACGCGCACTCGTAATTGAGCACGCTGATGTTGTAGGGCGGGCGCACCTTGTCGATTTCGGCCACCAGGGCTTGGGGCCCCACCATGTAACCCAGCCGCACCCCAGCCAGGCCAAACTTGCTGAGCGTGCGCATCAACAGCACATGCGCGTGGCGCGCGATGCGGTCGATGTAGCTGCGGCTGGCAAAGGGCTGGTAGGCCTCATCCATGACCACCAGGCCGCCTTGAGCGCCCTGGGCTTCAATGATGTGCTCGATCACCGTGTCATTCCACAAGTTGCCCGTGGGGTTGTTCGGGTAAGCCAGGTACACGATGGACGGCCGGTGTTCGGCAATGGCGGCCAACATGGCCGCTTCATCCAGTTCGAAATCGGCCGTGAGCGGCACGCCGTGAAAGGCCAGACCTTGCAGCTGGGCGCTCATGGCGTACATCACGAAGCCCGGCAAAGGGGCCAGGATGGAAGCGCCAGGCACATCGCACGCCATGGCCAGGAGCGAAATCAACTCGTCCGAGCCATTGCCCAACATGATGTCAAAGCCTTCGGGCATGCCAGCGTATTGAGCCAGGGCAGCGCGCAGGTCATTCACACGGCCATCGGGGTAGCGGTTGAGCGCCAAAGCGCCCAAGCGTTCGCCCAAGGCTTTTTGCAAATCAGCCGACAGACGGTGCGGGTTTTCCATCGCGTCAAGTTTGACCATGCCGGCCGACTCTTGAATGGCGTAAGCGTGCATGGACTGCACGTCTTGGCGGATGCGTTGCTTGAGTTGGGGGCTGACTTGGCTCATTTCGTGTCTCGCATCGGGGGCACAGGGTTCAAACGCAATTCGGCGGCGCGGGCGTGGGCTTGCAGGCCTTCGCCATAGGCCAGCTCGGCGGCGATGCGGCCCAGTGACTGGGCACCGGCCTCGCTGACTTCAATCAGGCTCGAGCGCTTTTGAAAGTCATAGACCCCCAAAGGCGACGAAAAACGCGCTGTACCACTGGTGGGCAACACATGGTTGGGGCCTGCACAGTAGTCACCCAGGCTTTCGCTGGTGAAAGCCCCCAGGAAAATGGCACCGGCGTGGCGCAGCAAGGGCTCCCAGCGGTGCGGGTCGCGGCTGGAGACTTCCAGGTGCTCGGGCGCGATGCGGTTGCTGATGGCACAGGCTTCTTCCATATCGCGCGTCAAGATCAGGGCCCCCCGGTCGTTCAGGCTTTTGGCGATGATCTCGCGCCGTGGCATCTCGGGCAGCAGCCGGTCGATCGCGGCCTGCACCTGGGCGATGTAAGCCGCATCAGGACACAGCAAAATGCTTTGCGCCAGTTCATCGTGCTCGGCCTGGCTGAACAAATCCATCGCCACCCATTCGGCGGGGGTGCTGCCATCGGCCAACACCAAAATTTCACTGGGACCGGCGATCATGTCGATGCCCACGGTGCCAAACACGCGCTTCTTGGCGCTGGCCACATAGGCGTTGCCTGGGCCGGTGATCTTGTCCACCTTGGGGATGGTGGCCGTGCCATAGGCCAGCGCAGCCACAGCCTGCGCACCGCCCACAGTGAAAGCACGGCTCACGCCCGCCACACAAGCGGCGGCCAGCACCAGCGGGTTGCGCACGCCATTCGGCGTGGGCACGACCATGATGATGTCTTGCACCCCCGCCACATGGGCAGGCAATGCATTCATCAAAACAGACGAGGGGTAAGCGGCTTTGCCACCCGGCACGTAAATGCCCACGCGGTCGAGCGGCGTGACTTTTTGTCCCAGCAAGGTGCCGTCTTCGTCGCGGTACGACCAGCTCTCACCCGAGGCTCTCTTTTGCGCTTCGTGGTACTTGCGCACACGGCTGGCTGCCGCTTGCAAGGCATCACGCTGGGCTGCGGGCAGGCTGTCCAAAGCGGCTTGCAACTCGGCCTGGGTGATCTCCAGCGCGGTCATATCCGCCGCTTGCACGCCATCAAAGCGCTGGGTGTACTCCAGCACCGCCGCATCGCCGCGTGTTTGCACATCGGCCAGGATGTCGGCCACACGCTGCTCGATGGCGGCGTCGGTGTCGGCAGACCAATGCAGGCGGGCCGCGAAGGCCGCTTCAAAACCGGCATCGGCCGTGTTCAGTTGCAATGGTTTGGCTTGCAGGCCCATAGATTCCATGTCTTTCAGTCTTTTTTCACAGCACCGGCAAAGGCGTCGATGATGGCGCGAATGGGTGCTTGCTTCAATTTGAGCGCGGCCTGGTTCACGACCAAACGCGAGCTGATGTCCATGATGCGCTCGACCTCGACCAGGTGGTTGGCCTTGAGCGTGCTGCCCGTGGACACCAAGTCCACGATGGCATCGGCCAAGCCGGTCAGCGGCGCCAACTCCATGCTGCCGTAGAGCTTGATCAGGTCCACATGCACACCCTTGGTAGCGAAAAAGTCGCGCGCGATGGATGTGTATTTGGTCGCCACCTTCAGACGGGCACCGGTGCGCACCTGTGCTGCGTAGTCGTAGTCGGCACGCACCGCCACGCTCATGCGGCATTTGGCGATGTTCAGATCCAGTGGCTGGTACAGGCCCTGGCCACCGTGCTCGATCAGGGTGTCCAGCCCTGTCACGCCCAGATCGGCACCCCCATATTCCACATAAGTGGGGACATCCGTGGCACGCACCAGCACCACACGCACACCCGACTGGTTGGTCGGCAGGATCAGCTTGCGGGATTTTTCGGGGTCTTCCAGCACCTCGATGCCTGCGGCCAGGAGCAGCGGCAGGGTTTCGTCAAAGATGCGTCCTTTGGACAGGGCCAACGTGATCATTTCACTCTTTCGATGTCAGCGCCCACGGCGCGGAGTTTGGCTTCCATGCGGTCGTAGCCGCGATCCAGGTGGTAGATGCGATCGACCATGGTTTCGCCTTCGGCCACGAGCCCGGCAATCACCAGGCTGGCCGATGCACGCAGGTCGGTGGCCATGACGATGGCACCCGAGAGCTTGTCCACGCCCTCGATCACCGCCACCTTGCCATCGATCTGGATGTGCGCACCCAGGCGCACCAGTTCGTTGACGTGCATGAAGCGGTTTTCAAAAATGGTTTCGGTCACCTTGCTGGCCCCCTGCGAGATGCAGTTGAGCGCCATGAACTGGGCCTGCATGTCGGTTGGGAACCCGGGGTATTCAGTGGTGCGAAAGCTCTGCGCCTTCAGGCGCCCATCGGATTTGACGCGGATGAACCCCTCGCCCGCTTCGATGATGGCACCGGCATCGCGCAACTTTTCAATCACGACTTCCAGATGGTCGGCTCGGCCATGGCGCAAAACTACGTCACCCCCTGTCGCGGCCACCGCGCACAGGAAAGTGCCCGCCTCGATGCGGTCGGCCACCACCTGGTGCTGGCAACCGTGCAGGCGTTCCACCCCTTGGATGCGGATGCGGCGTGTGCCGTGGCCTTCGATCTGGGCACCCATGCGGATGAGCATTTCGGCCAGATCCGGAATTTCGGGTTCTTGCGCCGCGTTCTCCAGCACTGTTTCGCCTTCGGCCAGTGTGGCCGCCATCAGAAAGTTTTCGGTGCCCGTCACGGTCACCATGTCGGTGGTGATGTGCGCGCCCTTCAGGCGCGTGCGGCCTGCGGGCAGGCTGGCCAGCATGTAGCCGTGCTCCACCGAGATCTCGGCCCCCATGGCTTGCAAGCCCTTGATGTGCTGATCCACCGGGCGCGAACCGATGGCACAACCACCCGGCAGCGACACTTTGGCGTGGCCAAACCGCGCCAACAAAGGCCCCAGAGCCAGCACCGAGGCACGCATGGTCTTCACCAATTCGTAGGGCGCTTCAGGGTTGTTCAGCCCCCCCGCATCCAGCGTGACACGCCCGTCTTCGTGGTGCTCTGCCGTCACGCCCATGTTGCGAATCAGCTTGAGCATAGTCGAGACGTCTTGCAGACGCGGCACATTGGCCAGCGTGACGGGCTCGGCGCTCAACAACGCTGCGCACAACTCGGGCAGGGCCGCATTTTTGGCGCCCGACACGTCGAGCGTGCCTTGCAGGCGCTTGCCGCCGCGAATTTTCAGTTTGTCCATGGTCAGATCGGTGTGCTTGAGAGCGGGGTGACGTTCAATTCGATTGCGCTGCCCATTCGGCAGGCGTGTAGGTCTTCATTGACAAGGCGTGCACCTCGTCGGTATGCATTTTTTGGCCCAGCGTGGCGTACACGCGCTGGTGCCGGGCAATGGGGCGCATGCCGGCAAAGGCTTCGGACACGACCACCGCGCTCCAGTGGCGGCCATCGCCGTCCACTTCGAGGTGGGTGCATGCCAGCCCTGCCTCGATGATGGCGTGAAGTTGTTCTGCGTTCATGGGGTTCAGCTCCGGATTTTGTAGCCGGTGCGCAAAAGGTGAAGGGTCAGACTGCTGATGAGCAGCAAAGCGGTGCCCACCACCGCCAGACTGATCCAGGGGGACACATCGCTTTGGCCAAAAAAGCCGTAACGGAACCCATCAATCATGTAGAAAAACGGGTTCAAGTGACTGAGCTTTTGCCAAAAGACGGGCAACGAATGGATGGAATAAAACACGCCCGACAAAAATGTCATGGGCATGATGATGAAGTTCTGGAAGGCAGCCATCTGGTCGAATTTTTCGGCCCACAAACCGGCAATCACACCCAAGGCGCCCATCATGGCCGCGCCCATGAGGGCAAAAGCCAGAATCCAGAAGGGGTACACAAAATGGATGTTCACCATCCAGCCGGTGATGACAAACACCCCCAGACCCACCGCCAGGCCCCGCACCACCGAAGACCCCACGTAAGCCACAAACCAGCTGCGGTGCGACAAGGGCGTGAGCAACAAAAAGACCAGGCTGCCCATGATCTTGCTTTGCACCAAACTTGACGAACTGTTGGCAAAAGCGTTTTGCAACACCCCCATCATGATCAGGCCCGGCAGCAAAAACGAGGTGTAAGGCACTTGGTCGTACACCTTGACATGGTCTTCGAGCACATGGCCGAAGATCAGCATGTACAACACCGACGTGAGCACGGGCGCAGCCACGGTCTGGAATGCCACTTTCCAAAAGCGCAGCACTTCTTTGTACAGCAGGGTTTGCCAACCCAGCATGAACCCACTACTTACCACCACGGCGACGGGCGCGCGGTTTCCAGTCGACGCAGGGCTGTCGGGGGAGTGTTCCGTGGCGCTCATGCGGCAACCCCTTTGCGGTTCATGACTTCCAGAAACACGTCTTCCAGGTCGGCCTGGCGAATTTCCACATCTTCAACCACCAAACCGGCCGTGCGCAAGGTGGCCAGGTGGTTTTCGATTTCCACCGCGTTGTGCACCGGCAATTGCACAATGCGCCCCGTCACGCGGGCGATGGCCGCCACAGCCGGGGGCAAGTCACCATCGAGCTTGAAACGCAACACCTGGCTGGTGGCCGAGCGCAGCAAGTCCGATGTGCGCTCCAGGGCCAGCAGCTTGCCGCGCTTGAGCATGGCGATTCGCCCGCACAGGGCTTCGGCTTCTTCGAGGTAATGGGTCGTCAGCAAGACGGTGTGCCCTTGCTTGTTGAGTTTGGCGATGAACTGCCACAGGGTCTGACGCAGTTCGACATCCACGCCCGCAGTGGGTTCGTCCAGCACGATCACACGGGGCTTGTGCACCAGGGCTTGTGCCACCAGCACGCGGCGCTTCATGCCACCCGACAACTGGCGCATGTTGGCGTTGGCCTTGTCGGTCAGGCCCAGACTGTTCAGCAATTCGTCGATCCAGTCGTCGTTTTTCTTGACGCCGAAATAGCCCGATTGGATGCGCAAAGATTCACGCACCGTGAAGAACGGGTCAAACACCAGCTCTTGTGGCACCACGCCCAGCAAACGGCGTGCGATGGCGTCCTCGGTCTGCACATCATGGCCATGCACCAGCACGCGGCCCTGGCTGGGGCGGCTCAAGCCCGCAAGGGTGCTGATCAAGGTGGTTTTGCCTGCACCATTGGGGCCCAACAAGCCAAAGAACTCACCCTCCTCCACGTCAAAACTGACTTGGTCAAGCGCGGTGAACGCGGCTGCGCCAGCCTGTTTGGCAGGATAGATCTTGGAGACGGATTGAAATGAGAGCGCGGGCATGGGAAGGCCGTATTTTAAGTGCAGGCCTGCTGACCCCAATGCAATACACAGCGATCAGAAAAAAAAGACCCCGAAAAACCAGCGCCTCAGGCTGGCGGGAGCAAGTCCAGCACGCCGTAAAGGCTGGCCAATTCGCGCAAACGTGCCGTCATGTGCGCAACGTGCAAGGTGCCACCTTGCGCCAAAACCACGCGGCGAAAACCCAGCAAAACCGCCAAGGCCGAGGAGTCAAACTCCACCAGCGCCGAAGCATCGACGGTCACGGCAGACTGTGGGTGTGCGCGCAGGTGCGCCTGCCACTGCGCCAGACAGGTGTCGGCCTGGTCATGCAGCAAGGTGTCGGGCATCTTCAGGGCGCTCATGTCAGAGGCTTCAGGAAGCTTTGGCGTTGGTTTTGTTGCGCGTCGCCAAACTGGCGATCAGCGCATCAATGCCACCGATATTGATTTCTTTGGAGAACTGGGTGCGGTAGTTTTCAACCAGCCAAACACCGAGGACGTTCAGGTCGAAGATCATCCACCCGGCACCTTCTCCGGGCGTTTTTTCAAGGCGGTAATCAAGCTGGATCGGGTCGCCCTTGCCGCGCACCTCGGTGTTGACCACCAGGTTTTTGTCTTCCTGTCCGGCACGCAAAGGCTTGACCACCACCACCTGATCGCTGACCTGGCTGAGCGCACCGGAATAGGTGCGCACCAACAAAATTTTGAACTCGTCCTGCAAGCGTTTTTGTTGCTCGGGCGTAGCTTTGCGCCAGGCGGGTCCCGTTGCCAAGGCGGTCATGCGGCGGAAATTGACATGCGGCATCAGCTTGGAATCGACCAGCTGCATGATTTTGGTCACATCACCATTGCGCAGCGATTTGTCGGCTTTGATGGTGTCCAGGGTCTCGCTGGTGATGCGCTTGATGAAGACCTCGGGGATTTCGTCGGCGGCCCACGCCGAGCCAACGGTGCAGCACAGGCCCATGGCGCTGGCCGTGGCCAAAAGCTGACGGCGGTTCAAATGCAATTCGGATATGGACTTCATGGATCAACTATACGGTCAACGGGCACAGTATTTGTTAATTATAGTTACAAGAACAGGCCCAAGGGTCATGGGATGGGATCAGGGCGTCTCTGACTCAGAGTAATCAAACGTCGTGGGCGGGTTGCCATCATGGATATCATTCTGGCGTTTTTGCAAATAACCATCCCGCACAAAGGTGTAAGGATCCAGGGCCGCAGCCTTCACGACATCGACCGTCTGCAGCAAGCTCGAACGGGTATCCAGCACACCGATGAAAGACAACACGTTCCGGGTCGCGGTATCGGTGACCTGCTGCACTGCATTGCCCTGGATATCGAGCGGCGTGGCCAAGGTGTCGCGCAAGGTGGACGGGCCCAACACAGGCAACACCACGTAAGGGCCAGGCTTGACGCCCCAGTAGCCCAGGGTTTGACCAAAGTCCTCTTTGCGCTTTTCAAGTCGCATTTCGGTGGCCACGTCCAGCACCCCGCCCAAACCGAACACGGTGTTGACGGTGATGCGCATGAGTGTTTCTGCGGTGGCCTGGCCTTTCAGCTGCATGGCGCTGTTGGCCATGGTCCACACATCGCCCAGGTTGCCCAGAAAATTATGGATGCCTGTTCGAACCGGGCTGGGCAACACCGCCACATAGGCCTTGGCGGCTGGCTTGATGGCCACGTTGTCCAGCACTTCATTGAAGTTGTAAACGCGCCGGTTCATGGACTCCCAGGGGTCACGCGCATCGGGTTGAGGCACGCTCGCGCAGCCTTGCAGCGCCAGCGCCACGCAGCACGCCCACAACAGGCCCATGCGTCGGGAGAAAAGGCTCATGGTTTGTGACTTTCTGCCGCGGGTTTTTCTGCCTGGCTGAACAAAAACTGGCTGATCAGGTTTTCCAGAATCACCGCCGACTGGGTCGATCCGATCTTGTCACCGGCCACCAGATTTTTCTCGTCAGCACCCGGTGACACATCCAGGTACTGCTCTCCCAGCAAGCCGCTGGTCAGAATTTTCAGAGAACTGTCTTGCGGAAAAGCATGCTCGGACTGCAAGGCCAAGGTCACTTTGGCCTGAAACGATTCACCATCGAACTCGATTTTCTTGACGCGCCCGACCACCACACCTGCGCTCTTGACGGCAGCGCCGGGCTTGAGCCCGCCGATGTTGTCGAACTTGGCGCTGACTTCGTAGTCAGAACGGAAATTCAAGGTCAGCAGGTTGGCGGCCTTGAGTGCCAGAAACAGCACGGCCACAGCCCCCAGCAAGACAAACAAACCCACCCACACATCATTTTTTGAACGTTGCATGCCGTCCTCCTCAAATGCTGAACATCATCGCGGTCAGGATGAAATCCAGCCCCAACACTGACAAAGAAGAAACCACCACACTGCGCGTGGTGGCACTGGCCACACCTTCGGGTGTGGGCTTGGCCACGTAGCCTTGCAGCAAAGCGATGAACGTCACGGCCACACCGAACACCACGCTTTTGACAATGCCATTGCCCACGTCCTTGAAGACATCGACACCGCCTTGCATCTGGCTCCAGAAAGAACCGGCATCCACCCCGATGAGCAACACCCCCACCACATAGCCGCCCAAAATACCCACCGCACTGAACACGGCTGCCAGCAAAGGCAAAGCGATGATGCCGCCCCAAAACCGGGGTGCCAGAATGCGCTGCACCGGGTCCACAGCCATCATTTCCAATGCCGTGAGCTGCTCGCCGGCGCGCATCAGGCCAATCTCGGCAGTCAGCGATGCACCGGCACGTCCTGCGTACAGCAAAGCCGCCACCACCGGGCCCAGTTCACGCACCAGGCTGAGGGCCACCAACAGGCCCAAGGCCTCGGACGAACCATAGCGTTGCAGCGTGTAATAGCCCTGCAAGCCCAAAACGAATCCCACAAACAAGCCCGACACCGTGATGATGGCCAGCGAATAATTGCCCAAAAAATGCACTTGATCACGCACCAGGCCAAAGCGCTTGAGCGCAGCGCCTGACATGGCCACCAGGCGCAAAAACAAGCGCGCGCCAAAACCCCAATCGGCCAGCAGCTGACGGGTGGTCGCCCCCAAGGCGGCCAGGCCATTGACCAAATTCATACCGGCCTCCGGTCGTAATCCTGCGCCGCCGACGGCGCGGGGTAATGGAAGGGCACAGGGCCATCGCTCAAGGCATGCACAAACTGGTGGATCAGCGGATCGGTGCTGGCACGCAACTCGGCCGGTGCGCCCTGCGCGGCCACACCGCCATTGGCCAGAATGACCACATGGTCGGCAATCTCGAAGGTCTCGGTCACATCGTGCGACACCACCACGCTGGTGATGCCCAGGCTGTCGTTCAAACGGCGAATCAAGCGCGCCGCCGTGCCCAGAGAAATCGGGTCGAGTCCGGCAAAGGGCTCGTCGTACATGATCAGGTCAGGGTCCAGCGCAATGGCGCGGGCCAGTGCCACACGGCGACTCATGCCACCAGAAATTTCAGAGGGCCGCAAATCGCGTGCGCCACGCAAGCCCACCGCATCGAGTTTCATCAACACGATGTCGCGGATCAGGCCTTCCGACAAGGCCGTGTGCTCGCGCAATGGAAACGCCACGTTGTCGAACACGCTCATGTCGGTGAACAAAGCCCCGAACTGAAACAGCATGCCCATGCGGCGACGGGCGGCATACAGCTCGGCCTGGCGCATGCGGGTGATGTCTTCGCCGTCAAACAGCATTTGTCCCTGGCTGGCGCGAATTTGCCCGCCAATCAGGCGCAACACCGTGGTCTTGCCACCGCCCGAAACCCCCATCAGGGCCGTGACTTGACCACGCGGCACACTGAAGCTCAGATTCTTCAAGATGACGCGGTCGCCGTACCCGAAGGTCAGATCGCGCAACTCAACAAGGGGCGGGGTAGAGGTGTTGTTCATGAAAAACAAGAGCCGGACAGTCCGGCTCTTGTGGTGTTATGGCGTCAGGGTTAACGCCTGTTAACCTTGGATTGACAGGGATTTTACCTATAAGCGAAAGCCTTTGAAGCCTGGCCCATTTGCACCCCCTGAAATCCATGCAAAACAGCGGGCACAGCCCGCCCCGCATCAGCGTGGCAGGTCGCTCGAACCCATCAGGAATTCATCGACCGAGCGTGCGGCCTGACGGCCTTCACGGATAGCCCAAACCACCAAGGATTGGCCACGGCGCATGTCACCAGCGGCAAACACCTTGTTCACATTCGTCGCATAGCCATCGGTGAAGTCGGTCGTGGCCTTGGCGTTGCCGCGGGCGTCCTTGTCCACACCGAAGGCTTCGAGCACGGTGGCCACCGGGTTCACAAATCCCATGGCCAGCAAGACCATGTCGGCTTTGTATTCCTTTTCGGTGCCGGGCACCTCGACCAACTTGCCGTCCTTGAACTCCACGTGCACGGTCTTCAAGCCGGTGAGCTTGCCTTTTTCGCCCATGAATTCCTTGGTGGAAATGGCGAATTCGCGCTTGAGCAGGCCTTTTTCAGCGCTCTCTTCGTGGCTGGAACTGGTCCGCAGCTTCATCGGCCAGTAAGGCCAGACCATCAGCTTGTTTTCTTTTTCGGGCGGCTCGGGCATCACCTCGAACTGTGTCACGCTGACCGCACCGTGGCGGGTGCTGGTGCCCACGCAGTCACTGCCGGTGTCACCGCCACCGATCACGATGACGTGCTTGCCGTCGGCGCGCAACTGGCCTTTGAGCTTGTCGCCTGCGTTGACCTTGTTTTGCTGGGGCAGGAACTCCATCGCGAAATGGACACCGTCCAGATCGCGACCTGGCACGGGCAGGTCACGCGACTGCTCGGAACCACCGGTCAGCAGCACCGCGTCAAAATCTTTCTGGATCTGGTCTGCGCTGATGGTTTCCTTGGCCCAGTTGATGACCTTGGAATCCTTGGGCCAGCTGCCCACCAGCACACTGGTGCGGATGGTGACGCCTTCGGCTTCGAGCTGCTGGACACGGCGGTCGATGTGCGACTTTTCCATCTTGAAGTCAGGAATACCGTAACGCAGCAAGCCCCCGACGCGGTCGTTCTTCTCGAACAGGGTCACGTCATGGCCCACGCGTGCCAGCTGCTGTGCCGCGGCCAGGCCGGCAGGGCCAGCACCGATCACAGCCACTTTTTTGCCGGTCTTGACCTTGGCCGGGCGAGGTGTGACCCAGCCTTCGGCCCAGGCGCGGTCGATGATGGCGTGCTCAATCGACTTGATGCCGATGGCCTCGCCATTGAAATTCACCACGCAGGCGGCTTCGCAAGGTGCGGGGCAGATGCGGCCGGTGAACTCGGGGAAGTTGTTGGTGCTGTGCAGCACCTCGATCGCGTTCTTCCAGTCGGCGTGGTACACCAGATCGTTGAAGTCCGGGATGATGTTGTTGACCGGGCAGCCGTTGTTGCAAAACGGCGTGCCGCAGTCCATGCAACGCGCGGCCTGTGTTTTGGCTTGCTCCTCGGTCAGACCGATCACGAACTCACCGTAATTCTTCAAGCGCTCGGCAACGGGTTTGTAGCCTTCTTCGATGCGCTCATATTCCATGAAGCCTGTGACTTTTCCCATGATGTTCTTCCTTCAATCTTGACGTTCGGCTCAGGCAGCGACGGGCTTGGCAACCTTGGCCGCTTTGCGGGCGTTGATTTCACCCAGGGCACGCTTGTATTCGTTCGGGAAGACCTTGACGAACTTCGCACGCGTGGTGGCCCAGTTGTCCAGCAACTCGCGCGCACGCTGGCTACCGGTCCACTTGAAGTGGTCTTCCAGCAGTTTCTTCAGCTGCACTTCGTCGGCCTGGTCGCGGTGCCACACCTTGCGGTCCACTTGCGCTTCCTGCTCGGCTGCGCTCAGCACTTTTTCCATACTGACCATGGCGGTGTTGCAGCGTGTGGCGAATTCACCGTCTTCGTCGTACACGTAGGCGATGCCACCGCTCATGCCCGCACCGAAGTTGCGGCCCGTCTTGCCCAGCACGGCCACGGTGCCGCCGGTCATGTATTCACAACCGTGGTCGCCCGTGCCTTCCACCACCGCAGTGGCGCCAGACAAACGCACCGCAAAACGCTCGCCGGCCACGCCAGCAAAGAACGCTTCACCGGTGGTTGCACCGTACATGACGGTGTTGCCGACGATGATGTTTTGCGCCGCCACGCCACGGAACTCGAGGCTCGGACGCACCACCACACGGCCCCCTGAGAGGCCTTTGCCGGTGTAGTCGTTGGCTTCACCGATCAGGTACAGCGTGATGCCCTTGGCCAGGAAAGCGCCAAACGACTGGCCGCCCGTGCCTTCGAGTTGGATGCGCAAGGTGTCGTCAGGCAAACCTTCGGGGTGCACCTTGGTCACCGCACCCGACAACATGGCACCGACGGAGCGGTTCACGTTGCGGGCCACTTCCATGAATTGCACCTTTTCGCCCTTGTCGATGGCCGCACGGCTCTTGGCGATCAAGACGTTGTCCAGGGCCTTTTCCAGACCGTGGTTCTGTGTGTCCACATGGCGCACGGCCATGCTGGACGACACCTGGGGCACGGCCAGCAAGCGGCCAAAATCCAGACCACGGGCTTTCCAGTGCTGCACACCGGCACGCATGTCCAGCAGGTCGGCACGGCCCACAAGGTCGTCGAACTTGGCAATCCCCAACTGGGCCATGATCTGGCGCACTTCTTCGGCGATGAAGAAGAAGTAATTCACGACATGCTCGGGCTTGCCGGTGAACTTCTTGCGCAGTGCAGGGTCTTGCGTGGCCACGCCCACCGGGCAGGTGTTGAGGTGGCACTTGCGCATCATGATGCAGCCCTCGACCACCAGCGGTGCGGTGGCAAAGCCGAACTCGTCCGCGCCCAACAGTGCGCCGATGGCGACGTCACGGCCGGTCTTCATCTGGCCATCGGCCTGCACCCGAATGCGTCCACGCAGGCCGTTGAGCACCAGCGTCTGCTGGGTTTCGGCCAGACCGATTTCCCATGGCGAGCCCGCGTGCTTGACCGAAGACCAAGGCGATGCGCCCGTGCCGCCGTCATGACCGGCGATCACCACATGGTCGGCCTTGCACTTGGCCACACCGGCGGCAATGGTGCCGACGCCGATTTCAGACACCAGCTTGACGCTGATGTCACTGTGCGGGGCCACGTTCTTCAGGTCATGGATCAGCTGAGCCAAGTCCTCGATCGAGTAAATGTCGTGGTGCGGTGGTGGCGAAATCAGGCCGACACCGGGCACCGAGTGGCGCAGCTTGCCGATGTATTCGGACACCTTGCCGCCGGGCAACTGGCCGCCTTCACCGGGCTTGGCACCTTGGGCCATCTTGATCTGGATCTGGTCGGCACTGGACAGGTATTCGGCGGTGACACCGAAACGGCCCGAAGCCACTTGCTTGATGCGCGAACGCAGCGAATCACCCGCCAGCAAAGGCAGGTCAACCTCGACGTTGGCTTCACCGATCACGCTCTTCAAGGAATCACCCAATTTGATCGGGATACCCTTGAGTTCGTTGCGGTAACGCGCCGAGTCTTCGCCGCCTTCGCCCGTATTGCTCTTGCCGCCGATGCGGTTCATGGCCACGGCCAGGGTCGCGTGCGCTTCCGTGGAAATGGAGCCCAGCGACATCGCGCCGGTGGCGAAACGCTTGACGATTTCGGCCGCAGGCTCGACCTGCTCCAGCGGAATGGCTTTGGACGGGTCGATCTTGAACTCGAACAAACCGCGCAGCGTCATGTGGCGCTTGCTCTGGTCGTTGATGATCTGCGCGTATTCCTTGTAGGTGCTGAAGTTGTTGGCACGTGCCGAGTGCTGCAACTTGGCAATCGCGTCCGGCGTCCACATGTGCTCTTCGCCACGGGCGCGCCAGGCGTATTCGCCGCCTGCATCCAGCATGGTGGCCAGCACCGGGTCAGCACCAAAGGCAGTGGTGTGCATGCGGAAGGCTTCTTCGGCGATCTCAAACACGCCGATGCCGCCCACACGGCTGGCCGTGCCGGTGAAATACTTGTTGATGGTTTCCGTATTGATGCCGATGGCTTCAAACAACTGCGCACCGCAGTACGACATGTAGGTGCTCACGCCCATCTTGGACATGATCTTGGACAGGCCCTTGCCGATCGCCTTGACGTAGTTGTAGATGGCTTTCTCGGCCGACAGGTCGCCCGGCAGCTCTTTGTGCAAGGCCGCCAGGGTTTCCATCGCCAGGTAGGGGTGCACGGCTTCGGCACCGTAACCGGCCAGCACGGCAAAGTGGTGCACCTCGCGGGCAGTACCGGTTTCAACCACCAGGCCAGCGGTGGTGCGCAGGCCTTCGGTCACCAGATGCTGGTGGATGGCCGACAACGCCAGCAGCGCGGGCACAGCCACCTGGGTGGCGCTCACACCGCGGTCGCTGATGATCAGGATGTTGTGGCCGCCCTTGATGGCGTCCACGGCTTCTGCGCACAGCGAGGCCAGCTTGGCTTCCACGCCTTCGCGGCCCCACATGGCGGGGTAAGTGATGTCCAAGGTGGCGCTCTTGAACTTGCCCTTGGTGGCTTGTTCGATGTTGCGCAGCTTGGCCATGTCGGCGAAGTCCAGGATCGGCTGGCTGACTTCCAAACGCATGGGTGGGTTGACCTGGTTGATGTCCAGCAGGTTCGGCTTGGGGCCGATGAAGGACACCAGCGACATCACGATCGCTTCGCGGATCGGGTCGATCGGGGGGTTGGTCACTTGCGCGAACAACTGCTTGAAGTAGTTGTACAGCGGCTTGTTCTTGTCAGACAGAACAGCCAGCGGGCTGTCGTTGCCCATGGAGCCAATGGCTTCTTCACCGGCAGAGGCCATCGGGGCCAACAGGAACTTGATGTCTTCCTGGGTGGTGCCAAAGGCTTGCTGCAAATCGAGCAGCTCTGGCGATGTCACGCTGTTGCCCACCGATTGGGGCTCGGTCTGGCTGATCGGCAACTCCTGGGCGCCCTCACCGGCCACGGGGTGCTCCACATCGTCCAGACGGATGCGCAGGTTTTCGATCCACTGCTTGTAAGGCTTGGCGCTGGCCAGGCCCGCTTTCAACTCTTCGTCGTTGATCATGCGGCCTTGTTCCAGATCGATCAGGAACATCTTGCCAGGCTGCAGACGCCACTTGCGCACGATCTTGCTTTCGGGGATCGGCAGCACGCCGGTTTCCGAACCCATGATGACCATGTCGTCGTCGGTGATGATGTAACGCGATGGGCGCAGGCCGTTGCGGTCCAGTGTGGCGCCGATCTGGCGACCGTCGGTGAACACAATGGATGCGGGGCCGTCCCAAGGCTCCAACATCGCGGCGTGGTATTCATAGAAGGCCTTGCGGCGCTCGTCCATGGTGGTGTGCTGCTCCCAGGGTTCGGGGATCATCATCATCACGGCCTGGCTGATGGGGTAGCCCGCCATCGTCAGCAGTTCCAGGCAGTTGTCAAAAGTGGCGGTGTCGGACTGACCGGCGAAGCTGATGGGGTAGAGCTTTTGCAGGTCGGCGGCCAGCACGGGCGAAGACATCACGCCTTCACGGGCCTTCATCCAGTTGTAGTTGCCCTTGACGGTGTTGATCTCGCCGTTGTGCGCCACATAGCGGTACGGGTGCGCCAATGGCCACTCAGGGAAGGTGTTGGTCGAGAAGCGCTGGTGCACCAGCCCCAGGGCCGACACGCAACGCTCGTCTTGCAGATCCAGGTAATAGGTGCCCACCTGATCGGCCAGCAGCAAGCCCTTGTACACCGCAGTGCGGCTGGACATGCTGGGGATGTAGTACTCGATGCTGTGCTTGAGCTGCAGGTTCTGGATCGCGGCACTGGCGGTCTTGCGGATCACGTACAGCTTGCGCTCGAGCGCGTCCTGCACGATCACATCGGCGCCACGGCCAATGAAGATCTGGCGCATGACCGGTTCTTTTTCGCGCACGCGAGGCGACATGGGCATGTCGCGGTTGACCGGCACATCGCGCCAGCCGAGCACCACTTGGCCTTCGGCCTTGACGGCACGTTCCAGCTCTTGCTGGCAGGCCATGCGGGAAGCGTGCTCTTTGGGTAAAAACACCATGCCCACGCCGTACTCGCCAAACGGCGGCAAGTTGACGCCCTGCTTGGCCATTTCGTCTCGGTACAAGGCGTCCGGCAGCTGGATCAAGATGCCCGCACCGTCGCCCATGAGCGCGTCGGCACCCACAGCACCCCGGTGGTCCAGGTTTTCAAGAATCTTGAGCGCCTGCGTCACGATGGCGTGAGTCTTGCGACCCTTGATGTGGGCCACAAAGCCGACACCGCAAGCATCGTGCTCATTGGCCGGGTCATACAGACCGGTGGATTGGAAATGTTCTTTATCGGCTGCCGTGGTCATGGCGCACTCCTAAGGGTTTTTACGCAGATCGAGGAGTGTAGTGCACAGCAGCATCCATGCCAAGAAATTTAATCGGGGTCAGATCCCAATTAATTAAGGCTTTTGTTAAACCATAAATTAATAGGGGACAGATTCAATCAAGTGGTTTCTTGAAAGGCCGTCCAGCTTTGCCGGGCACCAGCCTGCGCGTCGTGGCTTGCTGCAATTCGCCTACAAAATCAACCGATCCCAGGGCCCACCCCGACAAAGCGCTTTGGGTCAGTCGCGCCTTGGTTGCAGCATCCAAACCGGTTTGAACCAATTCGGCATAAGCCGCCTCACGGGCGAACGGCGTGTTGCCCAGTCCCCAAAACAGGGCATGCGGCGTGACCCATTTGTCGCTGGCCTGTCCAATACAGTGCCGATGGCTGGACCACTTGAAATCGGCAGGTTGCTGCACCATGCCCGCCCGCACAGGATTCAGGTCCATGTAGACCATGCACGCCAAAAGATAGCGCTCACTCTCAATCAGGTTGCTGCGGTAGCGCCCTTCCCACAACGTGCCGGTGCGTCCGTGCCGCAAATTGAAATAACGCACATAAGCCCGACCCACCGCCTGCATCATCTGCGGCAATCCCCCATCGGTTTCGGGCGTGACCAGCAAATGGAAATGGTTGTCCATGATCACGTAAGCATGGATCGCCACCTGGAAGGTCTGCGCATGCGCTTGCCACAGCGCCAACAAACGCTCGCGGTCCGCATCGTCTCGCACGATGGCCTGGCGGTCATTGCCGCGCTGGATGACGTGATGCGGGTAACCGGCAACGGTGAGGCGGGGTAAGCGGGCCATGGCGTAAGAAGCAAAGTTTGCCCCAGTTTAATCGGGATCCGACCCCAATTACGAGCCCAATTAACCACGCACGTGACACGCCCTGAGCGCGCTTCTCTTCATAATGTCACCCTGCAACCGCCCCGACCCACAGATCCACCCAAGGAGCATCATGACCATTCGCCGCACCCTGCTCGCCAGCACTGTCCTCAGCACCCTGCTCAGCCTCACCGGCACAGCCCACGCTCAGGCCTACCCCAGCAAACCCATCAAGGCCATCGTGCCTTTTGCTGCCGGCAGCGCCACCGACCAGATTGGCCGTGCCTTCGCGCAAAAAATGTCAGAACAGCTGGGCCAGCCCATCGTCATCGAAAACAAGGCCGGTGTGAGCGGCATGCTCGGCGCCGACGCGCTGGCCAAGTCAGCGCCTGACGGCTACACCATCATGGTGGGCACCAACAGCACCAACGCGGCCCTCAAGAGCCTGATGAAAAAACTGCCCTACGACCAGGACACGGCATTCGCACCGATTGGCTACATCGGCTCGGTGCCGCTGATCGTGGCCGTCAACAACGAAGTGCCGGCCAAGAACCTCAAAGAGCTGGTGGCCCTGGCCAAAAGCAAACCGACGCAACTGACCTTTGCCAGCGCCAGCACCTCGCAACGCCTGTCCACCGAAATGCTGCAAAGCATGGTCGGCGTCACGATGACCCATGTGCCCTACAAGAGTGGCCCGGCCGCCATGACCGACCTGATCGGCGGACAGGTGAATCTGTTCACCGCCGATTTCGCAGTAATGCTGCCGCAGATCAAAGCCGGCAAGATCCGTGGCCTGGCCGTCACAGCCGCGCAACGCTCCAAAGCCATCCCCGAGCTGCCCACCGTCAACGAGGCCCTGGGTCTCAAGGACTACGAGCTGATCGCTTACTTCGCTCTGTTTGCGCCCGCAGGCACCCCGGCCGATGTGATCGCCAAACTCAACAAGGCTCTGAACGCTGCCGCCACCGACAAGGACATCCAGGACAGGTTTTCGGCCATTGGCTTTGAAACCGCCCCCGGCACACCCGAGGCCCTGGCCCAGCGCAACAAGGCCGAAACCGCCAAATGGGCCAAAGCCATCCGCGACGCCAAGATCGAGGCGGAGTGACGCCTGAAGCTGGCTGCCGGTCGCCGTGCTGTACTGACAGCGCCTGCAGCTTCAGGGCAGCCCGGCTGCCGGCGCCAGGGCGTTGCTCAGTTGCAGGTGGGTCCAGAGGTTGCCCGAGACAGGCTGGCGCCCCACATGCACGGTGTCGGTCATCACTTCGGCCCAGATTTCACCGCCCATGTCGGTCCAGCGCTGGCAAAAGCCCACGTCCTCGCCCGCGTTACGGCCATCCAGGTGTTTGACCAGGGGGTTGAAGAAGCCCCAGTTGTGCGCGGCGCGCGGCAGATTCTCGTCCTCGTCCGGGAAGCCCGTGCCGTGCAACTCAGGGTAATGCGTGCACAGGCGCTCGATCACCTCGCGCCGAATCAGCATGGCGCCGCCACCGATGCTGCGCGCCCGTGCGAAGCCATGGATGACCGTCAGCTGCCCTTGCGCATCGAGCAACACCTCCCCCACAAAACGCTGGGCCTGGCGTCGCAGCACATCGGCTTGCGCCTGGGCCTCGGCTTGGGGCACCTGGGCCAGATCGATCTGCGCCCAGCTGAAATTGCGGCGCGGGTAGAGCGCCCCCACCAGCGGGTGACCGCAGTCGAGCATGCGCAGTACCAACTCGGGCGGCAGGCCCTGGTCGGCATCGAGCATGAACAGGTGGGTCGCGTCGCTGGCCAGAAAGTCGGCCACGATGGTGTTGCGCAAATGGCTGATCATCGAGGCGCTGTGGAACACCGTCTGCACCGCCATGCCGCGCTGGGGCAGCACCCGCGTGAGTTCGAGCAAGGTGATCGCGGTTTCCACCGTCACCGTGTGGCTGTGGGTGGGCACGGCCAAGTAGAGTTTCATGTCGCCTCCTGGGCCCTTTGCACCTGCGGGTAGCGCTGCGCCAACAAGGACGTCAGGCCAAATTCGGCCAGCAAAGCCTGCAGTCGCTCGGCGGCGCTGCGTTTTTTCTGCCCGCTGTATTTGGCCAAAATCAATTCGTTCTTCATCGAATGTTCCCAACCCACCAGCTCGGTCACAGTGACCGTGTAGCCCTGCGACTCGAGGTAAAGGCAACGCAGCACATTGGTCAACTGGCTGCCGATTTCGCGCGTGTGCAGCGGGTGGCGCCACATTTCTGCCAGCGGCGTGCGCTGCAAATTCAGCGCCTTGTTCTGGTTCAGTGCCCGGGCCAATTCGGCCTGGCAGCAGGGCACCAGCACCATGTATTTGGCTTTCTTTTGCAGACCAAAGGCGATGGCGTCGTCGGTGGCGGTGTCGCAGGCGTGCAACGCGGTGACCACATCGATCTGCGCGGGCAACTCGTCGCTTTGGGTGGATTCGGCCACGCTCACATTCAGAAAACGCATGCGCTCAAAGCCCAGGCGCTGCGCCAACTGGCGTGAGGACTCAACCAGTTCGCTGCGGGTTTCAATGCCGTAGATCGTGCCTTGGCCCAGCGCCTTGAAAAACAGGTCGTAAATGATGAAGCCCAGATAGGACTTGCCCGCACCGTGGTCGGCCAGCGTGGGGCCGGTGTCGCTGGCGGGCAATTCCAACAACAGTTTCTCGATGAATTGGAACAGGTGGTAAACCTGCTTGAGCTTGCGACGGGAGTCCTGGTTCAGCTTGCCATCGCGCGTGAGGATGTGCAGTTGCTGGAGCAGTTCGATCGACTGGCCGGGCCGCACCTCGGGGGGCAGCGCAGGGGCCGCAGGCGATGGGCGTTTTTTCATGGCGTCGCCCCCACGTCCAGCGCTTTCCAGCCCTCATGCCCGAGCTTTTCCATGGTCACCATATTGGCTTCGTAAATCATCTCAGCCTCGGGAAAGGCCTGCACCGCGCGGTCGATGCTGGCCTCGCGGATCAGGTGCAGCGTCGGGTAGGGCGAGCGGTTGGTGTGGTTGGTGATGTCGTCCGGCTCGGTGCCTGCGAACTGAAAATCGGGGTGAAAGCTCGCCACCTGGAATTCACCTTCGAGGTCCAATTCCTGCAGCACGCCATCGGCTTCGTCCAGAAAGTCGTTGAATTCCAGAAAATCGCGCAACATGTGCGGCACGATCAAGAGCGTGGTCTCACGCTCTTCGGCTGTGCACTGCACCAGGGCTTGCAGCTCTTGGATGAGTTCGTCGCGCAGACCTTCCAGGCCTTTGGCTTCGCTCACGACGTGATGGATTTGGCCCTTGATGTGCGGTGCTTTGGCAAAAGGGCACAGGTTCAGCCCAATCACGGCGCGTTCGAGCCAGCGCACGGTGTCGGCGATGGCCAAGTCTTGAGATGGTTCAGTCATGCCTCGATTGTGCCGTGAGCTGGCGCTGTGCCAACACCGCCAGCAGCACGCCACCCAGACAACAGCCCACGGTGAACAGCGGCGTGAGCTGCCAGCCGCCGGCACGCGCAGCCAGGGCCGCGGCCACGGGCGGTCCGATGAACTGGCCCAAGGCCGAAAGCTGCTGCACCCAACCCACGCTGGAGGCCACTTGCTGCTCGCCGGGTGCCAGCCGCACCGCCAGAAAAATCAGCGTACCGGGCACCAGACCGCCCACACCCGAGAACAGCAGCATGCCGGCAAAACGCCACCAAGGCCAGCCTTCGGTGAAGGCCGCAAAAGCGACTGTGCTGCCCAGCGCCATCGCGCCAAAGCCCAGCCACAAAGTCGAACGCGGACGCCAAGCGCGCTGCAGCAAGCGGCCCGAGGCCATGTTGCCGCCCATGTTCACGGCAGCGACCAGCGCCGTCAGCATGCCCAGCTGCGCGCCCGACAAACCCGCTTGCGCGTAAATCGAGGGCAAAAAGCCCATCACCGCCAGCCACTGGCCCGAATACATGGAAAAACTCAAAGCCACCAGCCAGGGGCCACGCGCGCCCAGTGTGCGTCGCAGGCGCTGCCGCATGCCGCTGCCGCTCTGTCCTGGCGCCTGCGCAGGTGGGTCGACCGGGATCACACGTGCCAAACACAAGGCCATGACCAGCGAGACCAAGGCGAACAGCCACCACCAGGCCGCCCAGCCCCAGACCGGGATGAAGAGCGGCCCCAGCAGCAGGGTCAGCGCTGTGCCCGTGGGGATGTAAGCGCCCCACACACCCAGCATGCCGGCGAGCTGTTGCGCCGGCACCAGGCGACGAATCAGTGCAGGGGCCGGCAAAACCACCAGCATCAGTCCCAAGCCCTCGAACGCACGGGAGGCGAGCAACATGGGCACCGATGTCGCGAAACCCCCGACCGCGCTGGCCAGCGCCAGCAAGAGCAAGCCGCGCACCATGCTGCGCTTGAGGCCCATGCCATCGGACCACACCCCCATGAACACCGCCAGCCCCAAGCTCGCGAGCTGCACCATGGACAGCAAAAAACCCGAGGCCAGCAGGCTCAAGCCCAGCTCGGCCTGCAGCGCGGGCAGGGCTGGCGGCAACTTGCCCACCTGCAAGGCCGCCACGCCGCCTGCGGCGACCACCAGCCAGGCGCGCTTCACAGCAACCTCGTGCCCGTCAGGCGCTCGTGCTCGCGCAGGGCAAAGCGGTCGGTCATGCCCGCAATGTAGTCAGCCACCGTGCGCTGCAGGTCGGTGGCGGCCGCAAAGTCCGCCGACATTTCGGCGGGCGTGTCCACATAGGCCGCAAACAACTCACGCACCACCTGCTGGGCCTGACCGGTGGTGTGCATGACCTGAGGATGGCGGTACAGGCTGGCAAAAAGGAACTTTTTCAATGCACTGCTGCGCGCTTTCATGTCGGCACCGAAAGCCACCAGTGGTCCGGCTTGCCGGACATCCTCGAGCGTGCGCACCCCCGCCCGCGCCACGGCTTGCCGGGTTGTGTCAATCACGTCATACACCTGATCGCTCAGCATGCGGCGAATGGTTTCATACAACAAACGGCGCGGCTTGTGCTCCAGCGCAGGGTGGTCGTCCAGTGCTTGCTGGTGGTAATGCGCAAACAAGCCCACCTCCATCAACTGCCCCATGCTGATCAGACCCGAGCGCACGCCATCGTCGATGTCGTGCGCGTTGTAGGCAATCGCGTCCGCCAGGTTGCACAGCTGTGCTTCCAGACTGGGCTGGGTGCGGTCGATGAAACGCCGCCCCACCCCGCCCGGCTCGGTCAGCTCCAGGTGCTCGGCATGGGCCCGCGAGCAGTGTTTGAGGACACCTTCACGGGTTTCAAAAGTCAGATTCAGTCCGTCAAATGCAGGGTAACGCTCTTCGAGCCGGTCCACCACACGCAGGCTTTGCAGGTTGTGCTCAAAGCCCCCTTGCCCGGCCATGCATTCGTTCAGCGCATCTTGACCGGCGTGGCCAAAAGGCGTGTGGCCCAGATCGTGTGCCAGCGCCACCGCCTCCACCAGGTCTTCGTTCAGCCCCAGGGCGCGGGCGATGGAGCGGCCCAGCTGCGCCACCTCCAGCGAATGTGTCAACCGCGTGCGAAACAAATCGCCTTCGTGGTTCAAGAACACCTGGGTTTTGTACACCAGCCGCCGAAACGCGGTGGAGTGCACGATGCGGTCACGGTCACGTTGGTAGGCATTGCGCGTGGGTGCGGGCGGCTCGGCAAACAGGCGGCCCCGGCTGCGTGCAGGGTCACAGGCCAGGGCAGACAAGCTGCCTGCAGAGACATCCGCCCAGCCTGCCGCGGCGGACGCCACCCCGCGCAACAAATCCCCAGCTTCGGCGTGCATGGGACTCAAGCGCAGCAGGTGTTGATCACGTCGCGCACCATCGCGTCTGGCGCGCCGCGCACCGTGGCTTTGCCGGGGCCGTCGAGCACAACGAACTGGATATCGCCGCCCACGGATTTTTTGTCCAGGCGCATGTGATCGATGTAATGGCCGGCGTTGTCCGCCGCGTCAATGACCGGGCCGCGCACCGGCAACCCGGCACGCACGATCAGCGCTTTGAGACGGGCCACCAACGCGGCATCGACCAGACCCAGACGGTGCGACAACTCGGCGGCCATGACCATGCCGCAGCCCACCGCCTCGCCATGCAGCCACACGCCAAAGCCCAGCCCCGCTTCGATGGCGTGGCCAAAGGTGTGGCCAAAATTGAGGATGGCGCGCAAGCCCGCCTCGCGTTCGTCTTGCCCGACCACCCAGGCCTTGATCTCGCAGCTGCGTTGAACGGCGTGCGCCAGCACTGCCGGGTCTTGCGCCATCAGCGCATCGGTGTTCGACTCGATCCAGTCCAGGAAAGCCATGTCGGCAATCGGGCCGTATTTGATGACTTCGGCCAAACCGGCGCTCAGTTCACGCCCGGGCAAAGTGCGCAAGGTGGACAGGTCGCAAACCACCCGCACGGGCTGGTAAAACGCCCCGATCATGTTCTTGCCCAGCGGGTGGTTGATGGCGGTCTTGCCGCCCACCGACGAATCCACCTGCGACAGCAAAGTGGTGGGCACCTGAACGAAGGGCACGCCACGCATGTAGCTGGCGGCGGCAAAGCCGGTCATGTCACCGACCACGCCGCCGCCCAAGGCAAACAGCACAGTCTTGCGGTCACAGCCTTTGGACAGCAGCGCGTCAAAAATCAGGTTCAGGGTCTGCCAGTTCTTGTGGGCCTCGCCATCGGGCAGCACCACGGTGTGGACCTGCTTGTAGTGCGGACAGATGGCGCGGCGCAACGCGTCCTCGTACAAAGGGGCGATGGTCTCGTTGGTCACGATCATGGCCGTCTGCGCCTTGGGCAAATGGTCCCAAGTGTCGGAACGGCTCAGCAGGTCTTGGCCAATGTGGATGTCGTAACTGCGGTCATCCAGCGAAATGGCGACTTTGGCAAGGGGAAATGTGGTCTCGGACATAGGCTCCAAGTGTAGAGGCTGGCTGCACGGATGCGGGCGGGACCGCGTGGCCGACACCAATGGCGTCAGGATTTGACGGCAGGCGCAGCGGCTTCGCGCAGGGGCAAGTGCCCGGCCAGCTCAAGCTGCATGACGATCATGTTGACCAGCGTCGCCACCGAGGGGCGCCCGGTTTCGATGACGAAATGCGCGGTTTCTCGGTAAAGCGGGTCGCGTGCCTCATACAGGGCGCGCAGGCGACCCAGCGGATCGTCCACCTGCAACAGGGGCCGCGCCGTGTCATGGCGCACGCGGCGAAACACGTCCTCGGGGGTGGAACGCAGGTAAATCACATGGCCACGTGCATGCAAATGGCGGCGATTGGCTTCGCGCAAGACCGACCCGCCGCCTGTGGCGATCACGCCTTCGTGGGTTTGGGTCAGGTCGTCCAGCACCTGCTGCTCCACGTCGCGAAAGCTGTCCTCGCCTTCGCGCGCAAAGAACTCCCGGATCGAGCAGCCCAGGCGGTGCTCGATCACATGGTCTGAATCGACAAACGGCACCCCCAATCGGCGCGCCAATTGCCTGCCAATGGTGGTTTTGCCCGAGCCCGGTAGGCCCACGAAGATGATGCTCAAAGAATTCTCACAGGGGAAATAACGGCTTGGCCCCGCACAAAAAGGGCCAGCAGCTCAGAGCCTGCAAGTGTATTCGACCCGCCCAGGCGCTTTTGGCCCACACGGCTGGGGTTCATGCGCCCACCCGGCCTCCGCCTCAGGGTGGCTGCGTACCCTGGCCATCGGCCATCACCCGTGGCGTCAAGAAAATCAGCAACTCGCTTTTGCGCTTGGTCTGGTCGCGGTTTTTGAACAGCCAACCCAAGCCGGGCACATCCCCCAAACCGGGCACTTTGGCCTCGTCGTTGCGGTCGGTTTCTTCGTAAATGCCCCCCAGCACCACCGTGCCGCCGTCTTCCACCCTGACCTGGGTTTTCACATGCTTGGTGTTGATGGCGTAACCGGCTGGGGTCAATGGCCCCACGCTGTCGCGGTTCACGTCCACATCCAGCACCACCGAACCATCGGGGGTGATTTGAGGCGTCACCTCCAGCTTGAGGTTGGCTTTGCGAAACGAGATCACGGTCACGCCGTTGCCGGCTGCGGTTTGGTAGGGCAACTCGGTGCCCTGCTCAATCAGCGCCTTGGTCTGGTCGGCGGTCACCACACGGGGCCGCGAGACCACTTTGCCCAAACCCGCCGCCTCCAAAGCGGAAATTTCCACATTGATGAAACGGTCGGCCGCGGCATTGAACAGCGACACCGCGAACGTGGCTGGGGCATTGAGCGTTTGCCCGGCCAAACTTGCGGGCAAGTTGACCTGATTGCCCGCCACCGTGCCCGCCGCTGCCGGCTGATTGGCGGCGCCAACGGCCAGCGTGTTGGATCGGCCCTGCACTTTCAGCGGCACGGCAAGCCCCGCCCCCAAGCGCACCCCGAGCGATTGGCCAAACTGATCGTCGGCCTCCACGATCCGGGCCTCGATCAGGATCTGCCGCACCGGCACATCCAGTTGTGTCAGCATTTTTTCCAGGTCCTGCAAGCGGGCGGGCAGGTCGGAGATGAAAAGCTGGTTGGTCCGGGGCTCGGCCAGCACGCTGCCTCGGGCGCTCAACCAGCGCCCGCCGCTGCTGCCCACCGCACCGCCCTGCAAACGCTGGGCGACTTCTGTGGCCCGGGCATATTGCAAACGCCAAGACAGCAGTTGCAAAGGGCTGACCGCTTCCAGCGCGGCTTGGGCGTCGCGCTGCTTTTTTTCACGCAGCACCCATTCGCCTTGTGGCGCCACCCACAGCACACGCCCCTCCTGGCGTGACACCAACCCCTTCGATTGCAAAACGATGTTCAAGGCCTGTTGCCATGGCACGTCGTTCAGGCGCACGCTCACAAAGCCCGTCACGCTGTCGGTCGGCACGATGTTTTGACCTGAAAAATCGGCAAAAACCTGCAGCAAAGCTTTCATGTCGATGTTCTGGAAATTCAGGCTGATCGGCCTGTCGTCGATGGCCTGAACCGGGCCAACCGCCGTCACGGCAGGCCCGCCCGCAGGCGCGGTGGTCTCGGGCAGACTTTCCGTGGTTTGGGCCCATGCGGCCCCGACGACGCACCAGCCCGCCAGCCACAACCCGCCCTGAACGCTGTATTTTTTATAGCCAGTCATCGCGATGCACCCTTCCTTGGTTGGCGCGCCTTTTGGGGATCTTCTTTTTGAAGGTCGTCTTTTTGAAGATCGCTTCTTGGGCGCTCGCCCCCGCGCTCAGCCAACCAATCGAGCTTGAACAGCGGCTCTTGTGCCAGACGCAGGCTCACACCGTCTGCGGTGATCGCCGCCACCCGGTGCCCCTCCAGCGTGACGCGTTGCCCCAGGCTGACCTGCGCCCAACGCGTTCCCGCCGTCAAAATCGCCAGCCGATCCGCCCCTTGTTGCCAAAGCCCTGCCAAACGCACCTGGGCCAAAGGCCAGTGGCGGGGATCTTCAGGCCAAACCGCCTGGGGCGCCGCATCCAAGGCCCCCAAAGTACCCACAGCGCCCGCCACACCGTCCGCAGCAGCAGCGGCCAAAGACACCGCCCTCTCGTTGCCCAAAGCAAACGGGGCCACCCCCGCACGGCCTGAAGACCGGGGTGCCATCTCGGCCACATCGCGCACAAGCATCTGCCCAGGCCAGCCGCTTGCACTTGCACTTGCACTTGCACTTGCACTTGCACTGGCACGGTCTTCACCCCCCTCGCCGGGACGCATCCAGACACGCAGCACCGCATCGATCTGGACTTCGCCGGGCTTGTCCGTGGCCGCCACGCTGATTCGGTCGAGCGAACACACCGGCCCCGTCATGGCACATGCGGCCCAAAGCCTGGACCAATCCTCAAAGCGCCCCAGCACGCGCAAGGCAGCTGCCTGGCTGGGCACTGCGGCGCTGCGCCCTGCGGCGGCCTCACCGGGCGATGCAGACGATGTCGGCGACAGGGTCGGTAGGGACGGTAGGGGGCGCAAAGACTGCAGGCGCAAACCATGCGCGGCCCACACCTGCTGCCAATCCGTCCAGATGCGCCCGTGCGGTGACAGGGCAGGCAAGCGGGCCAACAGGCTTGGCACTTCGGACACCGACGGCGGTTCTGGCTTGGCCGCAGACCCCGTCAAGGTCTTGGGCCCCTCCGCCAATTGCTGCTGCAAGCGCGCCACCGCCTGCTCGGCGTGGGCATGGTCCGCATGCACTTCGGGCTGCGCCCACCACACCCCCCACAGGCCCAGCGCCAAGCCCGCCAGTGCAAACCCCCACCGGCGCAGCCAGCGTTCGGCCAGCCGTTGCAGGGCGGGCCAGCGCAAGACGCCCCCATGCACCGCAAACGCAGGGCTCGGGGGGTTGGCATCCTGCGTCATGGCTTGGCTGTCCTGGGGCGTACGGGTGATGTCCACAAACCGCCTTGCGCTGCAGGCCAGGTGGCTTGCCAGACGAAATTCACTTCGTCCGAGGCGCCGACTGCCATGCTCGTCAACGCAAAAACTTGCGCCAGTTGGTCTGACAAACCTTGCCTGGCGTCGTCCATGGCATCGAAACGGGCCATCGCGCCGTGCAACTCGAGGCTGCCGGCCTCCGCTTGCAAGCGCACCAGCCGAAGGTCTTGTGTCTCGGCCTCTTGTTGCAAAGCCTTGTGCAAAGCCATCCAGGCCTTCTGGTGCGCCACGATCTGCTGCAAATGCCCCGCTTGTTCGGCTTGCCAGCGCATTTGAGTTTGGTGGCGACCGGCTTCCTGGTCACGCTGCGTGCGCCTGGCCCAAGCCTCCTCCAAATGGCTTTGGACCTGCTGCAACCGAGCCGTCTCCAGCACCAACCATTGCTGCCACGCCCAAGCCAGTGCGCCGCCTAAAAGCAAGCCGACCAACCCACTCCACCAGCGGTGAAACGCTCTGCGCTGCCGGTCCAGGCTCGGGTAATTCAGCAAATTGAGTGGGCGCATCACTGCCAAGCCCTCAGCGCCAAACCCGAGGCCACCAAACGGGGGCCTGCTGGCGTGGTCATGACTTGCCTCAGGGCCTCTTCGATGGTCTCTTCCGAATCCGCAGGCGCGTTGACCTGTTCCGGCGGGGGGACCGAACGGCCCAGGTCATTGAAGCGAAACTGCCAGTCTTGCGGCGGTTGGGTCAGCAAGCTGGCCACACCACCCTGCAAAGCACGCAGCCCACGTTGCGCCGCCTGGGTTTCGGACTCGACGGCGGCCAAGCGCCACCCCGCAGCGCGGGTGCAGCTTTTGAACTCGGTCAACAGGGCCTGCGCGCAACCCATCCAATGCACACGCTGCACCAAGCCACCGGTCGATGGCGTAGGCTCAAAATCGAAATTCACCTCATCGGTGGACAACTGCAGCGCCTGTGACACCTCCAGTTGCACCTCGTACTGCCAGTCCTCTTGGGGGAAGTCCGCAGGGAAATCGATGTAGCCCTCCTGCAATTGCGCACCCGGCAAGGCCATGTTCAGCCGGTAAGACTGGCCACTTGCACGCCCGTTCTGGCGCAAATGCAGGCTCAACCAACTCGGATCAGAAGCGTCCTGACCCACCGGAGCCTGCAAAGAGGCCAAGGTGTGCACCTGGGCCAGGTGGGCGTTTTGCCGTGCCAACCCGACCAAAGCCCAGGCCCCTGCTTGTGGCGCCAAGCCCCATGCATGCCGCACCGAACCCCGAGTCCACCGTCGCCACCACTGCGCCAATGCTTGCATGCCGAGCCTCTTTGATCGCGGCCTGAATGGCCTGCATGGGAAGGTTTTGTAACATGGATCAGCGTCTTCGACAATTTTTTAAAACCAAATAATTCAATAAAACACACAAAATATCCACTCGACCAAGCCAGGATTTTTATAATGGCCCGCGGCCCGCACCTTGTTGGCTGCCCCACCAGCTGACTTATGCCCACCAAAGACACCGCATCTCCAGAAAAGCAACACCCAAAAAATCGGGCACCTGCATCCAGCGCCCTGTCATGGGTCACGACATTGGCCGTGTGGGCCGTGGGCCTCGCCGCTGCCGGGCTGGTGTCCATCCTGATGGTGGTGGGGGTCGCCATGGTGATCGCCTATCCCAACCTGCCTGACATTTCCGACTTGGCCGACTACAAGCCCAAGTTGCCCCTGCGGGTGTTCACCGAAGATGGCCAGTTGATGGGTGAATTCGGCGAAGAGCGCCGCAACCTCACGCCCATCAAGGACATTCCACAGGTGATGAAAGATGCGGTTTTGTCGATCGAAGACAACCGTTTTTACCAACACGGTGGCGTGGACTATCTGGGCATTTTGCGGGCGGGCATCGCCAACGTGGGCCGCATGAAAAGCCAGGGCGCATCGACCATCACCATGCAGGTGGCGCGCAACGTGTACCTGTCTTCCGAGAAAACCTACACCCGCAAAATCTATGAAATTTTGCTGACCTACAAGCTCGAACACATGCTGACCAAGGACCAGATCCTTGAGATCTACATGAACCAGATTTTTCTGGGCAACCGGGCCTATGGTTTTGCCTCTGCCGCAGAAACCTATTTTGGCAAACCGCTCAAGGACATCACCATCGCCGAAGCCGCGATGCTGGCCGGTCTGCCCAAAGCGCCCTCGGCCTACAACCCGATCAGCAACCCAAAGCGCGCCCGGTCACGCCAGCTCTACATCATCGAGCGGATGGAGGACAACAACTACATCACCGCCGTCCAGGCCAAAGCGGCCAAAGCCGAACCACTCAAGCTGCGCTCGGCGGCCGACAAGAAAATCCTGCATGCCGAATATGTGGCCGAAACGGTGCGGCAAATGGTCTTTGCCCAATATGGCCAGGACACCTACACCCGCGGCCTGAACGTGTACACCACCGTGCAATCCACCGAACAGATGGCGGCCTACAAAGCCCTGCGTCAGGGCATCATGGACTTTGAACGCCGCCAGATTTACCGGGGCCCCGAGAAGTTCATCGACCTGCCCGCCGATCCGAAAAAGATGGAAGACGCGATCGACGACGCGCTGGAAGAACATCCGGACAACGGCGATGTGTTGTCGGCCGTGGTCCTGGAAGCGTCCCCCCGCAAAGTGGTGGTGATTCGCCAAAACGGGGAGCAAATCAGCATCACAGGCGACGGCCTCAAGCCCGCGCAATCGGGCTTGTCGGACAAAACACCGCCCGCCAAGCAAGTGCGCAAAGGCGCCCTGATCCGCATCACACAAACCCCCAAAGGGGCTTGGGAAATCACCCAGCTGCCCGAAGTGGAAGGCGCGCTGGTCGCGCTCACCCCCCAAACGGGCGCGATCCGGGCTTTGGTCGGTGGCTTTGACTTTGCCAAAAACAAGTTCAACCATGTGACGCAAGCCTGGCGCCAGCCAGGTTCGAGTTTCAAACCCTTCATCTACTCGGCTGCGCTGGAAAAAGGCTTCACACCCGCCACCGTGGTCAACGATGCGCCTTTGTTTTTTGACAGCGGCGTCACTGGCGGCCAGCCTTGGGAACCCAAAAACTACGACGGAAAATTTGACGGCCCCATGAGCTTGCGCACCGGTCTGGCCAAGTCCAAGAACATGGTGTCGATCCGGGTGTTGCAGGCGGTGGGCGCGCGTCCGGCCCAGGAGTGGATCACCCGTTTTGGCTTTGACGAAGACAAGCACCCCGCCTACCTGACGATGGCGCTGGGTGCGGGTTCGGTCACGCCCATGCAAATGGCCACGGGCTATTCGGTGTTTGCCAACGGCGGTTACCGGGTGCAACCGCACCTGATCAACCGCATCACCGACTTCAAGGACCGGGTCCTGGTGGACAGCCCGGCGGTGACACAACTGGGCGAGACACCCGCCATCCCGGCACGCAATGCCTATGTCATGACCAGTTTGCTGCAAGAGGTCACGCGTTCAGGCACGGCCGCACGCGCCCAGGCCACGCTCAAACGCCCGGACATTTACGGCAAAACCGGCACCACCAACGATGCCATGGACGCCTGGTTTGCGGGTTATCAGCAAAACTTGGCCGCCGTGGTCTGGATCGGTTACGACACCCCGCGCAAGCTGGGCGACCGTGAAACCGGCGGCGGCCTGAGCTTGCCGGTCTGGATCAGTTTCATGGAAACGGCTTTGCGCGGCATCCCCGTATCAGAGCCCGCCGTCGCCGAAGGCTTGGTCCATGTCGGTGGAGACTGGCTGTACGAGGAATACGCCAGGGGCGGCGGCATCGGCACATTGGGCACGGGGGGCGATGGCTCGGACAAAAACCCCAGCGCCTTGCCCCCTGCTGAAGAACGCAACCGCATTCTGGATTTGTTCCGGAACTGAGCTTGTAAGAACCACCGCCTTGTGGGAGCGCGCCCCTGCGCGCGAATGCATTCGGCCGCAGGGGCGGCCTCCCACAAAGACCGTCGAACCCTAGTGGGAGCGCGAATGCCGCCAGCCCTTTCCGGGTGGGTCAGGGCGTGAACAACAGGCTTTGGCCAGCCTGCTCTGACGCGTAGCGCGACAAGCTGTCCCAGAACTCGCCCTGGCCTTTGGTGTCCATCCACTGCACACCGTCAAACTTGTAGTGAAAACCACCGCAGCGCGCGGCCAGCCACACCTCGTGCAGGGGCTTTTGCAAGTTGATCACGATCTGGCTGCGGTTGGGAAAGGTGAGCGTGACCATGCCCCCCACGCGCTGGTTGTCGATATCGGCGTCGGTGTTGTCGTTCAGGCGATCGCTGCTGATCTCCACGCCCGACAGCAGGCGTTCAGCTTGGTCCAGAAATTCAAGGTCGGTCATTACAATCGCTGCATGTTGAAGGTATTGAAGATTCTAGTCACGGCGCATGCCCTTGTCGGCAGTGCGGCGATGTTGAGCGCTTGTGGCCAAAAAGGCCCCCTGTTTTTGCCCAACACCCCCGAATCGGCCGGACGGGCCACCTTGCCTGAAACGCTCAAGCCCTGGCCCGCCCGGCCGGCGTCCAGCGCCCCCGCAACGCCCACCCGCACCCCCGACACCACCACCGAAACATCGGCCCCCCAGACTGCACCTGCGGCAACCACAGCCCCATCTCCATGAACGCACCTGCCACCCCCCAAGGCCTGCCTGGCCAGCCCCACATCGCCTATGCAGGCGACCAACTCATGGTTGAGGGCGTGCGCCTGTCCGACTTGGCCCATGCACACGGCACACCCTTGTTCGTCTACTCCAAGGCGGCCATGTTGTCGGCGCTGGCCGCCTACCAGCGGGGTTTTGCCGGGCGCAAGGCGCAGATTTGCTACGCCATGAAAGCCAACTCCACCCTGGCCGTGCTGCAAGTTTTTGCCGAGGCCGGTTGTGGTTTTGACACCGTCTCGGGCGGTGAACTGGCCCGCGTACTGGCTGCGGGTGCCGACCCTTCCAAGGTGATTTTTTCGGGTGTGGGCAAAACCCGCGCCGAAATGAAACAAGCCCTGCAAGTGGGCATTGGTTGCTTCAACGTGGAAAGCGAAGCCGAGCTGGACGTGCTGAGCGAAGTGGCTACCGGTTTGGGCACGCAAGCGCCCATCAGCTTGCGCGTCAACCCCAACGTGGATGCCAAGACCCACCCCTACATCTCGACCGGGCTCAAAGGCAACAAATTCGGCATCGCGCACGAAGACGCCCTGCGCGCTTACCGCCATGCAGCCAGCCTGCCGGGCCTGAAGGTGGTGGGCATCGATTGCCACATCGGCTCGCAAATCACCGAAGTCACGCCTTATCTGGACGCCATGGACCGCGTGCTCGATCTGGTGGCCGACATCGAAGCCGCCGGCATCGCCATCCACCACATCGACTTTGGTGGCGGTCTGGGCATCAACTACAACGGCGATACACCGCCCGAAGCCGATGTACTGTGGACACAACTGTTGGCCAAGCTGGATGCACGCGGCTACGGCCAGCGCCAGCTCATGATCGAGCCCGGCCGTTCGTTGGTGGGCAACGCAGGCGTGTGCCTGACCGAAGTGCTGTACCTGAAACCGGGTGAACAAAAGAACTTCTGCATTGTCGATGCCGCCATGAACGACCTGCCGCGCCCGGCGATGTACCAAGCCTTCCACCAGATCGTGCCTGTGACGCCACGCACAGGCGATGCAACAGGACAGGGCACGCTGTACGACATCGTCGGCCCGGTGTGCGAAAGCGGCGACTGGATCGGCCGCGACCGCCAGTTATTGGTGCAGGCGGGCGACACCCTGGCCGTGTTGTCGGCCGGCGCATATTGCATGAGCATGGCCAGCAACTACAACACCCGAGGCCGCGCGGCCGAGATCTTGGTTGACGGTGCCAAAGCCCATTTGATCCGCCAGCGCGAATCGGCGTTTGACACCTTTGCGCTGGAACAACTGGTCTGAATGACGCGCTGAAGGCCCGGCAGCCCGGGCCATGGACTTTGCCCCCCGGATCAGCGCCGCTCTGAAATTTGGCGCAGCGCTTCATTCATGGCCTGAAAACCAGCGCGGGTTCCTGTCTCCAGCGATGACCTGAAGAACGGCACCAGCAGGCCTGAAAATTTTTCGCCATGAACCCATAAAACGCCCCCAGCACCATCGGGTCGAAGCAAGAAATAATGCTCGCCATCAAACAATCCGGGCATGATGAACTGGCCTTTCCAACGGAACTCTTCCAGGGGCTGCGCCACCAGCACAGTCGGCGAAAAAGCCATCTCACGGCCACCGACGGGTTGAATTTGGATGTTCAGTTTTCCACCGACCTCGGCCCGCCCCCCGATGTGACGGATGAACGGATTCCACTGGGCATGTCCGGGAAAATCAAGCAACACCGACCACACGCGTTCAGCAGGCGCATGGATCAGCACCTGCGTTTCAATCTGGTGTGACATCCCATGGATATAGGGAACAAAAACCCAAGTGGCCAGCAGCCCACCCAGGCACAAGGCCACGGTCACCCACAGTGACGTCAGCCTCCTTTTCACGGTCATCTTCATGGTCATCTTTCCTCATCAACACACCACGAAGATGGTGACAGAGAAGATGGAAATCAACGCCAAATAGCCCACCCCAAAAAGGCCATGTGCGGTCTCACCGCCTTTGCAGCTTTCTCACCACCCGCCAGCCCAGCAAGATCGCCAGCAGCCCGGCATAGACCCACACCTCGGCGAAGTCTTGCTTGCCCGCACGCATCCACCAAAAATGCAGGATGGCCAGCACCGCCACCGCGTAGACGCTTTTGTGCAGCCATTGCCAGCGCTTGCCGCCCAGCCACCGCACAGCACGGTTGGAGGAGGTGGCGGCCAGTGCCACCAAGATGACAAAGGCGGTGAACCCCACCAAGATGAAAGGGCGTTTGACGATGTCTCGAACCATCTCAGCCCCTTCAAAGCCCAAGTCAAACCAGGCGTAGCCAAGCAAGTGCAAACACGCGTAGCCAAAGCACAACAAGCCCAGCATGCGCCGAAAACGCAGCAGTTCGGGCCAGCCCAGCCAGGTGCGCAAAGGCGTCACCGCCAACACCACGCACAGGCTGCGCAGCGTCCAGTCCCCCAAGGCGCGGATCAGTGCTTCTGCAGGATTGGCCCCCAATTGGTCTTGCAAAGCTTGTGCGAGCAGCCAAACCAGCGGCAGCAGACCCACCGCCAGCAAAAGCCACCAAGAGGCCGGATGACGCAGCGCAGCCCTCATGTGATCGCCTCCCAGCCCAGCCAGGGCATCAGAAGAATTTTTTCAGGTCCATGCCCGCATACAGCTGACCCACTTGCGCTTCATAGCCGTTGAACATCAGCGTCTTGCGCTTTTTGGCCAGCAAGCCGTCTTCGCCAATGCGCCGCTCGGTGGCCTGGCTCCAGCGGGGGTGGTCCACCAAGGGGTTCACATTGGAATAAAAGCCGTACTCTTGCGGCGCAGCTTTTTCCCAGGAAGACACGGGTTGTTTGTCGGTGAAGCGGATCTTGACCAGGCTTTTGCCGCTTTTGAAGCCGTATTTCCACGGCACCACCAGGCGCAAGGGTGCGCCATTTTGCTTGGGCATGACTTCGCCATACATGCCAAAAGCCAGCAGGGTCAGCGGGTGCATGGCTTCGTCCATGCGCAAAGCCTCGACATACGGCCAATCCAGGGCTCCGCCCCGCAAGCCGGGCATGGTCTTGGGGTCGGCCTGGGTCACAAACTCCACAAACTTGGCCCCGGGTTGGGGTTCCACGCGCTTGATCAGGTTGGCCAGCGAATACCCGATCCAGGGGATCACCATCGACCAGCCTTCCACACAACGCAGGCGGTAAATGCGCTCTTCCATGGCACCCCATTTCATGAGGTCTTCCAAATTCACGCGGCCTGGCTTTTTAACCAAGCCTTCGATCTCCACCGTCCAGGGCTGGGTGACCAGGGTGTGGGCGCGCTTGGCGGGGTCGCCCTTGTCGGTGCCGAATTCGTAAAAGTTGTTGTAGCCAGTGGCGTCTTTGTAGGCCGTCAGCCTGTCCATGTTGAGCGCACCCGGCACCGCAGAAGGCACCGCAGCCAGCGGCGCCAACTGGCCCGCACGCGGCGTTTGCGCATGGGCCTCGCGCAGGCCCCAGGCCGTCAAGGCCATGCCGGCCGAACCTGCGGCCAGGCTGCGAATGACATGCCGGCGCGTTTGGTAAATCGCCTCGGGCGTGATCTCACTGGGAACGGGGTGGATGAAGCCTGATCGGCCGGTGTCATTGCGCATGTGAGCCCCTTGGTACAAAAATCGAACGAGATGAAGACCTTGAACAATTCGCCAGACCCGGCCAACAAGTTACACCTCCGCGGTCTTTACAAGGTGCCGTAGCTGTGCAAGCCGCTCAGGAACATGTTCACGCCCAGGAAAGCAAAGGTGGTGACGGCCAGCCCCATCAAGGCCCACCAGGCGGCCACCGTGCCACGCAGGCCTTTCATCAGGCGCATGTGCAGCCAGGCGGCGTAGTTGAGCCACACGATCAGGGCCCAAGTTTCTTTCGGGTCCCAGCTCCAGTAGCCCCCCCAGGCCTCGGCAGCCCACAAGGCCCCCAAGACCGTGGCGATGGTGAAAAAAGCAAACCCCACCGCGATGGATTTGTACATCACATCGTCCAGCACCTCGAGCGACGGGAGTCGCTCTGCGATGCGGCGGCGGCCCAGCAAAATGCCCGCCACGATCAGGGCAGACAGGCCAAAATAAACCATCCAGTAGGCATTGCCGCCTGCGGTGGGTGACTTGCGAAAGACCACGGGTTCAAAACACAAGACAATGCCCAACAGCCACAGGGGCGCGAGCTTGTACCAACGGGTTTCACCCGCCGTTTGCTTGATCAAGAAGGCAAACGCCACCATCGCGGCCAGCGCAAAGGTGCCGTAACCGATGAAGTTGGCAGGCACATGCAGCTTCATCCACCAGCTTTTGAGGGCGGGCACCAGGGGTTGAATGGCATGCGCCTCGCGCACCAGGGTGTACCAAAGCAAAAAGCCCACCGCTGCGCTCACCACCAGCATGACAAAAGACCCCAGGGCGCGGGTGCGGTAATGGTCTTCGTAGTACAGGTAAAAACCCGCCGTCATCCAGCAAAACATGACGAACACTTCGTACAGGTTGCTGACCGGAATGTGCCCGACATCGGCCCCGATCAGATAACTCTCGTACCAGCGCACCATGGTGCCAATGAGGGCCAACGCCACACCCACCCAGGCCATGCGGCTGCCCAGGGTTTCCAGCGTGTCACCCTGCCCGCGAATGAACATGCCTGCCCAATAAAACACGGTGCTGATGAAAAAGACCATGCTCATCCACAAAATGGCGGATTGGCTGGACAGGAAATACTTGAGCCAGAACACCTGTTCGGCACGGGCCAGATCCCCTTGGTAGGCATTGATGGCAAACAAGGACAAACCGGCGACCACCAGCATCAGTGTGCGCAGAGGGCGCCAGAACCAGGCCAAGGCCACGGCCGCAGGCACGCTGGCCACCAAGATGCCTTGCTCGTACACGTCCATCGCCTGGCTGTAACGGCTGAAGGCCAACACCATGCCCATCAGTGCCAGCACGGCAAAGCCCCAATCGAGCACACTGCGGCGAGAAAAATAACCGGGGTTCAAAGTCACAGTAGTCATCATTGGTTTTTCTCGGAAGAAGCCAGCAATCGGGCCTTCAATTGCTCAAATTCACGGTCCACATCCATGGTTTTGCGGTTGGACGACAGGGCCAAGGTCGCCTGCGACCCGCCAGCCTGTGGTGCCAGCCACACCCACAAACGGCGCTCACGCACATACAGCATCGCAAAAACACCCACGATCAGGAAAAAGCAGCCCAGATAAACCACGTTCTTGCCCGGGGCTCTGGCCACTTGGAACACGCTGGCCTGCACCTGCTTGAAGTCTTTCAGCAAGAAGGCCATGGGCGCGGGATAGAACGGCGCATCGGACAGCGCCAACACCGCTTGCGACATGAAGCCGGCCACCTTGTCTGCGGGCAAGGGCTTGACCCTGGCTTGCTCACGCGCGACCGCGTCCAGCTCCAGCAAGGTGCCGTTCAAAATGCGCACAAACATCTCGCCGGCACGCGCACGCTCGGCCTCGGGAACATGGACCTCCAGAAAGTCGGCCAGCGCCTGCAAGCCCGCCACCTTCTTGCCTTTGACCTCTTCCTGCCCCGCGAACAGGCCCAAAGCACGGGCGGCCGAATCGGCCAGCTGCTGGGTCAACTCGGGGCGCTTCGGGTCCACCGCTTTGCGGGCATAACGTTGCACCGCACGCTCGCGCAGACCCGCATCACCCAAGGCGGTGCGCAAACGCAAAAAACCGTCCAGTTGGCCCTGTTCATCGGCGGGCGGGCGCAGGTAGCGGTAAGGCTCGCCCGGGTTCTCGCGCATGCCCAGCAAAAACACTGGCACGCCATCGCCCGCGTCCACGGGCAGCATGTAGTTGTTGTATTCACGGGCCTGGCCGGCCGCATCGCGCAGCTTGTAACTCACGCTCGGGCCGACGTTGCGCAACTCTTTGGTCTCGGTGGTTTTGTGGCCCGCGCCCATGCGCTGGTCGATGGCGCTGCGCAAGTCCACCTTGCGCACATCCACGCCCTGCCCCTGTGCGCCATTGCCGGCCATGTTTTCCACGTTGATCACGCGCAGGCCGGTGAATTCGAGGCTCATTTTTTCAGGGCCATTGCTCAGCTCGGTGCTGCCGCCGATCGTGCCGTCCACCTCAAAGGGGCGTGTGGCTGCCGCCATGGGCACGGCTTGCAGCTTGACGCTGGAGCCACCGTCATCAAAGCTGGATTGGTAAATTTCGATGCCCCGGTGGCTGACCGGGTGGTTGACCTCGACACGGGCTTCTTTTTTCTCGCCCGTGGCTTTGTCGTGGATCACGATGTCGCTGGCGAACAACTTGGGCATGCCGGTCGAGTAGTACTCGACAATGAACTTCTTGAGCTCGATGGCAAAGGGCAACTCTTGCAGCAAGATGCCGCTGGACTGGCTCAAAATCGCCGTGCTGGAGGCGGTGTCTTCGGCCACCATCAGATTGCCCCTGAAAGCCGGGTTGCGTTCCGACAGACGGTGCTGCGCAGGCACATCCACAATCAGCCCGCCACCGCTGTAAACGGCCTTGCCGCCAAACCACATCTGGGCGCGCACCATCAGGTCGCCATCGAGCAAGCCCCCCACACACACCAGCACAATGGCCGAATGCGCCGCGATGTAGCCGATCTTGTTGGCTGCACCCGTTTTGGCCGCCACCATCCAGCCCGTGCCTTGTGGCGTGTCGCGTGACTGCAGGCGCACCTTCCAGCCGCCGGTTGCCAGCAACTGCCCCAAACGTTGGGCCGCCGCTTCGGGCGCGTCGTCCAAACGGCCTTCCGCCTTGTGGTGAAAGGCTTTCAGGCTGTGTTCGCGGATGTTTTCCTTGTACGTCTTGAGATCGGCCAGGATCTTGGGCGTGTTGCGCGCAATGCACAAGCTGGTGCTGAGCACCAGGAACGCCAAAATCAATAAAAACCACCATGCGCTGTACACCGCATGGAGTTTCAGCGTGGCAAAGACTTCGGCCCAAAACGGCCCGAACTGGTTGACGTAATTGGTGGCTGGTTCGTTTTGCTTGAGCACCGTGCCAATGACCGAAGCAATGCAAATGAGGGTCAGCAGCGAGATCGCAAACCGCATCGACGACAGCAACTCCAGCACAGCATCCCTGCGGGGCGAGCCATGTTCAGATTCAGGGCTGAAGGCAACAGGCGTCATGGTGAAAAGGTGTTCACAGGCAAACAAAAGCGGGCCAAGGGCCCGCCACCAATAAAAAAGGCCGGAAATCCGACCTTGATTTTCGCTTCACAGCCGGGGAGCCCGATTGTGGCGCAGCCAGCTGAAGGCTGGCTGAAGGCTGGCTGAAGACCCCTGGCACCCAAGGGATTGCCTTGCGGGTGCCGGGGCCAGGGGCCACTCAACGCAGGCCAGCCATGTAGTCGGACACGGCCTTGATTTCGCGGTCGTTCATCTTGGCGGCGACCTGGGCCATCTGGGCGCTGTTCTTGCGAACGCCATCACGGAACTGCACCAACTGGGCCGCGGTGTAGTCGGCATGCTGACCCGACATGCGGGGGTACTGGGCAGGCATGCCCGCACCGTTGGGTGAATGGCAGCTGGCGCAAGCGGCGATCTGACGGTCTGGGATGCCGCCACGGTAAATGCGCTCACCCAAAGCCACCGTGTCTTTGTCTTTGGCAAAACCAGGCTTGGCGGGCTTGGAGGCGAGCCAATAAGCGATGTTGCGCATGTCGGCATCGCTCAAGCCGGCCACCATGCCGCTCATCACGGCGTTGGCACGCTTGCCCGATTTGAATTCTTGCAATTGCTTGACCAGGTATTCAGGGTGTTGCTGCGACAGCTTGGGGTTGACCGGGGTGGTCGAGTTACCGTCTGCGGCGTGGCAGGCCACACACATGGCAAACGCGGCCTCGCCTTTGGCCAGATCGGGTTTGGCCGCTGCCGGTGCAGGGCCAGCAGCCAATGCAGAACCCGCCACGAAAGCAGACAAAGTGGCGGACATCAGGAGAGAAACAATTGACTTCATGGTCGTCGTCCAAAAGTTGGAAGAATGGGCGCAAAACCCAAGGATTCTACAATGAGGTCTGCGTCAGTTTCCTGACGACCCAAGGCCCCCCGATTTATGAGCTCCAGCCCCCGCGTTTCCCCTCCCTCGCCCCAAGCGGGGCCGCCCCCCCCCCCCGTGGTCACACCCATGGGCTGGATGCACACCGCCCGTTTTTTGACCACCGCCGCGCAACTGCACCATTTGCCCGCGATGGACACGCCTGAAATTGCCTTTGTGGGCCGCTCCAACGCAGGCAAATCCACCTGCATCAACACCCTAACGCAAAAAAAGCAGCTGGCATTTGCCTCCAAAAAGCCGGGGCGCACCCAGCACATCAACCTGTTTGCCCTGGGCAAACAGGGCATCACCGACGCCGTGCTGGCCGATTTGCCTGGCTACGGTTACGCCGCGGTGGCCAAGATGGACAAACTGCGCTGGCAACAAGTCATGGCCAATTACCTGGTCAGCCGCGAGAACCTGACGGGGATCGTCATGATGTGCGACCCGCGCCACGGCCTGACTGAGCTGGACGACATCCTGCTCGAAGTCATCCGCCCCCGGGTGGAACAGGGCCTGAAGTTTTTGATCATCCTCACCAAGGCCGACAAGCTGACCCGTGCCGAGCAGGCCAAAGCCCTGTCGATCGCACGGCTGCAAGCCGGCGGCGGCGAGGTGAAGTTGTTTTCGGCCTTGAAAAAACAAGGCGTGGACGAAGTGGCCCAACTGCTGTGGGACTGGACGCACCCGGCCAAAGACACGGCAGCCACCGCTGCCGCCCCGGCCGAGCCCCCCGAAGAAGAACCCGAAGCACTCGACGAGTGAGCCGAATCGGCCACACCGGGTGACAAAGCCCCAGCCTCAATAAAAACCGGCCTCGCCTTCAGGCCGGGTCTTGAAGCGTTTGTGCACCCAGTAATACTGCTCGGGCATGGTCTGCACCCAATCGGCCAGCAGACGGTTCATGCGGGCGGTGTCTTGGGCCAGATCGGCGCTGGGGAAATCGGCCAGCGGCGCATGCACCTCGATGTCGTAGCCCGCCGGCGTCATGCGCGTGACCACAGGCACCACCCGGGCGCCCACCACCTTGGACAAGCGCGACAGCGAAGGCACGGTGGCCGCCTTCTCGACCCCCATGAAAGGCACAAAAATCGACTCGGTGCGGCCAAAATCCATGTCGGGCGACAGGTGCAAAGGCTCGCCCTTCTTGATGCCAGCCAAGATCTGGCGCATGCCCTGGTGCCGAAAATAAGGGCGCACATTGCCTGAACGCTCGCGGCCCTGGCGCACCCAGGCCTCCACGGCTGGACGCGACTGCCCGACAAAAATGAACGCCACCGGACCAGGCACATCAAGCGACACGGCCATACCCCCTGCATCCAGGCCGACAAAATGGGGCGCAAACATCACCAAGGGACCCGGCTCGCGCAAGGCCTGCACATCACCCACCCAGCGCAGGCGCTGACGCACCAGCGCCTCGGGGGCGTGCCAAAGCCAGGAACGGTCCATCACCGACTGGCCAAAGGCGATGAAATGCCGGTACGCCAAAGCCTCGCGTTCGGCAGCGGGCCACTCGGGCAGACACTTATGCAAATTGACCAGCACAATCCGGCGACGCTTGCCCGCCACATGCCACAGCAACCAACCCAGCCCATGCCCTGCCGCCCTCACCCAAGACAGCGGCAGGCCTGCAAACAGGCGCAAAAAAGCGATCAGCAAATTCACCATGCGTTTTCAGGTCCGGTCAGGCCTGCCGGGGATGTTTGTAGCGGGCATAGCCCCAGATGTATTGCGATGGGCACTGCAAAATCAGCGACTCCATGGCCTGGTTGATCTGCACCACCGCGGTGTCCAGATCGTCCGACAAGTCATGCCCCAGAGGCTGCGAGTGCAAACGGTAACCGCGACCACA
>ERZ1292633.34-Hain-H41-02um-R1-34-length-191642-cov-8_pt2 | contig 180135 bp, 169 predicted proteins | sample MGYA00564406_ERZ1292633 | MGnify/ENA primary metagenome ERZ1292633 (study PRJEB36523, sample SAMEA6512639) | groundwater metagenome | collected 2019-01-08 | study: AquaDiva: Metagenomics assemblies of 32 groundwater samples
CGTCCAAAGACCAGCGGTCGTCCAAGCGGATACCGTCACCAAACAAGTTGTCGCTCAGACCTGCCGCGCTGGTGGTTTGTCCCGGCAGCACCACCTGCTGGTCTGAAAACCGGATGCGTTGGGCGGCGCCCACCCGGAGCATTTCAGCGCCGTTGTGCGCATCGAAAAAGCGGCTGCTCACCCCCAGCGTCATGGCATCGTTGTCGGCCAGGCGGTCCTGGCCCACATAGGTGTTTTCGCTGTAAATGGTGGACAGGTTGAAATCTGTGGCCCCGCTGTCGTAGATCGGCAGCATGCTTTGATCTTTGTAGGGCGTGCGCGTGTAAAAAGCCCGTGGCTCCAGCGTTTGCAGCACCTCACGGCCAAACCACCGGGTTTCGCGTTCAAACACCAGACCAGAATCCAGACTGAAGGTGGGCAAGACCCGGTTCACCGACAGCGCGCCGTTGTCCAGCACGCGGTCCATCTGGTAGCGCGTGGCATGCAGTTGCAGCTTGGGCGTGATGAAGCCCCAAGGGCGGAGCCAGGGCCGGCTGACCTGGGCGTGCACCAAGCTGCGTTCGCCGTTGCGCGGCAAGACCCCTGCATTGACCAGGCTTGCAATGCGCGAATAGTCGGCTTCAAAGCGGGTGGTGTCGGCCACCACGGACCAGTCCAGGCCCTCGGCTTGCCACTGGCCATAGCGCATGGTGATCTGTGGGGCCCGGTCGTAAGGCGGGGCGGCTTCTTGCAGGTTTTGCCAGCGCTGCACTTGGGCGCTCATGCTGAAGTCGCCGCGCCCCCAGGACAACACACCCGTGGACGGCAGCACGCGCTGGGTCAGCGTCAGGCCCGAGCGGGGGAAATCTCGCCAGTAGTTGTCGTCGCTGACGCGGTTCAAGGTCAGGCCCAGACCGATGCGGCCCACGCTGTCCAGCCCGGTGTCAATGCCTCCACTGTGCTGGCTGGACAAGCCCCAGCGGGAGCCATCGCGCAATTTGTCCGACGGCATCAGGTTCAGGCGCAGCTGGCCGCTGTAGTCCCGCTCCAGATAACGGAATTCGGTGTCTGCCGCAATCCCGCGCTGGCTCATCACATGGGTCGTGACCGTGGCGTCGCGGTTGGGTGCGATGTCGAAATAATAGGGCTGCGCCACCTCCACGCCATTGACCGTGTCGATGCTGAACAGCGGCGGCAGCAAGCCGGATTTGCGTTCATCGGTCAAAGGCAGACTGATCGAGGGCGCCACCAAAATGGGCACATCCTGAAAGCGCAATTGCACGCCTTCGGCCAGGATGGTGGACTCTTCTTCGTCGATCGTCAGTTGTGTGGCCTTCAGCAGCCATGCGGGCAACCAATCCGGGCCCGGGGTGCGGCGGCAGGTCGAGTAGACGGCCTGGCGAATGAGGGTCCGCTGGTTGTCCACAAACTCGACTTCAGCCGCGTGACCATAGCCGCCGCTGCGGGCCAACTCAAAGTCAGGTTTCTCAAAAAAGCCCTGGAAGCTGTCCACTTTGAGCTTCAGGCGGGGGCCTACGAACACACTGGTTTCGGTGCTCACGCGCACCTGACCGGATGCATTCACCACATCCTGCGTCTGGTCGTAGTTCACCCGGTCGGCGCTCACTGTCAGGCCGGGGCGCCGGATGCTGGCCTGGCCCTCAATGACCAAGTCCATGTCGGGCCGGGCGGTGATGGTTTGACCTTGGACAAACACCGCGCCTTCGGACTTTTGGCGCTCGGTCACTTTTTCTTCCAGCAAGGGGCTGCTGCGCAGCGGCAAACCTGCCGACTGGGCCTGGGCCCAACCCGCGTTCAGGGCCAACAACACCGCGACAGCCACCGCATGGGGGGGCGTGCTGGCGATGGGGGGCAAGGGCAAGGACGGCGAAGCGAAAGGGGTGGCCACAAATTGGGGGTCGGGTGAAGGAAGCGGTCTGCCTTCGCCCATTCAGGGCAGCGGCAGGCTTTGTAGAATGCGATTATCCATGAGCCACCCCTCTTCTTTATCCCCCACCTTGCTGCCCACGTCTGTTTCGGAAGTCTGCTGGGCAGACCCGGCCCGCCAGGGTTTGTTCAACCACTGGATGGCGGGCATCGCTGCGGCGCACGGGCTGTTGCCCGAGACCCTGCGGATTGCCTCGGCCGATGCCAGTTTTCGCCGTTATTTGCGGGTCGACACCACGCAAGGCCACAGCCGCATCGTCATGGACGCGCCGCCTGAGCAAGAGAACTCAGAGCCCTTCGTTCGCATTGCGGCCCTGCTGAAAGACGCGGGCCTGCACGCGCCCGAAGTGCTGGACTGGCATGCCGCCCATGGCTTCATGCTGCTCAGTGACCTAGGCGATGCGACCATGATGTCGGTCATCGATGCGGAACGCCCGCAAGCCAACCATGGGCTGTACATGCAGGCGGTCGATACGCTGATCCAGTGGCAACTGGCCTCGCGTCCGGGGGTGTTGCCGCCTTATGACGAGGCCTTGCTCCAGCGCGAATTGAAGCTGTTTCCGGACTGGTATCTGGGACAGCACAAAGGCGTGCAACTGGGCGGCAAGCAGGGCGAAGTGGTGGACAAAGCCTTTGCTCTGATCGTGCAACGCAACCTGGCGGCGCCCCAGGTGTATGTGCACCGGGATTTCATGCCGCGCAACTTGATGGTGCCCGTGGCAAGCCTTGCAGACACCGGTGCCCGCAACCATCCGTTGGGGGTGCTGGATTTTCAGGACGCCGTGTACGGCCCGATCACTTACGACGTGGCCAGTCTGATGCGCGACGCCTTTTTGACTTGGGACGAAGACTTTGTGCTGGACATCACCATCCGCTATTGGGAAAAAGCCCGTCAGGTCGGCCTGATGGATTTTGAAGACTGGCACAGCGACTTTGGCGCGTTTTACCGTGCGGTGGAATGGATGGGCTTGCAGCGCCACCTGAAAGTGGCCGGCATCTTTGCCCGCCTGACCCTGCGCGATGGCAAGCCCAAATACCTGGCCGATGCGCCCCGCTTCATCCACTACATCCGCAAGGCCTGTGACCGTTACCGCGAGCTGGGCCCGTTGCTCAAGGTGATCGACGAGATCGAGGGCACCACGCCCCAAGTCGGCTTCGCTTACGGACGGATGTAAACACCCCATGCCCCGCTTTTATTGCCCTGCTCCCCTGGCCACCGGTCTGGCGTTCAGCCTGCCCGCTGGCGCTGCCCGCCATGTGCAGGTGCTGCGCCTTCAGCCGGGCGACGCGATGACCCTGTTCAACGGAGAAGGCGGCGAGTTTGACGCCACCGTCACCCGCATGGGGCGCAGCGATGTCGACGTGGAGATTGGCCTGCACCATGCCGTGGAGCGCGAAGCCGCCCGCGCGGTGCACTTGCTGGCGGGCATCACCGCCAATGAGCGCATGGACTGGCTGGTCGAAAAAGCCACCGAACTGGGGGTGGCCAGCATCACGCCTTTGGTGGCCGAGCGCAGCGTGCTCAAGCTCAAGGGCGAGCGCGCCGAGAAAAAGCTGGCGCATTGGCAAGGTGTGGCCGTGGCCGCGGCCGAGCAATGTGGCCGCAACCGTGTGCCAGTCATCCACCCTGCGCGCAGCCTCAAAGAGTGGCTGGCCCAGCCGATGGCCGATGCCGATCGCTGGGTGCTGTCGCTGGCGCAGGGCACGCAGGCTTTGGGCGCCGTGCACACCGGCACCCGGCCCGTGGTGGTGCTGAGTGGCCCCGAAGGTGGCCTGGCACCCGCCGAAGAGGCGGCGGCTTTGGCTGCGGGTTTTTTGCCCGTGACCCTGGGGCCGCGTGTGCTGCGCGCCGAAACCGCACCCCTGGCTGTGCTGGCCGTTTGCGCCTGAACGCCAGCTGTGTCATGGTCGTGACCTGTGCGGCCTGGTGTGGCCCAGCTTTATAAGCATTCGGCGATACACTGGATCGCATGAATGCCAACCTGATCCTCCTCACGCTCTGTCAGGGCCTGTTTCTCACCAACAACGTGACCTTCATCGCCATCAATGGCCTGGTGGGTCTGAGCATGGCGCCCATGGGCTGGATGGCGACTTTGCCCGTCATGGGCTATGTGGTTGGCGGTGCGTTGTCCACCGGTTTGGTGGCCAAAAGCCAGTCGCGTTGGGGGCGCAAGGTGTCGTTTCAGCTGGGTTTGGGCGTGGCCTTGTTGTCGGCGCTGTTGGCCGCTTATGCCGCCTGGAGCCACAACTTCTGGTTGTTGGTGGCGGCCACGGTGATCGCCGGTTATTACAGTGCCAACGGCCAGCTGTACCGTTTTGCCGCTGCCGAGCTGGCCGCTGACGGCTTTCGCGAAAAGGCGGTGTCGCTGGTGCTGGCGGGTGGCCTGATCGGCGCCATTGTGGGGCCCAACCTGGCTTCTCGCACCCGCACCTTGTACGAGGTGCCGTTTTTGGGCGCTTACCTGGCGCTGGGCATCGTGGCCGTGTTGGCCATGGGGTGCATGGCGTTCATTCGGTTCCCCGCGGTGCCCGCCAAAAAGCCTGGCGACAGCGCAGGGCGGCCTTTGTCCGAGATCATGCGCCAGCCCGAGTTCATCGTGGCGGCGGCGGCGGCCGCGCTCAGTTACGGCGTGATGAATTTGCTGATGGCCGCCACGCCGCTGGCCATGCAGGTGTGCGGCTTCAGTTTTGACGACGCGGCCCTGGTGCTGGAATGGCATGTGATCGGCATGTTTGCGCCGGGTTTTTTCACCGGTCACCTGATCAAGAAATTCGGCACACTGCCCATCATGGGGGTGGGCGTGGTGCTCAATTTGGCATGCATTGCCGTTGCGCTGACCGGGGTGGCGCTGCCGCAGTTTGTGCTCGCCTTGTTCTTGTTGGGCCTGGGCTGGAACTTTCTGTTCACCGGCAGCACCACCTTGGCCATGCAAGCCTGGACGCCCGCCGAAAAAGACCGGGGTCAGGCCGCCATCAACTTCTTTGTGTTCGCCACCATGGTGGTCACGTCGTTTGCCTCGGGCGCGCTGGTCACCACCCAGGGCTGGGTGTGGCTCAACATCGGTTCATTGCTGCCTGTGGCCTTGACGGGCGCGGCCTTGCTGTGGATGGCGGTCAAGCAGAAAAGCGCGCCAGCAACCAGCGCTTGAGGGCGCTGAACACCTGTGCGCGGTAGAGGTCGTTGAAGATCTCGTGGTACATGCCCTCAAAGCGGTGGGCCTGCACCACGTCCTGGGGCGCAGCTTCGGCGAAATCGGCCGTGGCCTGGGCGTTGACCAGGTGGTCTTGACCCGCGTAGAGCAGCAAGGTGGGGACCGACCACTGTGCGGCGTCTGCCAAGGTTTGGGCGCCATTGTTCAGAATCCACGCGGCCAGGCCCGTGGCGATGCGCCGGTGCACCAGCGGGTCGGCCAGATAGGCTTTCACCACGTCGGGATCGCGCGCCACGAATTCGGTCTTGAGGCCGTTGTCCACACGCAGATGGGGCAGCACACGGGGCAGTGTGGCCAGCAGCATCTTTTCGAGCAGGTTGGGAAACGCCCCGAAAGCGGGTGAAGACAACACCGCCGCATCGACCGGACGCCACTGTTCGGCCAGGGTGCGGGCCACCACCAGGCCACCCATGCTGTGGCCCAACAAAATGAGGGGAACCCCGCCATAAACCGGGTGTTGCCGGGTGTCGTCGATCACCCGGCACAAATCGGCTTGCAGACTGCCCGGGCGCAACAGGTCGCCACGCGCGCCGCCGGATTGGCCGTGCCCTTGCTGGTCGTAAGCGCGCACGGCAAAACCCCATTGGTGCAAATGCGCCGCCAACTCGCCATAACGCCCGGCGTGCTCGCCCAGGCCGTGCACCAAAATCACCGTGCCCAAGGGCCGCGTGGCAGGCAAGGCCCAGTCAAACACCGCCAGCGTGCCCGCTTCGCCGGGCAGGCTGGATGCCGTGGGCTTTGAAATCGACAGCCGCTGCATGGACGTCATGGCATGCGGGCCATGACTTCGGCCACGGCGGCGGTCAGCTTCTTGGCATAAGGCACATGCAAAAACTCGTTGGGGCCGTGCGCGTTGCTCTTGGGCCCGAGCACGCCGCACACCATCATTTGCGCCTTGGGGAAACCGGCGCTCAGCATGTTCATCAGGGGGATGGTGCCGCCCTGGCCAATGAAGCCCACGGGGGCGTCAAAGTGGGCCTGGCTGGCGCTGCTGAGGGCCTGTTCGAACCATGGCAGGGTGCCGGGCGCGTTCCAGCCGGTGGCACCGCCGTGGGGCTCAAACGTCACTTTGGCTTGGTAGGGCGCGTTGTCTTCGAGCAAAGCTTTCATCTCGGCGATGGCTTGCGTGGCGTCCACCAAGGGGGGCAGGCGCAGGCTGAGCTTGAACGCGGTGTAGGGCCGCAACACATTGCCAGCGTCTTTCAGGGCCGGAAAGCCGTCTGCACCGGTCACGCTCAGGGTGGGTGTCCAGGTGCGGTTGAGCAGGGCCTGGGTCGGGTTGGTGGTGGTGGGCAGGGCAAAGCTGGTTGAGCCGCCGCAGTCGTAATGCGCCCAGGGGAAGCGCTTGTACACCTCGTCGCCCAAAATCGCGGCCGTGGCCTGGGCCTGGGCCAGGCGTTCGGCAGGCACTTCGCAATGGAAACTGGCGGGCAGCAAGCGGCCCGTGGCGCTGTCTTCCAGGCGGTCGAGCACCTGGCGCATGATGCGAAAGCTCGACGGCACCAAGCCCGAAGCATCGCCCGAGTGGATGCCTTCGGTGAGCACTTGCACCTTGAGCGTGCCGCTGGCCATGCCGCGCAGGCTGGTGGTGAGCCACAGCTGCTCGTAATTGCCCGCGCCGCTGTCCAGGCAAATCACCAGACCCACATCGCCCAGACGGGTGCGCAGCGCGTCCACATAAGGCAGCAGGTCGTAAGAGCCCGATTCTTCGCAGGTCTCGATCAGGCCGACGATGCGCGGGTGTGGCGTGTTCTGGTTTTTCAGCGCCTGCACGGCCGCGATGCTGGCGTACACCGCGTAGCCGTCGTCTGCACCACCCCGTCCATACAACTTGCCGTCTTCAAGCACCGGGGTCCAGGGGCCGAGGTCGTTGCGCCAGCCGTTGAATTCGGGCTGCTTGTCCAGATGGCCATACATCAACACCGTCTGGCCCGAACCCTCTGCCGCTGCGCGTGTGGCCGCCACTTCAAAAAACAGCACCGGCGTGCGTCCCGGCAGCCGAATGACCTCCAGCGTCAGGCCGGCCACCTTTTGCGCTTCGACCCATTGCGCGGCGTTGCGCAGCACGGTCTCGATGTGGCCGTGCGCGGCCCAGTCGGCGTCGAATGCGGGCGATTTGGCCGGAATTCCAATGTATTTTTTCAGCTCGGGCAGGATGCGGCTGTCCCAGCTCTGGGTCACTTCATGCAAGGCGCGAACAGAGTCCAGCGCGCCAGGGGGCAGTTCACGGTGCAAGGGGGCGTTCATGGGCAAGCTCCAAAAAGGGCAACACAAGATAAATGACTGTAGCGCGTTTGCGGGGGTGTCCGGCTGAAGGGGTGGCCGCTGTGGCAGGATGGCCCCATTTTCAGGTTGTGGAGGCTGACATGGGCGGTATTGCCAAAGAGCCAGGCGGGAGGCCGCACCACGTCACCGTGGGCGCGGTGCTGTTGGCCGCTGGCGCGGCGTCGCGCATGGGTTACCGCCCCAAAAGCCTGCTGACGCTGGATGGCGTGCCGCTGATCCGCCGCCAGCTGGGTGCGTTGACGGGTGCCGGGGTGGACGAGGTGGTGGTGGTGCTGGGCCACCATGCCGACCCGATCGAGGCGGCCATTTTGGGGTTGGCGGGCACGCGGGTGCGCAACCCCGACCCGGATGCGGGGCACATTGCTTCGCTGCACTGCGGTTTGCTGGCGCTGCCTGCGCGCGTGGACGTGGTGCTGGTGGCGCTGGCCGACCAGCCGCTGATCCAGGCGCAAGACATCCGTGACCTGATCAGGGCTTACAACCAGCGCCCCGCAGGCACGCAGGTGGTGCAGCCCATGGTGGCTGGCCTGCCGGGTAACCCGGTCCTGTTCAGCGCCGACGTGCGCAACCAGATTCTGGCGGGCGGTGTCCAGATGGGTTGCCGTCAATGGCAGCTGGCCCACCCCGAGCAGGTGCATGCTTGGGCCACGGAGAACACCGCTTACCGCACCGATGTCGACACGCCAGAAGACATCGAGGCCCTGGCGCTGCGCACCGGCCACCGGTTGAAGTGGCCCGCTGAGGGGGCTTGAACCTGGGTGACGGTCATGAATCCAGAGCGACGCTCCGAATGATGAACGTCAACGGGCATTCGCGCGCAGGGGCGCGCTCCCACAAGGTTCTGTGGTTTGTGTGGGAGGCCGCCCCTGCGGCCGAAGGTTGTTAAAGGTAAGGCCGCGCCCAGTTCAGGCCCCGCGAAGTGCCGCCTGCGCTGGCATCGGCTGGGTTGTATTCGCAACCGATCCAGCCATCCCAGCCGCATTCGGCGCTCACGCGGTCGATGGTCTTGAAGATGTGTGTCCAGTTCACCTCGCCCGTGCCCGGCTCGTGGCGCGCGGGCACATCGGCGATCTGGACATGCCCGACCCGTCCGGTGGGCAAATACTGTGCGATGTGGGTGCTCAGATCGCCTTCCACAATCTGGCAGTGGAACAAGTCCATCTGCACTTTCACACGGGCCGCCCCCACAGCCTGCACGATGCGGTGCGCGTGGTCCTGGCGGTTGAGGTGAAAGCCCGGCACGCTGCGGCGGTTGATGGGCTCGATCAGCACATCGCGCCCGGCCTGGGCCGCCTGTGCGGCCGCCCATTGCAGGTTGCCGATGAGTGTGGCGTCGGCCACATCGGCGCTGGCCCCCTCGGCGCGCAATCCGACCATGGCGTGGATGCGCGGGCAATGCAGCGCATCGGCGTAGCGCAGCGCTTGTTCGAAACCGGTGCGAAATTCAGCTTCGCGTCCGGGCACGCTGGCCGTGCCCCGGCTGCCGCTGTCCCAGGCTTGTGTGAAGCTGGTGCTGTCGGTGCCGCCAGGCGGGGTGTTGAACAGCACCTGTTGCAAACCGTTGGCGCGCAAGCGGGCCGCCAGTTCTGGCGCGGGAAACGCGTAGGGAAACAGATATTCCACCGCCTTGAAACCGTCTTGGGCGGCCGCTTCAAAGCGGTCCAAAAAAGGCAGGTCGGGGTACATCATCGACAGGTTGGCGGCAAAACGGGGCATGGTGTTCTTTCGGTCAGCGTGTTGTCATCGCGGGCCTGGGTTTTGGTGAAGTGCGTGCCAGCACTGTAAAGGCTTTGGTGAAGAAATTTTCGGTGCCGAAGTTGCCCGACTGAGCGCGATGTGCAGCCCTGATGGGGCATGGCACCACGGCACACGCCGTGCCCAGCGGGCTTGAGGCCGTTACCCAATTACGCCATCAGCGAGTTCACTTTTCTTGCGCTATTCAAGTGTCAAACTGGCTCAGTTGAATTGCAATTTCTCACGAAGAAACTCAATGAAACGCTGGGTTTTTGCCGGAAGCAAACGGGTCTCGGTGATGGCATAGACCGAAGTCGGACTGCCCTGCCATTGCGGCAGTATGCGACGCAGCTTGCCATTGAGCAGCTCGTCCGCCACGATCTCCTGGGGCACCAAGATGATGCCCATGTCCAGTGCGGCAAGCCGGCGCATCATGCCCACGCTGTTGAGTGAAAACCGTCCACCTGTTGCCGTCACTTGGATGCTTTGCGTGCCATCGTGCAATGTCCAAGAGCCGACCCGGACCATATTCAGGCATTCGTGTTGTTCCAAGTCCGCAGGCTCATGTGGCTCGCCTGAGCGCTCCAGATATGCGGGAGATGCGTACAAGCAGGTCTGCAGCGAGGCCAGTTTTCTGGAAATCAATTGCGAGTTTTCAGACTCGCCCATGCGAATGGCCACATCAAAGGGCTCGCTCACCAAGTCCACACGCCTGGGTGTGAAGTCGAAATCAAAGCTGATGCCAGGGTAGCGATTGGCAAATTCCGCGATCACGGGTGCCAGGTAGGTCACCGCAAAGTCCACTGGAAACGAGGCGCGCAGCACACCACTGGGTTGCGCCAGTAACTCACCAAGCTGCTCATGTGCGAGCTTGGCCTCGTCCACGATGCGTTTGCAGCGCTCGAAATAGATCTGGCCGGCCTCGGTCAGTTCCACCTTGCGCGTGGTGCGGTTCAACAACCGCAGTCCGATGGACTTCTCCAGGGTGCTGATGCGCCGTGACAGCGTCGAATTGGGCATGCCCATGGCCAGAGATGCGCCGCGGAAGCCCTTGGCCTTGACCACTTCCACAAACAAGGCCATGTCGTTCAAATATTCCACGCCAACTGCTCCAAATTTGCACCAATGATTTCCAAAAAACCATCTTTATTCCACAGATGATAAGGAAGATGATACGCAGCTTGTAGCAACGAGGACCTTATTTTGAAGCGCAATCACCAATTGAAATGGCATCCGGCGCACACGTCCGGTACCGACTTCCAGGGTAAGCAAGTGGCCGTCATCGGCGGGACCGGTGGCATCGGACGGGCCCTGAGCCTTTACCTTGCAGCGCGCGGCGCGCGCGTTCTGGTGGTCGGTCAGACCTTCAGGGATGCGGGCGTTGCGGGCATCGAATTCATGCAGGCCGACCTGAGCCTGATGCGCCAGGCGCACAGTGTGGCGAAGCGCCTGCCTGCCGAAAGCCTGGACTTGGTCATCTTCACGGCCGGCATTTTTGCCGGCCCTGTGCGCCAGGAGACGGCCGAGGGTATCGAGCGCGACATGGCCGTGAGCTTCCTCAACCGCATGGTCATCCTGAACGCCGTCGCACCCCGACTGGGCACGCAACGCGTCGACCCCTCCGGCAAGCCGCGCGTGTTTGTGGTGGGCTATCCGGGCAGCGGGCAGATCGGCTCGCCCGATGACCTGAATGCCGAAAAATCCTACAAGGCCATGGCGGCCCACATGAACACCGTTGCCGGTAACGAAATGCTGGTGCTCGATGCCGCGCGGCAATACCCGGGCATCGCCATCTTTGGCCTGAACCCGGGCCTGATCAAAACCAACATCCGGGACAACCTGCTCGGTGGTGGTTCGCTCAAGTCGCGTGTGATCGAAGGGCTGATTGGTCTGATGACACCCACAGCCGACCAGTACGCCCAGCGCATGGGACCATTGCTGGCCAGTCCTGACATCGACGTTCACAGCGGCGCCCTGTTCAACAACAAGGCGCAGGCCATTCTGCCAACGCCCGGTCTGAACCGCGAATACACTGAACGCTTCATGGCGGCGTCTTGGGGCCTGGTGGCACGCGCCGGTATTTCTGCCCTGGCGGCCTGAGGCACTTTCGCATGCCAACCATTGTTCAATTGCAACGCGCCAACCACGGCGGTCACTTCCGGGCCTTTGGTTTGCGTGGCGTCGCCAGGCTGATCGACCCGTTTCTTGGCGTCGATCACGCATGGATGGGCGGGCCAACTTTTCCGCCCCACGCGCATGCCGGCTTCTCGGCCGTGTCTTATGTGTTTTTGGACTCCGAGACGGGGCTTGCCAACCGCGATTCCCTGGGCACGAACAACCTGATTCAACCCGGTGGACTGCACTGGGCAACGGCGGGCAGCGGCATGGTTCACGAGGAGGTCCCGGCCGAGCCGGGAAAGACGGTGCATTCGCTGCAGATTTTTGTGAACCTGGCGCCGCCACTGCGTCAGGTCGCACCCAGTGTCCTCAGCCTGGAGCCGCTGGATGTACCGGTGCTGCCGCAAGATGGTGTGAAGATCCGCATCCCTTTGGGCCACTTTGCGGGTCAGCGCTCGCCTCTGAGACCGCCAACGGAGGTCGCCCTGCTCGACATCTCCATGGAGGCCAGTTCCGAATTGCGCGTGCCTGTAGCCCCCGGTCAATGTGTGTTTCTGATGCCCATCCACGGAGCAACCCACATCGATGGCACTCCCTATGCGCTGGACGCACTCCGTGTCCCGGTCTACCCGGCACAGGCAGAGGAACATTGGATTCACCTGCGCGCAGAACAGGGCGCCAGCAAGATCGTGCTTTTCAGTGGCGCCCCACTGCAGGCATAGCGTCAACGCATTCCTTGCACGGGGAACGACAGCGATTCCATCTTCTGTTTGATCAGCGTGGAGTGACTGGTGAAACACTCAAAGCAGGCAAAGGAATGCATGACCTGTCTGTCAGCAGGCGGTCGGGTCCATGTGACATCCCCCGGAAATTTCCCCCAGGGAAGTCCGGACGATTTGGTTCAAAATCAAGCGTCACACGAAGTTTGAAGGCCCATGCATGCAATTGCCCAGCTACAACCTGGCTCGGTTTGATTTTGTTTCTATTCGGTTGGCTGTCCTCTGTGCACAGACTGGTAATCTGACAACGGCAGCACGCCAATGCAATCTGGTCGTGCCGGCTGCAAGTCGTCGCATCAAGGAACTGGAAACCGCACTGGGATGTCAACTGTTCGAACGCCATTCACGTGGTCTGGACGTGACTGCTGCCGGACGCGTGTTCATGCGACATGGGCTATCCCTGTTGCAAGAGATGGATGCCTTGGCAGCCGAGTTACATGATTTGCACCATGGGGTGATTCGCCATATACGGCTCTCGGCTGGATCAGCCGCCATCAACCAATTTTTGCCCCCATTGCTGGCTCACTATGAAGTGCTGCACCCCGAAGTGCAGGTCGATTTGACTGAACAGGTTTCCGAGCAGGTCGTGCTGGCCTTGCGGGATGGACGGGCGGATGTCGGTGTGTTTGTCCAGGGCCCACATACCGAAGGGCTGGACGTCGTAGAGTTCCGTCAGGATGAGCTTATTCTCATCGTGCCCAAGAAGCACCGGTTGGCGCACAGCTCGCCAATCGCTTTTGCGGACACGCTGGAGGAGCCCTGGATCAGCCTCAATTCGGGCGCGGCCTTGTTGCAGCAGCAACACAGCGCCGCATTGGCCTGTGGACGGCCTCTCAAACTGCGCATGCAAGTAGCCAGCTTGGATGCGGTGGCACACATGGTGGTTGCGGGTCTGGGCATCGGGATGTTGCCCAAGGCAGCCGCTATGCCCCTCGTGCGTGAGAAGAAACTGGCCTGGCGACCGTTCACAGATGCCTGGGCCCAACGCCGCTTGCAATTGGGGATACGCAAAGAGGCCGATTCGGTGGTGCAAGATTTTCGCAACCATTTGCGCCAGACTTCGCAAAACGCTAAGGCTGACTGAGCGAGCAACAAATAGACCCATCTCGACTTGCGCAGGAAACTGCGCAGCATGAATTCCCAGACTTCGTCGCTACAAAATTCACCAAGTCCCAGTGCTTTGGCCGGGCTGAAGGTCCTCGAGCTAGGGCAGCTCATTGCCGGTCCCTTCGCGGCCAAGACCCTGGCCGACTTTGGCGCTGATGTCATCAAGATCGAACCGCCCGTCAGCGGTGATCCGTTGCGCAAATGGCGAATGCTCAAGGACGACACTTCGGTCTGGTGGCAGGTGCAGTCGAGAAACAAGCGCTCGCTGGCGCTTGATCTGCGCACATCAGAAGGGCAAGCGCTGGTGCGTCAACTGGCGCAAGAGGCCGATGTACTCATCGAGAATTTTCGACCTGGGGCCATGGAGGGGTGGGGTCTTTCCCCCGACGAGCTGGTGGAGCGCAACCCGCGCCTGATCGTGCTGCGCATCAGCGGTTATGGCCAGACGGGGCCTTACCGCAACCGCCCGGGCTTCGGCGTGATTGGCGAGGCCATGGGCGGATTGCGTCACCTCACCGCGGAGCCAGGCCGGGTGCCAGTTCGCGTAGGCGTGAGCATTGGGGACACGCTGGCCGCCTTGCATGGGGTGATCGGGATTCTCCTGGCGCTGCAGCACCGCCACGCCACAGGGCAAGGGCAAGTGATTGATGTGGCACTTTACGAAGCCGTCTTCAACTGCATGGAAAGTCTGTTGCCCGAATACAGCGCTTTCGGTGCCGTACGCGGTCCGGCGGGCAGTGCGCTGCCAGGCATCGCACCGACCAATGCATACCTCTGCAAGGACGGCGCCTATGCTCTGATCGCGGGCAATGGCGACAGCATTTTCAAGCGGCTCATGGCGCTCATAGGGCGTCCTGATTTGGCCAACGCCCCGTCGCTGGCTGACAACGCCGGGCGCGTAGCGCGGGTGCAGGAGTTGGATGAGGCGATTGGTGCCTGGACTGCCCAGCATTCAGTTCAGGCTGTGCTCGATGCACTGGAGCAAGCCGCTGTCCCCGCTGGAAAGATCTACACCGTTGCGGACATTGCAACCGACCCGCATTACGCCTCACGTGGGATGCTGCAAGAGGTGCAGTTGGCGGATGGGAGTGCACTGACTGTGCCGGGCATCGTCCCCAAGCTCTCGCGCACACCTGGAAGTCAGCGCTGCAAAGCGCCAGACTTGGGGCAAGACACGCATCGGATTTTGTCGGAGATGGGTTTGAGTGCAGCGCAGATCGAGGATCTGCGTGCGCGTGGGATTGTTGGAGGCAAGGCATGAAGCAACGGATTTATTTCAACGAAGTGGTGACCCGTGACGGCTTCCAGATGGAGCCAGCGTTCGTGCCCACCGAGGCCAAGATTGCGTTGATCAACGATTTGAGTCAGTGTGGTTATGCCAAGATCGAAGTGACCTCCTTCACCTCGGCCAAAGCCATTCCAATGCTGCGCGACGCAGAAGAAGTGATGGGCCGGATTCAACGTGTCAGCGGGGTGGAGTACACGGTATTGGTCCCCAATTTGCGCGGCGCCGAACGGGCCATGGATGTGAAACCAGATGAATTCAATCTGGTGATGTCTACTTCGGAGACGCACAACCTGTCGAACCTGCGCATGCCTCGAGAAAACAGCTTTTCCACCCTGCGCGAAGTGATGGAGCGGTTTGGAACTCAGGTGCCCATCAATGTGTCTCTTTCGGCATGCTTTGGTTGCCCGATGGAAGGCGATGTGCCGCAAGCTGAAGTGATGCGCTGGGCTCAGCGCTTTGCTGATCTTGGCGTGCGCGGTCTGACGATCTGCGACACCACCGGCATGGCCCAGCCACGCCAAGTGGCGACCATGTGCGAGGCATTGCGTCACCGGTTCCCCGACTTGCAGCTCACACTGCACTTTCACAACACCCGTGGCATGGGTTTGGCCAATGTGCTGGCGGCGGTGCAGTCGGGCATCGACCGTTTCGATGGCTCGCTGGGGGGGCTGGGGGGCTGCCCCTATGCCCCTGGAGCCAGCGGCAACATTTGCAGTGAAGATGCGATCCACATGCTCGATGCGATGGGCTGCAACACCGGCATCGATTTGCAAAGCTTGTTGCTCATTGCGCGTCAACTTCCAGAGATTGTGGGACACGCGGTCCCTGGCCAAGTGGCGAAAAGTGGTCGAATCACCGATTTGCATCCCGCACCTGAATCGGTTGCACAACTTCAAAAGGAATTTTCATGATCGATCACCTCGACCATTTGGTGCTCACCACTGCGCGCGAAGCCGCCTGTGTGGATTTCTATACCCGTGTGCTTGGCATGCAACTCGAAACTTTCGTGGGCGGTACGCCTCCTGTGGAGCGCCGCGCTTTCAAGTTCGGCAACCAGAAGATCAACCTGCATGTGCAGGGAAACGAGTTCGAACCGAAGGCCCATCTACCCGTGCCGGGTGCACTTGATTTGTGCTTCATTGTGCAGATGCCTTTGGAAGATGTGGTTGCGCGACTGCAGGCCTGCAACTGGCCAATCATCGAAGGCCCGGTGGTGCGCACAGGTGCAAGCGCCAAGATCCGATCGGTCTATGTGCGTGATCCCGACTTCAATTTGATTGAACTGTCTGTGCTGATCTGATGGATTGAAATAAACGAGGAGACCCATATGCAACGACGTCAATGTATTTTCACAACGGCAGGCATCGCGCTGGTCATGATGCTGGGGCATGCAGCGCAGGCCCAGGGCAAATTCCCGGACCGCACCATCACCATCGTGGTCCCCAGTGCACCGGGGGGCACGACCGACTTCACCGCACGTCTGATTGCCGAGCCCTTGTCTCGCGCACTGGGCCAGGCGGTGGTGGTGGACAACAGAGCAGGCGCTGCAGGCAACATCGGCAACCAAATGGTGGCCAAAGCCAAGCCGGATGGCTATACGCTTTTGCTGGCTTACAGCGGCTACCAGGTGGGGAACCCCCACCTGTTCAAAAAAGCGGGCTGGGACCCGATCAAGGATTTCGCACCTGTGGCCATGCTCACACGTGCGCCGCAGGTGGTGGCGGCACGCTCGGGTTTGCCTGTGAACAACTTGCGGGAACTGGTTGCTTACGCCAAAGCCAATCCGGACAAACTCAACTACGCGTCGTCGGGCAATGGTTCCATCCAGCACATTGCGGGCGAACTGTTCAAACAGATGACAGGGACGTCTATTGCGCACGTGCCCTACAAAGGGGCGGGACCGGCAGTGCAGGACTTGCTGGGAGGGCAAGTTGACTTGTTTTTCACCACGCCAGCATCGGTAGTGAATCACATCAAGGCTGAAAAGCTCAAGGGCTTGGCAGTGACCAGCCATGCGCGCCTCAGTTCATTGCCCAACGTACTCACAACGCATGAGTCAGACCTCAAAGAATTTACCCTCGATACTTGGTTTGCCTTGTATGCGCCTGCGGGTACACCCAACGAAGTGGTGCAGCAACTCAACAACGAAATTTCCAAGATCCTGGCTTCACCCGAGGTGAGGAAGAAAGCCGAAGATGCGGGCACCTTGGTGGACCACATGGGGCCTGCACAACTGGGTGAATACACGCGCAAGGAATTGGCCTACTGGGGTCGTGTGATCAACGAGGCCAAGATTTCAGCAGACTGATTGGGGGGCCGATTTTCAACCGGCGGCAACACCCAGGTGAATGCGCGTGTTCAGCGCAGCCCGTGCCGCCCCAGCAAGTGCGCCAGTTCCACCGCTGAGGCCACCCCCATCTTGGCGAACAGGTTGGCGCGGTGGAATTCCACCGTGCGCGGGGTGATGCCCAGGTGTTCGGCGATGTTCTTGTTGTAATGCCCGGCCAGCAACTCGTCGAGCACCTCGCGCTCGCGTTGGCTCAGTTGGGCCAGGGCCTCGCGCAATTGTTGCGCCTGGCGCGATTCGTCGCTCTGCACGGCGGCCAGGGCGGCCTCCACCTTGTCCACCAGCACGTTGTTCTGGAACGGCTTTTCCAAAAAATCCCAGGCCCCATCCTTGACCGCAGCCACGGCCATGCCGACATCGCCGTGGCCGGTGATGAACAGCACCGGCCACGGGCAGTTCAAGGCTTTGAGCTGCTCGAAGGTGCTCAAACCCGAGACCGGCGCCATGCGGATGTCGAGCAAGACCACGGCCGGTGGCCAGCCCGCGCCCGCAGCACCGGCACCGAGGGCCTGTAAAAAGACGTCGCCGCCGCTCCAGGTCTGGGTAGGCAGGCCGCGCGAGTCGAGCAGCCAGGCCAGCGCGTCGCGGAAATCGGGGTCGTCGTCGACGATGTGGATGATCGGGTTCATGGCGGCAGAGTGTCTGTGCTGGGGTCTGGGGTGGCAGGTTCGGTGGTCAGCGGCAGCCACAGCGTGAACAGGGCACCGCCCAGCACGCTGTCGGTGTCGACTTCGATGCGGCCGTGGTGGGCTTCCACCACCGAACGGCAGATCGCCAGACCCATGCCCATGCCGCCGTCCTTGCCGCTGTAAAACGCGCTGAAGATGTGCTCCCGCTGGGCTGGCGACACGCCCGGGCCCGAGTCGCCCACCGCGATGCCCACCTCGTCGGCGCGGCGCAGCAGGGCCACGCGCACGGCGGCGGCGCGCCCTGTGTCGGCCATGTGGGCCAGGGCCCAGTGCACGGCATTGCTGGCCACATTGCGCACCGCGTGTTCGAGCAGGTCGGGGTCGGCGTCAATCCAGGTGTCTTGCGGGCCCAGGCTCCAGCGCCAGCGCAACGGGTGGTCGCGCTGCAAAGGTTTGAGCACCCGTGAGAGGTAGCTGCGCAGCTCCAGCGGGGCGCGGCTCATTTCGCGTTGCCGCGCAAAGGCGTTCACGCGCTGGATGATGCGCCCGGCGTTGTCGGCCAGGCCTGCCATGCGGGCCACCACCGGGGTCACCTCGGGCAGGCCGATGCGGCCACCTTCGAGCCGATTGAGCAGGCCGGTGGCAAAACCGCTGAGCGCCCCCAGCGGCTGGTTGAGCTCGTGCGCCAAGGTCGAGGCCACCTCGCCCACCGCCACCAGCCGGCCCAGGGCTTCGAGCTTGTCGTGCTGCTGGGCTGCCAGGCGTTCGGCCCGTTTGCGTTCGCTCACGTCCAGCACCGAACTCATCCAGCCCAGTTGCACCTCATCGGCGTTGCGCAGCGGGGCCTGGTGCACCAGCACGTCGATCAGCTGGCCGTCGCGGTGCTGGAACTGCAGCTCGACTCCCCGGGCCTCGGTGCCCTGGCGCATCAGCTCGTGGTGCACCAGGCTCAGTTCGTCGGCCTGCTCGGTCGGCCAATACGGCAGTGGGGCACTGCGGCCAATGAGCTCCTGGGGTGCGTAACCCACCAGGCGGCAAAACGCCGGGTTGGCATACAGCAGGCGGCCGTGCAGGTCCCAGGCGCGCAAACCGGTGGTCACGGCGTTTTCCATGGCTTGGCGCAGGGCCACCTGGGCCTGCAATTCACGCTCCACACTTTGGCGTTTGACGATGTCACGCCACAGCGCCAGAACTGCCCCCAGCATGCCCAGCAAAAACAGCAAGGCGACGCCAAAGAACAAGCGCGGCAACCAGGGCGCGCGGGTGTGCAGCGTGTCCACATACAGCGCGACCTGGGTGCCCGGCATGGCCAGCTGGGCGTAATAAGAGCCATCGCGCGGACGCGGTGTGGCGGCGTCCTCGCTCAGGGCCGAGGCCAAATCGTCGATGCGTTCGATGCGGTGGGTTTGGCGAAACCAGTCGGGCAACACCGTGACCAAGCCGCGGTCCAGCGAGAGGCTGGCCAGGTAATTGCCGATGAACAGGCCGCGCTCAAACAACGGCACGGCCAGCCACAAGCGGTCGGTGCGCTGGCCCTGCGCGTCGAGCAAGGGGCCGGCGTAACTGGGGCGTCGCAAACCGCGCGCGGTGTCTTGCATGACGGCCAACACGGCGGCGTTGTGGGGGTCGAGTGCGGCGTCGGCTTGCAGTGCGGCGGCGATGGCCGTGTCCGGCTGCTCGGCCGCCAGCCAGCCGTGCGCCAGCAGCACCCCGGGCTGGTGCAGCAAGGCACCGCCACGCACCCGGTTGGCGCTGAGTGCGCTGAGCGTTTGGGCGGCGGGTGCGCCCCCCTCGCGGGCCTGGTGGTTCAGGTTGGCCAAGGTGGTCAAGTCTTCTTCCAGCCGGCGCAGGTGAAAGCGCACGGCGCGTTCGACCCATTGGCCATCGGCCACCCGCTGACGTTCTTCCTCTTCGCGCTCAAAGGTTTGCAGGTACAGCACCAACGCCACGATGGAGCCCAACGACAGCAACAGCAAGCCCAGCACCCATGCCAGCAAGCGGCGGTTGCTGCGTTCGGTGCGCAGGCCGTTGCGCTGCAGCAGCGCAAAATCCATGCGGGGTGGGGGAGGCTCGGGGGTCACGCGTTGGCTCGGGTGTCGGCAGGGACACGGTGCTGGTTTTGCCGATAGCATAACGGCATGCACCAATCTGAACGGGTTTGCACGCCAAGCCTTCGTCACCCCCTCACAGCGCCGCTGTGGCTGCGCTGTCTGCGTCTGGCCGCAGGGGTCTGGGCTTGGGGCTGGGTCTGGCTGGTGTGGGCGCTCGGTGGTGTGGCGACCACGGTGCAGGCCCAGGATGGCGCCGCGGTGCGCATACGCTTTGCCCATGTGGTGGCCGAAGACACACCCAAAGGCCAGACCGCTTTGCGGTTCAAGGCCTTGCTCGAAAGCCGCTCTGCGGGCCAGATACAGGTCGAGGTCTACCCCGGGGCGCAACTGTATGGCGACCGCGACGAGATCGAGGCGGTGCAACTGGGCGCGGTGGAAATGCTGGCGCCTTCCTTGTCCAAATTTGGCCCGATGGGGTTTGCCGAGTTCGAATTGTTTGACCTGCCCTTTCTGTTCGCCAGCGAGTCCGATGTGCACCGCATCACCCAGGGCCCGTTGGGCCAGGTGTTGTTGCAGCGCCTGCAGCGCCAGCAGTTGGTGGGCTTGGGTTTTTTGGACAATGGCTTCAAACACATGAGTGCCAACCGCCCCTTGCTGGAGGTGGCCGACTACGCTGGTTTGCGCATGCGGGTGCAGTCCTCGCGCACCATTGCGCGGCAAATGAGCGCCCTGGGCGTGCAGGCGGTGGACCTGCCTTTCAGCGACACCCGGCGGGCCCTGAGCCAAGGGGTGGTGGATGGCAGCGAAAACCCGGTTTCCAATTTCTGGACCCAGCGCATGCACGAGGTGCAGACAGATCTGACCCTGACGCGGCACGGTTTCATTGGCTACGCCGTGGTCATCAATGCCCATTTTTGGCAGCACCTGAGCGGCGCGCAGCGCCAGCAGATTCAGCAAGCGCTGGACGATGCCATTGCCTGGGGCAACAGCACGGCGGCCGGACAGAATGAAAAGGCACTGGGGGCTTTGCGCGCCGTGGGCAGCACCCGCATCCATCAACCCAGCCCGGCCCAGCGCGCGGCCTTGCGGGCGGCGGTGCAGCCGGTCTACGACGATCTGGAGCGCCGGATTGGCCGCTCCTGGCTGGCCGCGGTGCGCGACGCCCTGCCCGGCCAATAGGGTAAACCCAGCTGTGGAACGCCACAGTTGAGGCCATGCGCTGGCTTGCCTATGCTTGTGCCAGTTCGAAATGGTTTGAACCCCTTTGCCACTGGAGACCCCCCATGAAAATCAAACTGCTGGTTGCCGCTGCCTTGATGGCGGTGGGCTTGGCGGCCCACGCCGACCCGATCGTGATCAAGTACAGCCACGTGGTGGCCGATGTGACCCCAAAGGGCCAGGCCGCACTCAAATTCAAGGAACTGGCCGAGAAGAAACTGCCCGGCAAAGTCACGGTGCAGGTGTTTCCCAACAGCCAGCTGTTTGGTGATGGCAAGGAAATGGAAGCGCTGGTCCTGGGCGATGTGCAAATCATTGCGCCTTCGCTGGCCAAGTTTGGCAAGTACACCAAGAAGCTGCAGATTTTTGATCTGCCCTTCCTGTTCAACGACATCGATGCGGTTGCTCGTTTTCAGGCCAGCGCCGAAGGCCAGGCCTTGCTGTCCTCCATGGACAAAAAAGGCATCAAGGGCCTGGGCTATCTGCACAACGGCATGAAGCAGTTGTCGGCCAACAAGCCGCTGGGCACGCCGTCGGATGCCAAGGGGCTGAAATTCCGCATCCAGCCTTCGGACGTGCTGGAAGCGCAGTTCAAGGCGGTGGGGTCCAACCCACAAAAGATCGCTTTTGCCGAGGTCTATCAGGCCCTGCAAACCGGTGTGGTGGACGGCCAGGAAAACACCTGGTCCAACATCTATTCCAAGAAGTTCCATGAGGTGCAGACCTACATCACCGAGTCCAACCACGGCGTGGTGGATTACATGGTGATTTCCAACGCCAAGTGGTGGGATGGCCTGCCCGCCGATGTGCGCAAAGGCCTGAACGAGGCCATGCAGGAATCGATCGCGCATGGAAACAAAGTGGCCATGGACGAAGACTCCGCCTTCCGCGCCAAAGTGGTGGCCGACAAAAAAGCCAAGGTGCTGCTCATCAGCAAGGACCAACTGGGGCAATGGCGCACGGCCATGCAACCGGTGTGGAAGAAATTTGAAGACGACATCGGCAAAGACCTGATCGCTGCGGCCCAGAAGTCCAACCGCTGATCGGGTTTTGACTCTGCAAACAGTGGCCCCGGACGCGCTCCGGGGCTTTTTTTGATGTTGCCCGTGGAGCCCAACCATGAAAATTCTTGATCACCTGGAAGAGTGGATCATCTCCTTGATGCTGCTGGCCATGACCGGCCTGACCTTTGTGCAGGTGGTGCTGCGCTATGTGTTTGACTCGGGCCTGTCCTGGGCGCACGAGCTGACCACGGTGTTCTTTGCCTTCATGATTTTTGTGGGCATGTCTTACGGCGTTCGGGTGGGCGCGCACATCGGCGTAGACGCCCTGGTGCGCCTCATGCGGGCAGGCCCGCGTCGGGCCATTTCGGTGCTGGCGGTGGTGCTGAGTCTGGTGTATGTGGGCTTTGTGTTGACCGGCTCCATCCAGTACGTCAGCAAGATGCATGACGTGGGCATCGAGTTCGACGACATGCCCATCGAGCGCTGGCAGGTGCTGATCGTGATGCCGATTGGTTATGCCTTGATGGGTTTTCGTTTTCTGCAAGTGCTGTTCAATCTGCTGACCGGTCGCACCGACAGCCTGCACCTGGCCGATGAGGCCGCCGACGCCATGAAACTCAAGGCCGAAGGAGACGCCACATGAACACCGTTGTGCTGTTTACCACGCTGTTTGTCCTGATGGCCATGGGCATTCCCGTGGCCATCAGTCTGGGACTGTCGAGCCTGCTGACCATCTTTTTCTTTTCGCAAGATTCGCTGGCATCGATGTCGATCAAGCTGTTCGAAACCAGCGAACACTACACCTTGCTGGCCATTCCCTTTTTCGTGCTGGCGGGCAACCTGATGTCGACCGGCGGTGTGGCCAAACGCATGGTGCACTTTGCCATTGCGGCGGTGGGGCATTTGCGCGGCGGGCTGGCCATCGCCTCGATCCTGGCCTGCATGCTGTTTGCGGCGGTGTCGGGTTCAAGCCCGGCCACGGTGGTGGCTGTCGGCTCCATCGTCATCGCCGGCATGGTGAAAAACGGCTACACCAAAGAGTTCGCCGCCGGCGTCATCTGCAACGCGGGCACGCTGGGCATTTTGATTCCGCCCTCGATCGTGATGGTGGTCTACGCGGCCGTCACGGAGGTGTCGGTCGGTCGCTTGTTCATGGCTGGCGTGGTGCCGGGCATCATGCTGGGCTTGATGCTCATGGCGGCGGTCTGGTGGCGCGCCGGTCGGCTGAACATCGTGCCCCCGCCCAAGGCCCCTTTGCACGAAGTGTTGAGCGCCTTGCGTGACTCGCTGTGGGGGCTGATGCTGCTGGTCATCATCATGGGCGGTATTTATGGTGGCGTGTTCACGCCCACCGAGGCCGCCGCGGTGTCGGCCGTGTACGCGCTGGTGGTGGCGGTGTTCATCTACAAAGACCTGACCCTCAAGCATTTGCCCGAGGTGTTTCTGGAATCGGGCAAGACCACGGTGATGCTGATGTTCATCGTCGGCAACGCGCTCTTGTTTGCCCATGTGCTCACCACCGAACGCATCCCGCAGACCATCGCCGAGCAGATCGTGGCCTTTGGCATGTCACCCTGGGTGTTCCTGCTGGTGGTCAACCTCATCTTGCTGGTGGCGGGCAACTTCATGGAGCCCACCGGCATCATCCTGATCCTGGCGCCCATCCTGTTTCCCATCGCCACGCAACTGGGCATAGACCCCATCCACCTGGGCGTGATCATGGTGGTGAACATGGAGATCGGCATGGTGACGCCACCTGTGGGGCTGAACCTGTTCGTCACCAGTGGCATCACCGGCATGAACCTGGTGCAGGTGACCCGTGCCGCCCTGCCCTGGTTGCTGGTGCTGCTGGTGTTTCTGGTCATCGTGACCTATGTGCCGGCGATCAGCCTGGCGCTGCCCAACGCGATTTTTGGGGCATGAGCCCTGGGCACCGCGCGACCATCGCCAACCGCCATTGACTGTCTGTGCGCGGTGCTTCAGTCAAAGCCCCGCACCATCAGCACAGGCACGGGTGACATGCGCATGACCTGTTCGGCACCGCTGCCCAGCAAGACGCGTCCAATGCCGCGTCGGCCGTGCGTGCCGAGCACGATCAGGTCGGCGTCCCAGTCGGTGGCGGCATCGGCCACCGATTCCCCCAGGCGTTGCCCGGCCCGGTCAATCAGTCGGGTGTCGGCTTTGACGTGGGCCGCGCTGGCGAGGGCCATGCCGGCCTGCAAAGTCTGGTGGCCATTTTCCCGTGCCAGCAGGGCCATCTCGCCGGCGTATTCGTGGTTGCTGAGCAGTGACAACTCGTCAATGCAGTAGATGAGACGGATTTCGGCCTGGTCGGCCTGTGCCATCTTGAGCGCGCAGTCCAGCGCTTTGTTGGCGGTGGTGCTGCCGTCGATGGGCACCAGAATTTTTTTGAACAAGGACATCGTGGTCTCCACAAGTGAATGCGACCACCGCCCGATGTGGGCGCGTGCTTTTGGGCGCATGGGGTTGATACCGGCTGCTTGGTGACAAGCGGTCCCATGTTAAAAATTCAGCCGTCGCGTTGCCAGTGACCGATGGGTGAATTCGCCTCTGCCTGAGGGGCTATACCAAAGTGTGTGGCGTGCCTGCGCCATATGACAAAAGCCACCCCGGTGACCCGGGGTGGCTTTTGTCGCCAGCGCGGAAACCGGGCTTACGGTGCGATGGCTTCGATGGCGATGTCGATGCGCACGTCGTCACCCACGTAAGGCGCGAACTTGCCCGCATTGAATTCGGTGCGTTTGATGGTGGTGAAGGCGTTGGCGCCCAGAGCGGGCTTTTTCAGCATGGGGTGAGGCATGGCCTGGAAGCTGGTGACGGTGAGGGTCACGGGCTTGGTCACGCCTTTGATGGTCAGCTGGCCTTCGATGGCTTTGGGTTTGTTGCCTTCAAACACCACGTGGGTGGATTTGAACGTGGCCGTGGGGAACTTGGCTGTGTCCAGAAAGTCTTCGCCCTGGATGTGGCCGTTGAAGTCCACCGAGCCGGTGTTGACCGATTTCATGTCGATGCTGATGTCCACCGCGCCGGTTTTGGCTTCGGCATCCAGCACCACTTTGCCGGTGGTGTTGCTGAAGTTGCTCAACTGGGTCGAGTAGCCAAAGTGCGAGTACGAGAAACGCGGGAAGGTGTGCGAGCCGTCCACGTTGTAGGTCACGGGGGCGGCCAGGGCCGAGCCTGTGGCCAGTGCGGCGAAAGCCAAAGCGGTGGTGATTTTTTTGAACGGTGTCATGAGAAAGCTCCGGTGGATTGAAAAGTTGAAAAGGAAAAAACGGCAAAGAGGGCTGGGCTTATTTGCCCAGCGAGGAGGTCAGCGAGAAGTTGACCTGGATGTCGTTGGCCACCACATCGAACTTGGCCCACATGCCTTCGCCAATGCTGTAGTCGGCCCGTTTCAGGGTGAAGCCGCCGGTGAGCAAGCCGTCCTTGCCTTGTGCGGTGTGCTTCATCGGAAACTTCAGCTCACGCGTCAGGCCCTTCAGGGTCAGGGTGCCCAGCACTTCGTATTGGTTGGGCGCGGTGGGCTTGATTTGTTTGGCCACAAATTGGGCCTTGGGAAACGCGGCGGCGTTGAACCACGATTTGGTTACCACTTCCTGGTCGGCCTCGCCTGAACCGGTGTCCACGCTGGCCAGATCCACTTCAAAGCTGGCCTTGCCTTGTTCGGCTTTGGCCGGATCAAAACTCACCTGGGCGGCAAATTTCTTGAAGCGCCCGTCCATGGCCACGCCCATTTGCTTGTAGTGGAAAGTGACGCTGCTTTTGACCGGCACGATGGATTGGTAAGGCGCGGCCTGGGCTTGCAAGGCCAGCGCGGCGGCCGAGAGGACGAGGCAATTTTTCAAAACGGTGTTCATGGTGTTCCTGGAAAGTGTGCAGCGGTCAACGCGCAGGCCACATGCGGCGCAGCGTGTCGTCTTTGTGAAAAAAGTGGTGCCACAGGGCGGCCCCTGCGTGGCCTGCGATGAGCAGCAACAAACCGATGCTCAAGGCCTCGTGCATCTCGGCCAGGCGCAGGCCCAGTTCTTTGTCTTTGCCCAGCAGGTCGGGGAGGGGCAGCACGCCAAACCAGACGGTTTGCACGCCTTTGGCCGAACTCATCAACCAGCCGGACAGCGGGATGGCGATCATCAGCACATACAGCGCAAAGTGGCCTGCATGCGCAGCCCATTGCATGTGCGTGGGCATGCTGGCAGCCAACGCCGGTGGGCGGTGCAGAACGCGCCAGGCCAGGCGCAGCCAAACCAGCGCGAACACGCTCACACCGGCCCATTTGTGCCATGCGTAGAGTTGCAATTTGTCGGGCGACAAGGGCAGGTCGCTCATGTAAAAGCCCAAGGCGAGCAGGCCAAAGAGCATCAAGGCCATCAGCCAGTGCAGGGTTTTGGCGGTGCGTGTGTAGTGCGCGTGGTGCATGGGGTGTCCTTGAAAGGGGTTCAGTGGAAGGTGTAGCCGTCCATGGCGATCACATGGTCACTGATGCCCCTGAAAAAAGCTTCGGGTTGTGCATCGGCACCCGCCGCGCCCAAGGCGGTGAACAGGGGCAGCAAGTGGTCGTCGGTGGGGTGGGCGCGCTGGCCGCTGGCTTGTTGGCGGTAGGCCAGCAAGCCGGACACGTCGCGCTGCGTCAGGTGGGTGTGGACCCAGTCGGCAAAGGCCTGCACATACGCGGGGGTGCTGCCGCCATGCATGCGCACCTGCATCAAGTCGCGCAGGTTGTGCGTGATGTTGCCCGAGGCCACCAGCAGGATGTTGTGCTCCGCCAAAGCCGCCAGCGCCTGACCCACGCGGTAAGCGTGCTCTGGGCCCAGGTGGCTTTGCACCGACAGGGGCACCACGGGGATGTCGGCATCGGGGAACATCTGGCGCAGTGGAATCCAGGCGCCGTGGTCCAGGCCGCGCTGCGCGTCTTGCGCCACGGGCAGGCCCGCGTTGTGCAGCGCCGTCACCACCTGGGCCGCCACTTCGGGGCAGCCGGTGGCGGGGTATTGCATCTCGTACAGACGGGGGTCAAAGCCGCCGAAGTCGTGGATGGTCTCGGGCCGGGTGGCAAAGCCCACCGTGTGCACCGCAGTTTCCCAGTGGGGGCTGACCACCACGATGGCACGCGGGGTGTCCAGGCTGGCGGCGACCTGGCTCATGGCCGTGCCCGCAGCGCCGGGATGCAGGGCAAACATTGGTGAACCGTGGGGCACAAAAATGACAGGGCGACGGGCAGACATGGTGGTTTGGTGTGAGGTGGGTGTGGACAGTGGCAAGGGAAACGGCAAGCAGAGGCTGGCCGATGGGTGGAACTTTAGGGGGTTCGGTTGATTTGAAAAAGTAGCCAATTCACAAATAGTTGTTGCAAAATCAGCAACAATGGACAAACTCGATGCAATGCAAATCTTTGTGCGTGTGGCCGAAGCGGGCAGCTTCACCGCCGTGGCCGATCAACTGCAGGTGGCGCGCTCAGTGGTCACACGCCAGATTGCCGCGCTGGAAAAGCACCTGCGCGTCAAGCTGATCACGCGCAGCACCCGCAGCCTGACCCTCACCCCAGCCGGTGCGGCGTATCTGGAAAAGTGCCGTGTCATCTTGCACATGGTGGATGCCGCCGAGTCCAGCCTGGACGAAGAAAAGGCCGTGCCACGCGGGCGCATCCGGCTGGGTTTGCCGCTGAGTTTTGGTTTGCAGCGGCTGATGCCCGCCTTGCTCGCGTTTGCCAAGGCGCAGCCCCACATCGAATTGTTGCTGGACTTCTCTGACCATCGCGCCAACCTGGTCGAAGAAGGCATTGACCTGTCGATCCGCATCACCGCCAACCTGCAGCCGGGCGACATCGTGCGCAAGCTGGGGCATTGCCGCTTGCTCACGCTGGCGTCACCCGCCTACCTGTCTGAACACGGTGCGCTGCAGCACCCGGACCAATTGCGCCACCACGAGTGTCTGGTGTACTCCATGACCGCCAGAGGGGCCACCTGGCCTTACCAGGTGCAAGGGCAGGCGCAGGCCTTTGCGGTGCGTGGCCGCATCCAGGCCAACAACGGCCTGGCGCTGGTGCAGGCCGCCGCGCACGGCATGGGCATCACCTTGCAGCCCGACTTCATTGCCGAGCCTTTTTTGCAGCGCCACGAGGTGGTGGAAATCCTGCAAGCCTTCGAGGCCCCGCCGCTGGGCATTTACGCCGTGCTGCCCAGCAACCGCTACATCCCGCACCGGGTGAATGTGCTGATCGCGCATTTGGCGGGCTTTCTGGGCCAAAGCTGAGCGCTGCGGCAGCTGTCCCGGTGTTGACGGGGCCGGCGGCATTTCCCGCCACAATCTGCACACCTTTTGCAGACTGTTTTTCCAACCGGAACCCGCCATGACTTATCCCAACACCCAACTGTTCATCAACGGCCAATGGTGCGATGCCGAAGGCGGCCGCACCCTGCCCGTGTTCAACCCCGCCACCGGCACCGAAATCGGCCGCCTGGCCCATGCGGGTGTGCCCGACCTGGAGCGCGCGGCGCAAGCGGCCCAAGCCGGCTTCGCGTTGTGGCGCGATGTGCCGGCCAATGAGCGCAGCGCCATCCTGCGCAAGGCCGCCGCCCTGATGCGCGAACGCGCCCCGCAGATCGCCGAGTTGCTCACGCAAGAACAAGGCAAGCCCCTGGCCGAAGCCAGGATCGAAGCCCTGTCGGCCGCCGACATCATCGAGTGGTTTGCCGAAGAGGGCCGCCGCGTCTATGGCCGCATCGTGCCGCCACGCAACATCCACGTGCAGCAAAACGTGCTCAAGCAGCCCGTGGGCCCGGTCGCCGCGTTCACGCCCTGGAACTTCCCGATCAACCAGGCCGTGCGCAAGATGTCGGCAGCCCTGGCCACCGGCTGCTCCATCATCGTCAAGGCGCCAGAAGAAACGCCTGCAGCGCCAGCCGAGCTGATCCGTGCCTTTCACGATGCCGGCGTGCCCGCCGGTGTGATTGGGCTGGTTTATGGCACGCCCGCCGAGATTTCCAACTACCTGATCGCACACCCGCTGATCCGCAAGATCACCTTCACCGGCTCCACGCCCGTGGGCAAGCAACTGGCCGCGCTGGCCGGCCAGCACATGAAGCGTGTGACCATGGAGCTGGGCGGGCACGCGCCGGTGATCGTGGCCGAAGACGGGGACATCGCACTGGCCATCAAGACCGCAGGGGCCGCCAAATTTCGCAATGCAGGCCAGGTCTGCATTTCGCCCACCCGCTTTTTGGTGCACCACAAAATTGCCGACGAATTTGCCAGGCTGTTCGCCGCGCACGCCGAGTCCCTGCAAGTGGGCGACGGCCTGGTCGCGGGCACCAGCATGGGCCCGTTGGCCAACGAGCGCCGCTTGCTGGCCATGCAGTCCATCGTGCAAGACGCCCGCGCCAAAGGCGCCAAGGTGCTCACGGGCGGCGAGCGCATCGGCACGCAAGGCCACTTCTTTGCGCCCACCGTGTTGTCGCAGGTGCCTTTGGACGCTGACGTGGTGAACCACGAGCCCTTTGGCCCGATCGCCGCGATCCGCAGCTTTGAAAACATCGAAGACGCCATCGCCGAAGCCAACCGCCTGCCGTTCGGTCTGGCCGGGTACGCCTTCACCCACGCCATGAAAACGGCGCACCTGCTGAGCCAGCGCCTGGACGTGGGCATGCTATGGATCAACCAGCCGGCCGCACCTTGGCCCGAGCTGCCCTTTGGTGGCATGAAGGATTCGGGCTATGGCTCCGAAGGCGGCCCGGAGGCGTTGGAGGCTTACCTGAACACCAAGACGGTGTCGGTTTTTAACGCCTGAATACCCCTTAACGGGTAGTGCGCACACAGTAGGAGGTAAGCGGTTTAGCGCGATACCGCACAGATTTCGCGCCCCCTTGCGCCGATGATGGAGCTCAAATCAAAGAGGAGCCATCATGGACAACAACACCATCAGTCGGACGGTGATCGCCAGCCTGCTGAGCGTGACCGCCAACTCGTGGGCCCTGACCCCAGGGGGTCTTGGGCGTGTGGAAAACAGCGTCAAGCCCCGCGCCCTGATCCAGCGCAGAGATTTCCACGCGCCCATCCCCAAGCCGACCTGTCACACCACGATCGGGTTCAGTGCCCCGTCCATGCTCATGCAAATGCCGGTGACGTAACTGGCTTTGGACGAGGCCAGAAACAGCACCGCATGGGCAATTTCTTCGGGCTGCGCCAAGCGCCCCAAAGGAATTCGGCTCACGGCCTGTGCCATGGCTTCTTCGGGGCGGATGCCTTTGGCGCGCGCATTGGCGGCCAGGCCTTCTTGCAGGCGACCGGTCAGGGTCAGACCGGGGTTGATGGCATTGACCCGGATGCCCTGCGCGCCGTAGGCTGCCGCCAAGCCGGCGCTCACCAGCATCAGGGCCGCGTTGGCGGCACCACCCGGAAAAAGACGGGCCAAGAGCACAACTTGACTGTGCATTCGGCCTTCCTAAACAGTTTTTTTGCAGCGCCCAGACCCTTCTTCCGGCCCCCTGAAAATTACGGATAGGTAAACTGATTTATTTATAGTAAATTACGGGCTCTCGCACCGAGAGGTGCTTTTCTCATGGCCGGAGACCACGCATGGGTGCATATACCAATCCAATTTATCCCTACAAGTCGCCAGCCGACTTGATGTCCACGCCGCCGCAGCGCCGGCCCCTGATCGTCATTGGTGCCGGTCCGGTGGGTTTGGCGGCGGCCATCGACGCCCGCCTGCAAGGCCTGGATGTGCTGGTTCTGGACGACGACAAAACCGTCTCGGTGGGTTCGCGGGCCGTGTGCTATTCCAAACGCGCACTGGAAATCCTGGACCGCTTGGGGGTCGCCGATCAGGCCTGCGCCATGGGCGTGAGCTGGAACATTGGCCGCACCTTCCTGGAGCAAGAAGAGGTGTACCAGTTCAACCTGGTGCCCGACGCCGGTCACAAGCGCCCCGGCATGATCAATTTGCAGCAATACCACATCGAAGAAATGCTGGTTGCGCGTGCTTTGGCGTTGGGCGCTGACATCCGTTGGCAGCACAAAGTGACAGCCGTCACGCCAGCCGCCGACCACGCCACGCTCACGGTGGAAACGCCTGACGGCCCCTTCGACATCGAGGCCGACTGGCTGGTGGTGGCCGACGGCGCGCGCAGCCCCATTCGCCGCCATCTGGGCCTGGACATCGAAGGCCGCGTTTTCCAGGACCGCTTTTTGATCGCGGACGTGATCATGAAAGCCGACTATCCCGCCGAGCGCTGGTTCTGGTTTGACCCGCCGTTTCACCCCAACCAGAGCGTGCTGCTGCACAAGCAAAGCAACAACGTCTGGCGCATCGACTTTCAGCTGGGCTGGGACGCGGACCCAGAAGAAGAAAAGAAACCCGAAAAAGTCATTCCGCGCCTGCAGGCCATGCTGGGCGACGACCGGCCTTTCGAGTTGGAGTGGGTCAGCATTTACACCTTCCAGTGCCGGCGCATGACCGACTTCCGCCATGGCCGCGTGCTGTTCGTGGGCGATGCTGCCCACCAGGTCTCGCCTTTTGGCGCGCGCGGTGCCAACTCGGGCTTTCAGGATACCGACGACCTGATGTGGAAGCTGGCCCTCGTGATTCAGGGCCAGGCCAGCGATCAGCTGTTGGACACTTACGCGCACGACCGCCAGTTTGCCGCCGACGAGAACATCATGAACTCGACGCGCTCGACCGACTTCATCACGCCCAAGAGCCGCACCAGCAAGACCTTCCGCAACCAGGTGCTGGCGCTGGCCAAGCACCACCCGTTCGCGCGCAAGCTGGTGAATTCGGGTCGCCTGTCCGTGCCCTCGTTCCTGACCGGCTCGGCACTCAACACGCCCGACGCCGACACTTTTGCAGGCCAGATGGTGCCCGGCGCGCCGATGGACGATGCGCCCGTGCAAGTGAATGGCCAGGACGCCTGGTTGCTCGATCAGGTCGGCAAGGGCTTTCAGGCTTTGTTGTTTGTGGACGCGCAGCCCGCGCCGGAGGTGTTGGCCCAACTCGCTGGCTTGCAAGCGTCCGGTGGGAGCGCGCCCCTGCGCGCGAATGCCCAAGCGGTCAAAGTGACGCCGCTCATCGTCGCCTCATGCCCGCTGGAATTGCCCGGCATGCAGGTCATCGTCGATGCCCAGGGCCTGGTGGCTAAACGCTACGACGCCCAACCAGGCACCTGCTACTTGCTGCGCCCCGACCAGCATGTGGCGGCCCGCTGGCGCACGCTGCAGATGGCCCCGTTGCAAGCCGCGCTGGCCCGAGCCCTTGGCCACCACATTGGCCAAGCCTGAACTGCAGCAAGGATTGACATGAGCACCGACATGAACACCGCTTTGATCACAGACCTGAATTTCCATGAAGCAGGCCGCCGCTTCTTCCGCGATTTTTCACCCGGCGACGAGTTTTATGAACACCTGATCGAAGCCCACAACGGCCTGAGTGACGAACAAAGTGAAGCGCTCAACGCCCGCCTGATCCTGCTGCTGGCCAACCACATTGGCGACTTGCAAGTGCTGCGCGCAGCGCTGCAAGCCGCGCGCCAAGCCGCTTGAGCAGCACCCGCCAAGTGACGTGCTCCCACAAGGGTTCGGGTTTTTTGTAGGAGGCCGCCCCTGCGGCCGAGGCATTCGCGCGCAGGGGCACGCTCCCACAGGGTTCAGTTTTTTCGTGGGAGGTCGCCCCTGCGGCCGAATGCATTCGCGCGCGGGGCGCGCTCCAACAAGACTCAGCAGGCGAAGTCCGGGTCGCCAGGCCGCAGCAGCTTGGCCGCAGAGCAGCGCATGCCCGCCTGCGTGAGGCAGGCCACCAGATCGTCTATGGCGGCCTGCACATCCGCTGGGGCGCCTTCGTGCAGTGCCTCCACCACGATGAGTGCGCGCGTGGTCTGCGGTTGGATCACCGAGCGCGCGCTCTGACGGTGGCACCAGCGGCGCGCATGTGTGCGGTTGCCGGCGTCGGCGAAGATCACTTCGCCGGGCTCCGGGTGTTCGACGGCACCCGAAAACTCCAGATGCTCTTCGCTGCCGGTGGCCGCACGCACCGTCAGGTCGCCTTCGATGCCGTCGAGGTCGAGCACCGCCACTGGCAAGGCCCAGGCCACCGACAGCGCGTTGCACAGGTCCACCAGCGGATGCAGGCGCGGCAGTTGGCCGTCCTTGCGCAGCCGCCGCAGCAGGGCCTCGGCGGCGCAGCGGTATTGCGTGGGCTTGAGGCCCATGGCCGAGAAACCGCGGCGCCAGGCCTGGATGGGGACCGACTCGCCCTCGGCACCAGCCGCCAGGTGTGCCTTTGCGCGGGCCAGCAGGCGCTCGAACGCGGCATCGACGTTGGCGTCGGGTGTGACCCCCTCGACGCTCAGGACCATGGGGACGAGGCTCGGGAAACGCGACCAGATGTCGCTGCTGTGCCGGAAGTGCATAGGGGGTACTCGCGTCGGTTTAAAAAGAGTCAAGCGGCGGTGTCGAACATCTTGCCGGGGTTGAGCAGCGACAGCGGGTCCAGCGTGTGCTTGAGCTGGCGCATCAGGGCCAGTTCTTGCGGCGTGCGGCTCACGCTCAGCCAGGCCTTCTTGGACAGCCCCACACCGTGTTCGGCCGAGATCGCGCCGCCGAGTTCGCGCAGGGGTTCGTAGACCAGCGTTTCGATGTGCTTTTGTGTCAGCGCATCGCCGCTGCCCACCGCCACGGCGATGTGCAGGTTGCCGTCGCCCACGTGGCCGAAGATCCAGCAATGGCCTGCCGGCCAGCGCGCCTTCACCGCAGAGCGCACGCCTTCGGCATAAGCCGCCATGTCGGCCAGTGGCAACGACACGTCGAATGCGAAGTCGGGGCCGTGCTGAAAGGTCAGCGAGACGCTTTCGCGCAGGGCCCACAAGGCGCGCCGCTGCGTCAGTGACTCGGCCAGCACCGCGTCATCAAAATACCCCAGGGCCTGGGCACTTTCGAGGGCGCTCTGCAAGGCCTCGTCGTCCGTGTCGACCACTTCGACCAGCACCTGGTAGGCGGCGATGTTCTGCAAAGGTGAGCGCCCCGAGGGGCTGCCCTTGACGGCCAGTTCAAAGTAGTCGCGCCACATCACCTCGAAGGCGCTCAGCCTGCCGCTGAAGGCTTTGTCGAGGTGGCGCAGCAGGGCCAGCACCTGCTCGAAGCGCTCGCAGGCGAAGAGCATGGTGCGCGGCGTGTCCGTGGCCTCGTGCAGGCGCAGCACCGCGCGCGTGACCACGCCCAGCAGGCCTTCGCTGCCGATGAACAAGTGCTTGAGGTCGAAGCCAGAGTTGTTCTTCAACATGCGGTTCATCGACGAAAGCACGGTGCCGTCCGCCAGCACCACTTCGAGCCCCAGCACCGACTCGCGTGTCATGCCGTAGCGGATGACGCTGTTGCCGCCTGCGTTGGTGGCGATGCTGCCGCCGAGGGTGGCGCTGTCCCTGGCACCGAAGTCCACGCCGTATTGCAGGCCGTGCGCCTGCACGGCCTCGCGCAAGCGGCCCAGCACAACGCCGGCCTGCACCGTGGCCGTGCGGCCAACGGGGTCGATGGCCTCGATGCTGCGCATGCGCTCGGTTGAAATGATCAGTTCATGCGACGCGGCATCGGCGCCATGCACCAGGCCACTGAGCCCACCCTGCGCCACCACCGGCTGGCGATGCGCATGGCACAGCGCCATCACGGCGGACAACTCTTGCGTGCTGCTGGGCCGCACCAGCGCGCAGGCCTGCAGCCTGTCTTGGCGAAAGACACCGGCACCCCGCTCGGCCACGGCAGCGGCGTCCAGCAGCCCTTCGGTGCCAACGCAGCCGCGCAGGGCCTGGATCAAGGTGTCGTTCATGGCCTGCCCCAGGATGTTGGCATGCTCAAGCCCGCGAAACCCGATGGCCTAACTGCCACGCTTGGCGCTCAGGTAGCCCAGCGAGACATCGACCATGGCTTTGACACCGGTTTTCAGGGCCTTCTCGTCGATCGTGAACAGTGGCGAGTGGTTGGGCGCACCCGCTTTGTCGGCGTGCGGGCTGGCGTTGAGGAACCACATCACGCTGGGTGCCGCGCCCGAGAAAGCACCAAAGTCTTCTGCGCCCATGCCAGATGGCGCCTCGCGCACCATGCCCTTGCCGGCGGCGCGCTCGAGCGACGGCAGCACGCTGGCGGTCAAGGCCGGGTCGTTCCTGAGCACCGGATAGGCCTGGATGATTTTCACATCGGCCGTGAGGCCCGAGGCTTCGGCCGTCTTCTGCGCCATGCGCACGATGGATTCATGGACCAGCTGGCGCGTCGGTTCGTGCAAGGTGCGGATGGTGCCGCCCAGCGTCACCGACTCGGGAATGATGTTGTTGCGGTTGCCGCCGGCAATCTGGCCCACCGAGACCACGACCGCGCCTTCCGAGAGGTTGGTCTGGCGGCTGACGATGGACTGCATATTGGTCACGATCTGCGCGGCCGTGACGATGGGGTCCTTGGCTTGCCAGGGCATGCCGCCATGGCCGCCCGCGCCCTTGACGGAGATCTGAAACCCGTCACCACTGGCGAGCACGGCACCGCGTTGCAGGGCAATCGAGCCAGCTGGAAATCCCGACGTGATGTGCTGCGCGAAGACGGCCTCCACCTTCGGGTTGTCCATCACGCCAGCGGCCATCATGGCAAAAGCGCCCGAAGGCGAACCCATGGCGCCCCACTCCTCAGCGGGCTGGAACAGGAAGACGATGGTGCCGGCCAGCTGCGCACGCATGCTGGACAAGACCTGCGCCGCGCCCAGCAGCATCGCCACATGCGTGTCGTGCCCGCAAGCGTGCATGACGCCGGTTTCCTTGCCCTGCCACAGGGCCTTGGCCTGGGAGCGGAAGGGCAGGTCGTTGCGTTCCTCGACGGGCAGTGCGTCCATGTCGGCACGCAGCGCAATCACCGGCCCCGGTTTGCCGCCTTTGAGAACGGCTTTGATGCCGGTCTTGGCGATCCCGGTCTGGACTTCGATGCCCGGCATCGCCCGCAAGGCCTGCGCCACGTACGCCGCTGTCTTTTCTTCTTGGTAGGAGAGCTCTGCATTCTGGTGCAGGTGGCGTCGCCAGGTCAGCACCTGCGCATCGACCGCGTCGATGAGGGCGTCGACCTTGGGTTGCGCCATGGCGGGCGACCCGCTCAGGCCGAGGGTGAGCGCCAAGCAGGCTGCTGTGAGGGTTTTGCGGTTCATGGTGTTTCCGTTCTAAAAGCGCATTCGCGCGCGGGGGCGCGCTCCCACAAGGGTGTGGGGTTTTTGTGGGAGGCCGCCCCTGCGGCCGAAGCATTCGCGCGCAGGGGCGCGCTCCCACAGGGTTCGGGGGCTGGCTGGGCGTGCTCAATCGGCCTTGAAGCCCGAGGCTTTGACCACCGGCTCCCAGCGGGCGCGGTCGGCGGCATGCACTTTGGCGAACTCGGCCGCGTTCAGGCCCGTGGCTTCCAGGCCCAGCGCGGCGGCCTTTTGCACCACGTCGGGATGGCGTGATGCTGCAGCGATGGCCGCCCCGATGCGCTGCACCGTGGCCGCAGGGGTCTTGGCGTGCATATACGCGCCGTACCAGGCGTCGCCCAACACGGTGGGGAAGCCCTGTTCGGCAAAGGTGGGCACGTCGGGCATCACCGGCGAGCGCTGTGCGCCCGATGTGGCCAGCATGCGAATGCGCCCGCTCTTGTGCAGCTCATACGGGAACTGGTCGATGCCAGCGACGATTTGCCCGCCCATCAAATCGTTGTTCAGCGGTGCGCCACCCTGGTAGGGCACGTGCGTGAGTTGCACGCCCGCTGCCTGGCCCAGCAGCATGCCCAGAAAGTGCAGCTGGCTGCCTGCTGCAGCGGTGCCGAAGTTGGCTTGCTTGGGGTTGGCCTTGTAGAAGCTCAGCAGATCGGCCAGGTTTTTGAGGGGGGCATTGCCGCCGGTGGCGATGGCCAGGGAATAACGCACGATTTGCGCGACCGGCACGAAATCGGCTTCGGTGTTGTAGGGCAGCTTGCTGAAGGTGAAGGGCGCAATCACGATGGGCGCCGGTGGTGTGATGAGCACCACGCTGCCGTCGGCGGCGGCGTTCTTCAACGCTTCAGCGGCCACACGCCCACCCGCGCCAGGCTTGTTCTCGACGACGACGGTGGCGTTCAAAGCCGTGGCCATCTTCTCGCCCACCAGGCGCGCCATCACATCGGTGCCGCCACCGGGCGGAAAGCCCACCAGCAGGCGGATGGTGGGCTTGTCTTGGGCCAAGGCCGCAGCGGCGCAGAACCATGCGGCGGTGAGGCCGAGTGCCCATTTTTTCATCGGGTGTTTGATAGCCATGTTGTTGTCTCCTAGGGGGTGGTTGATTTTGTGAACGGGGAAAACTTCTGCTTCAGGTCACGGCCTTGCGCGCCGTGAATTCCGGGCGGTCCCAGGACCGGGTGTGCATCACATCCTGGAGCACCGCCACGGCGTCCCAGATGTCGACATAACGCACGTACAGCGCGGCAAATCCAAAGCGCAGGATGTTGGGCGCACGGAAGTCGCCCACCACGCCGCGCGCGATCACCGCCTGCATGATGGCGTAGCCGTTTTCGTGGGTCAGCGCCACCTGGCTGCCGCGCTGTGCACCTTCGCGTGGACTGGCCAGGCCAAAGCCGTAGTCACCCAGTTGCTGGTCCACCAGGGCGATGAACAGGTCACCCAGCGCCATGCCCTTGGCGCGCAATTGCTGCAGGTCCACGCCGTCAAATGCCGTCAGCGCTTCTTCGAGTGCGATCAGCCCCAGCTGCGAGGCCGTGCCCACCAGCATGCGGTCGATGCCAGGGTGGGCCTCGTACTCGTGCGTGAATTCGAAGGGCCGGGCATGGCCGTGCCAACCGGCAATCGGCTGGCGCAGGTCGGCCAAATGGCGCTCGGCCACGAACACAAAGGCCGGCGCACCGGGGCCGCCGTTCAGGTATTTGTAGCCGCAGCCAACGGCAAAGTCGACGCCACAGGCGTTGAGCTGCACCGGCAGCGTGCCCGCGCTGTGCGCCAGGTCCCAGGCCACGAGGCCGCCCACGCGCTGCGCGGCGGCGGTGATGCGCGCCATGTCGTACAGGCGGCCGGTCTTGAAGTTCACTTCGGTCAGCGTCACCACGGCGAGTTGATCGCCGGCCTGCGCGATGGCCTGCTCCACGTCCTCGGGCGCCACGCAGCGCAACTCGGCGCCCATCAACTCGGCCACGCTGGCGGCCACATACATGTCGGTGGGGAAGTTGCCCAGCTCGCCAATGATCACGCGCCGCCCGGGCCGCAGCCGCAGCGCCGCGCCCAGCACCTTGAACAGGTTCACCGAGGTGGAGTCGCACACCACCACCTCGTGCGCCTTGGCGCCCACCAGGCGCGCGATGGTGGCGCCCACACGCAGCGGTGCCGGGTACCAGTCGGCGTCGTTCCACGAACGGATCAGCCCGCGCCCCCATTCGTGCTCGATGGCATGGGTCATGCGCGCGGACACGCTCTTGACCAGCGCGCCCAGCGAATTGCCGTCCAGGTAGATCTCGCCCGCGGGCAGCTGGAACAGGTCGCGGCGCGCGGCCAGCGGGTCTTGCCGGTCGCGTTCGATCAGGGATTCACGGGTGATGGGGTTCATGGGTTGCTCAAATCAAGGTTCAGAGCTGGGTCCGCAGGGACCACAGTTCGGGGAAGAATCGGTGCGAGGTGACGTGCTGCAACCAGCCCACGCCGGCCGAGCCGCCGGTGCCCGGCTTCATGCCGATGAGGCGTTGCACCGAGACAAAGTGACGCCAGCGGTACTGTGTGAGGGCATCGCACAGCGCCATCAGCGCTTCGGCCAGCTGGTACAGGTCGTTGTGCGGACCGGGGTCGGCGTACACGGCCAGCCAGGCTTTCTCCACCGACTCGTTGGGCACATAGTCTTCCGACCAATCGCGCTGCAAGGCCGCAGCGTCGATGGCGTGGCCGCGCCGCGCCAGCAGCGCGATGGCCTCGTCATACAGGCTGGGCGATTCGAGGGCGCTTTGCATGCCGGGCCACACATGTGGCATGTTGCTGAAGGCGCTCGCCAGCCGTCTGTTCTTGTTGCCGAGGATGAATTCGACGTGCCGGTACATGAAGGACAACTGCCCCGAGGCCGTGCTCAGGTGGTCGCGAAACTGGTTGAAACCCTCGGGGCTGATGGTGTTGAGAACGTCCCAGGAACGGCCGATGTATTCGCCCATCGCGCGTGCCCGCACCAGGATCTCCAGCGCGCTGCCGGTGTCGTCCTGGCGCAGTTGCTGCTGCGCGTTGTAGAGCTCGAAGTGCATCGCCTTGAACAGCAGCTCTTTCACCTGACCCATCATGTAAAAACAGTGCTCATCGTAGGCGTCGCTGCGCAGGTGCTGCAGCGACAGCAACAGGTCAATGCTCTGGTAGTCGTTGTAGGGGTTGCTGCGACCCTGGAAGTCGACCAGCGGCTGGCCGCCGGTGGACTGCACCATCTCGGCGCGCGAGGCGTCGCTGGTGGTGCCCATGGGGCGCGGGCCGATGCCCGGCTGCACGCCAGAGGGGTCGATGAGTTGCGGGTGTTGGCGCTTGTAGCGAGGCATGGGGTGGTCTCCTTTGATGACAGTGCAATGTGTTGTGGTGTGGTCCGCGCTCAGCCAGCGTCCAGCTGGGTCAGCAGGGCCAAGGTATGGCGCCCGATGGGGCTGTGTGGGCGGGTCAGTTCCAGCGCCACGTCGAAATGGTTGCGTCCGGCAATTTCCATGCTTTGGCAAGTGCTGCCGGCCTGGGCCAGCAAGGCGGCGAACTCGGTGCTCTGCGCTTTGAAGGCTTCGGTCTCCACCTCGCCCCAGCACAGCAGCGTGGGCGGGAAACCCTGCAAGTCCAGCAGGGCCGGGCTTTGCGCCCGGGCTTGTGCGGCATCCATGCCCAGCGCTTCGTTGATGGACGTGCCCAGCAGCGGTTCCAGCCAGTAAACGCCCGACATCAAGACCGCTGCGCGCGGTTGCCAAAGCGGCTGAGTGGGTGTTTGCCAACCCGGCAGGCAGACCATGGCCGCGAGGTGGGCGCCCGCTGAACTGCCGGCCACGACGATGCGTTGCGCGTCGATGCCCAGTGCTGCGGCCTGTGCGACCAGCGCGAGCAAGGCCTGGCGGCACTCTTGCACGATGTCGCCCACCTGAGCCGCAGGCGCCAGGGTGTAGTCCAGCGCGCAAAAGGCCACGCCGCGTTCAATGCAATCGGCGGCGGCAAAGAGCGAATCGCGCGCTGCCAACTCTTGCCAATAGCCACCGTGAATGAACACCAGCAGCGCGCAGCCCTGCTCGCTTGTGGCGGCCGAGTCTGTTACGGCAGGTGGCAGGCACAGGTCGGCACGCTGGGCGGCAGCGCTGCCGTAGCGCAGTTCCAGCCAACGCCCGCCCAGTGCCTCGGCGCGTGCGCGGGCGAGTTGGCTTTGATGCCCGTAGTCGGCGATGAAGGGCTGGTAGTTGCCGCCGATGCAGGAGCTGGGCGAATACGCGCGTTCGCGCTCGGCGAGGTTTTCGATGGTGATGGATGGATGCATGGGCTTCATCGGCTTCATCTGGCGGGCATGTTGGCGGCGGTGTACGCCAGGGTGACGCTGGCGTCGTCGGGCACCGGCGGCATGGTGGCGTTCCAGGCCAGCCAACGTTCACGCATCTGGGCTAGGCGCTCGGGTTCGCGCGAGGCCAGGTTGGCGCGTTCGCGCGCATCGGCATCGATGTCAAAAAGGTATTCGTGTTCTTCCACCTTCAGGTACTTCCAGCGGCCCGCACGCAGGGCGCGCTGCTGGCGGTGGTTCATGCGCCAGAACATGTCGCGCGGCACGCGTTGCGCCGGGTCGTGCAGCATGGGCAGCAGCGACACGCCATCGATCGGATGCGAGGGCGCGGGCGTGCCACCCCCGGCGGCCAGCATCGTGGCCGACCAGTCCATGGTCAGGCAATGCTGGTCGGTGGTGTGGCCGGCCGGGATCACGCGCGGCCAGCGCGCAATCCACGGCACGCGGATGCCACCTTCGGTGAGGTCCATCTTGCCGCCCACCAGCGGCCAATTGTCGGAAAAGCGTTCACCGCCGTTGTCGCTGGTGAAGACCACCAGGGTGTCCTCGCTCAGGCCTTCGGCATCGAGCGCGGCCATCACCTGGCCGATGCCCTCGTCCATGTGGTGGATCATGCGCAGGTAGGTCTGCACGTTGCCACCTTCCAGGTGCAGCAGGTTGGGCAAGGCGCGCGCCACGGCTTCGTCGTCGCGCGTCTCCCAGGGCCAGTGCGGCGCGGTGTAGTGCAGGCTGAGAAAAAACGGCTGGCCCTCACGCGCGGCGGCGGCGCGGCGGTGCACATAGTCGGTGGCACGGTGCGAGAGCAGGTCGGTGAGGTAGCCGATCTCGTGGTGCTCGACCTCGCCTTCGAAGAAGTCGTGGTCGCCCCGGGACGAGGCGTGGGTGAAGTAGTCCGCCGCCCCGGCCATGATGCCGTAGAACTCGTCGTAGCCCGAGCGCTGCGGGCCAAAGTCCGGCGGGTAACCCAGGTGCCATTTGCCCACCAGCGCCGTGGCATAACCGGCCTCGCGCAGACGCGAGGGCAAGGTGGGCCAGTGCGGCGGCAGGCCCAGGTGGGGCTTGCCACGCGCAGCGCTGTTGAGGGGTTCTTCCATCGCGCCGCGCAGGCGGTACTGGTAGCACATGCTCATCAACGCAAAGCGCGTGGGCGAGCACACCGGGGAATTGGCGTAGCCCTCGGTGAAGCGCAAGCCTTGCGCGGCCAGGCGGTCCAAGTTGGGCGACACTGCGCCAAACTCGGCGGGCCGCCCGCCATAGCAACCCAGGTCGGCATGGCCCAGGTCGTCGGCCACGATGAAGATGATGTTGGGGCGCGTTGGGGTATTGGCTTGCATAGGTGTACTGGGGGAACCGTGAACGATCGTCGAACCTTCTTCACTGCCGTTGACCAGGAAAAATGCAGCAGATAAGCTAAGGTAGCAGCCCGCAACCCAGTTGTTGAAAACAATCATGCCCGTCCCTAGTGAAAACCCCGATCCGCTGGCCGATCCCCGGCGCGTCGCGGACCTGTTGCTTTACCGCATGTCCGTCATCACACGCAGCACCAGCTTGCCGCTGGTGCGCATTTTCGAGGGCGAGTTCGGCATCACACGGCGTCACTGGCACATGCTGTCCTTGCTGGTGGAACACGGGGCCATGCCCTCTTCGCGTCTGGCCACCTTGTGCTGGCTGGACCGCCCGAGCATCTCGCGCGCCGTTTCTGGCCTGGTCCAGAAGGGCCTGATCACGCGACGGGGCAGTGCCAGCCATTCCCGAGAACTCGAGGTGACCGAGGCCGGCCAGCAGCTGTACGAAAGCGCCATGCAGCGCGTGGGTGCCTTGAATGGTGAACTGGCGCGCACCCTCAGCCTGGCCGAGCGCCAGTCGCTGAACGGCATGCTCACGCGCCTTCAGTCGTGCGTGGCCGACATCGCCGAGCGCGCGGCCCGCACAGCGCCCATCTCGGGCCGCAACAAGCGCCGCGGCTGAGCACGCCCTGCCTTGTGGCCGCCATTTCGCCGGTGCTGCGTCTCGCGCGTTCCGTGGGCATCGGACTGAAACCTGCTGAACCTGACGAGCGCGGGCGACCGCTCACAAATGGCCGTTAGGAGTCGACCCTTAGACGCCATACGGAATCGAAAAAATGTCATTTATAGCTACAGACGAGGGGTTGCCGAGTCACGGAAGGAGTTGGTAACTGGCGATCCGTCAGCCACGCTTGCTGTCAGCGTTTCATTTTTCAACCACGATGAGGACATTACAAGAGGCCTCCTCAACCAAAGACTTGGCCGTTGAACCTATCCACCAACGGCGCAACAAACTCTTTTCGTGTTTGTGACCCACGACGATCAGATCGGCCTGTTGTTCGGCGGCAAATCGAGTGACTTCTCTGATCACTTCACCTTTCAAAATTTCGCCATCGGCCTCAAAGCCCATTGATCGGAGTGTTTTGACACCTTTGCTCAGTTGTTCTTTCAGCTTCTCCTCGATCTCCGCACTGCTCGCATTGCCCAGGTAGCCCATTTCAATGGCGCCAATGTCCATTTCAAAAGTGGGGGCCACGGCGACCAAAGTGAGCTTGGGTCGATCCCAATGCGTCAGGTCTTTGATCCCCAAGAGTGCTTGCTGACCGCTGGCGGAGCCGTCGTACGCCAGGATGATTCGCTTGTACATGTTTTCTCCTTCGGTACACATGGCGGATTCAAGTACGAACTGCAACAGAGATGAACCCGGTAATGGGTGGCTGAGGATGTCAAGGCATCATGGCCGCTCAAACCGCCAAGTCCAAGTTGCCAGATGTACAAGCACCTCATCCGAGAAGAACGATACCAAATTCACAGCCTCTTGAAAGCCAAACAGTCCATCAATGAGATCGCCCGATTGCTGGGCAGACATCGCAGCACCATCAGTCGTGAACTCAGCCGTGGTCGTGGCCAGCGCGGGTATCGCGCCGAGCAAGCCTGCAACAAGGCGTCTGAGCGCGCTCAGCACAGCCGCAATGCCCGCCGTGTGGACCCCAAGGTCTGGGCCAATGTGGCTTTTTTCCTCGGAGTTCAATGGAGCCCCGAGCAGATTGCTGACAAGGTTGGGATCAGTCACGAGTGTGTCTATTTGCATGTCTATGCGAACAAGGCTGTCGGTGGCGATTTACACAAGAACCTGCGCAGCCAAAAGCCCCGGCGCAAACGCCACCTGAGCGGACGTGACAGGCGTGGGCAGATCCCTAACCGCCGCCCGATCAGCGAACGACCAAGCCGCATTGAGGATCGCAAGCAAGTGGGCCACTGGGACGGCGATACCGTCATTGGCGCAGCACACAAACAAGCCATCGTGACATTGGTAGAGCGCAAAAGCGGCTTTGCTGTGCTGGCCAAGGTATCCCACAAGACGGCTGATTTGGTGGGGCGTGCCATTGAAAAAAATAGAGGGTGTGAACGGCTTCTCGCGTCAATGGCTATGGCTGACCGCCGCCAAAATTCACCCCTCCAAATGCCCTGCTCAATCGCTTCCAGCGCACGCCTTGAGCGCCTGCGCCAGCAAAGGCGCCAGCGGCACCACGTTGCTGGCATGGGCAATGCTGTCGGTGCTCCAGAATTGCCCTGCACCTGCCTGGTGGATGCGTTGCAAGGCGTCTTCGGCCAGCAAGGCATGCGTCACCGCCACATCCACGCTGGCCGCGCCTGCGGCCAGGGCGAGTGTGGCGGCGGTGGCCAGCGTGTGGCCGCTGCTGGTCACGTCGTCCAGCAGCACCACCGCTTTGCCGCGCAGATCGCAGGGGGGCAGCGTGACGTCCACCGCACGGTCGCCGTGGCGCACTTTGGTGCACACCGCGTGCTCAAACCCATGGGCTGCCGCGGCTTGGGTGACCCACTGTGCTGACTCGCTGTCTGGCCCCAGCAAGAACGCGCCGGGCCGGTGCTGCGCAATCCACGCGCCCAGCAGAGGGGCGGCACTGAGCGTGATGGCCTGATGGGCCGGCACGGCCTCGGCCAAAGTTGCCACCCGGTGCAAATGCGGATCCACGGTGATGACCGCATCGAACAGCGTGGCCAGCCACGCACCCACGATGCGTTGACTGACGGCCTGGCCGGGGGCAAACGCCATGTCTTGCCGCATGTAGGCCAGATAGGGGGCGACCAGGCTCAGGTGCTGTGCGCCCATTTGGCGGGCGGTGGGCACGGCCAGCAGCAGCTCTGTCAGTTTGTCGCTGGGCTGGTGCAGGCCGCGCAGCAGCACCACGCGCGGCGGTAAGTGGGCGGGTAGTGTCAGCTGGATTTCGCCATCGGGAAAGCGGTGGCGCTGGATCGGTTGCGGCAGCAGACCTGCTGCGGCGGCCAGGTGCAAGGCGGCAGGTGCCTCGTCTTCAAAGTACAGCAGGACGGTGGCTTCAGGCATTTTTTCTCCAGATCAAAATTCCACGAACACATGCGGCATTTCATCGGCCTGACCCAAGGTGTAGCCACTCGATCTGCGGCACAGCTGCGTCGCAAATTCCAGGTCGCTCGGGTACGCGGCATGCACGCGGTACAGCGGCTCGCCCTGGGTCACGCTGTCGCCCAGTTTGTGCAGCAGGTCGACCCCGGCGCTTTGCACTTTGGGGGCGCCGGCCATGCGGGCCACGCGGGCGATTTGCAGGTTGTCGATGCCGATCACCACACCGTCGGAGGGCGCGCAAATCTCCAGCGTGAGCGCACCCAAAGGCGGGTTGTTGTGGTCAAAGGGGCGTGCGCCTTGCGCCGCAATGATGGCCTGCATGCGGCTCAGCGCGCGACCCGAGTCGAGGATGTCGCGTGCAATGGCAAAGCCGTCGCCGCCCCGCACGTCGGGGCTGGCCTCGATCAGGCGTCCGGCCAGGCGCAGCGATTTTTGCCGCAGGTCGTTGGGCGCACGCGGGTCGTTTTCCAGCACCCGCATCACATCGCGCGCTTCCAGCATCGGGCCCACGCCCTGCCCCACCGGCTGGCGGCCATCGGTGATGACCACTTCCAGAGACAGGTGGATGTGCGAGGCCACGTACTCAAACAGCCGCCGCAGGCGCTGTGCTTCGGGCATGGAGCGCACCTTGGCGGTGGGGCCGATCGGGATGTCCAGCACCAGGTGGGTGGAGCCGGCGGCGATCTTTTTGGACAGGATGGACGCGACCATTTGCGCGGGCGAGTCCAGCGAGAGCGGGCGCTCCACGGCAATCAGCACATCGTCGGCGGGTGACAAATCGGCGGTGCTGCCCCAGGCCAGGCAGCCCCGGTGGGTGCGCACGATTTCGGCCAATTTGTCGAAAGGCAGTTGCACATCGGCCAGCACTTCCATGGTGTCGGCCGTGCCTGCGGGCGAGGTGATGGCCCGCGATGAGGTTTTGGGACACAAGATGCCATAAGCCGCCAGGATGGGCATGACCAGCATCGAGGTGCGGTTGCCGGGGATGCCGCCGATGCAGTGCTTGTCCACCACCAGGGGTTCGTGCCAGTCCAGACGGCGACCGGCGGCCACCATGGCTTCGGTCAAAAAATACACCTCGTCGCGGTCCATCTCGCCGCGGTTGGTGGCGACGACAAACGCGGTGAGTTCGATTTTGGAATAGTGGTGCCCGGCAATGTCTTGCACGATGGCATGAAAGTCATCCTGGTTCAGGCGTTCGCCGCTGATTTTGCGGAACAGTGCCCCCATCGAGGCCGGCGGTTCGGCTTGCGAGACCGAGGCGGTGTGCCCGTCGGGAATGCCCAAATGCGCAAAAGCGTCCTCGGACAAGCCCACTTCGCCGCAGGCCACGATGTTGTTGTCGTCCACCACGTTCAGCGTGGCCAGCACATGCCGACCGTTGGCCCGCACGTCGATTTTGGACAGCGCCTGAAAACCTTCGGCGCGGACCACCGCACAGTTGCGGTTGAGGTAGGCCACGTTTTCGCGGTAGGTGTCGATGCCCACGCGTCGCAAGGACAAGGGCGAGGCCCGCTCAGCGGGGCTGGATGGGGATGCGGGAGGCGTTGCGGTGTTCATGGGCTTCAGGCTACACCCAAATCACAGACGCTGGCGGTGCCAAATTTTGCAGACGCGCAAAATTTGTACAGAAAAACGGAGCGTGCTCGCCAGTGGCTACGCGCGAGGTGCTGCGCGCGAAGACCTTCGGCCGCAGGGGCGACCTCCCACAAAAACCACCGAGCCCTGTGGGAGCACAAATGGAACCCTGTGGGTGCCGGCCCCAGCTGGGCCGGTGCGGGTGGCTATTGGCCGTGTTGCAATTTGTAGACGGCGGTGCCTGCCATCAGGTTGGGCAACAGCCGCACTTCCTGGCCGTTTTGCAGACCGAAGGCGTCCACCACCTGCAAGTTGTTTTTGCGGGCCAGATCGCCAAAGTCGGCAAAGGTGCCCACGCGGATGTTGGGCGTGTCGTACCACTGGTAGGGCAGGCGCTTGGTCACCGGCATGCGGCCTTGCAGCACGCTCAGGCGGTTGAACCAGTGCGCAAAGTTGGGGAAGGCCACGATGCCCACGCGGCCCACGCGCACGGTTTCGCGCAGCATGGTTTCGGCGTTGCGCAGGTGTTGCAGCGTGTCGATCTGAAGGACGACGTCAAACGATTGGTCGGCAAACAGACTCAGGCCTTCGTCCAGGTTCAACTGGATCACGTTCACGCCGCGTTGCACGCAGGCGTGCACATTGGCATCGCTCAGTTCCACGCCATAGCCGGTGCAGGCATTGTGTTTTTGCAAGTGGGCCAGCAAGGCCCCGTCGCCGCAGCCCAGGTCGAGTACGCGGGCGCCTTGTGGCACCAGACGGGCAATGGCTTGCAGGATCAAGGGGTCGCTCATGGGGCCTCCCCGTTCAGGGTCTGGGCGATGTTGTCAAAGTAAGAGCGCACCACATTCAGGTAACGCGCGTCGTCCAGCAAAAAGGCGTCGTGTCCGTGCGGTGCGTCGATCTCGGCATAGCTCACGTCACGGTGGTTGTCCAGCAGGGCCTTGACCATTTCACGGCTGCGGGCGGGCGAAAAACGCCAGTCGGTGCTGAAGCTGACCAGCAAAAATTTGCAACTGGCGCGGGCCAGCGCCGCCGACAGGTCGCCGCCGTGCTGGCGTGCCGGATCAAAATAATCCAGCGCCCGGGTGATCAGCAAATAGGTGTTGGCGTCAAAGTACGCGCTGAATTTGTCACCCTGGTACCGCAGGTAGCTCTCGATCTGGAACTCGACTTCTTGCGTGGAGTATTTGTAGCCGGTGGCGTTGTGGGTGACGGCCTCGCGCAATTGGCGGCCGAATTTCTCGTTCATCACGTCGTCGCTCAGGTACGTGATGTGGCCGATCATGCGGGCAATGCGCAGGCCGCGCTGGGGCACCACCCCGTGCGCATAAAAGTGCCCATCGTGAAAGTCCGGGTCGGTCACGATCGCGCGGCGAGCCACTTCGTTGAAGGCGATGTTCTCGGCGTTCAGGTTGGGGGCGCTGGCCACCACCACGGCGTGCTTCACGCGTTCGGGGTATTGCAGTGTCCAGGACAGCGCCTGCATGCCGCCCAGGCTGCCGCCCATCACGGCGGCCAGTTGTGCAATGCCCAAAGCGTCCAGCAAACGGGCTTGGGCGTTGACCCAGTCTTCGACGGTGACCACCGGAAAATCCGCACCGTACACGCGGCCGGTGTCGGGGTGGGTGTGCATGGGGCCGGTGGAGCCAAAGCACGAACCCAGGTTGTTCACGCCGATCACGAAGAATTGGTCGGTGTCCAGCGATTTGCCGGGGCCGATCATGTTGTCCCACCAGCCCACGTTGTGGGGTTGGTCCGCATACACGCCCGCCACGTGGTGCGAGGCGTTGAGTGCATGGCAGATCAGCACGGCGTTCGACTTGTCGGCGTTGAGCGTGCCGTAGGTTTCGTAGCTGAGTGAATAGCCACGGATGGACGCGCCGCTTTGCAAAGGCAAAGGGGCTTCAAACAACATGCTTTTGGGCTCGGCGATCAACATCGAAAGTGTTCAGGTATCAAAACAAAACCCGGCTTCGCAGTCAGCTGGGCCGGGCTTCAGTGATTGAAACACACGCCATTTAGCTGAATTTCGGAACCTGGCAGGTTCCGGCGCCCGCAATCGGGTTCAAATCGGCGCTCCGGGCAAGTATAAGGGCGGCGAAGTCATTAAAAATAACAGCCCTCGCGTGGTGCGTTTTGGTGGTGTCAGATGGTGGCGCATCCATTGAGGCCTATTTCTTGCTTTTGTTTGGTGCATTGAAGGTTTTTGGGCCTTTGATGCACCAATTTAATTCAAAAAATCTCAAGAGATGGTCATGGAAGCACTGAAACAGGGCGCAGACGCGCTATTTATATTGTTGGGCGGGATCATGGTGTTGGCCATGCACGCTGGGTTTGCTTTTCTGGAGTTGGGCACGGTCCGCAAAAAGAACCAGGTCAATGCGCTGGTCAAGATTCTGGTCGACTTTTCGGTGTCGACGGTGGTGTATTTCGTGGTGGGCTACAGCGTGGCTTATGGCACGGGCTTTTTTGTGGGGGCCGAGCAACTGGCGGCCAAGAACGGCTATGACCTGGTCAAGTTCTTTTTCCTGTTGACGTTTGCAGCGGCCATTCCCGCCATCATTTCGGGCGGTATTGCCGAGCGGGCCAAGTTTTGGCCCCAGCTCATCGCCACGGCGGTGATCGTGGGTTTTGTGTACCCCTTTTTCGAAGGTGTGGCCTGGAACCAGCATTTCGGCGTGCAGGCCTGGATCAAGGCCGCCACGGGAGACGAGTTCCATGACTTTGCCGGCTCGGTGGTGGTGCATGCCATGGGCGGCTGGATTGCCTTGCCCGCCGTGGTGCTGTTGGGCGCACGTTACAACCGCTACCGCAAAGACGGCGTGGTTTCGGCGCACCCACCGTCCAGCATCCCGTTTTTGGCTCTGGGTTCCTGGATTTTGATTGTGGGCTGGTTTGGCTTCAACGTGATGAGCGCCCAGACGCTGGACAAAATCTCGGGCCTGGTCGCGGTCAATTCCCTGATGGCCATGGTGGGCGGCACGCTGGTCGCTTTGGTGCTGGGCAAAAATGACCCGGGATTCGTGCACAACGGCCCCTTGGCGGGTTTGGTGGCCGTGTGCGCCGGCTCTGACTTGATGCACCCGTTTGGTGCACTGGTGACGGGGGCTGTGGCAGGTGGGCTGTTTGTGGTCATGTTCACCCTGACCCAGAACAAGTGGAAGATCGACGATGTCTTGGGCGTTTGGCCCTTGCACGGTGTTTGCGGTGCCTGGGGCGGGATCGCGGCCGGTATTTTTGGCACGTCCTCCATGGGCGGTCTGGGTGGGGTCAACCTGACCGCACAACTGTTGGGCACCGCCATGGGCGTGGCTTGGGCGCTTTTGGGTGGTTTCTTGGTTTATGGCTGCCTGAAATTGACTTTGGGTTTGAAACTCAGCCCCGAAGAGGAGTTTGATGGGGCCGATTTGACGGTCCACAAAATCAGCGCCACACCCGATCGGGAAGTGAGTTGGTAAATCCATCGGTGTGTGCTGCAAACCACATTCCAGCGGGTTTTGGGGGATTACCCCTTGCTGGTTTTGATGGTTTCTCACGCATAATGGCCGCACTTCACTGTCTGAAGCAGCGAAGTCATGTTTGCGGTGACCAGATCAGTTTCGCTTTCCTTCCGATGTTTTCAGGTTTGTCGAATGCGTTTTCGGAGCTCCATCGCTTTTATCTCTGTGTTTTGAGGAGTCCCTTTCATGGGCAACAAACTTTACGTCGGCAACCTGCCTTACTCGGTTCGCGACGGCGATCTGGAACAAGCCTTCGGTGAATTCGGTGCTGTCACCAGCGCCAAAGTCATGATGGAGCGTGACACTGGCCGCTCCAAAGGTTTTGGCTTTGTGGAAATGGGCAGCGACAGTGAAGCCCAAGCCGCCATCAACGGCATGAACGGTCAGCCTTTGGGCGGCCGCAACGTGGTGGTCAACGAAGCACGTCCCATGGAAGCACGCCCTCCCCGCACGGGTGGCGGTGGCTTTGGCGGTGGCGGCGGTTACGGTGGTGGCCGTCGTGAAGGCGGCGGTGGCTACGGCGGCGGTCGCGAAGGTGGCGGCGGCTTTGGTGGCGGCCGTGAAGGCGGTGGCGGCTACGGCGGTGGCCGTCGCGAAGGTGGCGGCGAAGGTGGTGGTGGCGGTTTCCGCAGCCCCTACGGCGCTGGCCCACGTGGCGGTGCTGGTGGCGGTCGTCGCGAAGGCGGCGGTGGCGGCTACGGCGGCGGTTACTGATTCACGCGAGGGACTGCTGATCTGAGACCCTCAGCCCTTGCGTTCTGACAAAGCCCTGCAATGCAGGGCTTTGTCGTTTCTGGTGCACCAGCGGGCGTTGGACCCGTCAGTTGGCAGGCATGACGGTCGTGCCGCTTCAGGGTTTGGGGGCCAGGCTGCCGCGCACGCGGCCTTGCAGCGCATAGGTGCCGGTGTTGCTGTTGAAGTCCATGGTCTCGCCGGTGAACACGTCGCCGCCACGCGTGATGTGTACCGGATCAGACGACACCAGCCGGTCTTCATCGGGCAAGGCCACCAGTCGGGCACCACGCAGTTCAAGCTGGGGCTTGGTGTCGTGGGGGTGCTGGATGGCGTAGGCATCGCCGAGCAGCGTGACCTGCGTCCCATCGTCGGTGGCAATGCCTTGCTTGGCCCGGGCGTTCATCCGGGTGCCGCTGTCCCCTTGGGCGTCAATGCGCACCTGTTCAATGTGCAGCGCTTTTGTGGCCGGATAGTGCTGTGCGGCGTCGCCAGCGATTTCACGGGTCAAGCGTCCGTTGGCATCGAAGGATTTGACGGAAAAATGGGCCAACCGGTAATCGGGCTCTTGCCGCACGGCTTGGTTGGCGGGCTGCGTCAGCAACTCGGGCGCGCTTCTGACCAGCCACCAACTGCCGGATGCCAGCAGCGCCATGACGAACATGGGCAGGTAAACACTCAGCTGGTCAAGCAGGCGTCGACCCCAGTTCATGCGGAAGGGCCGGTGTGTGCGTTGACGCCGACTTGGGCCAACAGGCGGGCGTAATGCCCGCTGGCCACCAGCAGCAGATCGCAAAATGCGCGGGCAGCGCCTTCGCCACCACGCTCGGCGGTGATGTGGTGTGCCAATGCTTTGGCTTGGGCGTGTCCGTTGGCGGGCGCACAGGCGAAGGCGGCGCGTTGCATGACGGGCAAATCGGGCCAGTCATCGCCCATGGCTGCCGCTTGTGCCCAAGTCAGACCCAGGCTTTGCAAAAATTCTTCGGCGGCAGGACGCTTGTCTTCCGTGCCATAGCGCGCATGCGTGATGCCCAAGGCCTTCAGGCGCAAGCGCAGGGCGGGCGAGTCGCGGCCGGTGATGACCACGGGGGTGATGCCCGCTTGCTGCAGCAATTTCAGGCCCTGTCCGTCCAGGGTGTTGAAGCGTTTGAGGGTTTCGCCCGCCTCTGAAAAGTAAAGCCCAGCGTCGGTGAGCACGCCATCCACGTCAAAAAAAGCGACGCGAATGCCTTGCGCCTGCAACAGCAATTCGGGAGGAAAATTCAAGGCGGGTGTCAGTGCTTGCATGTCAGATCACTTTGGCCCGCATCAGGTCGTTGGTGTTGATGGCGCCGCACAGGCGTCCGGCAGCGTCCAAGACCAGGATGCTGGTGATGCGGCATTGCTCCATCATCTCGGCGGCCTCGACGGCCAGCGCGTCCACGCGGATGGTGCGTGGGTTGGCGTGCATCACATCGCGTGCCTTGAGTTGGCGCAAATCAGCCCCTTTTTCGATCAGGCGGCGCAGGTCCCCGTCGGTGAAGACGCCAAGCACCTGGCCATCGGCATCGGTCACCGATGTGGCGCCCAGGCCTTTGCTGCTCATCTCGCGCATGAGTGCGGTGAACTCGGCGTCCGGTCCCACCTGCGGCACATCGGCGCCTTGGCGCATGACATCGGCCACATGGGTCAGCAATCGGCGGCCCAAAGAGCCGCCCGGGTGTGAGCGGGCAAAGTCTTCGGGTTTGAAGCCCCGGGCGTCGAGCAAGGCCACGGCCAAGGCGTCGCCCATGGCCAGTTGGGCCGTGGTGCTGGCGGTCGGGGCCAGGTTCAGGGGGCAGGCTTCCTTGTCCACCGCACAGTCGAGCACGATGTCGGCGTGGCGGGCCAGTGACGAGGTCAAGCCACCCGTCATGGCGATCAAGGGCACGCCCTGGCGTTTGAGCACCGGCAGGATCGCGACGAGTTCATCGCTTTCGCCACTGTTGGAGATGGCCAGCACGACATCGATGGTCTGGATCATGCCCAGGTCGCCATGGCTGGCTTCGCCAGGATGGACAAACATCGCGGGGGTGCCGGTGGAGGCCAGCGTGGCGGCAATTTTGCGGCCAATGTGCCCGCTTTTGCCCATGCCGGTGACGACCACGCGGCCTTGTGCTTGCAGCACCTTGTTGACGGCTTGGACAAAGCGATCGTCCAGGCGGGCTTTGAGTTGCAGCAAAGCGGTCGCTTCGATGTCGAGGGTCTCGCGGGCGAGTTGCAGGATGTGGTCTGAATGGGCGAGCATGACCCGCATTTTATCGGGTGCCGTGCCATGACAAGGCGCCCGGGAATTCAGGCTTGTAGCGCACCGTGTGCGCGGCGGTGGCGCGCCTGGTTTTGTCACATGCGCTTGTTACCATTGACGCATGAGCGCTTTGGAGTTGACCCTGTTGTACTTGCTGGCCGCCGTGCTGGGCGTGGTGGGCTGCCGCATGCTCAAGCTGCCACCCATGCTCGGCTATCTGGCCGTGGGCGTGGTCATCGGCCCCAACGCGCTGGCGCTGGCGCAAAACTCCGAGGGCGTGAGGCACCTGGCCGAATTTGGCGTGGTGTTCCTGATGTTCGTGATTGGGCTGGAGTTCAACCTGCCCAAGCTGCGTTCTATGCGCAAGCATGTGTTTGGCTTGGGTTTGTTGCAGGTGTTGTTGACCCTGGTGATGGTCACGATGCTCTCTTTGTTTGTGGCCACCTTGGCCCCGACGCTTTGGACCATGGAGTGGCAAACGGCCCTGGCGCTGTCGAGTGCCATGGCCATGAGCAGCACGGCGATTGTGATCAAGCTGGTGGCGGAACGGCTGGAGCTGGAGTCCGAGCACGGCAAACGCGTGGTGGGCGTGTTGTTGTTTCAGGATTTGGCCGTGGTGCCGCTGATCGTGATGATCCCGGCCTTGGGCGCCCCTGCAGAGGAGATGTTTTCCGCCTTGCTGCTGGCCGCAGCCAAGGCGGCGGTCTTGATCACGTTGCTCATGACCGGCGGGCAGCGTGTCATGCGCTGGTGGCTGACCTTGGTGGCGCGGCGCAAAAGCGAAGAGCTGTTTGTGCTGAACCTGCTGTTGGTCACCTTGGGCCTGGCCTGGATCACCGAGATGGCGGGCCTGAGCCTGGCGCTGGGGGCCTTCATTGCCGGCATGCTGATTTCCGAGACCGAATACAAGCACCAGGTGGAGCTGGACATTCGCCCTTTCCATGATGTGCTGTTGGGTTTGTTCTTCATCACGATTGGCATGCTGCTGGACTGGTTCATTGTGGTCGAGCGCTGGCCGTTGGTGCTGCTGCTGACCACGTTGCCTGTGCTGTTCAAGCTGGTGATGGTGACCGCGTTGGCCAAGCTGACAGGGGCATCGAACGGCGTGGCCCTGCGCACGGGTTTGTACCTGGCACAGGCGGGGGAGTTCGGCTTTGTGCTGCTCACGCTCGGCACCCAAAGCAACCTGATCCCGCCGACCTTGCTGAACCCGGTGCTGGCCAGCATGGTGTTGTCGATGCTGGCGACGCCCTTCATCATCATGCACAGCGACCGCTTCGTCCTGAAGGTCGTGGCCAGCGACTGGTTGCAACAGTCCCTGCAAATGACGACGATTGCGCGCAAGTCGATCAACACCAGCAAGCACGTGATCATTTGTGGTTATGGCCGATGCGGGCAAAACCTGGCGCGCATGCTGGAAAAAGAAAACATCCCCTACATGGCGTTGGACCTGGACCCGGACCGGGTGCGCCAGGCCGCAGCGGCCGGTGATTCGGTGGTGTTTGGCGATGCCGGACGCCTGCAGTCGCTGATGGCCGCGGGTCTGGCCCGGGCCAGCGCGGTGGTGGTCACCTACCTGGATGTGCCTGCGGCCATGAAGGTGCTGGACCACACCCACAGCCATGCGCCGCAGGTGCCGGTGATTGTGCGCACGCAGGACGACCTGGATCTGGAAAAGCTGCAGTTGGCGGGGGCCACCGAGGTGGTGCCCGATGCGCTGGAAGGCTCGCTCATGCTGGCCAGCCACGCCTTGGCACTGGTGGGCGTGCCCATGCGGCGCGTGATCCGGATTGTGCAAGACCAGCGCGATGCGCGGTACAACTTGCTGAAGGGGTATTTCCATGGCGCCGACGACGACACGCTGGACGAGATCGACCACGAACGCCTGACCACGGTGGGGTTGCCCATGGCCTCACCCTGGCTGGGCAAGCGGGTGAAAGACCTGGCGTTCCATGCCATGGGGGTGCGTGTGGTGAACTTGCGCCGCGCCAATGGTCACCCCGAAAGCGTGACGGACGACACCGAACTGTTCTCTGGTGACACCCTGGTGCTGTCGGGCCAATCCCAAACATTGGCGGTGGCCGAAGAAAAACTCTTGCGGGGTTGATGGCGAGCACCCGCTGGCGCGGCAAGCTCACTTGCCGATGCAAAAACTCGAAAAAATCACGCCCAGCAAATCGTCGGCGCTGAACTCGCCCGTGATCTCGTTCAGCGCGTTTTGCGCCAGCCGCAATTCTTCCGCCAGCAGGTCCAGGTTTTGCGCTTGTGCCGCCAGGTGCGTATCGGCTATTTCCAGGTGCTCGCGCACCCGGTGCAGTGCTTGAACATGGCGTTCACGGGCAATGAACAGGCCTTCGCTGGCCTGCTGCCAACCGGCTTGTTGCAGCAATTGCTGGCGCAGGGCCTGCAGCCCTTCGCCCGTGCGTGCAGACAGGGTCAGGCCGGTGCGCTGTGCCGTTGGGCTGGCAGCATCGGCCTTGTTCCACACATCGATCACCGCCACGCTCGCAGGCAAGCGCGCTTGCAGGGCGGCGGCGATGTCGGCATCGGCCTGGTCATGATCGGCTTGGCCCAGGCGCGTCAGGTCGTGCAAGAACAGCACCGCGTCGGCATTTTCGATCTGGCCCCAGGCACGCGCGATGCCGATTTGTTCCACTTCGTCCACGCCCTCGCCATCGCGCAGTCCGGCCGTGTCGATCACATGCAGTGGCACACCTTCGATCTGGATGGTCTGTTGCACCACATCGCGGGTGGTGCCCGCAATGGGTGTGACGATGGCCAGCTCGGCCCCGGCCAGTGCGTTGAGCAGTGAGCTTTTGCCCGCGTTGGGTTGCCCGGCAATCACCACCTTGATGCCTTCGCGGAGCAGTGCGCCTTGCCGGGCTTTGCCCAGCACCGTCATCAAGGCCGCTTGCAGCCGGGTCAATTGTCCTTGGGCATCGGCTTTTTGCAGGAAGTCGATCTCTTCTTCGGGGAAATCCAGCGTGGCCTCGACCAGCATGCGCAGGTGGATCAGCGCATCGCGCAGCACATGGATTTCTTTGGAAAAGTCGCCTGCCAATGAGCGGCTGGCGCTGCGTGCGGCGGCTTCGGTGCTGGCGTCGATCAGGTCGGCAATCGCTTCGGCCTGGGCCAGGTCGATCTTGTCGTTCAGAAAGGCGCGCTCGGAAAATTCACCCGGCTGTGCGACACGCAAGCCGGTCAGACGCGGCTGTCCTGTGGCGGGGTCGGTCTCGGCGGCTGCTTGCAGGCAGCGCGCCACCAGCAACTGCAACACCACCGGGCCGCCGTGGGCTTGCAGCTCCAGCACGTCTTCGCCGGTGAACGAGTGTGGTGCCACAAAGTGCAGCGCCAGGCCATGGTCGATCGGGCTGCCATCGGCATCGGCAAGGGGCAAGTAGGTCGCTTCGCGCGGCTTCAGGTTGCGCCCGCACAGGGCCTGGATCAGCGATGACAGCTTGTGGCCCGACACCCGCACGATGCCCACGGCACCGCGACCGGGTGCGGTGGCAATGGCAACGATGGGTTCTTGGTGTCTGGCGAGCATGTCAGCGTGAAATGAAGCGGAGGGGAATCACCCCGGGCTAGTCCCGGGGCTCATGCTGGCTCGGGCATGCACGCCGAAGCCAGTCCGGCATGGCATGCGCTGCGGTGGCTCAGTTGAACTTGGGCAGGTTGAACTGCGGTGGCACGCCCATGCGGGTGTTGATGACCCATTGCTGGGCAATCGACAAGATGTTGTTCGTGATCCAGTACAGCACCAGGCCGGCAGGGAAGAAGAAGAACATGACGCTGAACACCAGCGGCATGATCCACATCATCTTGGCTTGCATCGGGTCGGGTGGCGCGGGGTTGAGCGCGGTCTGCAGCAAGGTCGTCAGTGTCATCACCACGGGCAGGATGAAGAACGGATCAGGTGCCGACAGGTCATGAATCCAGCCCACCCAGGGGGCGTTGCGCATCTCGACGCTGGACAGCAGCACCCAGTACAAAGCAATGAACACGGGAATCTGGATCATGATCGGGAAGCAGCCACCCATGGGGTTGACTTTTTCTTCGCGGTAGATCTTCATCATCTCCTGCTGCATTTTTTGCGGATCGTTTTTCAGGCGTTCACGCATGTCCATGATCTTGGGGTTGATGGCTTTCATCTTGGCCATGCTCGAATAGGCCTTGGCATTGAGCCAGTAAAAAGCGATCTTGAGCAACAGCACCAGCGCCACGATCGACCAGCCCCAGTTCTGGATGAAGTTGAACAGCTTGTCCAACAGCCAGTACAAAGGTTTGGACAACATGGCCAGCCAGCCGTAGTCCTTCACCAGGTCCAGGCCGGGGGCCAGGGCTTCAAGGACTTTTTCTTCTTGCGGACCGCTGAACAGCTGGGTGCTCACGGTTTTGGATTGGCCGGGGGCCAAGTCGGCCACGGGCGTGATCATGCCCACGGCGTACAAGTTGGTGTCCACCTTGCGCACGAAGTTTTCGCGCTGAATGCCATCGGCCAGCAACCAGGCGGTTGCAAAGTAATGCTGCACCATGGCCACATAGCCGTTGGGCGAGGTCTTGTCGATGTCGGCTTTGTTCTTCTCGATGTCGCTGAATTCGACCTTGTGGTACTTTTTGGCTTCGGTGTAAACAGCCGGGCCGGTGAAGGTGGAATAGAAGGACGATTCGCCTGCGGGCTTGTTGCCATCGCGCACCAGTTGCAGATACAGCTGGGGTGCCACGGTGGTGGTGCCGGCGTTGACCACTTCATGCTTGACGCCGATGGCATAGCTGCCACGTTGCAAGGTGTAGGTCTTGACCAGTTTCACGCCGTTTTGCACGTCTGACTCAAAGCGCAGGGTCAATTCGTTTTGGCCATCTTTCAGGCTGCGCTCGCCGCTGAACTTCATGGGCGATTTGTGGGTCGGGAAATCGCCACCAATCAAGCCGGTTTGGGCCGTGTAGACGCGGCTGCTGCTTTGGTCCAGCAAGACAAAAGGCTTGTTGGTTTCCAGAAAGTCAGCGTGCCGGGTGAACTCGGTGCGCACCAGGGTACCGCCTTCGGTGTCAAAGCTGAGCTTGAGCACGTCGGTGGCCACCTCGATTTTTTCGCGTGGTGCAGCCAAAGCCGCAGGTGCAGACGAGGGCACCTGTGCAGGGGTGGCCGCAGCCGCTGCAGGCGACGCCGAAGGCACGCCACTGGCGCTGGCCGCAGGGGCTGCCGCCTGTGCCGAGGCCGTGGCGCCAGGCTTGGGGAAGAAGGTGGCTTTTTGGCCGTTGTAAAGTTGCCATTGGTCCCACAACAGGACCATGGAAAAACCAAAAATCACCCAAAGGATGGTGCGGCGGATGTCGTTCATGGGGTCTTCTTTGACGAAGTAGGAGAAAACAAAGCAGAGAACAAGCGGGGAGCTTGTGAGGGAACGGGGTCGTGGCCACCCTTGCACCAAGGGCCACAACGCACCAGACGGTGCACGGTGAGGTAGCTGCCTGCGGCTGCGCCGTGCTGCTCCAGGGCTTGCAGGGCGTAAGCCGAGCAAGTGGGCTCAAAACGGCAGGACGAACCCAGCCAGGGACTCAGGAGCAAGCGGTAGCCGCGCACCACACCCATCAACAAACGCTGAATGATCATGCGCGCACCTCCGAGCGGATGGCGCGTTCAAACAACTGCTCCAGCTCTTGTCTGACCGCGAGTTTCAGTGGCTCCGAGGTGGCGCTGATGAATTGTTTGCGGTCAAAACCGGTGCGCAGGCGCACCACATGGGCAGCCACAGGCAGGCGATCGCCAAAGCGCTCGCTCACGTTGTAGATCTGGCGTTTGATGGCGTTGCGGGTCACCGCACGGCGCGCCCAGCGTTTGGGCACCATGGCCCCCAGCCAAACGTCGAACAAGTCAAAAAGGGCCTGCTCCGGTGAAGGTGCAGGCCCAACTTGTTCAGCAGATGCTGCGGGCTTGTCTGTGGATGGCGTCAAGGTCAGTCGGTGCAACGCAAAATGCGCTGTGCGCGAGACCGTTCCACCCGCCAGGGCGGCCTGAAATTGTGGGCGTGTTTTCAAACGCTGCACGATGGCCAAGCCCTGGAATCAACCGCCTGCAGTGGCGTCAGGCCACAGCCAGACGGTCGAAAAGGCATTAGACAGCCAGACGCTTGCGGCCTTTGGCGCGGCGTGCATTGATCACAGCGCGGCCGCCACGGGTTTTCATGCGAACCAGAAAGCCGTGGGTACGGGCGCGACGTGTCTTGGATGGTTGGTAGGTGCGTTTCATAACTCTTCCTTTGTGCCCAAGGCCATGAATCAGCTTTGGGCGAAACCCAAGATTATCGCAAACTTTCGGCCTGCCGGCAAATAAACCATCTTTTAAAACGCAGGGTGTTTCTGCGCCCCAAGCAGAACCGATGTGGTTTATGATGCACTGCGCGCGCTTCGTGCATGTGGATAAGCTCTTGATAAGCCTGATTCCGCTGCCGTATTTTCTGTCAACTGTCCACAAAAAAATAAGTACAACATGTCCGAGGGACTCAACCCAGAATTTCAGATGGATGCCGGTCAGGCTTTGTGGCAGGCTTGCGTGGACGAGCTGTCCCGCGAGTTGCCCGAACAGCAGTTCAACACCTGGATCAAACCGCTGACGGCCCAGGTCTCGGATGACCAGCAGCGGCTCACCTTGTTTGTGGCCAACCGCTTCAAGCTCGACTGGATCCGTGCCCAATATGCGGGCCGCCTGGCCGCCATGCTGGAACGCCTTCAAGGCCATCCAGTTCAAATTGAGTTAGTGCTTACTCCTCGCGATGGCGGCATCAGGCCTGTTCGTCAATCGACGCCATCGTCGATGGAAAATGGCCCTGAACCCATCGAATTGCCCGAAGAGCCGGCGGCCAACACCTTCCGCAGTCGGCTGAACACGGCCCTCACCTTTGACAACTTGGTGGAGGGCACGGCCAACCGCATGGCGCGGGCTGCGGCCATGCATGTGTCGGGTTCACCGGGGCACTTGTACAACCCCTTGTTCATCTACGGTGGTGTGGGTTTGGGCAAGACCCACCTGATGCATGCCATCGGCAACAAACTGCTGGCGGATCGCCCGGAATCCAAGGTTCTCTACATCCATGCAGAACAGTTTGTCTCGGATGTGGTTAAAGCCTACCAGCGCAAGACATTTGACGAGTTCAAGCACCATTACCATTCGCTCGATTTGCTGCTGATCGACGATGTGCAGTTCTTCGCCAACAAAGACCGCACACAAGAAGAATTCTTCAACGCCTTTGAAGCCTTGCTGGCCAAAAAATCGCACATTGTGATGACCAGTGACACCTACCCCAAGGGGCTGGCCGATATCCATGAGCGCTTGGTGTCCCGCTTTGATTCGGGTCTGACGGTGGCCATGGAGCCGCCGGAGCTGGAAATGCGGGTGGCGATTCTGATCAACAAGGCCATCAGCGAGGGCAGTGAAATGCCTGAGGAAGTGGCGTTTTTCGTGGCGAAAAACGTGCGCTCCAACGTGCGCGAACTCGAAGGTGCGCTGCGCAAAATTCTGGCCTATTCGCGTTTCAACCAGAAAGAAATCTCCATCCAGTTGGCCCGTGACGCCCTGCGTGATCTGCTGTCCATTCAGAACCGCCAGATCAGTGTGGAAAACATCCAGAAAACGGTGGCCGATTACTACAAGATCAAGGTCGCCGACATGTACAGCAAAAAGCGCCCGGCCAGCATTGCCCGGCCGCGCCAGATTGCCATGTACCTGGCCAAGGAAATGACGCAAAAAAGCCTGCCCGAAATTGGCGAGCTGTTTGGCGGACGTGACCACACCACCGTGTTGCACGCCGTGCGCAAGATCAACGCCGAACGCCAGCAGATGACCGAACTCAACCAGCAGTTGCATGTGTTGGAGCAGACCCTGAAGGGTTGATGCTGCATGAGCCTGCACTTGCGCCCGGTTTTGAGCAATTTGACCCGTCTGGCGGCCGTTTTGAGGTCAAAAACCAGCGAAAATGCACATTGTTGTCAAAGTCACGCCCAGCCTTGGGCTGTGGCGTGAAAATCACCAAAGGTAGACACCCATGATCGTCCTGAAGGCCACCCAAGACAAATTGCTGTCGGTCCTGCAATCCGTGTCCGGCATTGTCGAGCGCCGTCACACCCTGCCCGTGCTGGCCAACGTGCTGATCCGCAAAACCGGTCATGCCGTTCAGCTGACCACCAGCGATCTGGAAATCCAGATCCGCACCACGGCCGAGATGGATGGCGACCCGGGCGATTTCACCACCACGGTGGGGGCTCGCAAACTCATCGACATCCTGCGCACCATGCCGGCTGACCAGACGGTGAGCCTGGAGTCTTCGCAAGCCAAGCTGATCCTCAAGGGTGGCAAGTCCAAGTTCACTTTGCAGACTTTGCCCGCCGAAGACTTTCCCTTGGTGCAGGAAGCGGCCAGCTTTGGCCCCGCGTTCAGCGTGCCGCAAAAAACACTCAAGCAATTGCTGGGGCAGGTCTCGTTTGCGATGGCCGTGCACGACATCCGCTATTACCTGAACGGCATTTTGTTTGTGGCCGAAGGCAACCGCCTGAGCCTGGTTGCCACCGACGGTCACCGCCTGGCTTTCACCGCCGCCACACTCGACGTGGAAGTGCCCACCAAACAGGAAGTGATCTTGCCCCGCAAGACCGTGCTCGAGTTGCAGCGTTTGCTGTCGGATGCCGATGGCGCGATCGAGATGCAATTCGCCAACAACCAGGCCAAGTTCAGCTTTGGCGGCATGGAGTTCGTGACCAAGCTGGTCGAGGGCAAGTTCCCCGACTACAACCGCGTCATTCCCAAAGGCCACAGCAACAACCTGACCCTGGGCCGTCAAGCCCTGCTGTCGTGCTTGCAGCGCACCGCCATCCTGACCAGCGACAAGTTCAAGGGCGTGCGCTTGAATCTTGACCCCGGCAGCCTGCGTGTGGCGTCCACCAACGCCGAACAGGAAGAAGCCGTGGACGAACTCGACATCGACTACGGCGGCGACAGCATCGAAATCGGCTTCAACGTCACCTACATCATTGATGTGCTGAGCAACATGAGCCAGGACATGGTTCGCATCGATCTGGCCGACGCCAACAGCTCCGCGTTGATCACGGTTCCCGAAAACGACAATTTCAAATATGTGGTGATGCCGATGCGCATTTAAGGCGAGAGCCCTCCAGGCACACCTTATCGAAACCCGCGACCTCTCGCGGGTTTCGGCCATTCAAGCGACAGAGAAAAACTCACATGACCGACGACATCATCCCCAGCGAAGACGCTTTCACCACCGCGCAACCCAAGATCGACGCCCACCAGGCGGGCGCATCGGAAGGCTATGGCGAAGGCTCGATCCAGATTCTGGAAGGCCTGGAAGCGGTGCGCAAACGCCCGGGCATGTACATCGGCGACACGTCCGATGGCACAGGCCTGCACCACCTGGTGTTCGAGGTGGTCGACAACTCCATCGATGAAGCGCTGGCCGGTCATTGCGACGACATTGTGGTCACCATCCACTCGGACAACTCGATTTCTGTGACCGACAACGGCCGCGGCATCCCCACCGGCGTGAAGATGGACGACAAGCACGAGCCCAAGCGCAGTGCGTCAGAAATCGCGCTGACCGAATTGCACGCGGGCGGCAAGTTCAACCAAAACAGCTACAAGGTCTCGGGTGGTTTGCACGGCGTGGGTGTGTCGTGCGTGAACGCCCTGAGCAAATGGCTGCGCCTGACGGTGCGCCGCGAAGGCAAAGTGCACCAGATCGACTTTGCCAAAGGCTTTGTGCAAAACCGCTTGCTCGAAACCGTGAACGGCGTGGAGGTCTCGCCCATGCGCGTGTCGGGTGCCACCGACAAGCGCGGCACCGAAGTGCACTTTTTGCCCGACACCGAAATCTTCACGCAAAACACCGATTTCCATTACGAAATCCTGGCCAAGCGTTTGCGCGAACTGTCCTTCCTGAACAACGGCGTGCGCATCCGTCTGAAAGACGAACGCAGCGGCAAGGAAGACGATTTCTCCGGCGCCGGGGGCGTCAAAGGCTTTGTGGACTTCATCAACGCCAACAAAAAAGTGTTGCACCCCAACGCTTTCCACGCCAACGGCGAGCGTCCGGCCGACAGCTACGGCGGCATTCCTGGCACCAGCATCGGTGTGGAAGTGGCCATGCAGTGGAACGATGGCTACAACGAAAGCGTGCTGTGCTTCACCAACAACATTCCGCAGCGTGACGGTGGCACCCACCTGACCGGCCTGCGCGCAGCGATGACCCGCGTCATCAGCAAATACATCGAGAAAAACGAGATCGCCAAAAAGCAAAAAGTCGAGGTCAGTGGCGACGACATGCGCGAAGGCCTGTGCTGCGTGTTGAGCGTGAAAGTGCCCGAGCCCAAGTTCTCCAGCCAGACCAAAGACAAGTTGGTGTCCAGTGAAGTGCGCGCGCCGGTGGAAGACATCGTGGCCAAGGCCCTGACCGACTTTCTGGAAGAGCGCCCCAACGACGCCAAGATCATTTGCGGCAAGATTGTGGAAGCCGCCCGCGCCCGCGAAGCCGCCCGCAAGGCCCGCGAAATGACGCGCCGCAAAGGCGTGCTCGATGGCATGGGGCTGCCCGGCAAACTCGCCGACTGCCAGGAAAAAGACCCGGCGCTTTGCGAAATTTACATCGTCGAGGGTGACTCCGCCGGTGGTTCTGCCAAGCAAGGCCGTGACCGCAAATTCCAGGCCATCCTGCCTTTGCGCGGCAAGATCCTGAACGTCGAAAAAGCCCGCTACGAAAAATTGCTGACCAGCAACGAAATCGTCACGCTCATCACCGCCTTGGGTACCGGCATTGGCAAAGCCAGTGCCGAATCCGGCAAGAGCAGCACCGACGATTTCAACGTCGACAAACTGCGTTACCACCGCATCATCATCATGACCGACGCGGACGTGGACGGTGCCCACATCCGCACGCTGCTGCTGACCTTCTTCTACCGCCAGATGCCCGACCTGGTCGAGCGAGGCCACATCTACATCGCCCAGCCACCGCTTTACAAAGTCAAGGCTGGCAAGGAAGAGTTGTACCTGAAGGACGGCCCGGCCCTGGACGGTTTCTTGCTGCGCATCGCCTTGAAAGACGCCAGCATCAGCACCGGTGGCGTTGCCTCGCAAGTGCTCACAGGCGAGACGCTCGAAGCGCTGGCCCGCAAGCACCAGGTGGCCGAATCGGTCATTGCGCGCCTGTCCAACTTCATGGATGCCGAGGCCCTGCGGGCCATGGCCGACGGCGTATCGCTCAATCTGGACACGCTCGAGCAAGCGGCCGAATGCGCGCCTGCGCTGCAAGCCAAGCTGCGCGAACTCAACACCACGGGCATCCCAGCCGAAGTGGCGGCCGAGTTTGACGTGCGCACCGACAAACCCGTCTTGCGCATCAGCCGCCGCCACCACGGCAACATCAAGAGCAGCGTGATCACGCAAGACTTTGTGCACGGCGCAGACTACGGCGCACTGGCTGAAGCCGCCGACACTTTCCGTGGCCTGCTCAGCGAAGGTGCCAAAGCCACCCGTGGCGAAGGCGAACGCCAGAAGGAAGAAAAAGTGGGCGACTTCCGCCAGGCCATGCATTGGCTGATCAGCGAAGCCGAACGCACCACCAGCCGCCAGCGCTACAAGGGTCTGGGCGAGATGAACCCCGCCCAATTGTGGGAAACCACCATGGACCCGACCGTGCGCCGCTTGCTGCGCGTGCAGATCGACGACGCCATCGAAGCCGACCGCGTGTTCACCATGCTCATGGGCGACGAAGTCGAGCCACGCCGCAACTTCATTGAGAGCAACGCGCTGCGGGCGGGGAATATCGATATTTGAGGCTGTAGGTTCTCAAAAGTCGTGCAAATTTTCTCAACTTTGCAAATAACCAAAAGCCCGGAACTCCGGGCTTTTTTGTGACTGTAAAAAGTAAGACCGCTATAGGCTGAGTGCTGTCTGTCAGATCTAAACGTCGAGAGACTGCTCCCCGCGAAACGTGACGTTGACTGTTGTCCAGGACTTGCGAAGATGGCGCCCACATATCAGTCGAAGCGATCGCGCTCTTCGTTGATTTCTTCTCTTTGAATCTCCCGGTCGAGTCGTTCGATCTCGGTTTCTATCCATTGCGCGACCTGAAAATCGAATCCCGCTGCAAGCCAGCGCCGCAGGATGTCTCTCTGATGCTTCAGATATTGGCTCATCGGACCTACCCATGACCCAGTGTGGAATGATGCGCTTATCTCGGAACGTACGCCATCAATATGCCCATAGCGTGTCAACAATTGCCGAGTCAGACTTCCGCCGCCTTCATCATCGAGCGTAGGAAGCGCTGCATGCGCGATCAGAGCAGCTCGGCCGTCGGGATCGGACTCGATCCAATCTAAGATGCTGCTCTCCGGAAGGTCTGCAATGGGGCCGCGCTGCACACCCTTCCCCAACGGACGGATGCCACCCTTCAGCCAGTCGCACACGTCGCTCCTCCATTTCGGCAATGCAGCCTCGAAGTGCTTTGCAGTGACCTGCCAGGCGCCTTTAGCATCGATACTGACCAACTCATTGCTTAATGCTTCGATGTCATGGTCATAGCTCAGCTGGTATACCTCTTCCATGGTAGTGAGGATTGCATCGAGCAAGGGCGCTGCAAATTCAGCATTGGATTTGACCAACCTTGAGCAAACGCGTTTCCAATTAAACCCAAAGGATTGTCCTGGGTGTCGTAAAAGGGGAATCGTATGTCGCGCGACATCGAAGGCGAAGTCTGGGCCGCAGGGCATGTGTCGCTCCGACGACATGGAACTCATCAACCCAATCAGCAGCTGCAGAGCTTCCGGCATCTCTCGCTGTCGAATTAGCCTGAATAGGCGCTCTGCTTTTTCTGTTGGCACTGAATCCAACGCCATGCCGAACTGCAACGCCCCAAACGGCGTAGGCTCGATCCATTTTTTCTCAAGGGCATCGAGACAGCGGTTGAATGCGTTTTCGTTGTAGGCGGATCGCAGAGTCATCTCCGCGCCCAGGATAGCCGTATCGCTGCTGTTCAGCATCTCTAGATGCCACAACTCAAACTGCTCGAATGACTGTGCTTTGATGCCAGTCAAATAGCCGTGCAGACAGGTGACGTTGCCGCAACTCCGAGCGATGTCTGTGAGCAAAGGAAGCAGGACGCGCTGCACGTCGCTCGCAGCTAGTTGCTCCCCGAAATTCCAAAGCGCTGGGCCATGACTCAATGGGGTCAGAAGGTGAGAAATCTCACTCAGGCGATCCGGGTTCGCCGCGACTCGTCGCGCGAGCGCTGCAACCAGCGTCTTTGCATGGGAAGCCGGCCGATCACGCCGATCTCGATACTCTTCCTCCCACTCAAGCCAATCAACATCAAGGACGTATCTCTGGAAACGGCTGGTCAGATCCTGGCGCGCATACCGGCGGGCGAGACGCTTGATTCGAATCCCTATTTCACGGCGCTGCTCGTCCTCGCAATATTCCGTCCAGTGCCAAAAAAACTTGTTCAGCTGGCTTGGGATCATGGCGCTGTCGGAGGCTAGTTTCTCCAGTACCTGCAGGGCAAGCTCTGTGCATGGTGGAGTGCGGATCTGATGTTCGACTGCTTTGAGCAGCGCCGAACAGACTTGCGGTCGGAGGGCTGCAGGCCAAGCCGAAGTCTCGTTGATCAGGGTTTGGAAGTATAAAAGGTGTGCCTGCCGCCATTCGCCGTAAGTTGATGGAATCCAAAGCTTGGCTCGCTCCTGTAGCCCTTGGTATTCCGGCCCCACAGTTCGAAAGCCCATACCGCGCGTGTCCAAGGCCGAGTCCAGTATCTTCAAACTGAGCAGACGTTCAGCATCGGTGCTTCCTCTCAGGAGCGCAAGCAAGGCCGGCAGCCTTTGCTCCGGACTCGCCTCGGTCGCAGCGGCTTCGGGACCAATGCGAAACAGGCTCACCAGTGTGCCAGTCGAATTATTGGAAAAGTCGGCGTTCTCATTGACAGCAAGCCGGGACAGCAGGCCTAAGGCCCGCACTGTTAGCAGCGGCCAAACAGCAATCTTCTCAAGTGCCCAGACGATGTTCTGGCGGTCTGACTTGAACTCCGCAAGATCGGCGTCAGGCCAGTTGCCGATCGTGCTCTCAAGCAGACGTAGGACAGCAGAGGAATTGGCCTCAGCGAGCGTCGACAGGAATCGCGATCCGGTCGACGAGGTCAGCATGTCGCGAGAGGAAAAGACGCCGTCTGGCTTAAGAATCTCGTCAACAACGAATGCTGTGTCTTTGCCGCCAGCGAATCTGAATTTGTTCAAAAACCAGGCATGGAGCGATGAAGGCATGGATTCGAAGGTGGCTACAAAGTCGAACCCGCGCCCATAGCGTGTCCAGAACTGTTTCCAAAGGAAGATGTGAAGCGCCTTGGGTACAAAAAACAGCGTCGTGCTGCCTTGCAGGACGCGTCGAGCCCGAAGACTCTGGACAATCTCTTGAAATCGGGCCCAGCCGATCGTTGGATCAACCTTGTGAATCAACTGCGCGACGTAGGTGGCCTCATCTGATACGGGATCTTCAAATCCGAACCGGCTGAACAAGGCGAGGTGGTGAGCCACACAGTCGACTTGTCGTGACGTCGCATCCTCTTGCGTGCCATATCCGTGCAAGAACCGAGTCCACAGCGGAACCGTCGCCGGCGGACGTAGCAAATCAGTGGGATTTGCATGAAGATTCTCTGCAACGGCATGTGCAACTCGTGGAGAGCCCTCGCAGATGGTGACCCAACGATCAAGGCCTTGGGATTCTCCGACCTGGTCGGCCAGGATGCTCCTGATGGTTTCGTCTGGAAGGCGGGGGACCTGCAGGCGGAGAATTTCGTCGTCGTGACTTTCATCACGCCCATGATCGAGAGTGATAATTTTCATTGCGCCACAGCGGTGCTTCAGATGCCGCCAGATATCGGACATCTCCGATTCGGATAGGTCATCAAGCACTAGTACCAGAGGCTTCGTCCAACCGGCCCGAAGTAGTTGCCTGAACAGCGATGTCTGACCGAACTTGGAGCCATGACGCAAGTAGAGGACCGAAGGGGCAATATGCGGCGCCCTTAACGCCTCTAGGACCATGCGCGTCTTGCCCAAGCCAGGCTCACCTAGCACCCGAATATGCTTGGCATCGCCTTCTATGCCTGCTCGAATCAGATCGATCAGTTCAGTTTGAGCTGGCGCCGGCTTGAATGAACTGGCCATGTGGGCATCGCGATCCCATTCGTCGAGTACCCAAGCCTCCTGAATTGAGTCATAGGTCAACTGTGCCGCGACGCCAGGGTAGCGCTCTGCAAAGTTTGAGAGCTGGCTTGCTCCCAGCACGTCAACTAGGTTGCGATAGTCCGTGACACCTACGGATTCGAGCACTCTGACAATTTGCTCGCAGGCGTCATTCCGTTGTTGGGGCGTGAGATCGTGTCCCGTGCAGACGACGACGTAGCGCCCCCTTCTCTCGATCAGACGCTCCACCTCCGGAAACAGCGTCCCTTTGCTGCTAATCAATTCGCCTCGGATGGACCCGTTGGTCCAAGGCCTGAACGATGTACCTGACTTCAACTGAATCCCTGTCAAGCCGGCAGCAAAGAAACAATCTGCTGGGATTTGAGCATCATGAGGCGCATTGATTTCAGCGTCGATGCCACCGTCTGCGATAGTCAGCCGGCTAGAAATCGTGATGACTGCAGAATTGAGCTTTGCGTAGTTCGACTCCGCCTTCAATATTCCAGTCATCAGCTCCACAGAAGCCTCGGCAGTAAGTGAAACGACCGTTGAGACAGGAACACGGATCAAGTGGCGCATGCAGAAGATCTCATTTTGGAAACTCCCGGTATTCTCGGGCAATCTTGCGACTCCAACGACTTCAGTCTCGCCGGACGATAGGAGCCCGCATTCGTCGCGAAACTATTGCTGGCAAGCCCTCAGGGGGGGCTAGCTGTTGAATTAGCATGCCAGACCGACCTTGCAAGCGACAAGTCGGTTGGGGTCAATTTCCGGTCTCTTGCACAAACCCAGTGTGAGACCGCAACCGCTGCATTGTCGCCACCGACTTTGTTGCTGGATTTCGAACGACCTATTTTTGTAGGATCGCAAATCGTTCTGCAGACCGACGGTACTAGGTTACGGGGTCAAGACCAATCCGCAGATAAGCGGTGGCTCCTGTCGTCACAAAAGTTTGATGATTGCCGGGGTTGAGCCGCAAACAGGCATGGTTGAGGCCAGCCTTGGGCGCATGTTCGTTGGCAGAACAGGCGCCTTGCCCTTCGCGCTGGGCCAGACGGCTAAACCCCCTCCGCCACCATTACCCCCCGCAGCCCCACCCCAAAGCTTTTGAAGCCCTGCGCCGCCCAGCGGGCGCTGCTGTCAATGCAATCGTGTTGGTGGCCGTGCACGGTCATGCGCACGCCCATGCGGCGGGCCAATGTGTCCAGGGGTTCAAAGCCGTGTTCGTGGTAGCCGGGGGCTTCGTGCGTGATCAGGATGTCGGCTTGCAGCGCAGACAGTTGATCGAACTCGTCAGGGTAGATGCTGGACCAGTGCCGCAGCGGCGCACTGCTTTGCCAGCGGTCCTGGCGTGGGGTCGCGCTGGCGTGTTCTGTCCGGTTGTAAAAATGTGCTGGGCGCTTGTTTTTGGGGTTCCATACCGTGCCACGAAACACGCCGCCCAGCCCGGCAATGCGCGTGCCGCAGGGCAAGGTGGCCACACGGCCGTGGAGGTTGCGTTCAGCCAGTTCGCTGTGCCAGACGTTGGCAAAGTTTTCCGGGTGGTCGGTGTCGTGGTTGCCGTGGATGAACCAGACGCGTTCGCGGATGGCCGCAAGCTCGATGTGCAACGGCCGCGCAGGTTCTAGGTCGCCCAGCAAGATCACGGCGCGGGCTTGGGTTTGCAAGGCGGCATCGATGATGTGTTGCCATTGGCCATGCGGGTCGCCGCAAAAAAGAAGGGGGCCGAGGGGCATGAGGTTGACCGGATGGATGCGTTCTTTCGCATTGTGCAGGTCTTTCAGCGTCTGCTGTCAGCAGGCGTTCGGGTAAGCTTTGGCGGCCCTTGCTCTTGCTGCCATCTTTTTGCCCATGCCACCCATCGCCATCATTGACTTCGAAACCACCGGGATCTCTCCCAACATGGGCGACCGCGCCACCGAGGTGGCCATCGTCATGCTGGACAACGGGCAGGTGGTGGACCGTTTTCAGAGCCTGATGAACGCCGGGGTGCGGGTGAACAGTTTCATCACCCAGCTCACCGGCATCACCAACGAGATGGTGCAGGCCGCGCCGCCTGCCGAGCAGGTGATGCGCGAGGCGGCGCGCTTTGTGGCGGGGCGGCCCATGGTGGCGCACAACGCGGCGTTTGATAAAAAGTTCTGGCAAGCCGAGCTGGCGCGTTGCGGTCAAGACGGCGCGCACCCGTTTGCCTGCACCTTGCTGTTGTCGCGCCGCCTGTACCCGCAAGCGCCCAACCACAAACTGGGCACGTTGGCGGCGTTGCACCACTTGCCTTCGTCAGGCCGCGCCCACCGGGCCTTGGCCGATGCCGAGATGGCCGCCCATTTGCTGGCGCAGATGCAACGCGACCTGAACGCGCGCTACGGCTGTACCCAGGTCGACCATGCGCTGTTGATGGGTTTGCAGCGTACCAGCCGCCATTTGGTGGGCAGTTACCTGAAGCAGCGGGTAAATCAAGCCTGAACCACGTCCAGATAAGCCTCGCGTGTTTCGGGGCTGACGGCGGCCAGCGCTTGCTCATAACGGGTCTGGTGTTGGGTCAGCATGCGGGCTGAGGCGATGGTTTTGGATTTGCAAAACCAGTGGCAGCTGTGCTGCATCAGGAACATCTCGGCCATCATCCGGAATGAGCGCTCTTTCGGGGCCAGGCCTTGCACGTTGCGCAGGGTGTGCTCGATGCCTTGGGCGTGCACTTCCAGCATGCGGCGCATGTCAAAGCTGGCTTTGGGCGAGAGTTGGTCGATGTAAGGCAGCGCCACCTTGAAGGCCCGCGTCACAGGGGCCGGCAGCTTGGCAAACTCGCGCGCCAGGTTTTGGAATTCGGTGGCCAGTTGTTGTTCGACCATGTCTTGCAACTGCCAAATTTGGTGTTGTCGCTCAGTGTCGGCTTCGCCCAGTGCCCGCATATAGGCCCCGGTGAGTTGTTCCATGTGTTTTTCAATTTGGTAGGGGCGCAATTGTTCGGCCAGCAAGGTGGTGCGTTTGCGCTGGCCTTGGGTGTTGAGCCAGTGGATGCCGGTGGCCAAAATGAACAGCAGACTGAGGAATTCCATACATGCAGTGTGTCTTGGCCGGGGTGGCCGTTGCACCAAGTGTAGTGAGGTCGCTGGGGCGGCTGCCAAAAGCCCGCTCAGGACAGCGCCTCAGCACATGCCTCAAGTCTTGTCCGGGTGGCAACGCACACAGCGGCCCTGCGGGCGGGCAATTGGAGGTTGGACTCTAAAGTGCGGGTTATCCCTTGCCTTGCCTGAGGGGTGGTGGTCAAATTGCTGCATTGCAACAAACCCTTCAAAGGACCTCACCATGAACTTCAACGCCGAACAATTCTCTGCCACCCAACAAGCCAACCTGACCGCCGCTGCCGATCTGACGCAAACCGCTTTTGCTGGTTTCGAGCGCTTGGTCGAGCTGAACATGGCCGCTGGCAAAGCCGCTGTGGGCGAGTCTTTCGCCAACGTGCAAGCCCTGATGGCTGCCAAGAACCCACAAGATCTGCTGGCTGTGCAAGCCGCTTTGTTGCAGCCCGCTTTCGAAAAGTCGGTGTCTTATGGCCGTCACTTGGCTGACATCGCCAACAGCACAGGCACCGAGTTCACCAAAGCCGTCGAAGGCAAAGTGGCCGAGTCCGAAAAAGCTGTCAAAAGCTTGGTGGAAAGCAGCCTGAAAAACGCCCCAGCCGGTTCCGACGCTGCCGTGGCCGTCTTCAAGACCGCTTACGAAGCCAGCCAGACTGCCGCTGAAACCCTGAAAAAAGTGGCCAAGCAAGCCGCTGACACCGCCGAGACCAACATCAAGGCCGCCACAGCCCAAGCCGAAGCTTCGGTGAAAGCCGCCATGTCCAAGGCCAAAACCAAGGCTTAAGCTCAGGCTTGATCGGCTGGCCGCCAAGGCCAGCTTCCTACAATCAGGGTGTCTTCGGACACCCTTTTTGTTTTGAACGCACCCATCTCACCTTCCATGACGTCAGCCTCTGCTCCCATTCTGTCCATCGAAGGCGGTGTGGCCACCATCACCCTGAACCGCCCGGCCCAGCGCAACCGGCTGGAAAACGGGGACCTCCAGACCTTGCTGGCGCATTTTGAAACCGTCAACCACCAGGCCGATGTGCGCGTGCTGGTGCTGACCGCTTGCACCACCGGGCAGCCCCAACCGGTGTTTTGCGCGGGCTATGACATTGGTGGGTTTGACGCATCCGGGCAAGGGGCCAGCTTTTTTGAGCAAATTCCGGTCGCGCTGGCCGCGTTGCGCCCCGTCACCATTTGCGCCCTGAACGGCAGCGTGTATGGCGGCGCGACAGATGTGGTGTTGGCCTGCGACTTGCGCGTCGGCTTGCAAGGCTTGGAATGGCGCATGCCTGCCACGGCGCTGGGGCTGCACTATTACCCGAGTGGTTTGCAGCGCTATGTGCGTCGTTTTGGTCTGGCGGGGGCGAAGCGCGCCTTCCTGACCGCGCGGCCTTTCACGGCACGCCAGCTCGAGGCGATGGGCTTGTTCGAAGCACTGGTCAGTGCCGACGAATGGGGCCCCACCTTGCAGTCGCTGGTGCAAGACATTTTGGCGTTGGCCCCGCTGGCAGTACAGGAAACCAAGAAGTCGTTGCGCGAGATCGAAGCCGGGCAGGCCGACGAGGCCCGCTTGCGTGAGCGCGAGCACATGACCAGCCGCAGTGCCGACTTTGCCGAAGGGCGCGCCGCATTTGCCGAAAGGCGCCCACCGGTGTTCACCGGGCGGTGACGGGGCTATCAAGAATGAGCGGTTCGTGCCGATTCTTCCTGTTCATGCAATCCAATTCAATCCGCGCGCGCACCTTGAAGGCCGGGGGCCTTGCGGCCCTGCTGCTCTGGGGGCTGGCGCTCGTTTGCCCGGCACAGGCTGGGCAATACCAGTTGTTGGCCGATCAAACCAACACCGTGGTGGTGGCTGCACGCGTGCAAAACGCCGAGCAGGTGTGCAACCTCGCCATCATGGTCCAGGGCCAGCCCGCCATCACGCGCGAGGTGCAAGCCCCTCACTTTGAAACGTTCATCGACATCACGCCGCAGGACACCGAGTTCGTCACGGTCACCTGGCAAGGCCAATTCAAGCGCGGGAACGGTGTGGCGGTGAACGCCTGCCCCACGCAAGGCCAAACGCAATACCGGGTGGTTTTTGACAATGCACCCCTGCGTGCTGCATGGGGCAGCTGGTGGTCGTCCATGCATCCGGCCAAAGCCGAATGTGTGCGCACAGCCTTGCAATCGGACCGCGTGCGCTACGAATGGTTTGACCTGGCCGATCCCCAGGTCAGCCCAGAGGATTGGAAAATTCAGTGGGCGTTGACCCAATGCGATGCGTTTGTGGCCCAGAAAAAAGCCTGGGGCGATCAAAATCCACAACGCTTTGCCTGCGTGTTGTCCAAGGGCTTGAAGACCCAGTGCGAGGGCTATTACAGCGCGACAGAAAATGGCAAAACCCAGCCCATTTCATACGCGGCGGCAGTCCGGCGTCAGCTGGACAACCAGGCCTGGGGTTCGGGGGTACGTGAAACCGCAGCCGCCAAAGCCGCACGTCAGAGGGCAGACCAAGCCTTGAAGGCCCGGCTGGCGGCCGAAGAGGAAGCCCAAATCAAAGCGCAAGAGCAAGCCAGGCTGCGCGAAGCGCAACAAGCGCAAGAGGCCCTGGCGGCACAAGCCCGCGAACGGAAAGAAAAAGCCGAAGCCGATCACGTCAGGCGGCTGCAAGAGCTTGACAGGTTGGAGCAAGAACGACTGGAAAAACGCAGTTGGATGCTCAAACAGCTGGAAAAGCTCAAAAGCGACCCTCAGGCGGACGCCAAGGCGGACGCTAAGACAGAAGCCAAGGCAGACGGCGCCAAGACCAAAGACGCCAAACCAGAAGCAGCCCCGCCCAAGTGAGCACGGGCGGGTGTTCTTGGCCTGCACCTGTCGCGGTGGGTGAACTCAGGCCTGGGTGGTTGCCGCCGACCGTCCGGCGGACCAGGCCGAGCCCATGGAGGCCGCCATCACCATCAAGATCGCCAGTCCTTGCAAAAGCGTCAAGCGTTCGGACAGCACCAGCCAGCCTGCCAGGGCACCCACGGCAGGCTCCAGGCTGAGCAAGATGCTGAAGGTGTTTTTGGGCAGGTGGTTCAGCGCAAACATTTCCAACGCATAAGGGATCGCGCTTGACAGCAACGCCACCGCCAGACCCGCCACCAGCCATTGCGGATCCCACAAGGCGCTGCCCGCATGCCACACCCCAATGGGCGCCACCACCAGCGCGGCGGCCAGCATGCCCAAGGGCGTGGCCAGGCCGCCATAACGCAAGGCCACCCGTTGCCCGAACACAATATAAAGCGCCCAGCACATGCCTGCGGTCAAGGCCAGGCCCATGCCCAGTGGGTCGAGCGCGCTGGCGGCATCGGCGCCGGGCAATGGCAGCAGCAAGCCCAGCCCCATCATGGCCAGGGCCACCCACAGCCAGTCGCTGGGTTTTTTGGAGGTCCACACCGCCACCGCCAGTGGTCCGGTGAATTCGATGGCAATCGCCACCCCAAAGGGGATGGTCTTGATGGCGCTGTAAAACAACAAGTTCATGGCGCCCAGCGTCACACCGTACAGACCCAGCGGCAGGGCGTCGGCCCAAACCCATTGGCGACGCCAGGGGCGAAATACCGCCATCAACATCAGCATGGCCAACACGATGCGGTAGGTGGTGGTGCCTTCGGCCCCCAAGGCAGGAAACAGGCTTTTGGCAAACGAGGTGCCCACTGCCAATGACACCAGGCTGCCCAGCAGGGCCAGCATGGCCCACAAACGCGAATTCAAAGGGGGATCACTTTCCAAGGTGCGCGGTTTGCAGGGCATTCCGGCGGGGCAAAAGGCTTTTAAACGGCATCATAGCGCCGCATACAATGGCGGCTTCGTCCGCGGGGCGCACACGCGTTGCCCCATCCCACCCGAATTTGCCTTTTGTGGAGTTTCCATGTTCATTTCTTCTGCTTTTGCCCAGACCGCACCAGCCGCTGCCGCCGGTGGCGACATGCAATCTACCCTGATGAGCATGCTGCCTTTGCTGCTGATGTTTGCGGTTTTGTACTTCGTCATGATCCGCCCACAGATGAAAAAGCAAAAAGAGCACCGCAGCATGATCGACGCGCTGGCCAAAGGCGACGAAATCGTGACCGCTGGGGGCTTGCTGGGCAAGGTCAGCAAGATCGGTGACGCCTACATTGGTGTCGAGTTGTCGGCCGGTGTCGAGGTGCAACTGCAGCGCAGTGCGGTGGTGCAAGTGCTGCCCAAAGGCACTGTGAAGTAATTCACCCGGACTTTTCCATGGGGCTTTGGCCGTTGCCGGCCCCGGTTTTTCATCCTGCACGCGAGTCACTATGAACCGTTACCCGGTCTGGAAATACGCGATCATCGTGATCGCCCTGTTGCTGGGGGTGGTCTACACCCTGCCCAACTTTTTTGGTGAAGCCCCTGCGGTGCAGGTGTCCTCGGGCAAGGCGACCATCAAGGTGGACACCTCGACCCTGCAAAAAGTCGAGGATGCCCTTCAGGCCGCTTCGGTCTCGGCGCAAACGGTCACTTTGGACGGCGGCTCGATTCGGGCCCGCTTCGAGAGCACCGACCAGCAACTCAAGGCCAAAGACGCGATTCAAAAGGCGCTGATCCCTGACGCTGCCGACCCCCAGTTTGTGGTGGCCTTGAACCTCGTGTCGCGCTCGCCTGCCTGGCTGACCTCCCTGCATGCCTCGCCCATGTATTTGGGTCTGGATTTGCGTGGCGGTGTGCACTTCATGCTGCAAGTGGATATGCCAGCGGCTTTGACGCAGCGTGTGGAAGCCCTCGCTGGCGATTTGCGCAGTTTGCTGCGCGAAAAGGATGTGCGCCACGGTGGCATCAGCCGCAATGGCCAGACTATTGAAATCCGCCTGCGCGACGCGCAGCAGCTTGAAAGTGCCAAGCGCGTGTTGTCGGCCCAGTTCGCCGACTTGCAAACCCAGGAGGTGGCTGAAGGCAGCGAATGGCGCCTGATCGCCAGCATCAAGCCCGAAGCCGCCCGCAAAGTGCAAGAGCAGGCTTTGAAGCAAAACATCACCACCTTGCACAACCGGATCAATGAGTTGGGCGTGGCCGAACCGGTGATCCAGCAGCAAGGGCTGGACCGCATTGTGGTGCAGTTGCCAGGCGTGCAGGACACGGCCAAGGCCAAAGACATTTTGGGTCGCACCGCCACGCTGGAAGTGCGCATGGTGGACGAGAGCACCGAAGCCCGTGCTGCAGAGCAAGCGGGCGGTCTGGTGCCTTTTGGCGCTGAGCGCTACCAGGAGCGCGATGGACGCCCTCTGATCGTCAAAAAGCAGGTGGTGTTGACGGGCGATAACCTGACCGATGCCCAACCCGGTTTTGATGGCCAGACGCAAGAGCCAGTGGTCAACCTGACGCTGGATGCCAAGGGCGCCCGCATTTTCAAGGACGTGACCCGCGACAACGTCGGCAAACGCATGGCCATCATCTTGTTCGAAAAGGGCAAGGGCGAAGTGGTCACGGCGCCGGTGATCCGCGCCGAAATCGGTGGCGGCCGCGTGCAGATTTCGGGCCGCATGACGACCGCCGAAGCCAACGACACCGCCTTGCTGCTGCGCGCCGGTTCATTGGCTGCGCCCATGGAAATCATTGAAGAGCGCACCATCGGCCCGAGCCTGGGGGCCGAAAACATTGCCAAAGGCTTCAACAGCGTGACCTGGGGTTTCTTGGTGATCGTGGCGTTCATGTGCTTCTACTACGCCATGTTTGGCCTGGTGTCGGGCATTGCGCTGGCCGTGAACTTGCTGTTCTTGGTGGCGATTTTGTCCATGTTGCAAGCCACGCTGACTTTGCCGGGCATGGCCGCGATGGCGCTGGCTTTGGGCATGGCGATCGACTCCAACGTGTTGATCAATGAGCGGGTGCGTGAAGAGCTGCGCAACGGGGCCAGCCCGCAGGCGGCCATCCATGCCGGTTATGACCGTGCTTGGGCCACGATTTTTGACTCCAACATCACCACGCTGATCGCGGGTGTGGCCTTGCTGGCCTTCGGTTCTGGCCCGGTGCGCGGCTTTGCGGTGGTGCACTGCATCGGCATTTTGACCAGCATGTTCTCGGCCGTGTTCTTCTCACGCGGACTGGTGAACCTGTGGTACGGCAGCAAGAAAAAACTCAAATCGGTGTCGATTGGCACGGTGTGGCGGCCTGAAGGCAGCGCTGCGGTGAAAGCCGACTAAGGAAAGCGGACCATGGAATTTTTCAAAATCAAAAAAGACATTCCGTTCATGAAACACGCGTTGCTGTTCAACGCGATTTCTTTCCTGACGTTTGCATTGGCGGTGTTCTTCCTGTTCAGCCGAGGCTTGCACCTGTCGGTGGAGTTCACGGGCGGGACCTTGATGGAAGTGAGCTACAGCCAGCCGGCGGATTTGCAAAAAGTTCGCGCCACGGTGGGCACGTTGGGGTTCAGCGAAGTGCAGGTGCAAAACTTCGGTTCTGCGCGCGACGTGATGATCCGTTTGCCCGCGCAAAAGGGCGTCAGCTCGGCACAGCAAAGTGAAAAAGTGCTGACCGCGCTGAAGGCCGACAGTGCCGACGTGACCTTGCGCCGCACCGAGTTTGTCGGCCCGCAAGTGGGGGACGAACTGGCCGAAGACGGCTTGAAGGCCCTGGCGTTTGTGGTGGTCGGCATCATGATTTATCTGGCGGTCCGCTTCGAGTGGAAGTTCGCGGTCTCGGCCATCATTGCCAACTTGCACGACGTGGTCATCATCCTGGGCTTTTTTGCCTTCTTCCAGTGGGAGTTTTCGTTGGCCGTGCTGGCTGCGGTGCTGGCGGTGCTGGGTTATTCGGTGAACGAGTCGGTGGTGATTTTTGACCGGATTCGCGAGAACTTTCGCCGTTACCGCAAGATGAACACGGTCGAGGTCATCGACAACGCGATCACCTCCACCATCAGCCGCACCATCATCACCCACGGGTGCACCCAGATCATGGTCTTGTCCATGCTGCTGTTCGGCGGTGAGACGCTGCATTATTTTGCGATGGCGCTGACGATCGGTATTTGCTTTGGTATTTACTCGTCGGTGTTCGTGGCCGCTGCGATTGCCATGTGGCTGGGCATCCAGCGTGAAGACCTGATCAAGCCCCTCAAGAAAGACACCGACCCGGGTGACGAAAACTCGGGCGCGGTGGTCTGAACAACCGCTGAGCACCGCTGGGCTATCCCGCGCCTGTCCGCTGAAACAGCCCACCCGGCAGGCGACCCACCTGCCCCATCAGTTCCATCTCCAGCAACTGGCCTTGCAGCCGGGCGGTGGGCCATCCGCAACGCGCTTGCAAGGCATCCAGACTCACCGGGTCGTGTCCCAGGGCGCTGAGCAGCGCCTCTTCGGGGCGGTCTTGGGTGGCGGTGTCATCGGCGCCCGGATCGGCGCAGTTGCCAGTGCACGCCAGGGCCAGCGGGACTTGCCCCAGCGGATCGGGCAGCCGCAACTCTTCCAGCACGTCTTGCGCCGATTCCACGAGTTTGGCGCCTTGCTTGATCAGCAGGTGACAGCCCTTGGATTGGGCCGAGTGGATCGAGCCGGGGATGGCCATCACGTCGCGGCCTTGTTCGAGGGCCTGTTTGGCGGTGATGAGCGAGCCCGATGGCAAGGCCGCTTCGACCACCAGCGTGGCCTGGGCCAGACCTGAAATCAAGCGGTTGCGGCGCGGAAAGTTGGGGGCCAGGGGCGGCGTGCCCAAGGGGTATTCGCTCAGGATCAAGCCGTGCTGGCTGATTTGGTGCGCCAGCGCGCGGTGCTGGCGTGGATAGACCCGGTCCAGCCCGGTGCCCACCACGGCGATGGTGGGCAGAGCGGTGGCGGTGGCCCCCAGCAGAGCCCCTTCATGGGCCGCGCCATCGACGCCCAGCGCCAGGCCCGAGACGATGGTCAGGCCGCTGGCGGCCAGGCTGCGGGCAAATTCGCGGGCGTTGATCTGACCTTGGGGTGTCGGGTTGCGGCTCCCCACCATGGCCACGCTGTGCGCGACTTGCAACCCACGCAGGGCCGATGACTGCCCCATGGCGTACAGCATCAACGGGGGATCGGAGATTTGCAACAGGGCGCTGGGGTAGTCGGCATCGCCCAGCGTGACCACGGCCCGTCCCATGCCCGGCTCGGACACGGCGTGCAGCCAGTTCCAGGTGGCTTCGGTCAGTTCGGTCCAGCCCGGGGGGATTTCACGCAGCGCCTTGGCTTGCAGCGCCGAGACCACCTGGCGCAAGGCCGATTCGGGTTGCCGCCAGATGGCGTCGGGTTGGCCAAACGCGGCCAGCAAGCGCCTGGCGGTATCGCTGCCCACGCCGGGCGTGAGCGACAGGCGCAACCAAAAGCCCAATTCCTCGGGGGTGTTCAGCATCGTGTCTCCCTGCGCAGCCTGAGGGCTGTCTGTGCAGTCATTGTGGGACAAAGCCGGATAGTTGCCTAGCGCGTGTGCGGTGCCGCCCGCATCGGGGTCAGTTGCCCGACGTGCTGGGCGAGGCTTGGCGGTGGGCCAGCCAGCCAAACAGCACATGGTTGGAAAAAGCCAGCAGCCAGCAGATGAAGCCTGTCCAGAACGTGTGGCTGGGGTAGTGCGCACCGCGCAAGGTTTGGGTGATGCCCAGAACCCCACCGGCCAGCAGCACACCGATTAACATGCGTCGCCCGATGCGCCGTTGCGCCGTCAAGCCTGAACCGAGCCAGGGCAAGGCCAGCCCCACAAAAGCCAGGGCCGATGAGACGTGTCCGCCGGGAAAGCAATGCCCCGAGCCGCCGTCTGGCGCGCCCCATTGCCAGTGCGAGACATACACGGCTGCGCCGCCAAAATCCTGCAACTCCCACGGGCAACTGGTCAGGCTGAAGCGCTTGAGGGTGCTGATGGCGATCAGGGACAAGGTGATGCCCGTGACGATTTCCGTGCGTTGCAACCGTGTCAATTGGCGAAACACGCCCCTGGGCCACCAGCGCATCGCCCACAAGCCGATATACAGGACGAGTGCAAGTTGCTTGGCTCGGGTGTGCAGGATTTCTTCCAGCCACCAGTTGTCGCGCAACGGAAAGATGCCGTGATCGGCGATCTGGTGCATCACGGCCCCGTCCAGCCCCGAAAAATCCCAGGCCAGCAAACACATCAGGGCTACCCAGGTGAGTTGCCCCAGCCGGCGCGTGGGGGACAGATCGCCAACGGTGGCGTAAACGGGGGGATGGGGCATGTGTCTGTTGGCGAAGCGCTTGAAGGGGATGAGCAGGTGGGGCGAGCAAGCTCATGGACCTGCCCAGCACGAACAAGCCCGTGCCCAGAATGTAAAGGGGTTTGTGCCGGGCTGGGCCAGATGGGCCCGGTTTTTGTCGTGTTTTTGCCGGGCACTTCAGGGGCGGTTCAGGTGCCCTGACTAGAATCGAGCCCGTTTGACCCTTGTGACGCCCACCTCCATGAAATCTTTGACCGCCCGTTCTGCCTGGCACCCCACAACGCTGTTGGCGGTCTTGACCGTCTGGCTGGTTGCCGTGGGCAACCTTCCGTTTTGGATGGCGGTTGGGCAGTTGCCCGAAACGCAGGGGGTTCGTGCGCTGACCACCATGGCCAGTCTGGGGCTGATTTTGTTGGGCCTGGTTGGCTGGTTTTTGTGCTTGTGGGTCTGGCCGCGCTGGCTCAAACCGGCGGGCGTGGCGCTGCTGCTGACGGTGACGTCCAGCAGTTATTTCATGCTCACGTATGGCGTGGTCATCGACCCCAGCATGCTGGCCAATGTGGCGCAGACCGATGTGCGCGAGGTGCGCGATTTGTTGTCCTGGAGCATGTTGGCGGCGTTGGCGTTTGGGGTGGTTCTGCCCGGGGTCTGGTTGTGGCGCCAACCCGTTCGGCAGGTGCCGGTCAAGCCGCTGGTCTTGCGCCAATTGGGCGTGGCCTTGGTGGCTTTTCTGGTGGCTTTGGGGGTGTTTTGGCTGTCGTTTCAGGACATTGCTTCGCTCACGCGCAACCACAAGCATTTGCGGTACATGATCAACCCGTTCAACAGTGTGTACGCGGTGACCCGTTTGTTTGTGGGCCAGGCAGCCCAGGCCAGTCAGCCCTTGCAGGTGATTGGAGACGATGCCAAAGTGACGGCTTCCGCCGGCACGGGTGGCGACGCGCCCTTGGTGGTGCTGGTTTTGGGCGAGACGGCGCGAGCCGCCAACTTTGGCCTGGGCGGTTATGCCCGTGACACCACACCGCAGTTGCGCCAATTGCAGGCGCAAGGTGACTTGACGTATTTTTCCGACGTGAAATCCTGTGGCACCAGCACCCAGGCGTCCTTGCCTTGCATGTTTTCTCATCTGGGCAAAGCGGCTTACGAGGGCAGTGGCCAGCGGTTTGAAAGCGTGTTGGATGTGTTGCAGCGGGCCGGTTTGGCCGTGTTGTGGCTGGACAACCAATCGGGCTGCAAAGGCGTGTGTGACCGGGTGCCGAATGTCGCGACCACGGCGCTGAATGTGCCCGAATTTTGCAATGACGGCGAGTGCCTGGACGAGGTGATGCTGCACGAGTTGCCCAAGCAACTGGCTGCGCTGGATCCGGCCCGGCGGGCCAAAGGCACCGTGGTGGTGATGCACCAGATGGGCAGCCATGGCCCGGCTTATTACAAGCGCTCGCCCATGGCCATGAAACAGTTTCTGCCCGAGTGCAGCAGCCATGCACTGCAAAATTGCCCGCCCGAGCAGATCGTCAACGCCTATGACAACTCGATCCTCTACGCTGACCATTTCATCGCCAAAACGGTGAAGTGGCTGCAAAGTCAGTCGCAGCCCACGGCGCTGATGTACCTGTCGGACCATGGCGAGTCGCTGGGCGAAAAAGGGCTTTACTTGCACGGCATGCCCTACAGCATGGCCCCGCAGGAGCAAACCCATGTGCCCCTGCTGGTGTGGCTGTCCACGCCCCTGCAGCGCCAGCGTGGCTGGCGCATGTCTTGTTTGCAGGCCCAAAGCGATAAGGCCTTGTCGCACGACCACCTGTTCCATTCGTTGCTGGGCTTGAGCCAGGTCAGTACCCGCCTGGCCAAGCCGGATTTGGACCTCTTTTCGGCCTGCGCGGTCGCCCGTTGAGGGCGGCAGGTGCCGATGCAACGGGCCTGAGCCAGCGGGTGCTTTCAAAATTGGGGACAATACAGCCCTGAATTCTTCTGTGTTTTGACCCCATGGCCCTGCTCCCCATTCTTTGCTACCCCGACCAACGCCTGCACAAGGTGGCCCAGCCCGTGCGGGCCGTGGATGACCGCATCCGCGCCCTGATCGACGACATGCTGGAAACCATGTACGACGCCAGTGGCATTGGCCTGGCGGCCACGCAAATCGATGTGCACGAGCGGCTGGTGGTGATCGACGTTTCGGAAGAGCGCAACCAGCCACTGGTGTTGATCAATGCGGAAATCACCTGGATGAGCGATGTGCGGGTCAAAGGTGAAGAGGGCTGCTTGTCGGTCCCCGGCATTTACGACGGCGTGGAGCGTGCCACCGCAGTCAAGGTCACGGCGCTGGACCGCCATGGCCAAACCCAAAACATCGAGGCCGAAGGCATGCTGGCCATTTGCATCCAGCACGAGCTGGACCACTTGAAGGGCAAGGTGTTCGTGGAATACCTGTCGCCGCTCAAGCAAGGGCGCATCAAGACCAAGCTGGTCAAAGCCCAAAAAGCCGAGCGCTGAGCACGGCATGCGTTTGATTTTTGCGGGCACGCCCGAATTTGCCCAGGTGGCCATGGCGGCCTTGCACACGGCAGGGCACGAGATCGTGCTGGTCTTGACCCAACCGGACCGCCCCGCCGGGCGCGGCATGAAGTTGCAGCCCTCGCCCGTTAAGCAATGGGCACTGCAACACCATGTGCCTGTGGCCCAGCCGCGCAGTTTGCGGCTCGATGGCAAATACCCAGAAGACGCTGCGGCCGCGCGTGAGACATTGCTGGCCGCCGAGGCCGACGCCATGGTGGTGGCGGCTTATGGCCTGATCCTGCCGCAGTGGGTGCTGGACTTGCCGCCCAAAGGCTGCCTGAACATCCATGCCTCGTTGCTGCCGCGCTGGCGCGGTGCCGCCCCGATCCATCGGGCCATCGAAGCGGGTGATGCCGAGACCGGCATCACCATCATGCAAATGGACGCGGGCCTGGACACCGGCGACATGCTGCTGGTGCGCGCCGAGCCAATCTGGCCGACCGACACCACCGCGGTGTTGCACGACCGCCTGGCCACCTTGGGTGGGCAGGCCATTGTGCAGGCGCTGGCGTCGCTGGATGCCTTGCCGCACCAGCCCCAACCCTCCGAGGGCGTGACCTATGCCCACAAGATTGAAAAAGCCGAAGCGGCCTTGGACTGGGCCTTGCCGGCCGACGTGCTGGCCCGTCGAATCCGCGCTTTCGACCCGTTTCCGGGCATGACGGTGCCGCTGGCCATGGCCGATGGCACCGAAACCCTCAAGCTCTGGCAAGCCGTGGCCGAACCCGGTGCGCCAGTGGCCGAGCCCGGCACGGTGCTCGCTGCCGACGCTTCTGGCGTGCGTGTGGCCTGTGGCCAGGGGCAGTTGTGCCTGACGCAATTGCAGCGCCCCGGTGGCAAGCGCCTGAATGCGGCCGATTTCTTGCGCGGCTGTCCGCTGCAGGCGGGGCAGCGGCTGGTGGGCGGCTGATGTTTTTCGACGCACGTCTGCACCGCCACCCGGCCTTTTTGCAAGGCTTGCGCGAGGTTTCGCCCCAGGCGCCCGGCATCGCTGCTTGGGGCCTCATGACCGGGGTGGCCATGGTCAAGTCGGGCATGAGCGTGTTCGAGGCCAGTGCCATGACGCTGTTGGTGTTTGCCGGCAGTTCGCAGTTGGCCGCGATTCCGCTGATCGTGGCCGGCGCGCCCGCCTGGGTGATTTTGGCCACCGGCTTTTGCGTCAACCTGCGCTTTGTGGTTTTCAGTCTGCATTTGCGGCCCTTTTTGATGCATTTGCCGCTTTGGCAACGCTTGGTGCACGGCTACCTGACCACCGACATCAGCTATGTGCTGTTCACCCGCAAATACCCCAAGCCCGGCCAGACCGCGCTCGCGCGTCTGGAGCAGGAGGCCTATTTGGCGGGCAACGATTTTCTGAACTGGGCATCGTGGATCGTGGCGAGCTTTGTCGGCATCGCCTTGGCCCATGGCATACCGCCCTCCTGGGGGCTGGGGTTCGCAGGCATCTTGTGTCTTTTGGGCATCCAGTGTTCGCTGGCCAGCTCGCGCATGCGCATGTTGTCGGCTGCGGTGGCTGGCGTGGCGGCTGTGGTGGCGTATGCGCTGCCGCTCAAACTCAACATCGTGGTGGCCATTGCCGTGGCCGTGATCCTGTGTCTGACGGTCGAGAAAATTCGGCCTGCTGAAGGTGCAGTGGCATGAGCGGCACCGATTTCTGGACTTTGGCGGTCATCGTTGGGCTGGCGCTGGTCACGGTGCTCACGCGCAGCTTCTTCTTCATTTCCAGCAAGAGCTGGCACCTGCCCCACTGGGCGCAACGCGGTTTGCAATACGCCCCCATTGCCGCCTTGTCGGCCGTGGTGGTGCCCGAAATCATCACCGTGCAAGGGGTGTTGATCACCACCTGGCAAGACGCCCGGGTGTTTGCCGCGGTGGTGGGGGCGGCGGTCTTTTTCTGGCGGCGCAATGTGTTGCTCACCATCGTGACGGGCATGGCGGTGTATTTGCCCTTGCACCTGGGGCTGGGCTGGTAGGGCGCGCTGTGGCGTTGTTCGGCGTTCGTACCCGCACCCCGCGTCAGCCGCTGTCAGCACAGGCTTTTAAAATCCAGGTGAATTGATCCACCCCCACTTTTCTTCACACCATGAACGTCATCCGCTTTTCTGATCTGTGTGCCAACGGCCAAGTGGCTGGCCAACGCGTTTTCATCCGGGCCGACCTGAACGTGCCCCAGGCCGATGACGGCAGCATCACCGAAGACACCCGCGTGCGCGCCAGCGTGCCCTGCATCCAGATGGCGCTGGCCGCCGGTGCCGCCGTCATGGTGACCAGCCACCTGGGCCGTCCTGTCGAAGGCGAGTTCAAACCCGAAGACTCGCTGGCCCCTGTGGCCAAACGCCTGGCCGAGTTGCTCGGTTGTGAAGTGCCTTTGGTGGCCAACTGGGTCGATGGCGTGACGGTGGCCCCTGGTCAGGTCGTGTTGCTCGAAAACTGCCGTGTCAACAAAGGCGAGAAGAAAAACAACGAAGACCTGGCCCGCAAGATGGCAGGCCTTTGCGACATCTATGTGAACGACGCCTTTGGCACCGCTCACCGCGCCGAAGGCACAACCTATGGCATCGCCCAGTTCGCACCCATCGCGTGTGCCGGTCCCTTGCTGGCCGCCGAGATCGACGCGATCGGCAAAGCCCTGGCCAATCCCAAGCGCCCGCTGGCGGCCATTGTGGCGGGCAGCAAGGTCTCGACCAAGCTGACCATCTTGAAAAGTCTGTCGCAAAACGTGGACCAGTTGATTGTGGGTGGTGGCATTGCCAATACCTTCATGCTGGCTGCAGGTCTCAAGATCGGCAAAAGCCTGGCCGAAGCCGACTTGGTGGACGAAGCCAAGGCCGTGATCGAGGCCATGAAGGCGCGTGGTGCGGAAGTGCCGATCCCGACCGACGTGGTGGTGGCCAAGACCTTTGCCGCCGATGCGGTGGCCACCGTGAAACAAGCCACGGAGGTGGCGGACGACGACATGATTTTGGACATTGGCCCCGAAACGGCCGCCAAACTGGCGGCCCAGCTCAAGCAGGCCGGCACCATTGTCTGGAACGGCCCGGTGGGCGTGTTTGAATTTGCGGCCTTCGAAAACGGCACCAAAGTGATTGCGCAGGCGATTGCCGAGTCCAGCGCCTTCAGCATTGCCGGCGGCGGCGACACCCTGGCGGCGATTGCCAAATACGGCATCGAAAAGCAGGTGGGTTATATCTCGACAGGGGGCGGCGCGTTCCTCGAAATTCTGGAAGGCAAGACCCTGCCCGCGTTTGCCATTCTGGCCCAGCGCGCAGCGGGCTGATGAAACAAGGACTTTCGGCAAGAACCTCCTGAAGGAATTTCCGGCACGGGCTTCCCATGGGCCTTTGCATCGGCCCACAAAAAAACCCCGCAGCACGGGGTTTTTTTGTGGGGTACGAAGTCCGCTCAGGCTTGGGCGGGCGACGGCAAGTTGCCGCGTACCGGGCTGGTCATGTTGCCTTTGAAGTCGGTCCAGCACTCGCGTGTGAAGTCGTACATCTTGCAGTTTTTCGCCGTTTCAAAGTACCACTTCCAGGAGAAAGGCTGCACGATGATGCGGCCGGGCAACATTTCTTCCAGCTTGGCTTGCGCTTGCTTCAGGCGGTACAGCGGGATGCTCATGTCCACGTGGTGGGCGGTGTGCTCCATGATGTGGTGCATCAGTGCGCCGATGTTGAACGGGAAGGTCAGGTGCACCGTGGTCGAGACAAATGGTGCGGCCTTGGTCCAGGCGGCTTTGTTGTCATGCCAGGACACCTTGACGTGTGTGTGGTGCACATAGACCACAAAGCCGATCATGCTGTTCCAGAAGAAGAACGGCACGGCAAAACCCAGCAGCAGCGACAGCCAGACCGATTGGCCGGTGTAGACCGCCGCAGCGGCGACGGTGGCGATCCAGAAGGCCGCAAACAAGGTCACCAGCATGCTGTCCTTGAAGAAAATCGGGCGGCGGGTCGGCATGTGGGTTTTGTTCGGGAAGAACTCGCGCTTCCACCAGATTTCGATCATGTAATACAGGCCCGGCGCCCAACCGCTGCGGTAGGCGCGTTCCAGTAATTTTTGCATGGGGCTCAGGGCCTCGAATTCGGTGGCGGTCAGAGGCGTCCAGACAAAGTCCACGCCTTTGAGGTTGGTGTAGCCGTGGTGCACCACGTTGTGACCGGTGTCCCACAGGCTGTAAGGCGTGAGAGAGGGCAAAAACGCGATGCGGCCCAGCACTTTATTGAGTTCGCGGTGGGGCGTCAGGCTCTGGTGGCAAGCGTCGTGGCCGATGATGAACAGGCGGCCGATGACGAAACCGGCCGCCAGCGCGCACAGCAGCTTGGCCCAGAAGGCGTCCAACGCGATGGTGCCCGTGATCAGCATGAAAAACAGGGCGTAGTCCAAGATCAGCAGCACAAAGGCACGCAAGGTGCTGCGCTCGGACAAGGGGATCAGCCACCCACGCAAGGTCTTGCGGTGCGGCAGGGGTTGGTCCAGCCCAATCGGCTGGTCATGGGTCGGTAGGTGTTGTGCGGTCATGACGCTTTGGATGTAGATCGTTTGGGCAAGAGTTTAGTCGCCCCGACGCCCCATGGGTCTGACAAGGATCAATTCGGGCGGGTTGAAAGGGGCCAATCGGTGTATGCCGCTTGCTTTGTTTCGGGCTGTCGCCTTGACACTGGGGCTTGTCGTTCGGGGGCAAGGCCGTCGAAAGAACCTGTCATGTAACCGGTTTCGTGTGAAAATTGAAACCAAATTACATGGAGATCCCCGAATGACACGTCGCGCCACCAAGATTGTTGCCACCTTAGGCCCTGCTTCCAGCGATCCTGCCCTGCTTGAAGCCATGATCCGTGCCGGGGTGAACGTGGTGCGCCTGAACTTCAGCCATGGCAAAGCCCAAGACCATGTGGACCGTGCCCGTCTGGTGCGCGAAGCCTCGCAACGTGCTGGGCGCGAAGTGGCCATCATGGCCGACCTGCAAGGCCCCAAAATCCGCGTGGGCAAGTTTGCCGAAGGCAAGGTCATGCTCGAGCCCGGAGAGCCGTTTGTGCTGGACGCCTCGCGCACCGAACTCGGTGATCTCCAGGGCGTGGGCCTCGATTACAAAGAACTGCCCCGCGATGTGAAGGCCGGGGATGTGTTGTTGCTCAATGACGGCCTGATCGTGCTCACGGTGAACGCCGTCAAGGGCGAACAGGTGCACACCACCGTCAAGCTGGGCGGCGAGTTGTCCAACAACAAGGGCATCAACAAGCAAGGTGGCGGCTTGACGGCCCCCGCCTTGACCGCCAAGGACATGGACGACATCAAGACCGCCATGAGCCTGCTGGCCGACTATGTGGCCGTGAGCTTCCCGAAAAACGCCACCGACATGGAAATGGCCCGCCAACTGTGCAATGTGGCCGGTGCCGAATACGGTCACAAGCCCGGCCTGATCGCCAAGATCGAGCGTGCCGAGGCCATTCCTCATTTGGAAGCCATCTTGCGCGCCAGTGACGGCATCATGGTCGCGCGGGGTGATCTGGCGGTCGAAGTGGGCAATGCGGCGGTGCCTGCCCTGCAAAAACGCATGATCAAGCTGGCCAAGGTACACGACAAAGTGGTCATCACGGCCACCCAGATGATGGAAAGCATGATCACCAACCCGGTGCCCACGCGTGCCGAGGTGTCGGACGTGGCCAATGCCGTGCTGGATGGTACCGACGCCGTGATGCTCAGCGCCGAAACGGCTGCTGGCAAGTTCCCACTTGAGACGGTGGAAGAAATGGCCAAGATCTGCGTCGCCGCCGAAAGTGCCGAAGACCCCGCTCTGGACGCTGACTTCAAAGGCCAGACGTTCAGCCGCATCGACCAGTCGATCGCCATGGGGGCGTTGTTCACGGCTCACCACTTGGGGGCCAAAGCCATCGTGGCCATGACCGAATCGGGCTCGACCGCTTTGTGGATGAGCCGTCACCGGGTGCACATCCCGATTTATGCGCTGACCACCAAGTTGACCTCCCAACGCAAGATGGCGCTGTACCGCAACGTGCGGCCCTTGTTGATGGACACCAGCGCAGACCGCGACACGGCGCTGGCCGAAGCCGAAACGCACCTGAAAAAGCGCAACATTGTGGGCACGGGCGATGTGTACGCCATCACCTGCGGCGAACCCATGGGCTCGCCGGGGGGCACCAACATGCTGAAGATTTGCAAGGTCGCCTGAGTCCGGGCGGCCTGTCGGGCCGCCTTCTGGATGGGCCATGGTTCAGTCCGGTGTCAGGCCGGAGCCTATAAAATCCAGGCAGTTACAAGCCGGGTACCACCTGGCTGGCCAGAATCTTCAACTTCCAGGAAATCACCTCCATGGCACTCGTTTCAATGCGCGAGCTGCTGGACCATGCCGCCGTCAACGGCTACGGCATTCCAGCTTTCAACGTCAACAACCTGGAGCAAGTCCAGGCCGTCATGAGCGCCGCCGACGAAGTCGGTGCCCCGGTCATCTTGCAAGCCAGCGCCGGTGCGCGCAAATACGCGGGTGAGCCCTTCATCAAGCATTTGATCCAGGCCGCCGCCGAACAATGGCCTCACATTCCCCTGGTCATGCACCAGGACCACGGCACCAGCCCCAAGGTCTGCCAGGGCGCGCTGGACCTGGGCTTTGGCTCGGTCATGATGGATGGCTCGCTGATGGAAGATGGCAAGACGCCGGCGAGCTTTGACTACAACGTGCAAGTCACGCAAACCGTGGTCGAGATGGCGCACAAGATGGGCGCCACCGTGGAAGGCGAACTGGGTTGCCTGGGCAATCTGGAAACCGGCGATGCTGGCGAGGAAGACGGCATTGGCGCGGTGGGCAAGCTCGACCACAGCCAGATGCTGACCGACCCCGAAGAGGCGGCCGTCTTCGTCAAGGCCACCCAGCTGGACGCGCTGGCGATTGCGATCGGCACCAGCCACGGTGCTTACAAATTCAGCCGCAAGCCCACCGGCGACATCCTGGCGATTTCGCGCGTCAAGGAAATCCATGCGCGCATCCCCAACACCCATCTGGTCATGCACGGCAGCTCCAGCGTGCCGCAAGAGCTGTTGGCCATCATCAACCAGTACGGTGGCCAGATGAAGCAAACCTATGGCGTGCCCATCGAGGAAATCCAGGAAGCCATCAAGTTCGGCGTGCGCAAGATCAACATCGACACCGACATCCGCCTGGCCATGACCGGCGCGGCGCGCAAGTTCATGTTTGAAAACCCCGACAAATTCGACGCCCGCGAGTGGCTCAAGCCCGCACGCGCCGCCGCCCAGGCCCTGTGCAAGCAACGCTACCTGGAGTTCGGTTGTGAAGGCCAGGGCAGCAAGATCAAAGGTGAAACCCTGCAAGTGATCGCTGCCCGTTATGCCCAAGGTGAGTTGGCCCAAGTGGTGCGTTGATTTGCGTGTCTTGCGGCACTGTAGGTGTGCCATCGGTACCGCTGCAGGTGCTGCGATAATTGACCCGAATGGCCCGTTGACTGTTCAACGGGCCTTTTCCTTTTTTGCTGTTGCTTGACTGTTTCTGCCATGACCTCTGCCCTTCACACTTCGGCCCTGACTTCCTTGCCCTTGCTGGCCCGTGGCAAGGTGCGCGACAACTACGCGGTGGGTGATGACCGCATCCTGATGGTGGCGTCTGACCGCATCAGTGCGTTTGACGTGATCATGGGGGAGCCCATTCCCGGCAAAGGTGTTTTGCTGACGCAAATGGCGCTGTTCTGGTTTGACCAGCTGGGCCCCAAGGGCCTGAACATCTGCCCGATTCACCTCACGGGCGAGGTGCCCGAGAGCGTGGTGTCCGCCGAAGAGGTGCCCCAGGTGCAAGGCCGCTCCATGCTGGTCAAGCGTCTGAAACCCATCCCGGTCGAGGCGGTGGTGCGCGGTTATCTGGCGGGCAGCGGCTGGAAGGAATACCAGGACAGCCAGGCCATCTGTGGTGTGCCACTGCCCGCAGGCCTGAAAAACGCCAGCCGTTTGCCCGAGCCCATCTACACCCCAGCGGCCAAAGCGGCCGTGGGGGAGCACGATGAAAACATCACTTTCGAGCAAACCGTCGAGATGATCGGTGCCGATCTGGCTGGCCGCATCCGCGACATCAGCATTCGGCTGTACAAGGCGGCATGGGACATCGCCGTGACCAAGGGCATCATCATTGCCGACACCAAATTCGAGTTTGGCCTGGACGCCGACGGCACACTGGTTTTGATGGACGAGGTGCTGACGCCCGATTCGTCACGCTACTGGCCTGCCGAAAGTTACGTGGAAGGGGCCAATCCGCCCAGCTATGACAAGCAATTTTTGCGTGACTGGCTGGAGACGGCCCAAGTCAACGGTAAGCCCTGGGACAAAACCCCGCCTGCGCCGCGTTTGCCGCGCGAGGTGATCGAGAATACCTCGCATAAATACGAAGAAGCCATGAAGAAGTTGATGGCCTGAACATGAAAAAAGGCGCTGCAGTGGCAGCGCCTTTTTCATGTGTGAAGGGGGAAGAAGGGGCGTCAGCCGGCGAAGGCCAGCAGCGTCATGGCGTCCATGAGCAAGGTGGTGCTGGCCACCAACATGCTGCCGCGTGCGAGGGTATGGCTGAGTGGATGGCCGCTTACACCGCCGCGCGTTTGCAGCGCGGCACCCCAGAAGACGGTCAGGCATGCCAACTCAAAGCTGCTGCGCATCCAGAGGTAACGGCTGTTGTTCACCAGGTGGGCGGCTTCGGGGCTCATGAGGACCGCGTACAGGAAGATGCCCTTGATCAGCCAGAGCACGGCAGCGCCATGCAGGGACAGCACGCTGTGCCAGAGGCTGGAGCTTGATGTGCCGTCCTGCGCAGGCGCACCACCGAGCAGGCATTGCAGCTCTTCAGGGGTGATCAGGGGTTCGGCGCGGGGCATGGTGAAAATGAATTCAAAAGTAGTGCCTAAATTTTAGGGGCCTTCGTTCCCGCAAAGTTCCTGTGCGCTGTGTCTGTGTGGCCGAAATTGGTAAGTGTGTGTAACGCCAAGCCCAAACAAAAGCAAAAAGCCCGGTCATCCTGCATGGATCGCAGGATGACCGGGCCTTCGTGTCAGGGGCGGCGCGGGGTCAGTTCAGCGCCATGCTGAGCTTGCGCCGGTAGCTGGAGATCATCGCCAGCAAAGGGTCTTCCTGCTGCGCAGCTTTGCCCATCAATTCAATGCCGCCTGCCGACTTGCCGGTGGCGTCTGCGGTCTTGGGTTTGGGGGGGGTCATCAGTTCGAGCAGTGCCACAAAGGTTTTGCGCGGGGCTTCGTCATCCCATTTTTTGTCACGCATGATGATTTCCAGCAGCTCGTCCATGGCTGCTTCCCATTGGCCGACGGCGATCAGCAGGCGGCTTTTGGCAAAGCGGGTTTCAAAATCACGCTTGTTTTGGCCAATCAGTTCATCGAACCGGGCCAGATCCCATTGATCGCGTGGGTCGTTGGTCACAAATTCCAGCGCATTGAGCCACTGGGTTTGCGCTTCAAAGCGCAGCGGCACAGGGATGCGGGCCATGGCTGGGGCCAGCAAGGCGGCCGCTTCGGCCAATTCGCCCAGGCCGATCAGCAGCTTCACCAGGTCAAAGCGGGCATCGTCGTTGCCCGGGTCAGTGGCCAAGGCCTGCTCCAGGGCGGCGCGCGCGCTGTGTTCGTCGCCTGCTTCCAGGTGTTGCTGGGCTTCTTCGGCTGCGGCCTGGGCCTGCAGGGCCTCGGCGGCGGGCAAATGCTTGTCCAGGAACTGTTTGACCTGGCCTTCTGGCAAGGCGCCCATGAAGCCGTCCACCGGTTGGCCGTCTTTCAACAAAACACAGGTCGGGATGCTTTTGATGCCGAAGGCCTGGGCCAATTGTTGTTCTTCGTCAGAGTTGATCTTGACCAGCTTGAAACGGCCTTCGTAGGCGGTTTCGACTTTTTCGAGGACGGGGCCGAGCGATTTGCAGGGGCCGCACCAAGGCGCCCAAAAGTCCACCAGCACAGGCGTGGTCATCGAGGCGGCAATGACCTCGGCTTCAAAGTTTTCTATCGTGACGTCCATCATGGCGGGCAGTGTTCCGGGTTGTGTTTCAGATCCGAGCGGAGCGAAACCTTAAAATTCAACATTGATCACGAAAAGCACCCAATGACTCAAGCGCTCATCGGCGTCGTCATGGGTTCCAGCTCCGACTGGGACACCATGCAGCACGCAGTCCAGATTCTCCAACAGTTTGGCATCTCTCACGATGCCCGCGTGGTTTCGGCCCACAGAATGCCGGACGATATGTTTGCCTATGCACAAAGCGCAGCCGACAGGGGCTTGCAAGCCATCATCGCGGGCGCTGGCGGCGCAGCGCATTTGCCCGGCATGATCGCGGCCAAGACCGTGGTGCCGGTGCTCGGGGTGCCGGTGCAGACCAAAGCCTTGTCCGGTGTGGATTCGTTGCACAGCATTGTGCAAATGCCCAAAGGCGTGCCGGTGGCCACGTTCGCTATCGGTGCAGCGGGCGCGGCCAATGCGGCCCTGTTTGCGGTGGCCATGTTGGCCAACCACGACCCGGTGCTGCGCCAAAAACTGGAAGCTTTCCGCGCCGAGCAGACGGCCGCAGCCCGTGCCATGACCTTGCCACCCGTGGGGGCTGCATGAGCCGCGCCATCTTGCCGGGCGCACTGGTGCACGGCCAGCCCGCCACCTTGGGCGTGATGGGCGGGGGGCAGTTGGGCCGTATGTTTGTGCATGCGGCGCAGGCCATGGGGTATTTCACGGCGGTGCTGGACCCCGATGCCGCCAGTCCGGCAGGGCTGGTCAGCCACCACCACATCCAGACCGGTTATCTGGACGAGCAGGGGCTGGCGCAGCTGATGCAGCGCTGCGCCGCCATCACCACCGAATTTGAAAATGTGCCTGCACCCGCCTTGACCACGCTGGGCGCGCATCGCCCTGTGGCTCCTGGCGCAGACGCGGTGGCCATTGCACAAGACCGCGCCGCTGAAAAGGCCCACTTTGTGCGTTGCGGTGTGCCGGTGGCCCCGCATGCCAGCCTGGAGACGCCAGCGCAATTGGCGGCGATCCTGAGCGAGGGGGGCGATCTTTTTCCGGGCATCTTGAAGACCTCGCGCATGGGTTACGACGGCAAAGGCCAGATCCGCGTCAAGACCCGTGAGCAACTGAGCGAAGCCTGGGCGCAATTGAACAACGTGCCCTGTGTGCTGGAAAAAATGTTGCCCTTGCAGGCCGAGTGCTCGGTCATTGTGGCGCGTGGCGCCGACGGGCAAATGGTGAATTTCCCGGTGCAACTGAACCTGCACCGCGAAGGCATTCTGGCCGTGACCAGCGTGTACGAAGGCGCCGTGCCCGTTGCTTTGGCCGAACAGGCCGTGGCCGCCACCCGCGCGGTGGCCGAGGGCCTGAACTATGTGGGCGTGCTGTGTGTGGAGTTTTTCATCCTCGAAGGCGGTCAGCTGGTGGTCAATGAAATGGCACCACGCCCGCACAACAGCGGCCATTACACGATGAACGCTTGCGACCAGTCGCAGTTTGAATTGCAGGTGCGCACGCTGGCGGGCTTGCCGCTCACCCAGCCGCGTCAGCATTCGCCCTCCATCATGCTCAACTTGCTGGGCGATTTGTGGCCCGAAGGCGCCAGCCCTGCATGGGACCAAGTGCTGGCCTTGCCAGGTGTGCATTTGCACCTGTACGGCAAGCTGTCTGCCAGGCCAGGACGCAAGATGGGTCACCTGAACATCACCGGTGCCACACCTGAAGCGGTGCGCGCCACGGCATTGCAAGCGGCAGGGTTGTTGGGCATGCAGGCCTTTTGAAGGTGGCCATGATCCTGAGTGCCAACGAAGCGACCATCGCGCAGGCTGCACAAGCCTTGCATGACGGTCAGTTGGTGGGCATGCCCACCGAGACGGTTTATGGCCTGGCGGCCCACGCCAACGACGAGGCGGCTGTGGCCCAGGTTTTTTTGGCCAAAGGCCGCCCTGCCGATCACCCTTTGATCGTGCATGTGGCCAGCGTTCAGCAAGTGCCGCTGTTTGCCGTACAGGTGCCCGACTTTGCGCACAACTTGATGGCGGTTTTTTGGCCCGGCCCGCTGACCTTGATCTTGCCGCGCCGGCCCGGCGTGGCTGCGGCTTCGGCAGGCGGACAGGACTCGGTGGGTTTGCGCTGCCCCTCGCACCCGGTGGCGCAGGCGCTGCTCAAGGCTTGTCTGGCTTTGGGCGTCCAGGGGGTTTCTGCCCCCAGTGCCAACCGCTTTGGCCGCGTCAGCCCGACCACCGCTGCGCATGTGCAGTCCGAGTTGGGCCCGGATTTGCTGATTCTGGATGGTGGTGAATGCGATGTGGGCATCGAGTCCACCATCATCGACTGCACCCGGGGTGCGCCGGTGCTGTTGCGCCCGGGGCAGATCACGCGGGCGCAGATCGAAGCCGCATGTGGCCGTGCGGTGCTGGACAAGGATGCGGCCCAAGACCAGGTGGGCCAGTCGGCGCCGCGTGCGTCGGGCACGCTCGAATCGCATTACGCGCCCCGCGCCAAGGTGGTCTTGATGTCGGCGCAAGACATGGCCCGCAAGCTGCAAGCCTTGGGGCCACATGCCAACAATTTGGGCTTGTGGTCTGCTCTGCGCCCCGACGAGGGGGCGGGCCTGGGTGCGGGAGTGGTCTGGCGTGCCCAGCCTGCCACGGCCGAACAAGCCGCGCACGCGCTGTTCGGCGTGTTGCGCGAACTGGATGCCCGGGGTGTTCAGCAAATCTGGGTGCAGCAGCCGCCCGACACCCCCGAATGGGAAGGCGTGCGCGATCGCTTGCAACGCGCCGCCGCCTGAGCCGCCTGAAAAGGGTTCAGCGGTAGCGCAGCTTCATCACCAGAATCATCAGCGCCAAGCTGGTGGTGATGGCGTTGGCGATGATGATGGGCCAGGCCAGCAGCAAGATGCCATACAGCAGCCACAAGGCCACGCCGATGGTGAACAGGCTGTACATGCCCAGCGAAATGCCGCTCACGTCACGGGTGATGAAAGTTTGCCAGGCTTGCGGAATGAAGCTGGCGGTGGTCAGAAATGCGGCCAGGGAGCCGACCCAATCGATCAAGGTCATGGTTTATTGTCGCTGGCGTTTGGCCATGGTCTGGCTGCTGTCCGGCTTGTTCTGGTCACGTACCGTCCATTCCAGCAGCTGGTCCAGTGCGGGCCGGGCCTGCTGGGCGTTGGGGTGGTTGAGGATGGCCACCAGTGTGTAGCGCTGGCCGCTTTGGCCCTGCACATAGCCGGCAACCGAGGCCACGTCGCGCAGCGAACCGGTCTTGAGCCACGCATTGCCAATGACCGGCGACTGGGGGTTGCGCTCTTTGAGGCGGGCGGTCGTGCCATCGACACCCGCTTGTGAGAGCGAGTTGGCAAAGGCCTGAGCGTGCGGGCTGGCGTGCGCCGCTTGCAACAAGGCGGTCAAAGAGGCGGCGGTGCTGCGCTCGGCACGTGACAGACCGGAGCCGTTGTCCAGCACCGGTTCGTTGAATCCGCTGAACCCCTCGCGCCACCAACGGGACAGGCGCAGCCGCGAAGCCTCGAGGCGGCCGGGTGCTCCCAGTTCGCTGGACAAGGTCAGGAACAGCTGCTGCGCCATCACGTTGTTGGAAAATTTGTTGATGTCCTGAATGACCTCGGCCAGCGGCAACGAGGGGGCTTCCAGCAGCAGCCGGGCCGATGCCGGGCGCAGTCCGTAGCGCACCTGGCCGCTGAGGTGCCCGCCTGCGGCCAGCCACATCGCTTGCATGACGCGGGGGGCATATTGTTCGGCGTCCGGGTAGGCCACGGGCCATTCGCGGTCGCCGCAGCGCACGGGGTAGCTGCCTGCAAAACGCACGTGCAATGGCTGGCTGAAGTCGGCTTTGAGCTGGCTGCGCCAATCGTTGCAGGGGGCGTTGCTGGCGGGCAGCTGTGTGGGTGCAGCCAGGCCGGCCAAAGGGGGTTCGAAACGCACCTGCACCTGTCCACTGGCCGGGTCGGGTGTGAATTTGTAAATCACGGCCTTGAAGTTGAGCAGCAAGCCGTCGGGCGACACGTTGTAGGGGCGCAGGGGTTCGTCGTCAAACGGTTCGCTGCGTTCGCGCACCTCGAACACGCTGCGGTCCAGCACGATGTCGCCGCGCACCTCGCGCACGCCCGCTGCCACCACCTGGCTCAGCAGGTCTTGCAGGCGTTCCAGCACCAGTTTGGGGTCGCCGCTGCCGCGCACGATCAGGTTGCCTTGCAGCACGCCGTCACGCACAACGCCATCGGTGTACACCCGGTTGCGCCAGACATGTTCCGGGCCCAGCAAGCTCAAGCCGGCATAGGTGGTGAACAGTTTCATGACCGACGCCGGGTTGCTGGCGGCCTGCGGGCGATGCGACAGACGGGGAGAAGGTGCTGGCGTGGGCCCGTGGCTGGCGTTGGCAGGGGGCAAGGGCACGATCAGCACGCTCAAGGCCGATGGCGGCACTTGCGCCTGGCGCAAGGCTTTCGACACGGCTTGGGGCAAAGTCTGTGCAAGCGAGGGCCCTGGCATGACCCAGGCCCCGGCCAACATGCCCGGGAACCCGATGGTGAGCAAAGAGCGCCATGCGCGTGTGAAGGTCATTGGACGAGTCTAACGGTCGGGGGCCGTGCGGCGGGGCCGTATCATTCGGGCCATGCGATTTTCTTCAAAAACCGTGGGCTTGGCCTCGGCGGTCATCACGGTCTTCATCTGGACGGGCTTCATCGTCATTGCACGGGCTTCGGCGTCGCGGGGCTTGCTGCCGCTGGACATCGCGCTGGCCCGGATTCTGGGCGCCAGCAGCATCTTGTTGCCCTGGGCCTGGTGGTTGATGCGGCCTGCCCGACAAGCGGGTCAAGCGGTGGGTTCGTTGGGCGGGTTGTCGCCCTTGCCCTTAGCGCCCACCCTGCAAGCAGGGGTCTTGGGCGGCTTGCTGTATGCCGTGCTGGCCTATATCGGCTTCTTTTTTGCGCCGGCTGCCCATGCTTCGGTGTTGCTGCCGGGCAGTTTGCCTTTGTGGACCACCTTGCTGGCTTGGCTGGTGTTGCGCGAAAAAGTCTCTTCGGCCCGGGCGATGGGGTTGGGCTTCATCGTGCTGGGCGACGTGTTGGTGGGTGGCGCGAGTTTGCTCAAGGCCTTGGAGGGCGGTGAGGTCTGGAAGGGCGATCTGCTGTTCATGACGGCCGCTTGCTGCTGGGCAGGCTACAGCGTGACGGTGCGCCGCCACGGCCTGGATGCGGTGCGGGCCACCATGGCCATCACGGCGTTTGCGTTTGTGAGTTTTGTGCCGGTTTACCTGGTGTTGATCGGCATGGGGGTGCTGCCCACCCATTTGCTGCAGGTGCCATGGAGCGAGGTGTTGTTTCAGGCGGTGTTTCAGGGCGTGGGCTCGGTCGTCATCTCTGGCATCACCTTCACGCAGATGGTGCGCCACTTTGGCCCGGTGCGCTCGACCATGATCACGGCCTTGGTGCCGGGTTTGTCGGCTTTGGGCGCGGTGTGGTTTTTGGGTGAGCCGATGCACTGGAATTTGCTGGCCGGGCTGGCGTTGGTGACCGGTGGTATTTTGTTTGGCGTGCGTCAGGCCAGGCCGGTGGCGGTGTCCGGCGTGGCCATCGCAGGAGGCAAGCCATGAGCGCCAACACGAACCCCAGGCGCTGGCTGGCGTTTGACACCAGCACCGATGTGCTGTCTTTGGCGGTGGCCTGTGGCGACCAGCTCTGGACGCAAACCTTGCCCGGTGGCGCACAGGCCTCCAGTGGCCTGATTCCGGCGGTGCTGGCCATGCTGGCCGAAGCCGACATGCCACTGGCTTCGCTCGATGCCATTGTGTTTGGCCGGGGGCCGGGCTCGTTCACCGGTTTGCGCACCGCCTGTGCCGTGGCGCAGGGCCTGGCTTTTGGCGCCGATCTGCCGGTGCTACCGGTGGACACCTTGCTGGCGGTGGCCGAAGAGGCCCGTTTTGCGCAAATGCAGGCGGGCCACATCGCGCCCGATGCCGACTTGACCGTGCTGGCTTTGCTGGACGCCCGCATGGACGAGGTGTACAGCGCGGCCTACCGTTGGCAGGCGCAGCCCTTGCCAACCCAGGGTCACTGGCAAGAGGTCTCGCCATTGCAAGTCGGTGCGCCCGAAAAAATCCACAGTCCGCAAGGCGCGGGCGTGTGGCTGGCGGGCAATGCGTTTGCTGCTTATGGTGAGCGGCTGCCTTTGGGTGACCGCTGCGTGGCCTTGCCCACCGCAGCCGCTTTGTTGCGGCTGGCCCCGGCCTTGTGGGCGCAGGGGCTGGCGGTGCCTGCCGATCAGGCCATGCCGCTGTACATCCGTGACAAGGTGGCCAACACCACCGCCGAGCGCGAAGCCATGAAGGCCCAGGCGGCCGCGGCCAAGGCGGTGCTTCAGACATGAGCGGTTCGGCCATGCAACCCGGCACGCCCGCGCGCGTGCAGCCCTCCGAGGCGATCCGCAACGCAGTCACCCTGGCCCCCATGACGCAGGACCATCTGGACGCCGTCATGGCCATCGAGCAAGCCGCGTACAGCCACCCGTGGACGCGTGGTAATTTCCGTGATTCGCTGAATCCGCTGTTTGATGCCCAAGGCCTGTGGCTGGAAGGCGAGTTGCTGGGCTACTTTCTGGCCATGCGGGGTTTTGAAGAAATGCATTTGCTCAACATCACCGTGGCACCTGCCCGCCAGGGTCAGGGGTGGGGCCACATGATGCTGGACGCTTTGTCGCTCATGTCGCGCCATGAGGGCGCGCAATGGCTGTGGCTGGAAGTGCGGCAAAGCAACCAGCGCGCCTTGCAGGTGTACGAACGCTATGGCTTTCGCCAAGTCAGTATCCGCAAGGATTACTATCCCGCAGACCGCCAGCAGCGTGAGCATGCGGTGGTGATGAGTTTGAAACTGTGAGCCTGGACATGAGCGACCCCACCCGATTTGACCTGGATGAACGCCAACGGGCCATGCTGGCCGAAATGGGCGTGCGCGTGTGGTGGCCCTCAAAGCAGGCCGAACCCGAACCCGAACCCGAACCTGCGAACCAGGCCATGCCAGCTGCGCCAGCACCCGAAGCGGCCCCTGTGCCGGCGGCGTCCACTGGGGTGCCTGCTGCAGCACCTCCCATGGCACCACGGGCCCAGCAAGCCGTACCCGCTGCACGCCCTGCGGCAGCACCTGTGCCGGTGGTGGCCACTCGGCCGCTGGTCGAAGGTGTGGCGCACATGGATTGGCGCGCGCTGCAAGAAACCGCTGCGGCTTGCCAGGTTTGTGACCTGTGTGCGCAGCGCAAAAATTCCGTCTTTGGTGTGGGCGATCAGCAGGCCAACTGGATGGTCGTTGGCGAAGCACCGGGGGAGCAAGAGGACCTGCAAGGCGAGCCCTTTGTGGGCCAGTCGGGCCAATTGCTCGACAACATGCTCAAGGCGGTGGGCCTGAGCCGTCAGGCACAGGGCGAAGGCGGTGTCTACATCGCCAACGCCATCAAGTGCCGACCTCCGGGCAACCACAACCCCACACCGCAGGAGCTGGCCGCGTGTGCGCCCTATCTGGCGCGGCAGGTGACTTTGGTGCAGCCCAAAATCATCTTGCTGATGGGGCGTTTTGCCGTGCAATCGGTGCTGCAAACGACCGAACCCATCGGCAAGTTGCGCGGCCAGGTGCACACCTACCAAGGCGTGCCGGTGGTGGTGACTTATCACCCCGCCTATTTGCTGCGTAACCCCGCCGACAAGGCCAAGGCCTGGGCCGATCTGTTGCTGGCGCTCAAGACGGCGCAAGGCTGAGCGGCAGGCACCGGCCAGATACTTCGGGTTTCAGGCCCGCACGATCAGGTCGGTCAATTCGTTGGGGTGATCTGCACTGGAAAAGTGCGCCACGAGCAAGGCCGACACTTCTTCCAGCGCTTGCGTCAAGCCGGTTTCAAAATCGCCCGCTTGCAGCCGCTGGCGCAGGCCGTGCACCACGTTTTGCCAATGGGCTTCGGTGGTGTGGCGCATCAAGCCCCGGTCGGCCAGGATCTCGATGCGCCGTTCGGCCAGCAAGAGGTAAATCAACACACCGTTGTTGTGCGCGGTATCCCACACCCGCAGGCGACCGAACCAGGCCATGGCCCGTTGGCGCACCACCGTGTGCAAAGGCGCATGCCGTCCGGCGCGCCACGCGTAGCTGAGAGGCAACGTCGCTTCCACGCACACGCAGATCTGGCCGCTGTGCCGTTGTTCGCTGGCCCGCACACGCGCTGTCAGGCGTGCGACCATGTCGTCGGGCACGGCACGCCAGGCCGCACGTTCGCTTTGCCAAAGATGACGCCAAAGGCGCAGCAGCCAAGGGAAGAGGGTTTCGCGTTGTGTCATCACCAGCTCCCTGAAGCGCCACCACCACCCGCGTCACCGCCGCCGCCAGACGACATGCCGCCCCCGAAACCGCCGCCACCAAAGCCGCCTCCGCCATCACCCCAACCACCGCCACCGCTTGAGTGGCCGCCCCAGCCGCCACCGTGCCGCGGGCCTGAGACCGGCAAGCCCCGGCTGAGCAGGCCACCGAAGAAACCGATCAGTCCTGCCAACAGGGCCATCCAGACGCGTTGCGTGATTTGCCAAACCAGAAAACCGGCCGCCGCCGCGCCGGCCAGCGCGCCCAGGCGCTGGCCCAGCAGTCGGCGCAGCACGCCAACCACCAGCGGCACCGCCACGAGCAGCAGCATGGCCGCTTCCACGATGTCGAACGCACCGACTTGAGGACGCGATGCGGCGGCTGCAGGCTCTGGCAAGGCCTCGCCCGTGATGCGGGCTTGCAATTGCGTCAGCGCATCGCGCAGGCCACCGGCATGGTCGCCGCGCCGAAAGGCGGGCACGATCTGCTGGTCGATGATGCGCTTGGCCAGTGCATCCGGGATGGCCCCTTCCAGCGTTTTGTAAGGCGCAATCCGCACCCGGCGGTCTTGCAGCGCCGCCACCAACAGCAGGCCGTCGCCCACGCCAGCGCGGCCCAGCTTCCAGGTCTCGGCCACACGCTGGCTGTAATCGGCAATGTCTTCTGGCGCCGTGGTGCTCACCAGCAGCACCACGATTTGCGCGCCGCGCTCGCGCTCAAACCCGACCAGCTGCTGTTCCAGTGCCGCCATGTCGGGCGCAGACAGGGTGCCCGTCTCGTCCATCACATGCGCCCGCAAGGCGGGCACGGCCTGCAGGCCTGACGCATCGGCAGCCCAGCACGGCAGGGCCAGCAGCCAGCAGGCGAGTGCGGCGCTCAGCCAGCGGCCAAGGCGCAGCGGCATCACTTGCCGAAGTCCACTTTGGGTGGTGCCGAGATGGCCGCCTCGTTGGCCACCGAGAAGTTGGCTTTGGCTTGGTAGCCCATGACTTTGGCGGTCAGGTTGCTCGGGAAGCTGCGGGCCAGCACGTTGTAGTCCTGCACGGCCTTGATGTAGCGGTTGCGCGCGACGGTGATGCGGTTTTCCGTGCCTTCCAGTTGCACACGCAGGTCGGCAAAGCCCTGGTTGGCCTTGAGGTTGGGGTAGTTTTCAGACACCACCAGCAAGCGAGACAAGGCGCTGCTCAGTTCGCCTTGTGCGGCCTGAAACTTTTTCATGGCCTCGGGGTCTTTCAGGGTGTCCGGCGTGACCTGGATGCTGGTGGCCTTGGCGCGGGCCTCGACCACCTTGGTCAGCGTTTCCTGCTCGAAGTTGGCTTCACCCTTGACGGTGGCCACGATGTTGGGGATCAGGTCCGCGCGGCGCTGGTACTGGTTGAGCACCTCGGACCAGGCCGATTGCGACTGCTCGTCCAGACGCTGAAAATCGTTGTAACCGCAACCCGTCAGGCTCAAAGTGCCGACCAACGCGATGCCTCCCAGCAGACGGCGCAAGAAAGTGAAAACCATGGAGAACCCCCGTTTGTAGAAATGTGTGTGAAAACTATACCTGCAAGGCGCAATCCGTTGTTCGCATGGGTTTGACTGCCCTCTAAAATCCTCGCCATGACCTTCCTCGACATGTTGCGCACCGCCGAGCGCCAAAACGGCTCCATGCTTTGTGTGGGCCTGGACCCTGAACCCACCAAGTTCCCAGACCACATCAAGGGCGATTCGAACAAGATTTACGATTTTTGTGCCGCCATCGTCGATGCCACGGCCGATCTGGTGAACAGCTTCAAGCCCCAGATCGCCTACTTTGCCGCCCACCGCGCCGAAGGCCAGCTGGAGCGTTTGATGGAACACATGCGCCGCGTCGCGCCCCATGTGCCGATCATTCTGGACGCCAAGCGTGGCGACATTGGCTCAACCGCCGAGCAATACGCCATCGAAGCCTTTGAGCGTTACGGTGCCGACGCGGTGACCCTGTCGCCCTTCATGGGCTGGGATTCGGTGGCCCCGTATCTGAAGTACCACGACAAAGGCGCGTTTTTGTTGTGCCGCACCTCCAACCCCGGTGGCGATGATTTGCAAAACCAGCGCCTCGCTTCGGTTGAAGGTCAACCCTTGTTGTACGAGCATGTGGCGCGTTTGGCGCAAGGCCCCTGGAACCTGAACGGCCAGTTGGGTCTGGTGGTGGGTGCCACCTATCCCGCCGAGATCGAGCGCGTGCGCGAACTGGCCCCCACGGTGCCCTTGCTGATTCCGGGTGTGGGTGCACAAGGCGGCGATGCGGTGGCCACCGTCAAGGCAGGTTGGCGTGCCCACGCCGATGGCTCCAGCGCCAGCCCGATCATCGTCAACTCCTCGCGCGCCGTGCTGTATGCCTCAAGCGGTCAAGACTTTGCCGTTGTTGCCCGCCAAGTGGCGATGAAAACCCGTGCCACGCTGGAAGCCGCCAAGGCCTGATCCCCGTAGGCCCTGCAAGCAACTGGGCTCGGGGGGCGGCATGGCCAGAGTGGCGTCACCGATGTTGGCGATGCCGCTTGAATAATCCACAAGGAACTGCCCGATGAAGCTCTACACCGCCCACCGCGCCCCCAGCCCCCGCCGGGTGCTGATGTTTTTGATGGAGAAAAACATCACCGGCATCGAGATGGTCAACATGGACCTGAACGGTGGCGAGCACCGCCAGCCCGACTACCTGGCCAAGAGCCCCTTGGCCAAAGTGCCCGCGCTGGAATTGGACGATGGCCGTGTGATCACCGAAACCCGGGCGATCTGCACCTTGCTCGAAGGCCGTTACCCCGAGCCCAACCTGATGGGCGTGGATGGCGACGAGCGTGGTTTTATCGAAATGGCCGACCGCCAGGTGGAGTTGTACCTGTTGGGGGGCATTGCGAACGCCATTCGCCACACCCACCCCGGACTGGCCACACTTGAAAAACCGCAGTTCCCCGAGTTTGGTCGTTCACAGGCGCAGAAGGTGCGCGAAGTCACCCGTTGGTTTGACCAGCGCCTGCAAAGGCAGCCCTGGATCGCGGGGGAGCGCTTCACCATCGCCGACATCACCGCGTTTTGCGCCTTGGAGTTTGCAAGGGGCTTGATGAAGTTTGCGCCGGGTGACGAGGGCTTCGGGGCTTTGCAAGCCTGGCGCGATCGGGTCAACGAGCGACCCAGCGCGAAAGCCTGAGCTCCTGCGCGGCGATCACAACAAGGCCGCGTACACCAGATCGCGAAACAGTGGCCGGTAGTGGTCTCGCTGGTTGGGTGCCTGGACCATCAGCATGGCGTACATGTCGAGTGCCGGATCCACAAAAAACGTGGTGCCCGCAATGCCGCCCCAGTAATACAAGCCCACCGACCCGGGAACGGGTGACAGGCCCACATGCGTACGCACCGCAAAACCCAGACCGAAACCGTGACCCGGCGGCAGCAAGGTGCCGTCCGACGGGATGTCCCCCAGATGGTCAGCCGTCATGTAGTCCACCGTGTGGGGCCCAAGCAGGCGCACGCCGTTCAATGTGCCCCGGTTGCGCAGGCACTGCAAAAAGCGGGCGTAGTCCATGGCGGTGGACATCAGGCCCCCGCCGCCGCCTTCCATGGCGGGCCTTTGGCGCGGCTCGAGCACCTTCATGGGCACGCCGCCGTCGGGGTCGTGTGCAAACGGCTCGGCAATGCGGTGGTGCTGCTCTGGCGGCACGGCAAAGCCGGTGTCCACCATGCCCAGTGGGTGAAAAATTTCTGATTGCAAAAATGCACCCAAGCCTTGCCCGCTGACCACTTCAATGAGCCGTCCCAGCACGTCGGTGGCGCGGCTGTAAGCCCACACGCTGCCGGGTTGGAACTGCAGCGGCACCGAGGCCAGCGTTCTTGAAAAATCTTCATTCGTGCGGTCACGCGAAGCGATCTTCACTTGCGCGTATGCGCGCTGCACGGGCGAATCGCCCAAAAACTCATAGGTCAGCCCGGCCGTGTGGCGCAACAAGTCTTGCACCGTGGCCGGGTTGCGCACCGGCTCCAGCCCATTGGCCGAGGCCACCCGCTGGTTCGCATACTCGGGCAACCAGCGGCTGACCGGATCGCTCAGCAGCAACAAGCCGCGCTCGACCAGCATCATCACCGCCACCGAGACGATCGGCTTGGTCATGGAATAGATGCGGAAGATGCTGTCGGTCTTCATCGGGGCCCCCGTGCCGGGGTCTTGCTGGCCCACGGCCTCCAACAAGGCGATCTGCCCGCGCCGGGCGACCATGGCCACCGCACCCGGCAGCCGCCCGCTGGCCACTTCGCGGCGCAGCACGTCCATCAGGCGTTGCGTGCGCTCGGGGCACAGGCCCACGTCGGCGGGGTGGGCATGGGGAAGGGCTTTGAATGCAGTCATGGGGTGCTCCGGTGGAAGGTGTTTTGTACACCAGCCCTGGGTGCAGGGATATCCCCTGCGGTGCCGTGGCGTGCTGGGCTTGTCGCCCATGTGTCAGTGGTTTGAACCTTGGCGTTGTGCAAGCGTTGCTAGACTGAATTCATGCGCATTTCAGAACTCTCTGCCAGGACCCGTGTGTCCGTGCATCGCTTGCGCCGATACGAGGCGGCAGGACTCATTGCGAGTCGGCGGCAGTCCAATGGGTACCGTGATTACGATGAAAAAACAGTGCGGCATGTGGTCTTCATCGCCATGTCCAGAGCCATGGGTTTTTCGCTGTCCTTTGTTGCTGAGTACTTGCCCCGATTTCAATCGGGCACGTTAAGCCCGCAGGAAATGGTCGAGGCCATCCATCAGCGTGTGGCAGAAATCGACAAAGCCATTGCAGAACAAAAAGCCTTGAAAAAAATGTTGGTCAGTCACATCGCTTGGTTTGAGGCCAAGCAAAGGAAATCGAAATGAATGCACTGGACATGTTGGAAAAGATCAATGCCATGGCCGAATTCAATCAATGGTGCGGCATCAAAGTCACAGCGGCCGAGCAAGGTCTCGTGGAAATTCAGATGCCTTGGCGCCCAGAAGTCGGACAGTACGCGGGCTTCTTGCATGCGGGTTTGATTGGCACACTGATCGACACCGCTTGCGGTTTTGCGGCAGCCACTGTGGCAGGCCCGCATTTGCTGGCAGCAAATTTTTCAGTGAACTGCCTGCGGCCTGCGGTGGGTCCCAAGTTCATTGCCCGGGCCCGGGTGGTCAAGGCTGGCAAGACGCAGGTGTTTGCAAGCTGTGATTTGTTCGCGGTGGATGCAGACGGGGAGAAGCTGGTGGCCAACGGCCAAACCTTGCTCACGGTGATCACTGCGGGATAGAGGCAAGGCTGTGCACGCCTCTTAGTGAGACTTGTCCCAAAGCGCCATTCCCCGCTGCGCTTTGCTTGCATCGCAGGGCGTGAGCATGACGGGGCCTTGCGGGGTCTGACGCAGCACATCGGCCAGGGCCGTCAGGGCGGATTCCGGACCACTGAGCAATTCAAGTTCCAGCTCCAGCAGCGGTTCGCTCAGCGCGGTGCCGGGCACGTGAATTTGGCCTTGATCGAGGGCGACTTCGATCTCGGCGCCATCGTGGGTGACAACCCAGCGCTGGCGTTCAAAGTCGGTGCAAAACAGCGCCTGCAAGTTGGGGCGCAATGCCATGAGGTCTTTGGCCAGGGCCGCGTCATTCACCAAGGCGTCGAACTGCAACGCACCCGGCGTGGTGGGGCCTTCCCATTCTTGCCGGCGTGACAGGCCGCTTGTGCTTTGGCCTGCCGTCTTGACGGTCAACAGCCATTGGTCACCGGCCAACCGCTCACGCACCGCCATGCGGCGTTGTTGCAGCGCCAGATCCGGCGTGTCGAAATAGGTGTTGAGCAGGCGTTGTTTGGCACCAGCAGGCGTCAGCAAGGGGTGGCTGAGCAGGTGCGGCAGTTCATGCGCAAGCACCGTGAGTTTGAGTTCGGTTTCCATGGACTGTCTCAGATGGGCGACAGTAGCCGAGTCAAATACCGCCCCGTAAAACTCGCTCCGTTGGCCGCCAGTTGCTCCGGCGTGCCCTCACCCAGCACCGTGCCGCCCCCTGCCCCGCCTTCGGGCCCCATGTCGATCAGCCAGTCGGCGGTTTTGATGACGTCGAGGTTGTGCTCGATGATGACGATGGTGTTGCCCGCGTCGCGCAGCTGGTGCAGCACTTTGAGCAGCAGGTCGATGTCGGCAAAGTGCAGACCGGTGGTGGGCTCGTCCAATATGTACAGCGTGCGGCCCGTGTCGCGTTTGGACAGTTCGAGTGCCAGCTTGACGCGCTGCGCCTCGCCGCCCGAAAGCGTGGTGGCGCTTTGGCCCAAGCGAATGTAGGTCAGGCCCACGTCGAGCAGGGTTTGCAGTTTGCGGGCGATGTTGGGCACGGCGCTGAAGAACTGGTGGGCGGCTTCCACCGTCATGTTCAGGATCTGCGCGATGTTCTGGCCTTTGTATTGCACTTCGAGCGTTTCGCGGTTGTAGCGCATGCCGTGGCACACGTCGCAGGGCACGTACACGTCGGGCAAAAAGTGCATTTCGACCTTGACCACGCCGTCGCCCTGGCAGGCTTCGCAACGACCACCCGTCACGTTGAAGCTGAAGCGCCCGGGGCCGTAACCGCGTTCGCGAGCGGCGGGCACTTCGGCCATCAGCTCGCGGATGTGGGTGAACAGGCCGGTGTAGGTGGCTGGGTTGCTGCGTGGTGTGCGGCCAATCGGCGACTGGTCGACGTTGATGACTTTGTCGAAGTGTTCCAGGCCTTTGATTTCTTGGTGCGCCGCGGCCTCATCGTGGGCGCGGTGGATCAGGTGCGCGGCCGCGGCATACAGCGTGTCGTTGACCAGGGTGGATTTGCCCGAGCCCGAGACGCCGGTCACGCAGGTGAGCAGCCCCACGGGAAATTTCACATGCACGTTTTTCAGGTTGTTGCCCGAAGCGCCCACGATCTCGATGAAGTCTTTGCTGGCCTTGTGGCGTTGCGGGATGGCGATCTTTTTGCGGCCCGACATGTATTGGCCGGTGACCGAGTCGGGTGCCGCCAAGATGTCGGCGCAGGTGCCTTGCGCCATCACGCGCCCGCCGTGCACGCCTGCACCCGGACCCATGTCGATGACGTGGTCGGCCACGCGGATCATGTCTTCGTCGTGCTCAACCACCAGCACGCTGTTGCCGATGTCGCGCAGGTGTTGCAACGTGCCGATCAGGCGGTCGTTGTCGCGCTGGTGCAGGCCGATGCTGGGCTCGTCCAGCACGTACATCACGCCCGTCAGGCCAGAGCCGATCTGGCTGGCCAGTCGGATGCGCTGGGCTTCGCCGCCGCTCAAGGTGTCTGCGCTGCGGTCCAGGCTCAAATAATTGAGGCCCACGTCGTTGAGGAACTTCAGGCGCAAGGCGATCTCGCGCACCACCTTGTCGGCGATCTCGGCTTTGGCGCCGCGCAGTTGCAGGCTCTGAAAGTAGTGCTGTGACTCGCCCAGCGTGATGTGGCTGATTTCGTAGATCGCGCGGGCCTGCGCACCTTCACCGATGCGCACATGGCGTGCTTCGCGTTTGAGGCGTGTGCCGTGGCAACTGGTGCAAGGCTGCATGTTGCGGTAACGGGCCAGGTCTTCGCGCACCACGGCCGAGTCGGTCTCGCGGTAGCGCCGCGTCATGTTGGGGATGATGCCTTCAAACGGGTGTTTTTTACTGACCTTTTTGCCTTGCGCGACACCCGTGTCGCCTACGGCTTTGCCGGATTCCATCACGTAGCTGAACTTGATTTCTTCCTCGCCCGAGCCCTGCAACAGCACTTGCTGGTGGGTGGGGGGCAGTTTTTCAAAAGGCGTTTCGATGTCGAACTGGTAATGCTTGGCCAGGCTTTCGAGCATGCTGAAGTAAAAGCCGTTGCGCCGGTCCCAGCCTTTGATGGCGCCGCTGGCCAGGCTGAGCGAAGGGAATGCCACGACCCGCTCGGGGTCAAAAAATGCCATGCTGCCGATGCCGTCACACGTCGGGCAAGCCCCCATGGGCGAGTTGAACGAGAACAGGCGTGGCTCGAGCTCGCTGATCGAATAGCTGCACACCGGGCAGGAGAACTTGGCGTTGAACAGGTGTTCGGTGCCAGTGTCCATTTCCAGCGCCACGGCGCGGTGCTCGGCCAGGTGCAGCGCCGCCTCAAAGCTTTCGGCCAGGCGCTGGCGCAGGGCGTCGCGCGCTTTGGCATCTGATTCAGCGCGCACCTTGAGTCGGTCCACCACCACGTCGATGTTGTGCTTTTCGGTTTTCTTGAGCGTGGGCAGGTCTTCCACCTCGAAGGTCTGGCCGTTGATGCGAAAGCGCACATAACCCAGCGCCTGCATTTGCGCGAAGATTTTTTCAAACTCGCCTTTTTTTTCGCGGGCAATGGGCGCCAGGATCATCAGCTTGGTGTCTTCGGGCAAGGCCAGCACGGCGTCCACCATCTGGCTCACGGTCTGCGCCTGCAGGGGCAAGTCGTGCTCGGGGCAATACGGCGTGCCGGCGCGGGCGTACAGCAAGCGCAGGTAGTCGTGGATCTCGGTCACCGTGCCCACGGTGGAACGCGGGTTGTGGCTGGTGGCTTTTTGCTCAATGCTGATGGCGGGCGACAGGCCTTCGATCAGGTCCACATCGGGCTTGTCCATCAGCTGCAAAAACTGCCGGGCATAGGCCGACAGGCTTTCCACGTAGCGGCGCTGGCCTTCGGCGTAGAGCGTGTCAAAGGCCAGGCTGGATTTGCCCGAGCCCGACAAGCCGGTGATGACCACCAGCTGGTTGCGTGGGATGTCGAGGTCGATATTTTTCAGGTTGTGCGTGCGGGCACCCCGCACACTGATGTGGGTTTGCCGCAGCGCTGCCGCCAGATACCGCGCTGGTTCGGGTGTGTCGGGCAAGAGGGAAGAGTCAACAAGTGTCACGGTGGGCGGCCAGATCAGCAAAACCTTTGATTATCCGCGTCGGCGCTGTTTTTGGCGCCAGGGCTGGCCAATCGGGGACAATCACCTCTTTATTGACTGAACCACTGCTGTTGGCTGTTCCGCGTGACCGAATCCCCTGAAAACCAATCTGCGCCCTTGTCCGTGTCCATGACGCCGCTGGAGCGGCGCGCCAGCGCTTCGCTGGCCAGCATATTTGCGCTGCGCATGCTGGGCTTGTTTCTGGTTTTGCCTGTTTTTGCACTGGAGGCACGCAAGTACCCCGGTGGCGACGACCCCATGCTGCTGGGGCTGGCCATGGGCATTTATGGCTTGACGCAGGGTTTTTTGCAGCTGCCCTTTGGCATGGCATCGGACCGTTTTGGGCGCAAGCGGGTGATTGTGTTGGGCCTGGTCATTTTTGCGCTGGGCAGTTTCTGGGCTGCTGCGGCCACCGACCTGACCGGCTTGCTGATGGGACGCAGCCTGCAGGGTGCGGGTGCCGTTTCGGCGGCCGTCACGGCTTTGCTGGCTGATTTGACCCGCGATGAAGTCCGCACCAAGGCCATGGCGTTGGTGGGCGCCAGCATCGGCCTGATGTTTGCCGTGTCTTTGGTGCTGGCGCCTGTGCTGACTGGTGCCATTGGCTTGCCTGGCCTGTTCGGGCTCACGGGTGTCCTGGCCATGCTGGGGGTGTGCGTGGTGGTTTGGGGCGTGCCCACGCCTCATGCGCCTGCGGCATCCAAAGGCCGGGGCAGCCTCAAGAGGGTGCTGGGTCATGCGGGCTTGCTGCGCTTGAACTTTGGCGTGTTTGTGCTGCATGCGGTGCAATTGGCCATGTGGGTGGCCGTGCCCGCCATGCTGGTGCAGGCGGGCTTGCCCAAGGACGATCACTGGCAGGTGTATTTGCCTGCGGTGTTGGGGTCGTTTGTGCTCATGGGCGGCGTGTTTGCCATGGAGCGTCGCGGGCACCTCAAGAAAGTCTTTTTGGCCGCCATTGCCTTGATTGCCCTGGTGCAGGGGGGCTTGTTCCTGCAGTCTGCGGCCACAGCCCATTTGTGGCCTTTGGCCGGGTTGATGTTTGCTTTTTTCAGCGGCTTCAACGTGCTGGAGGCGACCCAGCCCAGTTTGGCCTCGCGCTTGGCACCGACCGAGGTCCGAGGCACCGCCATGGGGGTTTACAACACGCTGCAGTCTCTCGGGTTTTTTGTCGGGGGGCTGATGGGGGGCTGGCTGGTCAAGTCCTGGGGCAGTCCGGCGCTGTTCTTGTGTTGTGGCGCGGCCATGTTGGCCTGGTTGCTGGTGGCCTGGCCCATGCAAGCACCGGGCCGCAGCCAGCCGGTCGTGCAGGTGGCTTGAAGGCCTGTTCAGCGCGCTGGCTGGCCGGGGAATGGCCCCATAATTCGAACATCATCGAGGAGTTTTCATGGCATCCGTCAACAAAGTCATCATCGTCGGCAATCTGGGCCGCGATCCTGAAACCCGCTACTTGCCCTCGGGCGATGCGGTCAGCAACATCAACGTAGCCACCACCGACCGTTACAAGGACAAAGCCACCGGCGAGATGAAAGAGGCCACCGAGTGGCACCGCATCAGCTTTTTCGGCAAGTTGGCCGAGATCGCAGGTCAGTACCTGAAAAAAGGCTCGCAGGTTTACGTGGAGGGCAGCTTGCGCACCCGCAAGTACACCGACAAGGATGGCATCGAGAAATTTGCCACCGAAATCCGTGGCGAAACCATGCAGATGCTGGGCGGTCGCCAGGGCATGGGGGGGCCTTCTGACGAGGGCGGAGGTTACGCCCCACGTCAGGCGCCAGCCGCCGCACGTCCGGCCGCGGCACCGGCACAGCGTCCGGCCGCTGCACCCAAGCCGGCAGCCAGCAGTTTTGACGACATGGACGACGACATCCCGTTCTGAGCACCGGTCTTGGACCTGATGCCGGCCCACCGCACTTGTGCCGTGGGCTTTTTTCATGGGCGTGGGGTGGGCCCCCGACCCTGCGCAAAGCGTGCGCCACAGGGGCCAAATGGCTTCACAATGAAGCCATGAACGAACTGAACGCCCGTTATTTGCCACTGGATGATGCCCAGCGGCACCAGCTTCACAACGAAGTGCATGCCCGGCCATCGGCCCGGGTGCGCTTGCCGGCCTTGATCGTTTATGTGGCTGTGCTCAACGAGGGGGTGACCCGCGAACAAGAGTGGCTGCATCTGAAAAACCTGCCCGGCCACGCCGATCTGTCGCTGGACCGCTTGCATGGCAATTTTTTGCGTTTGCGTTGTGAGGGCTTTACCGTCAAGTGGGAGCGCCACACCGAGTTCACCCGCTATTCGATTGTTCAGCCCTTGCCCGAGCACGCCCAGTGGGGTGCGGCATGCCCCGAGTTGGCATCGCACGTCGTCACTGGCAGTGCCTGGGTGCGTTCGATCCCGGGCAAAACGGTGGCGGCTATCCATTTGGGGATGCTGGCGGCCCCTGTGGATGCGCCCCATACCATCGCGCAAGCGCAAGCGTGGTTGGGCGAGGGGGCGGTGGTGGGGTCGCGCATGGGCAACACCACGGAAGGTCTGCCGCACTCTTGCGTGTTGACCCACTTCAGGCTGGGCGCTGATGGCTTTGAGCGCATGCTGGTGTTGGCCCCTGAGGAGACCAGCGAGGCCCGTGCCGGGCGCATCTCGCAGCGTTTGCTGGAGCTGGAAACTTACCGCTTGATGGCTTTGCGGGGCTTGCCTGTGGCCAAGGCCTTGTCGCCGGTGCTGTCCGATGCCGAGGCCCAACTGGCGGACATCACGGCCAGGCTGGAGCGCAAGGAGGACAGTGACCAGGCTTTGCTGGATGTGCTGGTGTCCTTGGCCGCGCGCATCGAGCGGGCCACCGCCGAGCACGGTTACCGGTTTTCGGCCACACGCGCCTACGACACCTTGGTCAGCCAACGCATTGCCGAATTGCGTGAACGCCCCATGACCGGAACCCAGACGGTGGGTGAGTTCATGCAACGCCGCTTGTCGCCTGCCATGGCCACGGTGGCGGCCACGGCGCAACGGCTGGCGTCTTTGTCAGAGCGCGTGTCACGCACCAGTGCCTTGCTGCGCACACGGGTGGACATTGCCACCGAAGCACAAAACCAGTTGTTGCTGGAAAAACTCACCCGTGGGCAGGACATGCAGCTCAAACTCCAGTCCACGGTGGAGGGGCTATCGATCGCGGCCATCAGCTACTACGTGGTCAGTCTGGTGCTTTATGGCGCCAAGGCGCTGAATAAACTGGGCCTGCCTCTGCACCCCGAAATGACGGCGGGCCTGTCGATTCCACTGGTGTTGTGGGGGGTGTGGCGGACCGTGCAGCGGATTCACGCGCGGATCAACAGGAACAGCTGAGGCCGCTTCAGGCCCTCCCCTCTTCTTGGTGATGTGGGTGCTGTGCTAAGCTGAAATGAGAGATTTTTCACGCCGTGTGGCGGCTCATCAAAAGGACAGACATGGATCTGCAACTCAAAGGAAAAACGGCATTGGTGACTGGTGCCAGTGCGGGTATCGGAAGAGGGATTGCCAAAGCACTGGCTGCGGAAGGTGTGCATGTCGCCATATCGGCGCGGCGTGTCGACAAGCTCATGGCACTGTCAGAAGAAATCGTCGCGGCGGGCGGTTTCCAGCCGTTGGTGATCGAGGCGGATTTGTATGAGGACGATGCGGCCCAAAAAATAGCCGCTGCCGCACTGGCGGGGTTGGGGCATGTCGATATCCTGGTCAACAACGCAGGGGGCTCGCGCAGTTTCAAGGAGCTGCATGTGAGCGAAGAGGCCTGGCAAGAGGCCATCACCTTGAATTTCCATCGACCCCGGCAGGTGGCCGATGCCTTGATTGACCAGATGATTGCGCGGCAGTGGGGGCGCATCATCAACATCACGGGCAAGAGCGAACCCGAGCACACCAATGGCGCGTTTTGCGCCAAGGCGGGCATGCACAGTTGGGCCAAGGGCTTGTCCAGGATGGTGGGGCAACACGGTGTGACGGTGAACTGTGTCCCGCCAGGACGCATCCATTCCGAGCAGATTTTTCGCAACTACACACCCGAATACCGCCAATGGCAGTGCGAAAACGAAATCCCGATGGGCCGTTACGGCGAGCCCGAAGACATGGCTCATTTGGTTACTTTTCTGGCATCGCCCCTGGCCAGTTACATCACGGGGGCGGTGATTCCTGTGGATGGGGGCCTGCGTAAATACCAATTTTGACGGGGCGCATCCTCTGGCATATTGAAGGTTTTCAATAGGTACAGGAGACACCCATGATCCATCACTCTCGCCGTTTGTGGCTCGGCGCATGCCTGTCGGCTGCCGGGTTGTGTGCATGGCCTGTTGTGGCGCAGGCCCAGTCTGCACCGTGGCCAAGCAAGGCCATCCGTTTTGTGGTGCCCTTTGCGCCCGGCGGAACCAGTGAAATCGTGGCTCGCTCTGTGGCCGCCGAATTGACCAAGCAATTGGGGCAGAGTGTTTATGTGGAGAACAAGCCCGGCGGGGCGGGTGTGACCGCCATGCAGGATGTGGCCAAAGCGGCCCCCGATGGACACACCATCATCCTGACCCACGTGGGGACGCTGGCGGTGAACCCCTACATGTTGAAAAGCCAGCCCTACGACGTGGACAAAGATTTTGTGCCGGTGACTTTGTTGGCCAAGGTGCCCAATGTGTTTGTGATCCATCCCGACGTCCCGGCCAAAAACTTCAAGGAATTTGTGGATTACGCCAAGGCCCATCCTGGCCAGTTGAACTATGGTTCGGCCGGCAACGCCAGTGCGGGTCATTTGGCCATGGAATACCTGAAGCTGGTCACAGGCATGTACATCACGCACATCCCTTACCGTGGGACAGGGCCGCAGTTGACCGATCTGTTGGCTGGGCGCACGCAGGCGTCCTCTGCAGGCATGCCGGCGTTGGGCGCGCACATTCGCAGTGGCAAATTGCGCCCGATCGCGGTGGGGACACAACAGCGCATCGCGGCCATGCCGGATGTGCCCACCGTGGCCGAGTTGGGTTTCAAAGAGTTTGAAACATCGCAGTGGTATGGCATCCATGTGCCTGCAGGCACGCCCCCCGAGATCGTCAAGCGCTTGCAGGAAGAGTCGCTCAAGGCGCTCAAATCGAGTGCCGTGACCGAACGTTTTGCCACGGACAACGCGGTGCGTGGCGGTGGTCCTTCGGGTGAGTACGCAGCGTTCATCAAGAACGAGCAACGCATCTGGAGCGATATCGTGAAACGTGCAGGCATCAAGCCGGACTGATGCCTTGGGCTAAAGGCCACTGATTTTGCGTTTCCTCAGTGCCTCAAACAAATGGTCGTGAAACATGGCCGCGGCCGGACGCAAGGTGGTGCCTTGTTTTTTCAATAAGCCCAAGCTGCGCGAAATGGTGGGGTTTTTCAAAGGCAGGCCAATGACGACGGGGTGATTGGTGGGCAGTGCCGTGCGCGGGACGGCGGCGATGCCCAGCCCGGCCTCCACCATGCCCAGCAGGGTGCCGATGTGGCTGACTTCGAAAGCATAGTTGGGAATCAAACCGACCTTGCTCATGACATCGTCCAGCAATTGGCGATTGCCGCTGCTGCGTGCAACAGAAATCAGCCGCTCGTTTTCAATTTGCGACCACGTGACGCTTTTGCGGCGGGCCAACGCGTGATCGCGTCGCATGGCGACGACAAACGGATCGTTGTGAATGCCTTCGAAAGTGATTTCCGGCATCAAGGTGTTCATGAATCCGATGCCAAAGTCAGATTCACCCGTCAACACACTTTGCAGGGTCTGGTTCATGGATTCGTCAATGACCCGGATTCGGATGGAGGGGTATTTGACAGAAAAGCTGCTGATGACATGGGGCAAAAAATACAAAGCAGCAGAGGGAACACACGCCACCGTGACGCGTCCGCTGCGTGTGGCTGCGATGTCCGAAATACCCAAGATGGCAGATTCCAGATCATCAATCGCCGCGCGCGCTCTGTCGAGAAAGATGCGGCCAATGCTGGTCAATTCGACTTCGCGCGTGGTGCGGTTGAACAGTCGCGTGCCAATGATGGACTCCAATTTTTCGATGCGTCGACTGAGCGCGGGCGGCGACAGATGGATGTGCTCGGCGGCCGCCCGGAAGCTGCCGCGTTCGGCGACCGCAATGAAGGCTTGAAGTTGTTGTAAATCGAAATTGATGTGTCTCATGCATCAATGATATTAAAAATTGCAATTCAACAAAAACGAAATTTCCTGCACCATTCGCCGACTTTGAAAACAAGCACAGCGCATTGAAAGGTTTGGTATGAAATTGAATGTGAAATGGGTGGCCGGACTGGCCTTGGTGGCGACCTGCAGCTGGACTGTGGCGCAATCGGAAAAACCACTGGTCATCGTGGTGCCGACGGCCGCTGGCGGTGGCAATGACGCGATGGCCAGAACCATTGGGCAAAAATTGGGGGTGCTGCTCAATCGGTCCGTGATCGTGGACAACAAGGCTGGCGCGAACGGTGCGTTGGCGGCTGAGTTTGTGGCCAAAGCGGCGCCCGATGGCAACACCCTCATGTTCGGGTACATCGCGACTCACGCCATGAACCCGGCTTTGCAAAAGCTGCGTTACGACCCCGTGAAGGATTTTGAACCTGTCGGATTGGTCGGGTATTCGCCCACGCTCATGGTGGTCAATCCCGCGATGAAGGTCAAGGATGTGAAGGATTTGGTCCGGGTTTTGAAGGACAAGCCGGACCAGTTCAGCGTCGCATCCGCAGGCAATGGCACGGCCCCCCACTTTGCGGCTGAATTGTTCAAGCTGTCGACGCAAACAAGCTTGCTGCATGTGCCTTACAAAGGTTCTGCACCCGCAGTCAATGACACCATTGGCGGGCAAACACACGTCATGTTTCCCAGTTTGTTCACGGGGACACCTTTTGTAAAGGCGGGGCGCTTGCAAGCACTGGCCATCGCCGGCAATAAACGTTCGGCGCTGCTGCCAGATGTGCCGACGTTGAAAGAAATGGGCGTGGACGGTGTCGAGGTGGACCAGTGGTACGCGATTTTTGCACCAGCCAAAACGCCGAAAGAGGTCGTTGTCAAGCTGAATCAGGCGCTGAACAAGGTGCTCGATGACAAGGAAATCATCAAGCGCATTGAAGGGCATGGGGCCGATGTTGAAACCAGTACGCCGGAGCAACTGGGGGACATGGTGCGCAAGGATTTGGTCAAGTGGCGCCAAGTGGTGCAGCGCGCCAAATTGCAGGCCGACTGACATGTCCACTGTGAATCGAAAAATCCCTTGCGTGCTGATGCGCGCAGGGACATCGCGTGGGCCCTTCTTCCTCAAGGAGTGGTTGCCTTCGGATCCTGCTCTGCGCGATCAGGCGCTGATTGGCGCCATTGGCGCGTCAGATCCTTTGCAGCTGGACGGGTTGGGGGGCAACAGCACGCTCAACAGCAAGGTGGCGATCGTCTCGCGCTCGACCTTGCCCGATTGTGATTTGGACTATTTGTTTGCCCAGGTGGGGGTCGGCCACCAATCGGTGGATACACGCCCCAATTGCGGCAACATGCTGTCGGGTGTGGCGCCCTTTGCCATTGAACAGGGTTTGATTGAAGCGCAAGTGGGCACAACGACCGTGCGCATCCACAACGTCAACACCGGCGCCAAGATCGATGCGACGGTTCAAACGCCAGGGGGGCGGGTGACTTACGAAGGGTCCGCTCGAATCGATGGCGTCGCAGGGACGGCCGCACCTGTTTTGTTGAATTTTCTGGACGCCTGGGGAGCCGTGACCGGGAAGCTGTTTCCAACCGGGCAGCGCATGGAGCAGATCAACGGTGTCGAGGTGACGTGCATTGACGCCGCCATGCCTTTGATGATTGTGCGCGCCCAAGACCTGGGCTTGACGGGACGGGAGCGACCCGCAGAGCTGGATGCCAACAGTGAGATGCTGGCGAAACTGGAGGCCATGCGGCTGGAGGCCGGTCTGCGCATGGGCTTGGGCGATGTCTCTGGAAGCGTCGTGCCAAAACCCGTGCTGGTCAGCCCAGGGGACGACGCCGACAGCATTGTGTCCAGGTATTTCACCCCGCATCGATGCCATGTCTCCCATGCCGTGACGGGGGCCATTGGTGTGGGTACCGCTTTTGCGCTGCCAGGCACCGTCGCCTCGGGTGGTGCAAGGACATCCGGGCGACATGTACTTGCGGTGGTGCATCCCCAGGGGCAGATCGAGCTGGATGTGGCGTTGTTGGGGGAAGGTGTGGATGCCGTGGTGCAAAAGGCGGCTTTGGTGCGCACGGTGCGAAAAATCATGCAGGGCGAATTGCACCTGCCGGAGTATGTGTTTTCATCCGATGCCAAGGCTGCGTTGAGCGCAAACACAACGGCTTATCCGAGCGAGGAAATCACCATCATCGTGCCCACCAGTGCGGGTGGCGGCAACGACACGATGGCGCGCATTCTGACCCGCAAATTGGGGCCTGAGCTGGGGCAGTCCGTCCAAGTCGACAACCGGGCCGGGGCCAATGGCAGTGTCGCCGCCGAATTCGTCGCGGCCGCACGGCCGGATGGGCACACTTTGATGTTTGGCTACATTGCAACGCATGGCATCAATCCCGTCATGCAAGAGGTGCGCTATTCCCCGCTGAATGATTTTCGTCCGGTGGGCCTGATTGGCTATTCCCCGAGCCTGTTGGTGGTGAATGCCCAACTCTCCGTCCGGTCCATTCATGAGCTGATCGATGCCATTCGAACGCATTCCCAGACCATGACGTATGCCTCGGCGGGAGAGGGGACGGTGCCTCATCTGGCGGCTGAAATTTTCCTGAATCGGCATGGGGTCGTCGTCGAAGGGGTGACGCATGCCGGCGCGGCACCGGCCATCAATTCCATTGTGCGTGGGCAGACGCAATGGATGTTTCCCAGTTTGTTCAGTGCCCTGCCTTACCTCAAGACGGGCAAGCTCAGGCCCTTGGCGGTGGCAGGGGTGAGCCGATTGAAGGCTTGGCCGGATGTGCCCACGTTCAGTGAATTGGGACTGAACGAGCTGGACTTGACGCAGTGGTACGGTTTGTTTGCCCCAGCCCAGACGCCGGATGCCATCATCGCGCAACTGAATGCGGCGCTCAACCGCGTGTTGGGTGATGCTGACATCGTGAACCGGATGTCGCAAGACGGTGCCCAAGTTCAGACCAGTACGCCCGAAGAGCTGCGCCAGCATGTCATGGGAGAGCTGGCGCGTTGGTCGGGTGTGCTGTCGAAATTTCAGGTTTCCGATACAGTCGACGCCGTGTCATAAACAGGGTATGGAAACCATGGTGGTCGATGTTTTGGTGATCGGTGGCGGCAATGCCGCCCTTTGCTCGGCCTTGATGGCCCGGGAGGCCGGCGCCACGGTGCGGGTGCTTGAATCGGCGCCGCGTGCCTGGCGGGGCGGCAATTCGGCGCACACCCGCAACCTGCGCTGCATGCACGATGCGCCGCAGGATGTGTTGGTGGATGCTTACTCTGAAGAAGAGTTTTGGCAAGACCTGCTCAAAGTGACCGGGGGGCTGACCAATGAGCACCTGGCGCGCCTGGTGATCCGGCATTCGGCGACCTGCAGGCCCTGGATGGTCAAGCATGGCGTGCGTTTTCAACCTTCCTTGTCGGGGGCTTTGCATACGGCCCGCACCAATGCGTTTTTCATGGGCGGTGGCAAGGCCCTCGTGAACGCCTATTACAGAAGTGCCGAAAGCTTGGGGGTTCAGGTCGATTACAACGCCGAGGTTGATCAGATCGAGCTGGATGCCGGGCGGTTTGTGGCCGCCTCGGTCATGCACAAATTGCCAGACGGTTCGGTTCGCCGTGAGCGCATTGAGGCCGGTGCTTGTGTGCTGGCTGCGGGGGGCTTTGAGTCCAACCGTGCATGGCTGCGCGAAGCCTGGGGACAAAACGAGCGCGGGGAATACCCCGCCGACCAGTTCTTGATCCGTGGCACACGTTACAACCAAGGGGTGTTGCTCAAACACCTGCTGGCGCAGGGTGCAGACCGCATCGGTGACGCGACCCAGGCCCACATGGTGGCGATCGATGCGCGGGCACCTCTTTACGACGGCGGCATTTGCACGCGCATTGATTGCGTGTCGTTGGGGGTCGTGGTCAACCGTGACGCGCGTCGCTTTGACGATGAGGGGGAAGACTTCTGGCCCAAACGCTATGCCATCTGGGGCCGTTTGGTGGCGCAGCAACCCGGACAGGTGGCGTATTCCATCATCGATGCCAAAGCGGTCGGGCGCTTCATGCCGCCTGTGTTTGAAGGGACGCAGGCGAACAGCCTGCCCGAGCTGGCCCGCAAGTTGGGCTTGGACGAGCACGTTTTCATGCAAAGCATGAACGATTACAACCAGGCTTGTCGTGTCGGCACGTTCGACCACACGGCCCTGGATGATTGCCACACCGAGGGGCTCAGTCCAGCCAAGACGCATTGGGCTCGCCCCATCGATACGGCACCGTTTTATGCGTATGCGGTGCGCCCCGGTGTGACGTTCACCTACTTGGGATTGAAAACCGATGACACCGCAGCCGTGCATTTCAACAAGGTGCCCAGTCCCAACTTGTTTGTGGCGGGCGAAATGATGGCGGGCAATGTGCTCGGCAAGGGCTATACCGCCGGCGTGGGCATGACCATCGGGACGGCCTTTGGGCGCATTGCGGGAGAGCAAGCGGCGCGCGCAGCACTGAAACAGGGAGTGGCCCATGCAAACGCTTGATGCCTTGGCGCAACAGGCCCGCGCGTTGGCACAGGGCGCGCTGACGGTGGCCGAGACCGAAGTGGACCGCCAGATGCACATTTGCAATGGCTGCCGTTATTGCGAGGGTTTTTGTGCGGTTTTCCCGGCGATGACGCGGCGTCTGGAGTTCGGCAAGGCCGACATCCATTACATGGCCAACCTGTGCCACAACTGCGGTGCCTGCCTGCATGCCTGCCAATATGCGCCGCCACATGAATTTGCCATCAATGTGCCCAAAGCCATGGCGCAGGTGCGTGGACAAACCTATGCCGACTACGCCTGGCCAAGGGGCTTGGGCCAGCTTTACCAGCGCAACGGCTTGACGATGGCGTTGGCTCTGGCGGCGGGCTTGGGCCTGTTTTTGGCGCTGGCCATGCACAGACAAGGCACGCTGTGGGACGTTCACGTGGCGGGTGGTTTTTATGCGGTGTTCCCGCACCAGTTGATGGTCGGCTTGTTTGCCCCCATTTTTATTTTTGCGGTGTTGGCTTTGGGCCTGGGCGTGCGGCGCTTTTGGCGCGATGTGACCCCCGCCACCAGTGGCGCTGCTTTGGGTGCCACGGCGTCCGCTGAAGCGGCCCATGCGGCTTTGCGTTTGAAATACCTGGATGGCGGGCACGGCGAAGGTTGTCACAACGAAGACGATGCCTGGACGCATGCCCGCAGGCGGTTCCATCATCTGACGTTTTACGGGTTCATGCTGTGTTTTGCGGCCACCAGTGTGGCCACGGTCTACCACTATGTGTTCGGATGGCCGGCCCCCTACGCCTTGCCCAGCGTGCCCAAATTGTTGGGCGTGGTGGGCGGTGTGAGCTTGCTGTGCGGCGCGGTCGGTCTGGCTTGGCTGAACATCAGGCGCCATCCCGATCATGGTGACCCGGCGCAAAAACCGATGGATCTGGGCTTCATTGCCTTGCTGGCCGTGACCAGCCTGAGTGGCTTGTTGCTGTGGTTGCTGGGAGGCACAGCGGCCATGCCGTTGCTGCTGGCCATCCATCTGGGGACGGTGATGGCCTTGTTTTTAACTTTGCCCTATGGCAAGTTCGCACACGGTATTTTTCGCACGGCGGCGCTGTTGCGCTTTGCGGTCGAAAAAAGGCAGCCCAACCGCTTGGGTTTGGGGGGCGAATAAAGCCGCTGCAGAGGCTTTAGGGGCTTCAGGCCATTGAAAGCGTGGGCGCCGAATGGATCACGCCACCGCCCAGGCACACGTCGCCGTCATAGACCACGGCGCTTTGTCCGGGCGTGACGGCCCACTGGTGCTCACTGAAACGCAACTCAAAACCCGCTTGCCCATCGGGCAGGCCCAGGTTGTGCAGGCTGCAGGGCGCATCGGCCTGGCGGTAGCGGGTTTTGGCGGTGTAGTGGCCGGGTTCAGGCGCGGTGCCTGCGCACCAGCTCACGTCGGTGGCTTGCAATTGGGGCGATTGCAGCCAGGGATGGTCGTGCCCCTGCACCACCCAGAGGGTGTTTTTTTCCATGTCTTTGCGGGCCACAAACCAGGGCGTGTGTTCGCCTCCGCCACGCTGGGCCCCTTTGGCCTTGATGCCGCCAATGCCCAGACCTTGACGCTGGCCCAGGGTATAAAAACTCAAGCCCACATGCTGCCCGATGGTGCGGCCTGTGGGGTCCTTGATCGGGCCAGGTTCTTTGGAAATGTAGCGGTTCAAGAAATCACGGAAGGGCCGCTCGCCAATGAAGCAGATGCCGGTAGAGTCTTTTTTCTTGGCATTGGGCAAACCGATCTCTTCGGCCATGCGACGCACTTCGGACTTGTGTAATTCCCCCACGGGAAACAGCGTCTTGGACAGCTGTGCCTGGTTCAGGCGGTGCAGAAAATAGCTTTGGTCTTTGCTGGGGTCCAGGCCCTTGAGCAGTTCGTGCCGGCCTGTCTGTGCATTCAGGCGCACGCGTGCGTAATGCCCGGTGGCGATTTTTTCGGCCCCCAGCCGCATGGCGTGGTCCAGAAACGACTTGAACTTGATTTCGGCATTGCACAGGATGTCGGGGTTGGGTGTGCGCCCGGCCTGGTATTCGCGCAAAAACTCCGAAAAAACGCGGTCTTTGTAATCGGCGGCAAAATTGACGTGCTCAATTTCAATGCCCAGCACATCGGCCACGGCCGCCGCATCGACAAAATCGACGTTGGAAGAACAGTACGCGCTGTCATCGTCGTCTTCCCAATTTTTCATGAAAATGCCAATGACGTCATGGCCTTGCTGCTTGAGCAAATAGGCGGTGACAGCGGAATCAACGCCGCCGGACAAGCCGACGACCACGCGAGGGAGTTTGGACATGTCGCAATTATCCCGTGACTGTCTGTGCTGTCGGTACTGTCAGCCAGGGGGAGTGAATTTATAATGCCAAATTGTTCAAAAATTCATGAAGCCCGCCTGCACTTGGTGCCCCCACTTTCGAACGCTGTTGCGCGATGTCGCGCAGGGGCTGTTCATCATCACTCACAGTGGTCTGGCCATGGTGGGCTTGACTGCGGCCAGTCTGGTCATGGCTTTGTGGCTGAACCCGGGTTGGTTGCACAGCGCAGAAGGGGCTGTTTTCAATTGGCTGCGTGAGCGGCAGGTCTTGCTTTCCTGGCTGCCCGAAAACACGGCTGAGCGTGCCACGGCCATGAATTTGCAGGATCTGCCCCGTTCTCAGGCTGCGGTGGCCGAGTGGCTGGGTCGCAAATACAAAGTGGCACCCGAGCCGTTGGCCGCCTTGGTGGCCGAGGCGCATGTGTTGTCCAAAAAGACCAAGTTGGCGCCGCATTTCATTTTGGCCGTGATGGCCATTGAGTCCAACTTTCACCCCTATGTCCAAAGCCAGGCAGGGGCCCAGGGCCTGATGCAGGTGATGACCGAAATTCACGAAAAACGCTACCAGGCATTTGGTGGCCGCCTGGCGGCTTTTGACCCGATTGCCAATTTGCGCGTTGGCGCAGCGGTGTTGTCGGATGCCGTCAAGCTGCGCGGAGGCTCTCTGGAAGAGGGGCTGAAGTTTTACCTGGGAGGCTACGCCTTGTCCGAAGACGGTGGCTATGTGTCCAAGGTGTTTGCTGAACAAGCGCAGCTGGACCTGGTGGCCGCCGGTCAAAAAGTGCCTTTGCCATGAGCGCTGTCTGAAAAAGCCCCCGATAGATCAGGGGTGCAGCGGGGGCAAATCGGTCACGGCCGGGTCGGTATGGATCACACTCAGTGCAAAGCGCTGGCCTGCCAGGTGGTCTTCAATGCATTGCAAGACGAGCGGGCTGCGGTGGCGATCTGCACTGGCGCGCACTTCCTCGGGCGTCATCCACAGCGTGCGGACGATGCCTTCATCCAGGCTCAGGTGGGGCTGCCATTCCCCGATGTCGCCGCAAAACGCCATCCGCAGATACGTGATGTCTTCTCCTGTTGTGGGGCGCTGAAAGCGCGACAGGTAGATGCCGACGAGCGCTGTGGGGGTGAAGGGGTGTGCGGTTTCTTCCAGTGCTTCGCGGGCGCAGCCCTCGGCGGGTGATTCACCCGGGTCCAGGTGTCCCGCCGGGTTGTTCAGGCGCAAGCCCTCTTGCGTGTGTTCTTCGATCAACAAATAGCGGCCATTTTTTTCAATGATGGCGGCCACGGTGACATTGGGTTTCCAGCGTGTGTCCATGGGATGATTATCTGTTCGGTGGTATCAGGGTATGCCCGAGGCTGGCTGGTTCGGGGCGTTGTAAGTTTCGGTATATATTGAACGATTGACTTGCGCAATAGCAGCGTGGGCCCAAGAATTTCATATTTTTCCAGGAGATACACCATGCGCATAGGCGTGCCGCGAGAGATTTTCCCCGGCGAAAAACGGGTGGCCACCGTGCCCGATGTGGTGACCAAACTCGTCAAGCTGGGCTTTGACGTGGTGGTGGAACAGGGTGCTGGCGTGTTGGCCGACCTGTCTGACGACGCGTATGTCGAAGCCGGTGCCAGCATTGCGGCCAGTGCCGCTGAACTGTGGAGCGGCAGCGACATCGTCTTCAAGGTGCGTGCCCCCACGCCGGACGAAGTGGCGCAGATGCACGCAGGCCAGACCGTGATCGGCTTTTTGTGGCCGGCCCAAAACCCCGAATTGATGCAGCAATTGGCGGCCAAGAAGGTCACCGCGTTGTCGATCGACGCGCTGCCGCGCACGCTCAGCCGCGCGCAGAAGATGGATGCGCTGACCTCTATGGCCGGTGTCAGCGGCTACCGTGCGGTGGTCGAGGCGGCCAACGCATTTGGTCGTTTCTTCAACGGTCAGATCACCGCCGCAGGCAAGGTGCCCCCGGCCAAGGTGTTCATCGCGGGTGCCGGTGTGGCGGGTCTGGCCGCGATCGGCGCGGCCGCGAGCCTGGGCGCCATTGTGCGTGCCAACGACACCCGTGCCGAAGTGGCTGACCAGGTGGTTTCGCTCGGCGGTGAGTTCGTCAAGGTGGACTACGAGGAAGAAGGCTCGGGCGGTGGCGGTTATGCCAAGGTCATGAGCGAGGGTTTTCAGCAGGCCCAACGCGAGATGTACGCCAAGCAGGCGCGCGAGGTCGACATCATCATCACCACCGCGCTGATCCCGGGCAAACCGGCGCCCAAGCTGATCACCGCCGAAATGGTGAAGAGCATGAAGCCGGGCAGTGTCATCGTTGACATGGCGGCCGAACAAGGCGGCAACTGCGAATTGACCGAACCCGGCAAGGCGGTCGTCCAGCACGGCGTGACCATCGTCGGCTACACCGACTTGGCTTCGCGCATGGCGCGACAGTCGTCCACTTTGTATGGCACCAACCTGTTTCGCTTGACCGAAGAGTTGTGCAAAACCAAGGACGGCATCATCAACGTCAACATGCAAGACGACGCCATCCGTGGTCTGACCGTCATCAAGGACGGTGAAATCACCTGGCCTGCGCCCCCGCTGGTTGCGGCACCCAAACCTGCGCCCAAGCCCACAACGGCGGTGGCCGAGAAAAAAAGTGGCCACGGCCACGGCAGCAGCGGCCCGATGCCTGTCAAGACGCTGGCGGTGGTTTTTGGTCTGGGGGCCTTGGCTTTCTGGGCCATCGGCACGTACGCGCCGGCCGCTTTTCTGGGCCACTTCACGGTGTTTGTGCTGGCCTGCTTCATCGGCTACATGGTGGTGTGGAATGTGACGCCCGCGCTGCACACCCCGCTGATGAGCGTGACCAACGCCATCTCCAGCATCATCGTGATCGGGGCATTGGTGCAGATCTTGCCGCCTGAGGCCGGCAGCAACGGCCGGCCCGATCAGCTCATTCAGTGGCTGGCCTTTGCCGGCATTGTGCTGACCGCCATCAACATGTTCGGTGGCTTTGCCGTCACCCGCCGCATGTTGGCCATGTTCCGCAAATAAACTGTTTTGGGGGCAGCGCTTTCGCGCTGCTTCCAACCGATTCAAGAAAAGAGACGCCCATGTCCTCCAGCCTGGCCACAGCCGCCTACCTCGGCGCCGCCATCCTCTTCATCCTCAGCCTGGGTGGCTTGTCCAACCCGGAATCGTCGCGTCGCGGCAACCTCTACGGCATCATCGGCATGGCGCTGGCGGTGCTCGCCACCATCTTTGGCCCACGCGTTGCCGCTGCGGGCATCCCCTGGATCGTGGGTGCCCTGCTGATCGGTGGCAGCGCAGGTCTTTATGCTGCCAAAACGGTCAAGATGACCCAGATGCCCGAACTGGTGGCGCTGATGCACAGCCTGGTGGGCCTGGCCGCCTGCCTGGTGGGTTTTGCCAGCTATGTGGACACCTCGATCCAGTACCAAGGTGCCGAGAAAGCCATCCACGAAGTGGAAATCTACCTGGGCATCCTGATCGGTGCGGTCACCTTCTCCGGCTCACTCATCGCCTTTGGCAAGCTCAATGGCAAGATCGGCGGCAAGCCGTTGCTGTTGCCTGGGCGCCATTGGCTCAACCTGTTGGGTCTGCTGATCGTGATCTGGTTTGGCCGCGAGTTCGTCCACGCCAGCAGCGTGTCCGAAGGCATGACACCGCTGATCGTCATGACCCTGATTGCATTGCTTTTCGGTATCCACATGGTCATGGCCATTGGCGGTGCCGACATGCCGGTGGTGGTGTCCATGCTCAACAGTTATTCCGGCTGGGCCGCAGCGGCCACGGGCTTCATGCTCAGCAACGATCTGTTGATCGTGACCGGTGCACTGGTGGGCTCGTCGGGTGCCATCCTGTCCTACATCATGTGCAATGCGATGAACCGCAACTTCATCAGCGTGATTGCTGGGGGCTTTGGCAGCGGCGCAGGCAAGCCAGCGCCCAAGGCCGATGGCGCAGCAGCCGAGCCGCAAGGCGAAGTGGTGCCCGTGAGCGCCACCGAAACCGCTGAGTTGCTGCGCGATGCCAAGAGTGTGATCATCGTGCCGGGCTACGGCATGGCGGTGGCGCAGGCCCAGCACACAGTCAACGAAATCACCAAAACGCTGCGCGACAGGGGCGTCAATGTGCGCTTTGGTATCCACCCCGTGGCGGGTCGCATGCCGGGCCACATGAACGTGTTGCTGGCCGAGGCCCGGGTGCCTTACGACATCGTGATGGAGATGGACGAGATCAACGACGATTTCCCGGACGCCGACGTGGCCATGGTGATTGGTGCCAACGACATTGTTAACCCGGCGGCACAAGACGACCCGACCAGCCCGATTGCCGGCATGCCGGTGCTCGAAGTCTGGAAGGCCCGCACCAGCATCGTCATGAAACGGTCCATGGCCAGCGGCTATGCTGGCGTGGACAACCCGCTGTTTTACAAGGACAACAACCGCATGCTGTTTGGTGACGCCAAGAAGATGCTAGATGAGGTGTTGGTGGCCTTGAAGGCCTGAATCTACGGGAAACCCAGTATTTTGAAAAGTCAGTTTTGCGTCAGTTTCCCGTCGTTGATGCGATAGACTGACACGCAGGAGAACCCCACATGAATCCGAATCCCATTTGGCTCAAGAGTTACCCCGAAGGCGTCCCGGCCGACATCGACGCCTCGCGGTACAGCTCCTTGGTGGCGTTGCTCGAAGAGAGTTTTTCCAACTATGCAGACCGCTGTGCCTACAGCTACATGGGCAAAGATATCAGCTATGCCCAGACCGACCAGGAAAGCCTGGCCATGGCTGCGTACCTGCAATCTTTGGGGTTGAACAAAGGCGATCGCATCGCGGTCATGATGCCCAATGTGCCGCAATACCCGGTGGTTGTGGCAGCCATCTTGCGAGCAGGTTTTGTGGTCGTCAACGTCAACCCGCTCTACACCGCGCGTGAACTGGAACACCAGCTCAAGGATTCGGGTGCCAAGGCGATCGTGATCATCGAAAACTTTGCCGCCACGCTGGAGAAGTGCATCGCCCAAACGGTGGTGCAGCACGTGGTGTTGGCGTCCATGGGTGACCGTCTGGGCTTGCTCAAGGGCAGCTTGGTCAATTACGTGGTGCGCAAAGTCAAGAAGTTGGTGCCCGAGTTCCATCTGCCCCAGGCGGTCAGGTTCAATGACGCCTTGTCCAAAGGACGGCAGTTGGCTTACCTTCGGCCCGAGTTGGGCCCAGACGACATCGCCGTGCTGCAGTACACCGGTGGGACCACTGGCGTGTCCAAAGGCGCGGTGCTGCTGCACCGTAACCTGATTGCCAATGTCCTGCAATCCGAGGCCTGGAACGCTCCGGTCATGCAGCGCATTCCGGCGGGCCAGCAGCCCACCGCAGTGTGTGCCTTGCCGCTGTACCACATTTTCGCTTTCACGGTGAACATGATGCTGGCCATGCGCACAGGCGGCAAAACCATCCTGATACCCAACCCGCGCGATTTGCCTGCGGTGCTCAAGGAGTTGTCCAAACACACGTTCCACAGTTTCCCGGCGGTGAACACCTTGTTCAATGGCCTGGCCAACCACCCGGATTTCAACACCGTCAACTGGTCCAATCTTCGGGTGTCGTTGGGTGGCGGTATGGCGGTGACGCCCACGGTGGCCAAGCTTTGGCTGGAGAAAACTGGCTGCCCCATCTGTGAAGGCTATGGCTTGTCCGAAACCAGTCCTTCGGCCAGTTGCAATCCGACCACCAGCACCGAATTCACAGGCACCATTGGTGTGCCGATTCCTGGCACCTGGATGAAACTGCTGGATGACGATGGCAACGATGTGACCGAGCCTGGTATGCCTGGCGAAATTGCCATCAAGGGCCCTCAGGTCATGGCCGGATACTGGCAGCGTCCCGATGAAACCGCCAAGGTCATGACTGCTGACGGGTATTTCAAGTCGGGCGATATCGGCACCATGGATGCGCGTGGCTTCTTCAAGATCGTGGACCGCAAAAAGGACATGATCCTGGTCAGTGGCTTTAATGTGTATCCCAACGAAGTGGAAGAGGTGGTTTCGGCTTGCCCTGGCGTGCTGGAGTGTGCCGCGATTGGCGTGCCCGATGAAAAAACCGGCGAGGCGGTGAAGTTGGTCGTGGTCAAAAAAGACCCGGCGCTGACCGAGGCGCAAATCATGGCCTACTGCCGCGAGAACATGACCGCTTACAAGCAGCCCCGCGTGATCGAGTTCCGCACCGAACTGCCGAAAACCCCGGTGGGCAAAATTTTGCGCCGCGAGCTGCGCAACAAAATCTGATGCTGCGGCGTGGCCGTTATCGGGCCAACTGACCGATACACTTCAAGGCGGCCCTGGTGGCCGCTTTTTTATGTTTTAAAGGGTTGGACATGGCGGTGATCGGCATCATGAGTGCCCTGCACGAAGAGTTGGCGGCAGTGCTGGCCCACATGCCGGATGAGCAACGCGTTTCGGTGGCAGGGCGTGACTTTTGGCTGGGCCATTGGCATGGGCATGCGGTGGTGGTCGTGTTGTCGCGCATTGGCAAAGTGGCTGCGGCCACCACGGCCACGGTTTTGTTGGAACGCTTTCGGGTTGACACACTGGTGTTCACTGGTGTGGCCGGTGGCTTGGGGTCGGACGTGCGGGTCGGCGATGTGGTGGTGGCGTCTGGTTTTGTGCAGCACGACATGGACGCCTCGCCCCTGTTTCCCCGCCACGAAGTGCCGCTCTATGGCCGCGCCCATTTTGACGCCCATGCCGATCTGTCGGCGCAACTGGCGGGGGCCAGCCGGCGGGTACTGCAAGAGGCTGAAAGGCATCTGGGGCACGACACCGTGGACGAATTCCAATTGCATGCACCTGAGGTGCATCAGGGCTTGGTGCTCAGCGGCGACCGGTTTGTGTCGACCGGCGCCGAGAGTTACGCCTTGCGCCAGGCTTGGCCCGCGGCTTTGGCGGTGGAGATGGAGGGGGCGGCGGTGGCCCAGGTCTGTCACGATTACGCCGTTCCCTTTGCGGCGGTGCGCACGATTTCTGACCGCGCGGATGACACGGCGCACACCGACTTCAACCGCTTCATCCGCGAAGTGGCCAGCCGGTACAGCCTGGCCATTTTGTCGCAGTGGCTGGTGGGACGTCAGCCTGGCTGAGCCGACATCATTTGAGCCAGCCGCGGCGGCGGAAATACCACATGGGCACCACGGCGCTGGCGATCATCAGGGTCAGGGCGTAGGGATAGCCCCACTTTTGCGACAGCTCGGGCATGTACTGGAAGTTCATGCCGTACAGGCTGGCGATCAAGGTGGGCGGCAGCAAGGCGACGCTGGCCACCGAGAAGATCTTGATGATCTTGTTCTGGTTGATGTTGATGAAACCGACCGTCGCGTCCATCAAGAAGTTGATCTTGTCGAACAAAAAAGCCGTGTGCGAATCGAGTGAGTCGATGTCGCGCAAGATTTGACGCGCTTCTTCGAACTGTTCGGCATTGAGCATTTTGGAGCGCATCATGAAGCTGACGGCGCGGCGTGTGTCCATCACGTTGCGACGGATGCGGCCATTCAAGTCCTCTTGCCGGGCAATCGCGCCCAGCACTTCCCCGGCCATGGCATCGGTCACATCCCCGGACAGCACTTTTTTGCCTGCGGTTTCCAGCTTGTCGTAAATGCCTTCCAGCGTGTCGGCCGAGTATTCGGCATCGGCGTCGAACAATTTGAGCAGCACTTCCTTGGCGTCTTCAATCAGGCCAGGTGCCCGGCGGGCACGCATGCGCAGCAGGCGAAACACCGGCACGTCTTCGTCGTGGATGGAAAACAGCACGCCCTGGCTTTTCAGGTTGGCGTTGTGCTGGTTCAGGATGAAGGCGCAGCGCACGGTGCGGGGCTCGTCTTCGTCGGCAATCAAAAAGTCGGACCGGATATGCAGTTCACCGTTGTCTTCTTCGTAGAAACGGGCCGATTCCTCGATGTCCTCGTCCATCGCGTCTTCTGGAATGGAGAGGCCAAAATATTGTTTGATCCAGCGCTTTTCTTCCAGCGTAGGCGACTCCAGGTCGACCCAGATCGGCTGGAAACGGGAGAGTTCTTCCAGCGACTCGATCTCTTCTTGGAAGAGGCGGCCGTTGGCGAGGGTGAAGATGTTGAGCATGGCGAATCCGAAAAATGGCCAGGTGCCAAAAGTTCAAAGGGGCGGCGAAGTGTTTTTGCAGCTTTCGAACGATGGGCGGGATGCTCAGAACGTCCGAAAGCTACCGACTCGGGGTAGTTTCCACGGCAGTGTGTCTCCAAAATGAATCGGCGGATTATCGCACCGGATGGTCTGCAGCGGGCCTCAGAAATGCCAGGATTTCGTCGGCACGTGCTTGCACGTCCGCTTGGCCCAGGGCCATCAAGGCGGCAATGAAGCCTGGCTCAAACAGCAAATAACTGGCCAGGGCTGCACCGCTGCCGCGCAGGGCGCCCAGGCTTTCCAGCACTCTGACGATGGGTCTGGGCAGCGTGTGCGCATGGTCTTGGGCCAAGGCATCGAGCGAGGCGCTGGGCTGCAGCGTCAGCACCTGGACCGACCGCAGTGGCAGATCGGCGCGATCAGCGTCGGGCAGCATCTGCAGGGCTTGATTGATGCGGTTGATTTGCGTCACATCGGCTTCCAGGGTGTCGTGGAACACGCTGGCCATGGCGTGGCCCGCAATGGTGCCCAGCGAGGGGCGTCCTGTGGTTCGGTGGGGCGCCACCGGGCTGGCCCGTTGGGGTTGGCTCACGCCGATCGCCAAAATCCGGTCTGCCCCGAGGTGCACGGCCGATGACAAAGGTGAAATCTGGCGCATCGAGCCGTCTCCGAAAAATTCCATGCCCCCATCCACCCACAGCGGGGTTGACGGAAAAATGAAGGGGATGGCGCTGGACGCCATCAGGTGCTCGATGGTGATGGGTTGCTGCTCGGCGCGCCGACCAGGGCGACTCCAGGGAATGGGCTGGCCGTCGCGGGTTTGGCAAAAAGTCCAGTGGATGCCGCTGGAATAGCTGGACGCGGTGACGGCCAGGGCCTGCAACACCCCGTTTTGCAAGGCGGTGTCGATGCGTTCGAGCGCAATCGCCTGGTGCAAGGTGTTGACCAAGGCCAAGCTGTTCATGGCGGCGGCATGTTCCCGGGCCGAGCGCAGCAAACCCAAAGCAGCGGCCCATCGGCTGAATGTGTCCAGCGGGGTTTGGGGCAGGTGGTAAACAGCCTCGGTGCGGATCTGACGCCAGAAAGTGGCCAGATCGTTCAATCCAGCCAGACCATCCATGGCTTTGCTGGCCAAAAAGGTGGCATTCAAGGCGCCGGCCGATGTGCCAGCCAGAATCTGGAACGGAAAAGTGGCGGGACTGCCGACTTGCCTGCGCAGCAAATCCCCGATGGCCTGGAGCGCACCCGCCTGGTAGGCGGTGCGGGCACCGCCGCCCATCAGAACCAGGCCAAGGGTGGGGGTTTGACCAGGCAGGTCAAGCGCAGGCGTCAAACGGTCAATGGGCATGGTGGGCCAGGGGTGGGCGGCGGGGTGTTAGATTCAGACAATTCAATTGCATTGTTTCATGACCCCTCACCTGACTCCTCGGCGGGAACGCTGGCTGCTGTTCACGCTGGCTGGCATCCAGTTCACCCACATTCTGGATTTCATGATCATGATGCCGCTGGGGCCGCAGTTCACGGCCCTGTTCGGCATCAGCAACGCCCAATTTGGCTTGCTGGTCTCGGCCTACACCTTGTCAGCTGGCTTGTCCGGCTTGATGGCGGCGACGTACATTGATCGCTTCAGTCGCAAACGCTTGTTGCTCGTGATGTATGCGCTGTTTGGCTTGGCCACCATGGCCTGTGGTTTGGCGCCTGACTACGTCTGGCTGATGGTGGCGCGCGTGGCCGCTGGTTTGTTTGGGGGGGTCTTGTCGGCTTTGTCCCAGACCATCGTGGCCGATGTGGTGCCCTTTGAGCGCCGGGGGCGAGCCATGAGCGTGGTGATGACCTCGTTTTCGGTGTCCACGGTCGCGGGCGTGCCTTTGGGCCTGTTTCTGGCGGCGCACCTGAGCTGGCATGCGCCTTTCTTTGGCATTGCCTTGTTGGTGGGTGTGCTGTCGCTGGGGGCCTGGAAAACCTTGCCCCGCCTGGACGCGCATTTGCACCACCCGGAGCGCACGGGTGTCTGGCGCGGTATCCGTCAGGTGCTGGCCGAGGTCAACCACCTCAAAGCCTTTGGGGTGTCGGGTTTGATGATGTTTGCCTCGTTCACCGTCATCCCTTACATCACCATTTACCTGCAGTCCAATGCCGGCATGCAGGCCGCCGAGGTGCCCTGGGTCTACCTGTGCGGCGGCGTGGTCACTTTGCTGAGCGCGGGTTATTTTGGCCGTTTGACGGATCGTTTGGGCAAAGTCCGGGTGTTCCAACGTCTGGCATTGGCGGCGGTACTGCCCTTGATGGCGACCACGCTGTCTCAGGGCTTGCCGCTGTGGGGCCTGTTGGCCATATCGACCTCGTTTTTCACCGTGATGAGTGGCCGCATGATTCCAGGCATGGCGATGGTTTCTTCGGCCGTGGAGCCGCGTCTGCGCGGCACCTTCATGACCCTCAATTCGGCGATGCAGTCTGCGGCCATGGGCCTGGCGGCCTTGGTGGCAGGACTCATCATCGGGCGCGATGACCTGGGACAACTCACGCTGTATTGGGCGGCAGGTTTGTTGGGGGTGGTGGCCAGCGTGTTGAGTGCCTGGCTGGCAGGGCGCTTGCGCCTGCACGGTGCGCCTGCCGCATCGGCTTGATGGCGCACGGGAATGGGTTGCAGTTCAAGTCGAACGATAGCACTGAAAAGCCCCTTTGAGGGCAATGGCCGTGGCCTTTGGGGGTTTACCTTGGTGCGCCTTGCTTTTCAACGGGGCGCGGCGCATAGTGGGGCTGAACCACCGCAGAAGGTGGTTTCGGAGTCCCGCTTCGGCGGGCTTTTTCTACCCTGAATCCATGGAGGCGACGACTATGAATTTAACCATCAGCGGGCACCATCTTGAAGTGACCCCAGCTTTGCGTCAGTACGTCATGGGGAAGCTTGACCGCATCACGCGCCATTTCGATCAGGTGGTCGATGTCAAAGTGCTGCTGACCGTCGAAAAACAAAAAGAGAAAGAAAAGCGCCAACGCGCTGAATGCAATATCCATGTGAAAGGCAGTGACCTGTTTGCGGAAAGTGCGCACGAAGATCTGTACGCCGCTGTGGATGAATTGGTGGATAAATTGGACCGCCAGGTGGTCAAACACAAAGACCGCATCACCGACCACCACCACAGCGCGCCCAAGCGCATGATGTGACTGGGGTTGGTTTTTTGTTCATAACGGGGCCACTTTCAGTGGCCCTTTTTGATGGCCTCGCCTGGGGCCACCCCGAGGTGCAGCGATCAGCCTGGGCTGGCCACGGGAATGCGGAAAGACGCCGGCCCCTGCGCAGGGTGCATAATCCGGCCTCGACCATGAATCGCCTCTCATCCATATTGCCTGTTGCCCAAGTTCTTGTGGGGGTGGAAGCCACCAGCAAGAAACGTGCATTCGAAGAAGCCGGACTTCTCTTTGAGAACCTGCACGGGCTGTCTCGTGCCTTGGTGACGGACAGCCTGTTCGCCCGTGAGCGGTTGGGCTCGACTGGCTTGGGGCATGGCGTGGCCATCCCGCATGGCCGCATCAAAGGCCTGAAAGCCCCCATGGCGGCCGTTTTCCAGTTGGCACAGCCGATTGGCTTTGATGCGCCCGATGAGCAACCCGTCAATTTGCTGATTTTCTTACTGGTCCCGGAAGCCGCGACCCAAAAGCATCTGGAAATTTTGTCTGAGATTGCCGAGTTGCTGAGCGACACCGCCTTGCGTGAAAACATCAAGAGCAGTGCTGTTCAGGAGGACTTGCACCAACTGATTGCCCAATGGCAATCGGCGCAAACCGCCTGAGTTTGCGAAGGCCGGTGTTTTTGCGATGAAACCCACCGTCATCAGTGCCGATGTCCTGTTTGAGGACCACCGCAGCAAGCTGAAGTGGCAGTGGGTTGCGGGCCTGGGCGCTTCGGAGCGGCGGTTTGATGAAGTCGCTGTGCGTGAAGCCCGCTCGGGTGCCGATCTGGTGGGGTACCTCAATTACATCCATCCGTACCGGGTTCAAATTCTGGGGCCACGTGAAGTGGCCTACCTGACCAACTCCACGCCCGAAGATTGCGCCCGCCGCATCGCCCGCATCGTCACGCTGGAGCCGCCTGTGCTGGTGCTGGCCGATGGACAGACGGCACCTGACGCCCTGCTCTCCATGTGCGAGCGGGCCCAGATTCCGATGTTCTCGACCGACCAGTCATCGGCCTTTGTCATTGACGTGCTGCGCGCTTACCTGTCCAAGCACTTCGCGGACCGCACCACCATGCACGGCGTGTTCATGGACATTTTGGGTATGGGTGTTTTGATCACCGGCGAATCCGGCTTGGGCAAGAGTGAATTGGGCCTGGAGCTGATTTCCCGCGGCAACGGCCTGGTGGCCGATGATGCCGTTGATTTGTACCGCATCAACCAGACCACCCTCGAGGCGCGCTGCCCCGATTTGTTGCAAAACCTGCTTGAAGTGCGCGGCATCGGCTTGCTCGATATCCGCGCCATCTTTGGTGAAACGGCGGTGCGCCGCAAGATGCGCCTGAAGCTGATTGTTCACTTGGTGCGCCGCGAAACACTGGAGCGTGATTACGAACGCTTGCCTTCAGAGCCCCTGACGCAGGACGTGCTGGGTATCCCCGTGCGCAAAGTCGTGATCCAGGTGATGGCGGGCCGCAACATCGCGGTGTTGGTGGAGGCCGCTGTGCGCAACACCATTTTGCAGATGCGCGGCATTGACACTTACCAAGAATTCATCGACCGCCAGCGCCGCGCCATGGATTGAGGGCGGCCCTTCCGTTCAGGCCTGTCGGTGAGGGCAAGGGTTTTGCGTGCAATGGGCGTACAGGCTCAAGGCATGGTCGGCGATCACGAAACCTTTGGCTTGGGCGACCGCTTGTTGCCGGGATTCGATTTCCGGGTCATAAAACTCTTCGACCCGACCGCAGTCCAGACAAACCATGTGGTCATGGTGTTGGCCTTCGTTGAGTTCGTAGACCGCTTTGCCGCTTTCGAAATGGTTGCGGCTCAGAATGCCAGCTTGCTCAAACTGGGTCAACACCCGGTACACCGTGGCCAAACCAACGTCCGTGTGCTCAAGCAGCAGGTGCCGGAAAACATCTTCGGCGGTCATGTGCCGTTGCGCCCCGCTTTGAAACACCTCGAGGATTTTCAGCCGTGGCAGTGTGGCTTTCAGACCATTGTTTTTCAGTTCGTCGATTTGGGTCATGGTCAATGGTGTCTGGGTAGGCAAAACCGGAGTCGGCATGAAGCTGCCGCTACAATGACCCGATCATATCGGCCAGCCCTCAACCATGACAGCATCCCTGACTTTTCCCTTGATTGGCAACCGCTTGGCCATGCTTCTGGTGTGCGCCAGTTTGGTGGGTTGTGGGAGTTTGTCCGGCTTCAGCAGCGACACCCTCAAGCCTTATGTGCCCGAGGTGGTGCAAGGCAACTTTGTCTCCAAAGAGCAGCGTCAGGCGCTGACGCTGGGCATGGCGCGTGCACAGGTGCGCGACATTCTGGGCACCCCGCTGGTGACCAGCCTTTTTCATGCTGACCGCTGGGACTATGCCTTCAGCATCCGTCGCCAAGGTGTGCCGCCCCAGAGTTTCCAGCTCACGGTCTTTTTCAAAGGCGACGTGGTGTCGTCCATCGAGGGCGGTGACTTGCCCAGCGAGTCCGAGTTTGTGGAGCGCCTGGCCGTGCAGCGCAAGGCCTCGACCGTTCCTAACTTGCAGGCCAGCGATGAAGACCTGAAGAAGTTCCCGGTGCAAAAGGCACCCGGTGAGGCTGCGCGCACCGCGCCGTTGCCCACCAGTTACCCTCCCCTGGAGCCAGCACCCCGTTGACGGGTGTTTTGCGCGGGCCCTGGGCCCGATGGCTTGCGTACCTTGATTTGAAAATGACATGACTCAATTGACCGATTTGCCCATCACCGTGGCCGGCGCTTCTGGCCGCATGGGACACATGCTCATCGAAGCCATCATGGCCTCTGACGATTGCCGTCTGGCTGGAGCGCTGGACATCCCTGCCAGCCCCGCACAAGGACACGATGCGGCCCTGCCTTTGGGCAAATCCAGTGGCGTGATGGTGAGCGCAGACCTGCACACGGGCCTGAAGAACGCGGGCTATCTGATTGACTTCACCCGCCCTGAGGGCACCTTGGCCCACCTCCAGGTGTGCCGCGAACTGGGCGTCAAGGCCGTGATCGGCACCACCGGATTCACCGAAGCGCAAAAAGCTGAAATCGCTGAAATAGCCAAAGACATCGCCATTGTGATGGCCCCCAACATGAGCGTGGGTGTCAACGTCACGCTCAAGCTGTTGCAAATGGCCGCGCAAGCCATGTCGACGGGCTACGACATCGAGATCATTGAGGCGCACCACCGCCACAAAGTGGACGCCCCCTCGGGCACCGCCCTCAAAATGGGCGAAGTGATCGCCGAAGCCATGGGCCGTGATCTGAAAGACTGCGCGGTCTATGAGCGCTACGGCCACACGGGCGAGCGCGATCCGTCGAGCATTGGTTTTGCCACCATCCGGGGTGGCGACATCGTGGGCGACCACACCGTGCTGTTTGCCGGCATTGGCGAGCGCATCGAAGTCACGCACAAATCGTCCAGCCGCTCGACCTACGCCCAAGGCAGCCTGCGGGCTGTGCGCTACCTGGCCAGCCAGCCGCGTGGCTTGTTTGACATGTTTGACGTGTTGAGCCTGCGCTGACCGCCGCGCAAGCCTTTTGCCATGAGCCTCAACGACTTCTTGCTGCACAGTGACCTCGTCAGCCGTGTGCTGGCGCTGGTCTTGCTGGTGCTGTCGGTGGGCAGCTGGGTGGTGATGGTCTGGAAATGGCGCTTGCTGTCGCGGGTCGGTCTGGATGTGCGTCGCAGCATCGCCGCTTTTTGGCAGGCGCCCGCTTTGGACCAGGCCCAACAGCGCGTGGCCCAGTTTGACCGCGATGCCTGCATCGCCCCCTTGATCGAAGCCACTTTGCTGCCCGTGGGCGGCACCCTGGCTTCTGCGGGTGACCGCCATCAACAATTGACCCGTGTGTTGCGTGATGCCTTGCAGTGCGTGGTGCGGCGGCTGCAATGGGGTCAGGTGTGGCTGGCAACCGCCGGAAACATTTCGCCTTTTGTGGGGCTTTTGGGCACGGTCTGGGGCATTTTCAATGCCTTGACGGGCATGGCCGAAGCCCGTCAGCTGACCATCGACCAAGTGGCGGGCCCGGTGGGCGAGGCCCTGGTCATGACCGCAGCCGGCTTGGCTGTGGCCATTCCGGCGGTGTTGGGCTACAACCTGCTGGGGCGCAAAGTGAACCAGATCGAGGCCGAACTCGAAGGCTTTGCCCACGACCTGCGTGGTTTGCTGGCCGATCCCCGGGACTGAGCCATGGCCTTCGGTCGCCTGGAGTCCCGCAAGCCCGATGCGCCCATCAGCGAGATCAACGTCACCCCCATGGTGGACGTGATGTTGGTGCTGTTGGTCATTTTCATCCTCACGGCGCCTTTGATGACCAGCGCCATCCGGCTGGATTTGCCGCAAAGCGAAAGCGTTCAGACGGGAGCCGCACCGCAAGCCGTGTCCTTGGTGGTGGACGCCAGTGGCGGGCTGTTCCTGAACGACCGGCCCATCACCCCGGAGGCCTTGCGTCAGCGTTTGTCGGAAACCGCCAAGCACCACCCCGACACCGAACTCGAACTGCGCGCCGACCAATCTGTGCCCTATGGTCGGGTGGTCGAGGCCATGGGCCTGGCCCAAAAGGCCGGGCTGTCGCGGATCGGTTTTGTGGCGCAAACCCCAGCCCACAAGCCCTGACGCTGTCAGGCCCGTCTGCGGGCGGGGCGCGCTGCCCCAAGCCCTACAATTTAGCCCTATGCAAGACAAGTACAACCACCTCGAAGTCGAACCCGCAGCGCAAGTACGCTGGACGGCGCGCGATGCCTACCGCGTCACCGAAGACGCTGGCAAAAAGAAGTTTTATGCCTGCTCCATGCTGCCCTACCCCAGCGGCAAGCTGCACATGGGCCATGTGCGCAACTACACCATCAACGACATGCTCACGCGCAGCCTGCGCATGAAAGGCTTCAATGTCCTGATGCCCATGGGCTGGGACGCCTTTGGCCTGCCTGCGGAAAACGCCGCCCTGAAAAACGGTGTGCCGCCGGCCAAGTGGACGTTCGAGAACATCGCCTACATGAAAAAGCAGATGCAGGCGATGGGTTTGGCCATCGACTGGTCGCGCGAAGTGGCCACCTGCGAGCCGACTTATTACAAGTGGAACCAGTGGTTGTTTCTGAAGATGCTGGAAAAGGGCATTGCCTACCGCAAGACCCAGGTCGTCAACTGGGACCCAGTGGACCAGACCGTGCTGGCCAACGAACAGGTGATCGATGGCAAAGGCTGGCGTACCGGCGCACCGGTCGAAAAACGCGAGATTCCTGGTTATTACCTGAACATCACCCAATACGCGCAAGAACTGCTCGACCATGTGCAGATCGGCAACGACAAGGCCACACTGAACGGCTGGCCCGACAAGGTCCGCCTGATGCAGGAAAACTGGATTGGCAAGTCCGAAGGCGTGCGTTTTGCGTTCCCGCACACCCTTGCGGGCGCGGACGGTGCCTTGATCGGTGACGGCAAGATGTACGTCTTCACCACCCGCGCTGACACCATCATGGGCGTGACCTTTTGCGCCGTGGCGGCCGAGCATCCGCTGGCGCTGCATGCGGCGGCCAGCAACCCGGCGCTGGCGGCCTTCCTGGAAGAATGCAAGACCGGCGGCACCACCGAAGCCGAGTTGGCCACGCAAGAGAAAAAGGGCATGCGCACGGGTTTGTTCGTCACGCACCCACTCACGGGCGCGCAGGTCGAGGTCTGGGTCGGTAACTATGTGCTCATGAGCTACGGCGACGGCGCGGTGATGGGCGTGCCGGCGCACGACGAGCGCGACTTTGCGTTTGCGCTCAAGTACACCTTGCCGATCCAGCAGGTTGTGGCTCAGTCGCCCAACGCAGGCAACGCCAAGGCCTCTTTCGACGCATCGACCTGGTCAGAGTGGTACGGTACCAAAGACGGCGTGTGCGTCAACTCGGGCGAACTTGATGGTTTGAACCAAAAAGCCGCCGTCACCAAGGTGGCCGAGCTGTTGGCCGCCAAAGGCCTGGGCGAGAAGAAAACCACCTGGCGTCTGCGTGACTGGGGCGTGAGCCGCCAGCGCTACTGGGGCACGCCAATCCCGATCATCCATTGCGAGGAACACGGTGCTGTGCCCGTGCCCGAAAAAGACCTGCCCGTGGTGCTGCCGCAAGACTGCATCCCTGACGGCTCGGGCAACCCGTTGCACAAGCACGAAGGCTTTCATGCCGGCGTCACTTGCCCTGTGTGCGGCAAACCTGCACGCCGTGAGACCGACACCATGGACACCTTCGTGGATTCGTCCTGGTACTTCATGCGGTATTGCGATCCAAAGAATGACCAAGCGATGGTCGCCGATGGCGCTGATTACTGGATGCCGATGGACCAGTACATTGGCGGCATCGAGCACGCCATCCTGCACTTGCTGTACGCGCGTTTCTGGACCAAGGTCATGCGCGACCTCGGGCTGGTCAAGGTCGATGAGCCGTTCACCAAACTGCTCACGCAGGGCATGGTGCTCAACCACATTTATTCGCGCCGAACCGCCAGGGGTGGCAAGGACTACTTCTGGCCGCACGACGTCGAGCATGTGCTCGACGACACCGGCAAGGTCATCGGCGCCAAGCTCAAGAACGAAGCCGACAGCGGTGATGGCAAATTGCCCGTGGGCACCGCCATCGACTACGAGGGCGTGGGCACCATGTCCAAGTCGAAAAACAACGGCGTGGACCCGCAGGACCTGATCGAGAAATACGGCGCCGACACCGCGCGTCTGTACACCATGTTCACCGCACCGCCCGAGGTGACGCTGGAGTGGAACGACGCCGCCGTGGAAGGCAGCTACCGTTTCCTGCGCCGTGTGTGGAACTTCGGCGTCAAGCACGAAGCCACCTTGAAGGCAGGCATTGCGGTGGACCGCAGCCAGCCGGTGGAATTTGGCAAGGCGGCCAAAGCGCTGCGCCTTGATATCCACACCGTGCTCAAGCAGGCCAACTACGACTACGAGCGCATGCAATACAACACCGTCGTCTCGGCGGTGATGAAGATGCTCAACACGCTGGAAGACGCCGCCTTGTCCGGCAGCGCCGAAGATTCTGCTGCACTGGCGGAAGGCTTCTCGGTCTTGCTGCGCGTGCTTTACCCCGCCTGTCCGCACATCACCGAGCAGCTGTGGACCGAACTGGGCTACGCCGCTTGCTGTGGCGAGTTGCTCGATGTGGCCTGGCCCGGCGTGGATGAATCGGCTTTGCAGCGTGATGAGATCGAGCTGATGCTGCAGATCAACGGCAAATTGCGCGGCGCCATTTTGGTGCCCGCCACGGCCGACAAAGTGCAGATCGAAGCGGCGGCGCTGGCCAGCGAAGCGTTCGTCAAACAAGCCGAAGGGGCTGCGCCCAAGAAGGTCATTGTGGTGCCTGGCCGCCTGGTCAACGTGGTGATTTGAGCGCGATTCCCCGATGACACCCACCCGCCGCCTTTTTCTGACCACGTTCGGCCTGGGCGTTGTGCCTGCCTGGCTCACGGGTTGCGGGTTCCAGCTGCGACAGACCAAAGACTTCGCTTTCAACACCCTGTTCGCGAATTTCTCAAGCACCTCGCCCCTGGGCGTGGAACTGCGGCGCAATTTGTTGGGCACGGGCCGCATCGAGTTGGTGACCGATCCGAAGCAGATGCTCAAGGCCGATGCCATCCTCGACATCCTGAGCGAGAACCGCCAACAGGTGGCCGTGGGGGTGAGTGCCACCGGCCAGGTGCGTGAGTTGCAATTGCGTCTGCGTGTGCGCTTTCGCCTGCGCACGCCGCAAGGCGTGGAGCTGATCGAGCCGGTGGAGTTGTTTCAGCAGCGCGATCTGAGTTTCACGGAAACCGCGGCGCTGTCCAAGGAAATCGAGCAAGGCATCTTGTACCGTGACATGCAGACCGACATCGTGCAGCAGATCATGCGCCGTTTGTCGATGGTCAAGCCGCGCGGTGCGCCTTCACAAGCGCCTGCGTCCGAGCCCTTGCCTGCTGCGGCAGCCAAGCCGTGATGCGGTCGGACTGAGCGCGCCCATGCAATTGGCCCTTCCTCAGTTGGCTGCGCACCTGCAAAAGGGGCTGCGCAGCCTGTATGTCGTGCATGGCGACGAGCCTTTGCTGGTGCAGGAAGCCGCCGACGCGATCCGTGCTGCAGCACGTGCCCAAGGCTACACCGAACGCAGCGTGCACACCGTGTCTGGCGCGCACTTCGACTGGAGTGAAGTGATGGCCGCAGGCGGCTCGCTCAGCCTGTTTGCCGACAAGCAAATCGTGGAAGTGCGTGTGCCCTCGGGCAAGCCCGGCAAAGAGGGCAGCACGGCCATTCAGCAGTTGGCTGCATCGGCCCAGGGCAACGACAGCACGTTGACCCTGTTTTTGCTGCCGCGCCTGGATGCCGCCACCCGCAAAGGGGCTTGGTTTGGCGCCCTTGAAAACGGCGGCGTGTCGATCCAAGTGGACCCGATCGACCGCAACGCCTTGCCGCAATGGATCGCGCAGCGCCTGCAGCAGCAAGGCCAGCGCGTGGTGGCGGGCGAAGAAGGCCTGCGCACCTTGCAGTTTTTTGCCGACCGCGTGGAAGGCAACCTGCTGGCCGCGCACCAGGAAATTCAGAAACTGGGCTTGCTTCACCCGCCCGGTGAATTGCGCCAGGAACAGGTGGAGGCGGCCGTGGTCAACGTGGCCCGCTATGACGTGTTCAAGCTGTCCGAAGCGGTGCTTTCCGGCCAAGTGGCCCGGGTGCAACGCATGCTGGACGGTCTGCAGGCCGAAGGCGAGGCCGCGGTGCTGGTGCATTACACGCTGGCCGAAGACATCCGTGCCTTGCGCCGCGTGAAGGATGCCATCGCCGGGGGCAAACCCATGCCCATGGCTTTGCGCGAGCAGCGGGTGTGGGGCCCGCGCGAACGCTTGTTCGAGCGTGTGCTGCCCCGCATGACCGAAGCCCGTCTGAATGGCCTGCTGCAAGCGGCCCACCAGGTGGATGGCATCGTCAAGGGCCTGAAAGTTCCCGAATGGCCCACCGACGGCTGGCAGGCGTTGCAGCGTCTGGCGGTGCGTTTCTCGCGCTTTTGCATCGTGCGCTGAATCCGGCAGTTCGGCCTGCGCATCTGCGAAAATGCCTGCATGACTGATCTGAACACCGCTGAACATGTGCAGGCCCTGGGCCAGCAGGCCAAAAAAGCCTCCGCCTTGATGGCCAAGGCATCGGCTGCCACCAAAAACAAGGCGTTGCGCCATTTGGCCACGTTGTTGCGCGAGAACAACGAGGCCTTGCAGCAGGACAACGCGCGCGATCTTGACCGTGCCCGCGCCGCTGGCCTGGCCGAGCCGATGGTGGACCGCCTGAAACTCAGCCCCCAGGTACTGGAAACCTGTGCGCAAGGCTGCGAGCAGTTGGCTGCCATGCCCGATGTGATCGGCGAGATCATCGGCATGAAGCAGGTCCCCAGCGGCATCCGCGTGGGCCAGATGCGGGTGCCGATTGGCGTGTTTGGCATGATTTTCGAGAGCCGCCCCAACGTCACCATCGAGGCCGCCAGCTTGTCGATCAAGAGCGGCAACGCGTGTATTTTGCGCGGCGGCTCCGAGGCGATTGACTCCAACAAAGCGCTGGCCCTTCTGGTGCAGCAGGCGCTGGTGGCGGCGGGCTTGCCGATCGATGCCGTGCAGTTGGTGCAGACCACCGACCGCGCTGCCGTCGGCCAGCTCATCACCATGCCGCAATTTGTGGACGTGATCATTCCGCGTGGCGGCAAGGGCCTGATTGAGCGCATCAGCGCCGAGGCCAAGGTGCCGGTCATCAAACACCTGGACGGCAATTGCCACACCTATGTGGACGACCCGTGCGACATGGCCATGGCCGTCAAGGTGGCCGACAACGCCAAAACCCAGAAGTACAGCCCTTGCAACGCCAGCGAGAGTTTGCTGGTGGCGCGTGGCGTGGCGGGCGAATTTTTGCCCAGAATTGGCGCCCTTTACGCCGCCAAAGGCGTGGAAATGCGTTGCTGTCCCAAAGCCAAGGCCATCTTGAGTCAGGTGACGGGGGCACAGTTGAAGGACGCCACCGAGCAGGACTGGTTCGAGGAATACCTGGCCCCCATCATCAGCATCAAGGTGGTGGAAGGCGTGGACGAGGCAATTGCCCACATCAACCACTACAGTAGCCACCACACCGACGCCATCCTGACCCGTGACCACATGCACGCCCAGCGCTTTTTGCGCGAAGTGGACTCGTCCAGCGTCATGGTCAACACCAGCACCCGTTTTGCCGATGGCTTCGAATACGGGCTGGGTGCCGAAATCGGCATCAGCACCGACAAATTCCACGCCCGAGGCCCGGTGGGCATCGAAGGGTTGACTTCGCTCAAATACGTGGTGCTCGGTGAAGGTGAAATTCGCACCTGACCGGTTTGTTCCCGATGGCGAGGGCCACAGGCCTTTGGCGTCTTTGTCTGGTCTGTGCTTGCAAAGGCGCAGGCCGGCCTCATATGCTTTGTTTCAGTCTCTTCAGCCCCATAAAGGTCGCCCATGGTTCCCCATCTCGTCACTGCCCTGACAGGCCCCATCAATGAGCTGGAACAGCGCATTCTGGACTCCATGCCCGCGATCGAACGCTGGTTCCGCCTGGAGTGGATGGAGCACACGCCGCCGTTTTACACCTCGGTCGATATCCGCAATGCCGGCTTCAAGCTGGCCCCGGTGGACACCAATCTCTATCCCGGTGGCTGGAATAACCTGACGCAGGAAATGTTGCCTTTGGCGGTTCAGGCGGCCCAGGCGGCCGTCGAAAAGATCTGCCCCGAGGCCAAAAACCTGCTCATCATTCCGGAAAACCACACCCGCAACACCTTCTATTTGACGAACGTGATGCAGTTGCAGCGAATTTTCCACATGGCGGGTCTGAATGTCCGCATTGGCTCGATCAACCCCGAGATCAAGGAAACGACCCCCATCGAACTGCCCAACGGCGAAACCATCACCCTGGAGCCGGTGGTGCGCAGCAAGCACCGCCTGGGCCTGAAAGACTTCGACCCCTGCACCATCTTGCTGAACAACGACTTGTCGGCCGGTGCCCCGGGCATTCTGGAGGACTTGCACGAGCAATACCTGCTGCCGCCGCTGCATGCGGGCTGGAGCGTGCGCCGCAAGACCAAGCACTTTCAGAGCTACGAAGAGGTGGCCAAGCGTTTTGGCAAGCTGCTGGGCATTGACCCCTGGTTGATCAATCCGATGTTCAGCCAATGTGGCGATGTGAACTTTGCCGAAGGCACGGGCATGGAATGCCTGCGCAGCAACGTGGACGCGCTGCTGACCAAGATCAAACGCAAATACAAGGAATACGGCATCAATGAAAAGCCGTTTGTGGTCGTCAAGGCCGACAACGGCACCTACGGCATGGGCATCATGACCGTGCGCGATGTGGCCGATCTGGACGCCCTGAACCGCAAGACCCGCAACAAGATGAACGTCATCAAGGATGGCCAGACCGTCAACGACGTGATCATCCAGGAAGGCGTGCTGACCAACGAGCGCATCAACGATGCTGTGGCCGAACCCGTGGTGTACATGATGGACCGCTACGTGGTGGGTGGCTTTTACCGTGTGCATGCCGAGCGCGGCGTGGACGAAAACCTGAACGCCCCCGGGGCCAGTTTTGTGCCCTTGGCGTTTGCCGACACCCCGCACCTGCCTCAGCCAGGCATCAAACCCGGCGCCAGCGTACCCAACCGCTTTTACATGTATGGCGTGATCGGCCGTCTGGCCATGTTGGCGGCCAGTTATGAACTGGAAACCACCGACCCGGAGGCTGAGGTTTACGATTAAAGTTGCTGCACTGCAACAAAATCCCCAAATCGACGGTGACACGGGTTGGTGTTCGGGCGCAAAATAGCCCACTTGTGTCTTACTTGGCTTGACGCTCGTCAGGTCCCATCCCGTGTCTTCCACCCGTTCTTCACTTGTCGCATTGACTTTGGGCGCCATTGGCGTGGTTTATGGCGACATCGGCACCAGTGTGCTGTATGCGATGAAAGAGGTTTTTGGCTCCGGCCATGTGCCTTTCACGCCCGAAAACGTCTACGGCATCCTCTCCATCTTTTTCTGGACCCTGACCACCATCGTGTCGGTCAAGTACGTGCTGTTGGTGCTGCGTGCCGACAACCACGGGGAAGGCGGTCTGGTGGCCATGTTGGCGCTGGCCTCGCAATCGGTCAAAGACCGGCCCCAGTTGCGCAAGGTGCTGCTGTTGGTGGGCATCTTTGGTACTTGCCTGTTTTATGGGGATGGGGTCATCACCCCGGCGATTTCGGTGTTGTCAGCGGTGGAAGGCTTGGAGGTCATTTCTCCCAGTTTCAAAAAATCGGTGATTCCGCTCACCCTGGTGATCCTGTTTGGCTTGTTCTGGGTGCAAAAGCGTGGCACGGCAGGCATTGGCAAGTTCTTTGGTCCCATCACGCTGGTTTGGTTTGCCGCCATCGCGGTGCTGGGTATTTCGCACATCGTGCAGCGCCCAGAGATCCTGTTGGCCATCAGCCCGCATTACGCCCTGAGCTTCATATGGAACGAACCAGGCATCACCTTCATCATTTTGGGGGCCGTGGTGTTGTGTGTCACCGGTGGCGAAGCGTTGTACGCCGACATGGGCCACTTTGGCAAAAAACCGATCCGGTTGGCTTGGTTCAGCGTGGTCATGCCGTGCCTGACCCTGAACTATTTTGGCCAGGGTGCTTTGTTGCTGACCAACCCAGAGGCCGTTAAAAACCCCTTTTACATGATGGCGCCTGACTGGGCCTTGGTGCCGCTGGTGGGCCTGGCCACCATGGCCACGGTGATTGCTTCGCAAGCCCTGATCTCGGGCGCTTTCAGCGTGACCAAGCAGGTGATCCAGTTGGGCTATTTGCCCCGCTTGCAGGTACTGCACACCAGCGAAACCGACACCGGTCAGATCTACATGCCCTTCGTCAACTGGGGATTGTTCGTGGCGATTGTGTTGGCTGTGGTGATGTTCAAGTCGTCGAGCAATCTGGCAGCGGCCTATGGCATTGCGGTGTGCACCGACATGCTGATCACCACCGTGCTCACCTTCTTCGTGATCCGTTACGCCTGGAAGATGCCGCTGGTGCTGTGCATTGGTGCCACCGGTTTCTTTTTTGTCGTCGATCTGGCGTTCTGGGCGTCCAACTTGCTCAAGCTGTTGGACGGTGGCTGGTTCCCCTTGTTCATTGGTGCTGCCGTGTTCATCCTGATGCTGACTTGGCACGATGGCCGCCGTTTGCTCAATGACTCGCTGCGCTCCGATGCGTTGAAGTTGAAGGATTTTCTGGAAGCCGTGTTCATCGCCCCGCCCACCCGGGTGGAAGGCACAGCGGTGTTTTTGACCGCTGAAACCGGCACGGTGCCCAACGCTTTGCTGCACAACCTCAAGCACAACAAGGTCTTGCACCAGCACAACCTGTTTGTGACCGTGCGAAACCATGAAATCCCGAGGATGAATGCCGATCAGCGACTGGAAGTGACGCCGCTGGGCCACGATTGCTGGCAGGTGATTGTCAATTACGGCTTCAAGGACAACCCCGATTTGCCGTCTGCCCTGGCCGCCATGGAACGCGACGGTTACAAGCTCGACCCGATGATGACCAGCTACTTCCTGTCCCGCGACATCGTGATTCCCACGATCGGCGGTGGCATGGCCACCTGGCGCGAAAAACTGTTTTCGCAAATGCACCACAACGCCAGTGCAGCGGCCGAGTTTCTGAACCTGCCCACCAACGCGGTGGTGGAACTGGGCTCGAAGATCGAGATCTGAGCGGCAGATCCCGTTAAACCTGCGAGCCCATCGCCTCGCCCATGCAGATGGGGCGGGTCGGTGTCCAGTCCGGGTTGAATTGCATCACGCCCTTGGGGAACAACAGCACGACCGTCGAGCCAAGCAGGAAGCGGCCCATTTCTTCGCCTTGGGCCAGGCTGATGTTGCCCATCTCATACGCCCATTCGCGCACGGTGCCCGGGCGTGGCGGGTTGACCACGCCATGCCAGACGGTGGCCATACTGCCCACAATCGTCGCGCCCACCAGCACCATCACAAACGGGCCATGCGCGCCTTCAAACACGCACACCACCCGTTCATTGCGGGCAAACAGGCCGGGCACGCCGCGCGCCGTGGTGGGGTTCACTGAAAACAAATCGCCTGGCACATAAATCATGCGGGTCAGGCGCCCCGCGCAAGGCATGTGGATGCGGTGGTAGTCGCGGGGGCTGAGGTAGAGCGTGGCAAATGTGCCATTTTGAAACTGGGCGGCCAGTGCGCCATCGCCGCCGACCAAGGCGCGCGTGCTGTAGCTGTGGCCTTTGGCCTGGAACACCTGGTCGCCGTCGATCGCGCCAGATTGGCTGATGGCCCCATCGACCGGGCTGACCCAGGCCACCTGCGCCAGGGGGCGGGCACCGGCGCGCAGTGGGCGGGTGAAAAATTCGTTGAAGCTTTTGTAGCTGCCGGTGTCCGGGTTGGCGGCTTCGGCCATGTTCACGTTGTAGCGCTGAACAAAGCGGTTGATGATGCCGGTGGTCACGCCCCCCCACTGGCTGCCCGCGACCCAGCCCGCCAAGGCAGTCAGGGCTTGTTTGGGAATCAGGTACTGAGGCAGGACCGCCAGGCGGTCAGAAAAAGTGGGGGACATGGGGGGGCCGCCAAAGCGGTTCAGGACAATCGCCTGATTTTATCGGGCCGCCCGCCCGGGTTTCCCCTTGGAGAGGCAGGCACAATCCAGCCATGAACACCCCTTTGCTTTCGGTCCAGCACCTGATCAAACGCTATGGCGATGCCACGGTGGTCAACGACTTGTCTTTCGACATCGAGCCCGGCGAATGCCTGGGCGTGATCGGCCCCAACGGCGCGGGCAAAACCACCACCTTGCGCATGTGCCTGGGTTTGTCGCAACCCGATGGCGGTGAAATCCGCTACTTTGAGGGCTTGCAGATGCCGCGTGACGCGCTCGCCATCAAGGCCCGGCTGGGCGTGGTGGCGCAAATGGACACGCTGGACCCGGACTTCACCGCCGAAGAGAATTTGCTCGTGTTTGGCCGCTACTTTGGCATGCCCGACGCGTTGATCCGCGAGCGCATTCCCGCGCTGCTGGCGTTCGGGGCGCTCAGCCACAAGGCCCAATCCAAACCCGGCGAATTGTCGGGCGGCATGAAGCGACGTCTGAGCCTGGCCCGCGCCCTCATCAACCACCCGCAACTGCTGATGCTTGACGAGCCCACCACCGGCCTGGACCCGCAAGCGCGGCACCTGATGTGGGAGCGCCTGCAAGTGCTGCTGCAAGAAGGCAAGTCCATTTTGCTGACCACCCACTTTATGGACGAGGCCGAGCGCCTGTGCTCGCGCCTGCTGGTGCTGGACCAGGGGCGCAAGATTGCCGAAGGCAAGCCGCGCGAGCTGATCGCCCAGCACCTGGAGCCCGAAGTGGTCGAGGTGTTTGGCCAAGGCGCGGTGGCGCTGGCGCAAGAGGCCAGCCTGAAAGCGTTGGCCGGGCGGGTTGAGGTCAGTGGCGAAACCGTGTTCTTCTACACGCAAGACAGCCGGGCTTTGCTGCATGCGCTGCAGGCCTGGCCCACGCTGCGCACCCTGCACCGCCCCTCCAACCTGGAAGATTTGTTTTTGAAATTGACCGGACGCCAGATCCGCGAGGAAGGGTAAGCCACCATGAGTCAGATCCAAAACAACATCTGGGCCGCACCCCATTTGTCCATGCGCTGGTGGCCTGTGTTTCAGCGCAACTGGCTGGTCTGGAAAAAGCTGGCCATTCCCAGCCTGGTGGGCAACATCGCCGAGCCACTGATGTGGCTGGTGGCCTTTGGCTACGGCCTGGGTTCGCTGGTTGGACAGATCGAGCTGGGCGGCGAGAAGGTGCCTTACATCCTCTACTTGGCCAGCGGCAGCATCTGCATGAGTGCCATGAACGCGGCCACTTTTGAGGCGCTGTATTCCGCTTTCTCGCGCATGCACGTGCAAAAAACCTGGGACGGCATCATGAACGCCCCGGTGCGACTGGACGACGTGGTGCTGGCCGAAATGCTGTGGGCGGCCTTCAAGGCCTTGTTTACGGTCACCGCCATCCTGGGGGTCATGTTGGCCTTGGGCATCAGCCACAGCTGGAAGCTGCTGGTGGCCTGGCCTGTGCTGTTGGGTGTGGGCATCACCTTCAGCTGCATGGCGCTGATCTTCAACGCGCTGGCCAAGGGCTATGACTTTTTCACCTACTACTTCACCCTGTTCCTCACGCCCATGATGTTCCTCTCGGGCATCTTTTTCCCGCGTGAACAACTGCCCGCCTTGGTGCGCGTGATCGCCGACTGGCTGCCGTTGTCGGTGGCGGTGGACTTGGTGCGCCCCCTGTTCATGGACCGTTGGCCCGACCAGCCGTTGCGCCATGTGCTGGTGCTGACGCTGTTTGCCGTGGTGTCGTTCTGGATCGCGCTGGCGCTGACGAGGAAGCGGTTTCGCAGTTGAGGTTTTGCTATCTTGCGCACGGTCAATTTTGTAAGTGCCGTGAACGCGGAATTGATCCGGCTTTACTGGAGCGTCGGGCGTGGCTTTGAAGCTAACTGTTATGAATCCAGCGCGACGCCTCGAATGATGAAAGTCAACGGGCATTCGCGCGCAGGGGCACGCTTCCACAGCGCTCGGCTTTTGTGGGAGGCCGCCCCTGCGGCCGAAGGCTGTTCTTTCACAGTAAAAATCTGCGCCGCATGGTGCAGTTTGTGCAGGCATTCCCCGAACCCGAAAATGTCGCATCACGGATGCGCCAATTGAGCGGGAGCGTTCGACACGACCGATTCCGTGAAGACCTGAAAAAGATCACGCTAGCCACGCTGGTGATTCACGGGGATGCCGATGCGATCGTCCCCATCGAAGGCTCTGGCGAGCGCACACACCGCGCCATCGGCCACAGCCAAATGGTGCGTGTGAGCGGAGCACCCCACGGAATGAATGTGTCTCACGCCACGGCCTACAACGACGCATTGCTGGCATTCCTGACGGGCTGATCTACGCGTGGTGGCCATGGCCAACACTGCCATCTGCACCGGGTATGAAAAGGAAGACCGTTGCTGCTTATCGGTCCTGATGGCATCGGATGTAAAGCCGACCGCTCAACCGTTGGATTTCGGCTGTTGGCGAACTTGATGGCGGCTTCAGGCTGGGAGCGGACCATCAGCATGAGCAAGTGATAGGCCTTAACCGACCCACTGCCGACATCCAGTCAGAGATCATGAGTAACTGCCATGTTCTGTCTCTCAGTCATCTGAATTCCAGTAACTGAAGCAGGCAAGGCTACTTGATGCTCTACGGGGCGTTGCCGTTGCATGGCTGTCCAATAGCAATCACAAGACCTAGCTTCCAGCGATTGGCGATCGAGCACTTCGAGCACACCACGACGGACGCAAACCTCATTCCTCTCCGTCATTTTCTTGAGGTTCAAGGTGATGGCTTCACGCCGGAATCCCAGCAGTTCGGAGATTTCTTGATGCGTGACCTCGATCGTGTTGCTCACTCCTCGGTCCAGGTTGACAAGCAACCAGCGAATGAGTTGCTGTTCTAAGCCATGTCGCTTACTGCAAAAAACCGCCTGGGTCAGTTGCATCACCATACGGTTGACGACTTTCATGGCATTGCGGAAATAGGCCGGACAGTGTTCACGGGCTTGCAGTAGCACTGATACCGGCAACTGGTAGGCCAAACCGGAGTGACGAACCTGGGCCCGATAAAAGCTAGGCTCTCCAAGCGTGGCGACGCCCACCATGCATGACTTGCCCAGTATGAACGACTCGGTCGAGTCACCCGCCTGATTGTCGATCATGAGCGAAACGATGGCGCCAACTGGGTAATAGACGTGGCTGGGTTTATCCCCTTGGCTGAACAGCGTCTGGCCCTTGGTAAGAGAGACCCGCTTCAGGTGGGGTGCGAAAAATTCAAATTCGGCCTCAGGCAATTCAGCTAGCAAGCCATTGATTCGTGCATTCATGAAAAGTCCACTAGCAATGAGTAACAAGCTGTAATTTTCTTGATTTCAGAATTTGGAATTCAGCTCGACATCGCAAGACCATTGAGCAGTATGGGTTTTAAATGTGTGGAAACACACATTGAATGCGCCAGCTTTGTGCATTTTCTTTTCACGCATCCTGAATAAGAATTCGATCTGAATTTCTTTGTGTGCCAGCACACAAAGCATCCCAAGGGATTCCAGCTAAACGCTTACATCGTAAAAACTCATTGAGAAAAGTGGTTAAGTCTTTCTGCGTGATGAGATTGATGACCGAGGCAGCGACATGGGCTGCGAACAACTGCTATCGGGAATGATTACGGCTGACCGCTAATGGCCGTTGGCTGACCGTCGCAAGTAGCAACACGGCAGACAGCACCCGCCACAATGCCGAAATCAGCGCTCAGCCAGCCGCTCCACCCATGCAATTTGCCCAGGCAAACACCGCGTTTCCAGATCGTAGTGCGCCACCGCAAACGCCCGCGCTTGCGCGCCCAGCCTGGCTCGTTCGGTCGGGTTTTCGCACAGCGTAACCACCTGTTGCGCCAGCGCTGCCGGGTCAAAGAAGTCCACCAATTGCCCGGTTTCGCCGTGTCGAATCGCTTCGCGCACCGGGGACGTGTCGCTGGCCACGATGGCGCAACCGGCGCTCATGGCTTCCAGCAGACTCCAGCTCAGCACAAATGGATACGTCAGGTACACGTGCACGGTGGACACCTGCAGCACGCGCAAGAAGTCGGCGTAGGGCACTTTGCCCACAAAGTGCACGCGCGACAGGTCCAGCGTGTCTTTGACTTCGTGCAGGAAGATTTCGCGCCAGGTTTGGGGTTTGCCGTCGGGGCCGGGCGGTGGTGCCGCGCCGTAGCTGACCTCGTTGCCGCCGATGATGACCACGCGGGCTTGGGGGCGGGCTTGGAGGATGGCGGGCAGCGCCCGCATGAACTGGTGGTAGCCGCGGTAGGGCTCCAGGTTGCGGTTGACGAAGGTGATGACTTCGTCGCCCTGGCCCAGTTGCACCACACCTTGCGGGGTTTGCACGCGGATGTGTGCGTGCGCATCGGGCCGGATTTGGTCGGTGCGGATGCCGTCGTGGATGACGGCGATGCGCGAAGCGAAGGGCTGGGGAAAAAGCGATGCCTGCCAGTGCGTGGGCGCGATGCCTGCGTGCGCACGCGGAAAGTGCAGCTCGTAGTTGGCGTTTTTCATCTGCAGGCGGCAGGCGTTGTCCGTGTCCAGGCTGCTGAATTCGGGGTCAAAACCCACGTCGGCCCCTTGGCGTTGGTAGAAAAACTCGCAGTAAATGCCCAGCCGTGCCTGGGGCCAGACTTGCTGCAAAAACAGGCTTTCGCCCCAGCCCGGGTGGGCCACGATGACGTCGGGCACAAAGCCTTGTTCGCGCAGCTTCAGGGCGGCTTGCCAAGCGGCTTCGCCGCGCAGGGTTTTGGTGTCCAGATCGGCCAGCCAGCGGTGGGTGTTCTGGCCGGAGCGGCCTGTGACGGCGTAGCGCACCAACTCGACGCCAGGCATCTGGGGGCAGGCGTTGATGTGCAGCGCCACCACACGGTGGCCCTGGCGTGCCAGGGCGGGGGCCAGGTGCTTGAACTGGCCGGGGAAGTTCTGGTGGACGAAAAGGATGTTCATGGTGTGCGTCGAAGGCCGAATCATCGCATGTCCACAGGGTGTCAGGGCGGTGTGGTGTGGCCCCGTTAAGATGGCTGCTGAATCCATTTACCCCCGTTTTCAAGGAAAGAACATGAGCATCCAAACCGTCGGCATCATTGGCGCAGGCACCATGGGCAATGGCATCGCACAGGCGTGCGCGGTGTCGGGCATCCCGGTGGTGATGGTGGACATTTCGGAGGCCGCCGTGGCCAAAGGCATCGCCACCGTGTCGGGCAGTCTGGACCGTCTGGTCAAGAAAGAAAAAATCACCGAAGCCGACAAGGCCAAGGCGCTGGCCCTGATCCAGGGCAGCACGTCGTATGACGACCTGAAGGGGACCCAATTGGTGATCGAAGCCGCCACCGAAAACCAGGACCTCAAGGTCAAGATCCTGAAGCAGCTCGACGGCATGCTGCCGGCCGACGTCATCATCGCGTCCAACACCTCGTCGATCTCGATCACCCAGTTGGCCGCCGCCACGCAGCGCGCAGACCGTTTCATTGGCATGCATTTTTTCAACCCCGTGCCCATGATGGCCCTGGTGGAAATCATCCGTGGCCTGCAAACCAGCGACGCCACGCACGACGCGGTGCACGCCTTGGCCACGGCCTTGGGCAAAACCCCGATCACCGTCAAAAATGCGCCGGGCTTTGTGGTCAACCGCATCCTGGTGCCCATGATCAACGAAGCGCTGTTTGTGCTGGCCGAAGGTCTGGCCACGCCCGAAGACATCGACGCGGGCATGAAACTGGGCTGTAACCAGCCGATCGGCCCGTTGGCGCTGGCCGACATGATCGGTCTGGACGTGTGCCTGGCCGTGATGGAGGTTTACCTGAAGGAATTTGGCGACAGCAAATACCGTCCCTGCCCCTTGCTGAAAGAAATGGTGGCCGCAGGTCGTCTGGGCCGCAAGACCGGGCGAGGCGTTTACACCTACTGACCTGCTGACAGACTTGCCTTTGTGGGAGCGAGCCCCTGCGCGCGAATGCCTGAGCACCGCATCGCTCAAGGAGAGCGCAAACCTTCGGCTGCAGGGGCAGCCTCCCACAGGTCATCCAATGGAGCGAGTACTTTGAACACGACACCCCACCCCGAAGGCCAGATCGACTGCACCGTGCACGGTGCAGTCCTTCAGATTTGCATCAACCGCCCCGCCAAGCGCAACGGCTTCACGCCCAAAATGTTCCGCGAGTTGGGTGAGGCCTATACCCGGCTCGATGATGACGCGGCCCTGCGCGTTGGCGTTTTGTGCGCGGCGGGTGACCATTTCACCGCCGGGCTGGACTTGCCCACCATCGCGCCGCTGATGCAGCGTGGCGAAAAATCGGTGCCTCTGGGCTTGGTGGACCCGCTGAACCTGGGCATGGACGGTTACCGGCGCCGCACCAAACCGATGGTGGTGGCGGTGCAAGGGATCACTTACACGCTGGGCATTGAGCTGATGTTGGCTGCCGACATCGTGGTGGCGGCCGATGACTGCCGCTTTTCGCAACTGGAGGTGCAGCGCGGCATCATGGCCACGGGCGGTGCCACGCTGCGCATGGCCGAGCGCGCGGGCATGGGCAATGCGCTCTTGCACTTGCTCACGGGCGATGTGTTTGACAGTGCCGAAGCCTTGCGCCTGAACTTCGTGCAAAAAGTGGTGCCTGCTGCACAGTTGTTGTCAGAGGCCATGCGCATCGCCGAGCAGATCGCGGCGCAAGCGCCTTTGGCGGTGGTGATGACGCGCCAGAACGTGCTCAAGGGCGTGGAGCAGGGCCCGTTGGTGGCCATGCATGATTTCATCGCTGTGCAGCAGGGCTTGTCCCGCACAGAGGACGCCGCAGAAGGCGTGCGTTCATTTGTCGAAAAAAGGCAAGCCCGTTTTACGGGTCAGTGATCGCCGGGCTGATCGGCTGAAGACCGTGCTTTGATTTCTTGCCGCAAATCGGCCACGTCCTGGCGCAGATGCTGGATCTCGCGCATCAGGTCTTTTTCGATCTGGCGCTCTTCCTCGGCGACTTCTTTCTCGACAAAAATGGCCGACAGCGAGGCAGTGACCAGCGACAGCACGGCCAGACCCAGCAGCACCACGACCACTGAAAAAGCGCGGGATGCGTGGGTGGACGGCACCACGTCGCCAAACCCCACGGTGGCCGCGGTGGTGAAGGCCAGCCACAGGCCGTCAGACAAGGTGGCGATGCCCGGGTCAATCAACCAAAAGCCCACACCGCCCAGTCCCAAAATGGCCACCGCCAGCAGCAGTGAATAGATCAGGCCTTGACGGATCAGGCGGTTGAGTCGGTTGGGACGGTGTTGTGAGCGCATGGTTCGATTTTGACGCAATTGGCGGTCGCCAGGCAGCCGAGGTCCATGCCGCGCTGCGCCACAATCGGTGCATGACCGAATCCCACGCTGTGCACCTTTACGCTGAACTCACCCCGGACCGGGTGATGGACGCTTTGACCGATCTGGGCTTGTGGCCCGACGGCCGCTTGCTGGCGCTCAGCTCTTATGAAAACCGCGTTTACCGCGCTTCCCTGGACGAACCGGTGCAAGGCGCGTCGGCGGTGGTGCTCAAGTTTTACCGGCCCGGCCGCTGGAGTCGCGCACAAATTCAGGAAGAACACGATTTCGCCGCCGAACTGGTGGCGGCCGAAGTGCCGGTGGTGGCGCCCCTGGTGATAAACGGGCAGACCTTGCACCAGACCGCAGGTTTTGACTTTTCGGTCAGCCCCTTGCGGGGGGGCCGGCCCCCGGAGCTGGACGATTTCGAGGTGCTGGAATGGATTGGCCGTTTTTTGGCACGCATCCACACCGTGGGGGCCGCCAAACCCTTTGCGCACCGCCCCGCGCTCGACGTGCAGACTTTTGCGCTGGAGCCTGCCCAGTGGTTGCAAACCCACCAGATGATCCCGCTGGAGGTGGAGCGCGCGTGGCGCGAGGCCCTGGTGCCGGCGCTGGCCCTGATCGAAGCGGCGTTTGCGCAAGGCGCCTCAGAGCGCCGCCTGCTGCGCCTGCACGGGGACTGCCATCCCGGCAATATTTTGTGGACACCCACCGAACTGCCTGGCGGTGGCCCGCACTTTGTGGATCTGGACGATGCCCGCATGGGCCCGGCCGTGCAAGACCTGTGGATGCTGCTGTCGGGCGACCGCGCGCAGCGCACGCAGCAACTGTCGGCGCTGCTGGACGGCTATGAACAGGTGCGCGATTTTGACCGCGCCGAGTTGAAACTGATTGAGCCGCTGCGCACGCTGCGCCTGATCCATTACAGCGCCTGGCTGGCACGGCGTTGGGAAGACCCGATTTTCCCGATCAACTTTCCCTGGTTCGGCACGCCCGACTATTGGCGCGGCCAGGTGTTGATGCTGCAAGAACAAGTCGAGCAGATGCAGGAAGATCCGTTGGTGGTTTGAGTGGCCAATGGCTTGCGTCCATGTCGGGGCTGAAGCCACCGACCTACAGGCATCCTCGCAGCCCCGTAGGTCGGAGCTTCAGCTCCGACTGGCCAGACTCACCTGCGGCCAGGGCGAATGCCCAGGCCCATGGCGCAGCCGATCAGCGCGGGTTGTTCGGCGCGGATCACGTAGGTGGGGATGCGCTGCATGTAATTTTCAAAGCGGCCCTTGGCCTCAAACGCCGCCCGGAAACCCGATTGCGCAAAGTAGTCGCCCAAGCGGCCCACCACGCCGCCGCCGATGTAAATGCCGCCGCGTGCCCCCAGTGTCATGGCCAGGTTGGCGGCGGCATTGCCCAGCAGGCGGCACATGCACGCCAGCGCTTCTTCGCAGGCCACGTCGCTTGTGGCCAGGGCGCGTTCGGTCACTTGTGCGGCGACCAAGGGTTCGGCTTCGGTGTGGTTCAGTGTGCAAATGGCGCGGTACAAGTTTTCCAGGCCCATGCCCGAAATGGCCCGCTCTGCCGACACATGGGGATAGGTGCGCCACAAGACGCGCAAGATGTCGGCTTCGCGCTCGCAAGTGGGCGACAGACTCACATGCCCGCCTTCACCGGCAATGGGCACCCACTCGCCCCGGCGTGAGCGCACCAGCGAAGACATACCCAGGCCAGTCCCCGGGCCGATCAGGCCTTTGGGCGCATCGGGCACCGCTTCGCCCGCGCCGATTTGTTCCAGATCGCTGCCGCCCAAAGCGGGTGCGGCCATGGCCATGGCTTCCCAGTCGTTGAGCATGAGCAGGTTGTCCAGTTGCAGCGTCTGTTGTGTCGCCTCGATCGAGAACTGCCAATGGTTGTTCGTCATCTTCAGCACATCGCCGTCGATCGGGTTGGCAATGGCGATGCAGGCCTGGCGCACCCCGGTTTGGCCCACCTGTTGCAGATAGGCCTTGGCGGCCGTGGCCAGATCAGGAAACTGCCCAGTGGGCAAGGTCACTTCGTGCGTGATGGGCGAGCCGTCGCCATGCACCAGGGCAAAACGGGCATTGGTGCCGCCAATGTCGCCCAGCAGGCGAGGGGTTGGAGCGTGAGATGGGTTCATGGGTTCAGGCCGGGTAGCGGTGGCGGTGGAAGTCAGCGCGTGAGAGGGTACCAGCCAGAACGTGCCTGCGAGGGGGTGTGGAGTTACCAACCGGGTTCAATTTGCAGGTGCCGGTGACAGCGGCAGGCGGATGGACACGCACAGGCCATGGGGCTGCACTTCGCTCAGCTGAACTTGGCCGTGGTGGCGTTCCACGATCTCCTTGACGATGGCCAGGCCCAGGCCGCAGCCTTGGCCGACTTCGCTGGCGCGTACAAAACGCCCGAACACGCGCTCGCGGTCCGCCAGCGGCAGGCCAGGGCCGGTGTCTGAGACTTGCAGCAAAGCGTGTGGCGTGGCGTGGGCACCCTCGGACGTCACCCGCACCGTGACCTGGCTGCCCGCGCCGGCATAGTGCAGCGCGTTGTCGATCAGGTTGGTCAGGGCCTCGCGCACCAGCAGTTCGTTGGCCTCGATCCAGACCGGTGCCGTGACGCCATCGTCCAGGCCCAGGTCGATGTGGGCGCGCAGCGCACGGGGCACCCATTCGGCGGTGAGGGTTTGGGCCATGCGGTGCAGGTCAAAGCGCTTGCGGTCATGGGCCATCACCGATTCGGGCTCGGCCCGTGCCAGGGTTAGCAACTGGTTGACCAGGTGGGCGCTGCGCGTGGCGCTGTCGTGCACGCGTTGCAGGCGGGCGCGCAACTCGGGGTCGGTGGTCGATTGCAGGGCGATTTCGGTCTGGCTTTTGAGGCCCGCCAATGGGGTGCGCAGCTGGTGCGCCGCATCGCCGATGAAGCGTTTTTGTGTGGCCACGGTGTTTTGCACGGCCGACAGCAAGGTGTTGATGGCGGTGGCCAAAGACCACAGTTCGCGCGGTGCCGAGGCCAGTTGCAAGGGCGCCAGATCGGTCGGCGCGCGGCCTTCGACTTGCTGGCGCAAGCGGCCCAGCGGGGCCAAGCCTGCGCGAATGCCCAGCCACACGATCAGCGTCATCAGCAACACCAGGCTGGACATGGGCAGCAGCATGTCGACCAGAATGCGGCGCGCCAGTTCTTCGCGGTTGGCACTGCTGCGGGCCACTTGCACCAGCATGGTTTGTGGCGCGTTGTCCTCGTCACCAAAGCGCAGGTACAAGGCCACCAGCCGCAGTGGCTGGCCTGAGGGCGTGTGCAGGGCAGCGCGATGGCCACCGACGGGCATGGTGCCGTCGTAAAAATAAGGGGTGTCCAGTTGGGGCGCCACCGGCACCCCGGCCACTGGCGCAAGGACGGGCGCGGGCAAAGACTGGTTGCCCAAGATGAACTGCCCGGGGGGCGAGCTGACCATGTAGAGCAGTTTGTCGGCGGGATCGGCTTCGAGCACGTCTTGCGCCGCGCGCGGAAAGTCGATCAGCAGGCCATTGCCAATGGGCTTGAGTTGCCGTGCCAGCGACCGGCTGGCTTGCAGCAAGCTCGCGTCCACCGCCTGGTTGGCATAGCCCGCCGCAAATTTGTACGCCGCCACGCCGCCGGCCATCCACAGCACCAGTTGCGGCAGCAAGACCCACAGCAACAACTGCCGTGCCAGCGAGACGCCCGCTTGTCCGGCTGGTGGGGAGGATGGCACGGCATCGGTCATGTGCGGTGGTTCAAGCGCTGTGGTTCATGTGCGGCGGCATCCGGTCACGCCTGGGCTTCCATCAGGTAGCCCAGGCCCCGCACCGTGCGGATGACCAGGCCTGCGTCTTCCAGTTTGCGGCGCAGGCGGTGGATGTACACCTCGATCGAATTGCCGCCGCTGGTTTCCCCGCCTTCGGCGCTCCAGGCTTGGGTGATTTGTTCTTTGGTGACGACCTGGTCGCGCTGGCTGGCCAAGAGGGCCAGCAAGGTCCATTCGCGGCCACTCAAATCCAGCACTTGCCCACCCATCAGGGCGCGGCGTGAGGTGTGGTCCAGCGTCAGTCGGCCCAGCATGGCCGATGGGTTGGCGGGTTGGCTGCGACGCAGCAAGGCTTGCAAACGGGCCAGCAATTCCGGGAAATCAAATGGCTTGGTCACGTAATCGTCGGCACCCGCTTGCAGACCCGCGACCCGGTCGTCCAGTGCGTCGCGCGCCGACAGCAGCACCACGGGCAAGCTGGGGTGGGTTTGGCGCACATGCTGCAGGACCGCCAGGCCATCGAGCATGGGCAGGCCGATGTCCAGCACCACGATGTCAAAGGGGTGCTTTTGCAGCAAATAATCGGCCACGGCCCCATTGGGGGCGTGTTCCACCTCAAATCCGGCCCCGCCCAATTGGGTTTGCAGGGCATCGGCCAGCATGGCATCGTCTTCGGCAAGCAGCAATTTCATGCGCGAAGCTTAATGGATTGTGCTGGCGTTGGCCTCCAGGCCGGCCAATTCAGGACTAGGGTTTAACCTAATGTTAATTTATTAAAGGCAAATTAATATTCGCCAGGTCGAGGTTCATGTCGGCCAGTTCGCCACCTCGCACATCCACACAGGCCCACAGTGGCCACAACCAGGAGACTTCTTTGAAAGCTACACAATTGTTCCAGCGTTCGATCTTGGCCACAGCCGCTGTGCTGGCCGTTGCGGCCCATGCCGGCGAAGTGGAAGTGCTGCACTACTGGACCAGCGGCGGCGAAGCCAAAGCCGCAGCCGCTTTGAAAGCCACACTGCAAGGCAAAGGCCATGTCTGGAAAGATTTCGCCGTGGCCGGTGGCGGCGGTGACAACGCCATGACCGTGCTCAAGTCGCGCGTGGTGTCGGGCAATGCGCCTGCGGCCGCACAAATCAAAGGCCCGGCGCTGCAAGAGTGGGCAGCCGAAGGCGTGCTGGCCAACATCGACGATGTGGCCAAGGCCGAAAAGTGGGACAGCCTGCTGCCCCCGGTGGTCGCCAACGTCATGAAATACAAGGGCAACTACATTGCCGCACCGGTGAACGTGCACCGCGTGAACTGGCTGTGGGCCAGCAACGATGCGTTCAAAAAAGCCGGCGTCAAAGTGCCCACCAACTGGGACGAGTTCTTTGTCGCGGCCGAAGCGCTGAAGAAAGCCGGCATCATTCCCGTCGCGCACGGTGGCCAGAACTGGCAAGACTTCACCACCTTCGAGAGCGTGGCGTTGGGCGTTGGCGGTGCCGACTTCTACAAAAAAGCCTTGGTGCAATTGGACGCTGGCACCTTGACCGGCGCGACCATGACCAAGGTGCTCGACACCTTCAAAAAGGTCAAGTCCTATACCGACAAAAACGCGGCGGGCCGTGACTGGAACCTGGCCACCGCCATGGTCATCAAGGGCGAAGCCGGCATGCAGTTGATGGGCGACTGGGCCAAGGGCGAGTTTGTGGCGGCGGGCAAAACCCCCGGCAAAGATTTCACCTGCGCCGCCGCACCTGGCACCGCCAAGTCTTTCACGTTCAACGTGGACTCGTTCGCGCTGTTCAAGTTGAAGAACGATGCCAACGTCAAGGCGCAAAAAGACCTGGCCTCGGCCATCATGTCGCCCGACTTCCAGGAGTTGTTCAACCTGAACAAGGGCTCGATCCCGGTGCGTTTGAACATGAACCTGGCCAAGTTTGACGACTGCGCCAAGTTGAGCTCGAACGACTTTGTGGCCACCGCCAAGAGCGGCGCGCTGGTGCCTTCGGTGGCGCACGGCATGGCCATCGGTTCGGCCACATCGGGTGCGATCCAGGACGCGGTCAGCCAGTTCTGGAACGACGACAAGATGAGCACCAAGGACGCGCAAGCCAAGATCGCCTCGGCGGCCAAGATCAAGTAAGTCCCCGCAGCCGACCCGCCAGGGTCGGCTTGCACAAACCTGCCTGGTTTGTTGTCTTTTTGGCCACGGGCTTGCCGGCCACAAGCTGGCAGCCCGCGTCGGCCCCTGATTGGATCACCCATGTCTGCATCCTCCCCCCAGCAAGCGGCTTGGCTGCCCAGGCTGGTCATTGCACCGAGCTTTGTGGTGTCGCTGCTGTTCATCTACGGCCTGATGGCCTGGAACGGCTACCTGTCGATGTCCGCCTCGCGGATCTTGCCGAATTACGAGTTTGTGGGTCTGCAGCATTACGCTGCCCTGATGGACAGCGACCGCTTTCAGGTGGCCATGCGCAACATGGCCGTGTTTGGCACCTTGTTCATTGGCGGGGCCATGGCCTTGGGTGTGCTGCTGGCCATCTTGTTGGACCAGAAGGTGCGGGGCGAAGGCGTCTTGCGCACCATTTACCTTTACCCGATGGCGATCTCGTTCATCGTCACCGGTACCGCCTGGAAATGGATTTTGAATCCTGGCCTGGGGCTGGAGCACCTGATGCACAGCTGGGGTTTCAGCAGCTTCAGTTTTGACTGGCTCATCCAGCAAGACATGGCCATTTATTGCGTGGTGATCGCGGGCGTCTGGCAAAGCGCGGGCTTTGTGATGGCGCTGTTTCTGGCGGCGCTGCGCGGTATCGATGACTCGATCATCAAGGCGGCGCAAGTGGACGGGGCGAGTCTGCCCGTCATCTACTGGCGCATCATTTTGCCCAGCCTGGGACCGGTGTTTTTCAGCACCTTGCTGGTGGTTTCGCATCTGGCCATCAAGAGCTTTGACTTGGTGATGGCCCTGACGGCCGGTGGCCCCGGCTACGCCACCGATTTGCCCGCCACCTTCATGTACGCCACGGCGTTCACCCGAGGCCAGATTGGCGTGGGTGCGGCCAGTGCCACCGTGATGCTGGCTACGGTGGCGGCCATCGTGGTGCCTTATCTGTATTCTGAATTGCGGAGCAAACGATGAACCGTTTGAACTTTCATCGCCTGATCCTGTGGACCATGCTGTTGCTGTTTGCGGCCTGGTTCCTGGTGCCGCTGTATGTGATGCTGACCACCTCGCTCAAGGACGCCGAGCAACTGCGTGCCGGCAACTTGCTCAGCTTGCCCACGGACCCCACGCTGGACGCGTGGTTCAAAGCCTGGAGCAGCGCCTGCACGGGCGTGCAGTGCGAAGGTCTGAAGCCCTTTTTCTGGAACTCGGTGTTGATGGTGGTGCCTGCGGTGCTGGCGTCCACCCTGATCGGCTCGCTCAATGGCTATGTCTTGAGCAAGTGGAAATTTCGCGGCAGCGAAACCCTATTCGCCTTCATGCTGTTTGGCGTGTTCATGCCCATGCAGGTGGTGCTCTTGCCCATGAGCCAGGTGCTGGGCTGGTTGGGCGTGGCCAGCTCGGTGTGGGGGCTGATGCTGGTGCACGTCGTGGCGGGCATTCCATCGACCACGCTGTTTTTTCGCAACTACTACATCGGCTTGCCAGACGAGTTGATCAAGGCCGCGCAGCTGGACGGCGCCGGCTTCTGGATGATCTTTCGCCGCATTGTGCTGCCGCTCTCCTTGCCCATTTTGGTGGTCACGCTGATCTGGCAGTTCACCAACATCTGGAATGACTTTTTGTACGGTGTGGTGTTCTCGGGGGCCGACAGCAAACCGATCACGGTGGGCCTGAACAACCTGGCCAACACCTCGAGCGCCGTCAAGGAATACAACGTGGACATGGCGGCTGCGCTGATCGCGGCCTTGCCCACGCTGTTTGTCTACGTGGTGGCGGGTAAATATTTTGTGCGCGGCCTGACGGCTGGCGCTGTCAAAGGGTAAAGGAACAAGACCATGGGCGCACTTGCCATTCGCAACATCCACAAGACTTACAACGACACGGTCCACATCCTCAAAGGCATCGACCTGGAGATCGAAGCCGGAGAATTCCTCATCCTGGTCGGCCCCTCGGGCTGCGGCAAATCGACCTTGTTGTCGATGATCGCCGGACTGGACCACCCCAGCAGCGGCAGCATCCACATCGGCGAGCGCGACGTGACGAACTTGCCCAGCAAGGACCGCGACATTGCCATGGTGTTCCAGAGCTACGCGCTCTACCCCAACATGACCGTGGCGCAAAACATCGCGTTTGGCTTGGAGATCCGCAAGGTGCCCAAGGCCGAGCGCCAAGCCGCGGTGGACCGCGTGGCGGCCATGCTGCAAATTGGCCACCTGCTGGACCGCAAACCCGGGCAACTGTCGGGCGGTCAGCGTCAACGTGTGGCCATGGGCCGCGCTTTGGCGCGCGACCCCAAGCTGTTTCTGTTTGACGAACCGCTGTCCAACCTGGATGCCAAGCTGCGCGTGGAAATGCGTGCCGAAATCAAACTGCTGCACCAGCGCACGAAAACCACCACCGTGTACGTCACGCACGACCAGGTCGAAGCCATGACGTTGGGCGACCGCATCGCGGTGATGAAAGACGGTCTGGTGCAACAGTTCGGCACACCCAACGACATTTACAACCACCCTGCCAACCGTTTTGTGGCCGAGTTCATCGGCTCGCCCGCCATGAACATGGTGGACGCCCAGCGCAGCACGACCAGCGCCGGTGTGGCCCTGACCGCGCATGGCGTGGCACTGGCGGTCACCGACGCCCAACGCGCCGCCATGCAGGCACACGGCAGCGCCGACTTGGTGTACGGCCTGCGGCCTGAAAGCATCGGCTTCGCGGACCAAGGCCTGCCGGGCACGCTGTGCATGATCGAGCCCACCGGCCCTGAAACCTACGCCACGGTGGACACCCAGGCGGGCAAGCTCACCGCCCGCGTGCCGGGTGTTTTGCAAGCGGCGGTGGGGGATGCGGTGCACCTGCAATGGCAGGCCGAGCAGTCGCATTTGTTTGACCGGGCCAGTGGCGTGCGCGTGGGTTGACCCAGACTTCGGGCGGCCAAGCGCCCACCGGTTTCAGCGCGCGAGTTCGCGTTCGTTCAGGCGTTCGATTTTGCGCACCCGCCAGAACAAGCTGCCGGCGATGCACAGGTTCAACAGATTCCACGCGATGCCATTCAAAAAGGCCGCGTGGTAGCTGCCCGTCACGTCAAACACCCAGCCCGACATCCAACCCCCCAAAGCCATGCCCAGCAACGTGGCCATGATGACGGCGCCCACACGGGCGCCGGCTTCTTTGGGGTCAAAGTGTTCACGGACGATGATCGCGTAGGCGGGCACGATGCCGCCCTGAAACAGGCCGAACATGGCCGACACCAAGTACAGCGGCACCAGGCCGTCAAAAGGCAAAAACATCAGCAGCGCCACACCCTGCAGCATGGAGCCCAGCAACAAAGTGCGGATGCCGCCAATGCGGTCGCTGACCACGCCAAACACCAAGCGACTGACGATGCCGCTGGCCAGCATGAGCGAGAGCATCTCGGCCCCGCGTGCCGCGCCAAAACCCAGGTCGGTGCAATAGGCCACGATGTGCACCTGCGGCATGGACATGGCCACACAACACGCCACCCCCGCCACGCACAGCAAACCCTGTGCAAAAGCAGGCTGGAGGCCAAAGGGACGGCTGCGGTCCAGCACGGGCGCTGCAGCATGGGCTGGTGCCTGCGCCACCAGCGGTGGGCGCTGGCGCATGCGCAGGGCCAGCAAGAACATGCCCACGCCACAAAAGATGCCGAGCATGATGTAGGTCTGACGCCAGCCCAAAGTCTCAATCCCGCGCTGCACCAGTGGCGGCCAGATGGCGCCCGCGATGTAGTTGCCGCTGGCGCAAATCGCCACGGCAATGCCCCGTCGGCGGTTCCACCACAAGGCGGTGTCGGCCAGCAAGGGGGCAAAGGTGGATGAGCCGCCCACAAAGCCCATCAGCGCGTGGGCCAGACCAAAAGCCCAGATGCTGCCCGACAGGCCCGCCCCGACAAAGCCGCCGCAAACGGCCAGCGCCCCGACCCACAGCACCGGCATCAGGCCATGGCGGTCGGCCAGGCGACCGGTCAGCAAGCCCCCCAGGCCCAGGCTGATCATCATCAGGGTGTAAGGCAAGGAGGCATCGGCGCGGCCCACGCCAAACTCGGTCTGCACGGTCGGCAGCACGACCGAGACGATGTACATGCTGCTGTTGCCCAACACCACCAGCCCCAGTGTGGCGAGCAAGCGCCAGGCGGCTTGGCGTGAATCGATGAGAGCGGGGTCGGCGGGTGAGGTGTGCATCCCCTCAATCTAGCCGACACGCAGGCCCGTGAGCTGTCGTGTGCGTTACTGAGAAAATCAAGGCGCGATCCGCGACAATCGGGGGTCAATCGATCAACACCATGCAAACCAAGACTTTTTCCATACTTCCTGTCCTCTTCGCCATGACCGTGGGGGCTTGGATGCCCAGCTCGGCGTCCTTTGCGGCAAGCCACCCCGCAGCCAAATCTGCAGCGGCCAAGTCTGCAGCGCAGAAAAAACCCAGCGCCAATAAAAAAGCGGTTGCTGCCGCAAACGCACTGCCGCCGCTGGCAGCCCAGACCGCTTTGGCCGACAACCCGCCAGCGCTGCCCGCCAAAGCCTGGCTGCTGATGGACTTCGACTCCGGCGAGGTGCTGGCCTCGGCCAATGCCGACGAAGCGCTGCCGCCTGCGTCGCTCACCAAAATGATGACCAGCTACCTGGTCGAGCAGGCGCTGGGCTCTGGCAAGCTCAAGCCCACCGACCTGGTCTCGGTCAGCCAGAACGCCTGGTGCCGGGGTTCGGGCACCGAGTCGTGCATGTACCTGCCGCTGAACAGCCAGGCCACGGTGATCGATATCCTGCGCGGCATCATCATCCAGTCGGGCAATGACGCTTCCAAGGCGATCGCCGAGCACATGGCCGGCTCTGAAGAAGGTTTTGCCAAACTGATGAACGCCGAAGCCCAGCGCCTGGGCATGACGCACACGCATTTCGTGAACCCCACGGGCCTGCCCGATCCGGCGCACAAGTCGTCGGCGCGTGACCTCGCGATCTTGGCGCGCGCCATCATCCGTGACAGCGCCAACTACTACGCGCTCTACGCAGAACGCGACTTCAAGTACAACGGCATCAAGCAAGGCAACCGCAACGCCCTGCTCTACACCGACCCCAGCGTGGATGGACTGAAAACGGGCCACACCCAAGAGGCCGGCTACTGTCTGGTCACCTCATCCAAGCGCAACGACATGCGCTTGATCTCGGTCATCCTCAACACCCACAGCGCACAGGCGCGTGCCGACCAGACGCGCACGTTGCTGGGCTGGGGTTTCAGCAGCTTCGAGAAGGCCAGCCCGATTCAGCCGAACACCACCGTCGCGCAGGCCAAGCTCAGCTTTGGCAAGGCAGACACGGTGGGCGCAGGCCTGGGCGCGCCGTGGCTGTTGACTGTGCCGCGTGGCCAGCAAGTGCAGACCCAGGTGGCGCTGAACCCGGGCCTGGAGGCACCGGTGGCCAAGGGGACCGTGATCGGCAAGGTGGTCGCGACCGCTAACGGCAAGCCCATGGGCGAAGCCCCGCTCGTCGCACAAGCCGATGTCGAACGCGCTGGCCTGCTGCTGCGCGCTTGGCAACACCTGACCCAGTTGTTCGGCAAGTGAACGGCGCCAGCTAAAGCGCCACTTCGTCAGAGGTCGTCTATCTCCACAAAAAAGGGCCAGCATGGCTGGCCCTTCGGCGTGATGGGTGGAAGCTCAGCTCAACAACGCATTCACCCGTTTGACGTAAGCGGCCGGGTCATCCGGCAAGCCGCCTTCGGCCAGTAGGGCCTGGTCAAACAGGATGTGGGCTAGATCGTGGAAGTGCACCGAGCCGTCGAGCTTTTTGACCAGCGCGTGTTCGGGGTTGACCTCGAGCACGGGCTTGACTTCAGGTGCTTGCTGACCGGCTTGTTTGAGCATGCGGGCCAGTTGCATGCTCATGCCGTCGTCGGTCACCACCAGGCAGGCCGGGCTGTCCACCAAGCGGCTGGTCACGCGCACGTCTTCGGCTTTGTCTTTCAGCGCTTCTTTCAGCTTGGCCAGCACGGGCTTGAAGCTTTCCGCCGCAGTTTCGGCGGCTTTCTTTTCTTCTTCGTCTTGCAGCTTGCCCAGGTCAAACGCACCCTTGGCCACGCTTTGCAATGGGGTGCCATCGAACTCGTGCACAAAGTTCAGCGCCCACTCGTCCACGCGGTCGGTCATCAGCAGCACTTCGATGCCTTTTTTCTTGAAGACTTCAAGCTGCGGGCTGTTCTTGGCCGCGGCCAGGGTGTCGGCCGTGATGTAGTAGATGGCGTCCTGGCCTTCTTTCATGCGCGCTTTGTAGTCGGCAAAACCCACACCCACGGTGTCGCTGGCGGTTGATGCAAAACGCAGCAGCTTAGACAAGCGTTCGCGGTTGCCAAAGTCTTCGCCCAGACCTTCCTTGAGCACTGCGCCGAACTCGGCGTAGAACTGGGTGTACTGACCGAGCTTGGCTTTGTCTTCGTCACTCAAAACATCGGTGACCCCTTCGGCACCCGCGTCAGGGGCCTTGTCGTGTTTCGCCAAATCTTCCAGCATCGACAGCACGCGGCGTGTGTTGCCTTCGCGGATGGCTTTCACATCGCGGCTTTCTTGCAGCAGTTCGCGGCTCACGTTCAAAGGCAAGTCGGCCGAGTCCACCACGCCCTTCACAAAGCGCAGGTAGCTGGGCATCAAGGCCTCGGCTTCGTCCATGATGAACACGCGTTTCACATAGAGCTTGATGCCGGCTTTCTTGTCGCGGTTCCACAGGTCTTGTGGTGCCTTGCTGGGGATGTAGAGCAGCTGGGTGTATTCGGTGCTGCCTTCCACGCGGTTGTGTGTCCAGGTCAGTGGGGCCTCAAAGTCGCGGCTGATCTGTTTGTAGAAGTCGGCGTATTGGTCCGCTGTGATGTCTTTCTTGGGGCGGGTCCACAAGGCGCTGGCCTTGTTGATGGTTTCCCACTCGCCGGTCTTGACCATGGCGCCGGGCTGGCGGCCGCCTTTTTCATCGTTTGGGTCGATCAGTTCGCCGTCTTGCCATTCTTCTTGTTCCATCAGGATGGGCAGGCTGATGTGGTCGGCGTATTTGCCGACGATTTCCTTGAGCTTCCAGCTGTTGGCGTATTGCAGTGCGTCTTCGCGCAGGTGCAAGATCACGCTGGTGCCGCGCTCGGCGCGGGTCAGGGTCTCGACTTCAAAATCGCCGGTGCCGCCGCTGATCCAGCGCACGCCTTCTTCGGCTTGGGCACCTGCGCGACGGGTTTCAACGGTGATTTTCTCGGCCACGATGAAGCCCGAATAAAAACCCACGCCAAACTGGCCGATGAGTTGTGCGTCCGACTTCTGGTCGCCGCTCAACTTGCTCATGAAGTCTTTGGTGCCGCTCTTGGCAATGGTGCCCAGGTGGTCAATCGCTTCTTGCGCCGTCATGCCGACACCGTTGTCGGTGATCGTCAGGGTTTTGGCCGCCGTGTCGAACGCCAGGCGCACCTGCAGTTCTGGCGCGTCTTCGTACAGGGCGGTGTTGTTGAGCGCTTCAAAGCGCAGCTTGTCGCAAGCGTCCGAGGCGTTGGAGATCAGCTCGCGCAGAAAAATTTCGGGGTTGGAGTACAGCGAGTGGGTGACCAGGTGCAGCAGTTGTGCGACTTCGGCCTGAAAGGCATGGGTTTGTTTGCTCATATCAATGCGATGGGTAAAAACAAAAAAATCAAAAAACCAAAACGCCCCTCAGTTGGGGGCGTCTGGTGGGGTTTCAAGAGGGGGTTTTACTTCGCAAGCGAACCCACTTCCTTGTTCCAGCGTTCCAGCAGGCGGCGGCGCTCGGCGGATTTGCCGTATTTTTCAAAGTCGTATTTGATCAGACGCACCTTGTCCATCGATGGGATGCGTGGATCGGGCTGGAAGGTCTTGTTGGCGGGGCTTTGCAGGCTGTCGGCTTTGGCCCCGATGCTCTGGCCTGCGGGGCTCATGAGCCAGTCGTAATAGCGTTTGGCGTTGGCTGCGTTGCGAGCGCCTTTGACCAGGGCAATACCACCAATCTCATAGCTGGTGCCTTCGCAGGGGGCAGCACTGACCACCGGGTATTTTTGATGGCGCCACATGTCAAAACCAAAAATGAAGCTGATGCCCACAGCCACTTCGCCTTTGGCCACGTTGGGCGCTTGCGCGGTGCCGCTGCGGGTGTATTGCGTCACGTTTTTGTGCAGCGCCTTCATGTACTCAAAAGCGGCGTCTTCGCCCATCATTTGCACCAGCCCGGCGAGGATGGTGTAGGCCGTGCCACTGGAGGCGGGGTGCGAAATTTCGACCTCCCCTTTGTAGATGGGCTTGACCAGGTCGGCCCAGCATTTGGGTTCGGGCAGCTTCTTTTTCTTGAGCAATTCGCTGTTCCAGCCAAAGCCGATGGCGCTGGTGTAGAAGCCGCCCACCATGTTTTGCGTCATGGCGTATTGGCGCACGCTCCAGCCGTGCAGGTCGTTCAGGTAATCGGGGCGGTAGGGGGTGAGCAGACCGATTTCGGCGGCCTGCAAAAACGGATCGCCCGTGCCGCCCCACCAGATGTCGGTCTTGGGGTTGGCCGCTTCGGCGCGGATTTGCGCCAGCGCTTCACCGGTGGCCTTGCGGGTTTGGTTGACCGTGATGCCCGTGGCCTTGGTGAACTCCTTGGCCGCCATTTCGCACCAGCTTTGGTCGGTGCTGCAAATCGCGTTCAGACTGCCGGTTTGGGCCGATGCGCTGCTGGCCGCCAAAGCGGCGACGAGGAAACAGGTGGCGGTGAATTGAGGGTTCATTGGGCGTCTCCAGAGTGTGTGGGTGAGTTGAGCGGGGCTGAAGCCACCGACGCTGTTGTTAAAACGATTCGTTCGGCCCCAGGTAGCGCCATTGCCCCGCAGGCATTTGGCCCAGTTGCACTTTGCCCATGCGGATGCGTTTGAGTCCCACCACATTCAGGCCCACTTGCTCGCACATGCGGCGGATCTGGCGCTTTTTGCCTTCGGTCAGCACAAAGCGCAGCTGTTCGGGGTTTTGCCACTCTACCTTGGCTGGTTTGAGTGGCTTGCCGTCCAGGCTCAGGCCGTGGCGCAAGCGCTCCAGTTGGGCCGCCGGGAACACCGCTTGCACGTTGGCGCTGACGCGGTCGAAGTCGCCGATGGCCGTCAGCTGGTTGGCCTTGCCGCCATAGGTGGCCGATGCCGCGGAGGCGGCCGCTGCGTTTTCGTGGCCGGTGTAGGCCACGCGCACCAGGTATTCCTTTTCCATGACGGCGTCTTCACCGATCAACTGGCGCGCGACGCGGCCGTCTTGCGTCAGGACCAGGAGGCCGGTGGAGTCAATGTCCAGGCGGCCAGCAGGGGCCAGGCTGCGCAGGTGCGGTGGTGTGAAGCGCAGTTTGGACGGGTCGCCTGCCCAGTGGCTGCGTGGGTTGATCAGGGTGATGGCGGGCTGGTGGCCGTCTTCGGCCTGACCGCTCACATAGCCCATGGGTTTGTGCAACAAGATGGTGACCTGGCGGTCTTGCTGCTGCTCGGCGGCTTTGTCCACCGTGATGCGGTCGGACAGGGTGACTTGCTGGCCCATGCTGGCCGCCTGGCCATTGACCTTGACCCAGCCTTGTTCGATCCAGGCATCGGCTTCGCGGCGCGAGCACATGCGCAATTCGGCCATGCGTTTGTTCAGGCGCGAGGTGCCGCTGGGCGCTGCGGTTTCGCCTTTGCCTTCGGGGCGGGGGGCACGTTTGAAAGCCGGGGGCTGGGTCATGGTTTCAGGGGGGCAAAAAGAAGTTGACCGATTGTCCGCTGTTTTCTGGTGGGCCGGAGCTGAAGCTATCACCTACAAAAATTGTGTGGTGCGCAAGCCCTGCAAGTCCAGAATGCGCAGGCCGCCGTATTCGATGCGGATGAGTTGGTGGGTTTCGAGCACTTTCAGGGCCTCGTTCACGCGCTGGCGTGACAGGCCGACCAGGTAGGCCAGTTCTTGCTGTGTGATGTGCAGCACCTCGCCCACGCCCGCAAACAGCACCGGGTTGAACAAGGTGGCCAGGTTGCGGGCCAGGCGCAACTCGGGGTTGTTCATGCGGTCCAGCTCGCGGGCCGCAATGAACTGGCCCAGGCGTTCGTTGAGCTGGTGCATGATGAAGCGGTTGAAGCCCAGCGAGTGGTCGATCAACCAGTGGAAAGTGTCCAGCGGCAGGCCCGCCACCACGCTGGGACGCAGGGCCTGGATGTTGTAGCGGTAGACCTCGCGCTTGAGGGCCGTGCCTTCGCCAAACCAACCGCCAGGGGGCACACCGGTGAAGGTCATGGTTTGCCCGCTTTCGCTGTCACTGCTCATCTTGAGCAAGCCCGAGATGACCCCAAACCAATACGTCACGGGCCGCCCGACACGGCAAACATAGTCGCCGACCTGCGGGTCACTGACCACCAGTTGCGGCACGATTTGCGCGCGTTCTTCAGGCAACAACAGGCTCAGCCAGGGAATTTCAGCCAGTTCGGCTGCGGAGGGCGCGCGGCGGCGTTGGTGCACGCTGGTGTCTTTGGCCATGGTGGGGTGACGCTTGTCAGGATGGGGTCAGATGGGCTAGGGGTCTTCCCTGAATTGTCGTTGAAACGACAACTTGGCGTCAAACTGGGCCCTAGCATCCGTTTTTGAATGAACAGGCCTCCGTGTGGGGGTGCCGTTTCAGATTCAAGTTATGGAGACAGGTCAGGTCATGCAAACAACGTTTCCCCGTTTGATGCTCAAGCATGCCGCAGAGCGCCCCACGGCGCCCGCGCTGCGAGAAAAAGAATATGGCATTTGGCAGGCCACCACGTGGGCCGCTTTGTCCCAATTGGTGCAGTCCATCGCCTGCGGCCTGCATCAGGCCGGCTTGCAGCGTGGAGAGCACCTGATCGTGGTGGGGGCCAACCGGCCCCGGCTTTACGCCACCATGCTGGCTGCGCAGTCGCTGGGGGCGATTCCGGTGCCGCTGTACCAGGATGCCGCCGCCGCAGAGTGCGTGTTTCCGATCACCAATGCCGAAGTGCGTTTTTGCGTCGTGGAAGACCAGGAGCAGGTCGACAAAATGCTGGAGGTGCGCGAAAAATGCCCCCAGCTGGCGCACATTTTTTACGACGACCCACGCGGTCTGCGCAAATACACCGAAGACGGACTGGGTTCGCTCGCCGAGTTGATCGCTGCAGGTGCGGTATTTGCGCAGCAGCACCCGCAGTTTTTTTTGGAAGAAGTCGAAAAATCCCAGCACACCGATGTGGCTGCGATGTTCTTCACTTCGGGCACCACGGGCAACCCCAAGGGCGTGGTGCACACCCACAGTTCCTTGATCGACCGCGCCGATGCCGGTGCCGAATTCGACAAACTGACCAACGCCGAAGACGTGTTGGCCTACATGCCGCCGGCTTGGGTGGGGCAGAACATTTTCAGCTACGCGCAGTGGCTGGTGTGCGGCTATGTGGTCAATTGCCCTGAGTCGGCAGCCACCGTGACCATTGACCTGAAAGAAATCGGGCCCACCTACTATTTCGCCCCTCCCCGCGTGTTTGAAGGCATGTTGACCAGCGTGATGATCCGCATGGAAGACGCGGGCAGTTTCAAGCGCAAGCTGTTCCACCACTTCATGAACGTGGCCAAGAAGGTCGGTCCCGCCTTGATGGATGGCCAGCCGGTGGGCTGGGGCGATCGCCTGGTTTATGCCTTGGGCAACCTGATGGTCTATGGGCCTTTGCGCAACAACCTGGGTTTTAGCCGGGTGCGCGTGGCCTACACCGCAGGGGAAGCCATTGGCCCCGATTTGTTCACCTTTTTCCGCTCGATCGGCGTGAACATCAAGCAGCTGTACGGCTCGACCGAGACGGCCGTGTTCGTGTGTCTGCAGCCCGACAACGAAGCGCGCGCCGACACCGTGGGCGTGCCATGCAAGGGGGTGGAGATCAAGGTGGCCGAGAACGGCGAGATTCTGGTCAAGTCGCCCGGTTTGCTCAAGGGCTATTACAAGAACCCGGAAGCCACAGCCGAAGTGCTGACGCAGGACGGCTGGTACCACACCAGTGACGCCGGGTTCATCGACGCGCACGGCCACCTCAAGATCATCGACCGCGTGAAAGACGTGGGCCGCATCCATGGCGGGCCCAACGATGGCGCCATGTTCGCGCCCAAGTATGTCGAGAACAAGCTCAAGTTTTTCCCGCACATCAAGGAAGTGGTGGCCTACGGCGACCAACGCGAAAAAGTGTGCGTGATGATCAACATCGACTTTGACGCCGTGGGCAACTGGGCCGAACGCCGCAACCTGCCCTATGCCGGGTACACCGATCTGGCACAAAAATCCGAGGTGTACCAACTCATCAAAGAGTGCGTGGAAAAGGTCAATGCCGATCTGGCCGAAGACGCCTTGCTCGCAGGCAGCCAGATCAGCCGCTTCCTGGTCTTGCACAAAGAACTGGACGCCGACGATGGCGAGTTGACCCGCACCAACAAGGTCCGCCGGGGCTTCATTGCCGACAAATACAAACCGCTGGTGGATGGCCTGTACGAGGGCCGGACCGAGCAGTTCATCGAGACCGTGGTGAAGTTCGAAGACGGCCGCACCGGCAGCGTGAGCGCGACGCTCAAGATTTCCGACGCCAAGACATTCACACCCGTGAAGGCAGCAGCATGACCAAGAAAATCGGTGACGTCATCCTGGACGTCAACAACATCAGTTTGCGATTCGGCGGCGTCAAGGCGCTGACCGACATCTCTTTCAATGTGCGCGAACACGAGGTGCGCGCCATCATCGGCCCCAACGGCGCGGGCAAGAGCTCGATGCTCAACTGCATCAACGGTGTTTACACGCCGCAAGAGGGCAGCATCACTTTCCGTGGGCAAACCTTTGACCACATGAACAGCCGCCAGGTGGCCGAGATGGGCATTGCCCGCACCTTCCAGAACCTGGCCTTGTTCAAAGGCATGAGCGTGATCGACAACATCATGACCGGCCGCAACCTGCACATCAAAAGCAATCTGTTCATGCAGGCCTTGCGCATCGGACCGGCGCAGCGCGAAGAAGAAGAACACCGCGAGAAGGTCGAACACATCATTGACTTTTTGGAAATCCAGGCCTTTCGCAAAACGCCGGTGGGTCAATTGCCCTACGGCTTGCAAAAGCGCGTTGACCTGGGGCGCGCGCTGGCGATGGAGCCGCAGGTGTTGCTGCTGGACGAGCCCATGGCGGGCATGAACATGGAAGAGAAGCAGGACATGTGCCGCTTCATTCTGGATGTGAACGAAGAGTTTGGCACCACCATCGTGTTGATCGAGCACGACATGGGCGTGGTGATGGACATTTCAGACCGCGTCGTGGTGCTGGACTACGGCAAAAAAATCGGCGACGGGACGCCCGAAGAGGTGCGCAACAACGAAGAAGTGATCAGTGCCTATCTGGGCACCAGTCATTGAGGAGAACACAACATGGCATTTTTTCTGGAAGCTCTTTTGGGTGGCCTCATGGCGGGCATGCTCTATTCGCTGGTGGCGCTCGGCTTTGTGCTGATCTACAAAGCCTCTGGCGTGTTCAACTTTGCACAAGGCGCGATGGTGCTGTTTGCCGCGCTGGCGATGGCGCGTTTTTCCGAATGGATCCCCGCTTGGCTGGGCTTGGACGACAAGTTCCTGGGCAATTTGATCGCCTTTGTGCTGTCGGCGGGCGTGATGTTTGTGCTGGCCTGGCTGATCGAGCGCTTGGTGCTGCGCCACCTAGTGAACCAGGAAGGCGTGACCTTGCTGATGGCCACGCTGGGCATCACCTACTTTCTGGACGGCTTGGGTCAGACCATCTTTGGCAGCGACATTTACAAAATTGATGTGGGCATGCCCAAAGATCCGGTATTTTTGTTTGAAGGACTGTTTTCGGGCGGCGTGTTGGTCAACTTGGAAGACGTTTACGCGGCTTGCATTGCGGCTTTGCTGGTGGTGGTGTTGTCACTGTTTTTCCAAAAAACCAGCACCGGACGGGCCCTGCGTGCGGTGGCCGATGACCATCAGGCGGCCCAATCGATTGGCATTCCGCTCAACCGCATTTGGGTGATCGTGTGGTTTGTGGCCGGCATCACGGCACTGGTGGCCGGCATCATCTGGGGCTCCAAGATGGGCGTGCAGTTTTCGCTGACCACGGTGGCGTTGCGGGCCTTGCCGGTGATCATTTTGGGGGGCTTGACGTCGGTTCCAGGGGCCATCATTGGTGGCCTGATCATCGGTGTGGGGGAGAAGTTGTCCGAGGTCTACTTGGGGCCCATGGTCGGTGGTGGCATTGAAATCTGGTTTGCCTATGTGCTGGCCTTGGTGTTCTTGTTGTTCCGTCCGCAAGGCTTGTTCGGCGAAAAAATCATTGACCGCGTGTAAGGAAAAAAATCATGTTCTACAGAGAAAACGGTCAATTCAAGACGTCTTACCGCAAGGACCAGCAGATCTTCACGATCACGCAGGATCGGTGGGCCATCTTGGCGTTGGTGGCTTTTGCGTTTGTCGGCGTGCCATTTCTGGTCGACGAATACATGTTTCGCGCCATCTTGATTCCCTTTTTGATCTTGTCCTTGGCCGCATTGGGCGTGAACATCCTGGTGGGCTATTGCGGCCAGATTTCATTGGGCTCCGGGGCTTTCATGGCCGTGGGGGCCTACATGGCCTACAACACCTACATCCGGATTGAGGGCATGCCCCTGATTCTGGCGCTGCTGTCGGGTGGTTTTTTTGCCACCTTGGTGGGCATCTTTTTCGGTGTGCCAAGTTTGCGGGTCAAGGGCTTGTATTTGGCGGTCGCCACCCTGGCGGCACAATTTTTTTGCGATTGGACATTTTTGCGGGTGGGTTGGTTCACCAACCACAACGCGTCAGGCTCGGTGTCGGTGGCCAATTTGAATGTGTTGGGCGTGGGCATCAATACGCCGCTTGAAAAGTACCTGTTTTGTCTGGTCTTCTTGACGGTCTTTGGCTTGCTGGCCAAGAACCTGGTGCGCTCGGCGATTGGCCGGGAGTGGATGGCCATCCGTGACATGGACGTGGCCGCGGCGGTGATCGGCATCCGCCCTGTCTACGCCAAGCTCAGTGCGTTTGCTGTGAGCTCTTTCATCGTGGGCGTGGCCGGTGGCTTGTGGGGCTTTGTGCACCTGGGGTCATGGGAGCCTGCAGCGTTTTCAATTGACCGATCCTTCCAGCTGCTGTTCATGGTCATCATTGGCGGCATGGGCTCCATCATGGGCAGTTTCTTTGGCGCTGCGTTCATTGTGATCTTGCCCATCTTTCTGAATCAGTTTTTGCCTTTTGCCGGCAGTTTGCTGGGCGTTGCGATTTCCACGGCGGCGGTGTCACATGCGGAGTTCATGATTTTTGGCGCCTTGATCGTCTGGTTCTTGATTGTGGAGCCGCATGGCTTGGCCAAACTGTGGTCGATCGCCAAGCAGAAACTTCGCCTGTGGCCATTTCCTCACTGATTTCATTTTCCCTTTCCCCGCGTCTTTATTTTTTTCAACAGGAGACAAATCATGAAACTTCGTCAATTTACCCTTGCCACGGTCGTGGCTGCTGCGGGTCTGTCCAGTGCGCTGGTCAGCACGGTGGCAACAGCACAGACCAAAGAGCAGTTCTTCCCCGTGCTGGTGTACCGCACGGGCGCTTATGCGCCTAACGGTGTGCCATTTGCCAATGGCTATGTCGACTACATGAAACTGGTCAATGCCCGTGGCGGTATCAATGGGGTGAAGGTCAGCTATGAAGAATGCGAAACCGGCTATGCCACCGACCGGGGTGTGGAGTGCTACGAGCGTCTGAAAGGCAAGAACGGTGGTGCGACCGTTTTCCAACCGTTGTCGACCGGCATCACCTTCGCGCTGACTGAAAAAGCACCAGGCGACAAAATTCCTTTGATCACTGCAGGCTACGGTCGCAGCGAATCGGCCGATGGCGGCGTGTTCAAGTGGAACTTCCCGCTGGCGGGGACGTATTGGGTGGCGGGTGACGTGATCGTGCAAGACATTGCCAAAAAACTCGGGGGCTTCGACAAACTCAAGGGCAAGCACATGGCGCTGGTCTACCACGACAGCCCTTTTGGCAAGGAAGCCATTCCGATCTTGCAAGAACGTGCCGCCATGCATGGTTTCAAGTTGAGCTTGTTGCCTGTGACCCACCCCGGCGTGGAGCAGAAGTCCACCTGGTTGCAGATTCGCCGCGACCGTCCTGACTATGTGATCAATTGGGGCTGGGGCGTGATGAACTCCACCTTGGTCAAGGAAGCCCAGGCCACAGGTTACCCACGTGAAAAAATTTACGGCGTGTGGTGGGCGGGTGCAGAACCCGATGTCAAAGATGTGGGCATGGGTGCCAAAGGCTATAACGCCATCACCATGCAGCACGGCGCCGAAAAGGGCTCAGCTGTGGTCAAGGAAGTGCTCGAGAAGTTGCACGCCAAAGGCCAGGGCACAGGCCCCAAGGACGAAGTGGGCGATGTGCTCTACATGCGTGGTTTGTTCAGCGCCATGTTCGCCGTGGAAGGTGTTCGCCAAGCCCAGGAAAAGTATGGCAAAGGCAAAGTGGTCACCGGCGAGCAAGCGCGCTGGGGTTATGAAAACCTGAACCTGACCCAGCCCAAGCTGGATGCTTTGGGCTTCAAGGGTGTGCTGCGTCCCATCTCGACATCGTGCGCTGACCACATGGGTGCCAACTGGGCGCGTATCCACACCTGGAACGGCAGCAAGTGGGAGTTCTCCAGCGACTGGTACCAGGCCGACGAAATGATCATCAAGCCCATGGTCAAGAACGCCGCCGACAAGTACGCCGCTGAGAAAAAGCTGACACGCCGCACGCCTGCGGACTGCCAGTCCTGATGGTGCAAACCCTGCCGCGCAAGCGGTGGGGCGGTGGCTGCATGCCGTGATGGGTGGGCAGCCACCAAATGAAAGCCCCGAAAGTCATTCGGTCGGGGTTTCCATTTGGGTGAATCCTGGAAAGTTGAATAGGCAAAGACCATGAGCGAAAAAAACATTGTTCTCAACGTCAATGGCATCGAAGTCATTTACAACCACGTCATCCTGGTGCTCAAGGGCGTGTCCCTGCAGGTGCCGGAGCGTGGCATCGTGGCCTTGCTTGGCGGTAACGGTGCGGGCAAAACCACCACGCTGCGGGCGATTTCCAACCTGCTCAAGGGTGAGCGCGGCGAAGTCACCAAGGGCAGCATCGAGCTGCGCGGTGAACGCATCGAGAACCTTTCGCCGGCCGACCTGGTGAACCGGGGTGTGGTCCAGGTCATGGAAGGGCGCCACTGCTTTGCGCACCTGTCCATTGAAGAAAACCTGATGACCGGCAGCTACACCCGCACCGACAAGGGCGAGATCGCGGCCAACCTGGAAAAGGTCTACAACTACTTTCCGCGCCTGAAAACCCGCCGCACCTCGCAAGCGGCCTACACCTCGGGCGGCGAGCAGCAGATGTGCGCGATTGGCCGCGCTCTGATGTCCAACCCCAACATGGTGCTGCTCGACGAACCCTCCATGGGCCTGGCGCCGCAGATCGTGGAAGAGGTCTTCAACATCGTCAAAGACCTGAATGACAAAGAGAAAGTCACCTTCCTGATTGCCGAGCAGAACACCAACATGGCGCTGAAGTACGCCGACTACGGCTACATCATGGAGTCGGGCCGCGTGGTGATGGACGGCGCCGCCGAAGACCTGCGCAGCAACGAAGACGTGAAAGAGTTTTACCTGGGCGTGGGCGGCGGCGAGCGCAAGAGCTTCAAGGACGTCAAGAGCTACAAGCGCCGCAAGCGCTGGTTGGCTTAAGGGCCCGAAGCTGGAAAATTTTCCCCCTGTGGGAGCGCGCCCCAGCTCAC